>Ga0137397_10001586_pt1 | contig 15932 bp, 16 predicted proteins | sample czorhiz116metaG_FD_106658 | JGI IMG/M metagenome (GOLD analysis project Ga0137397, IMG submission 106658) | Vadose zone soil microbial communities from Angelo Coast Range Reserve, California, USA - czorhiz1.16 metaG | ecosystem: Environmental > Terrestrial > Soil > Vadose zone | place: USA... | reverse complement strand
GAAAAATCTTTGAATTTTATACCAAAACTTTAAGTTTTCTTTGTATTCACTGGTATTCCTTTGTGTTGACCGAAGAAACTTTAAATTTAATCAGACATATTTTCCAATTATGGACAATGAAAAGATCTTATATTCATTCTGTAAATTACTTATAGTTTTTAAATTTACAAACCGGGTAATGTTGACAGTGGTAGCCGACTTCAAGTTTCTCTGAGATATCTCCTCCATGCTCACCGTCACCACCTCCTTCCTCATCACACTCAGGTCATCCACAGCGAGTCCGCCGTCTACCGGCTCGATATCAGGACATGTACTTGGAACACCCTGCACCCGCCGCCTCTGCATCCACTCCCCGGCCGTTACCTCCTCCATGTCCACTCCCGAGACCACTGTCATCGCGCGTGTGTCTCTCGTTTCTGGAATCCGCCCATATCATGTTTCCCCTGCACTCGACTCCTTTCCAACTCGATTTCCCCTCTCGGCTCTACTTCCGGAACCGTCGCCGCGGCGTCGACATATAATTTCTCTAGTGGCCACTGTTGATGTATATAAAAGTCAAGTTAAACAAAATGCCGAAGTTCTATAATACGTGATCGACTCGCATGCTATTGCGGACCCTAATTATCGTTACAGCATGAAGAGAAACGCCCTAATTTTGGCTATGGTAGATTTCTATCAAAACTCTTCTCGTTGAAGGTTAAATATAGCAACGTGCAACAAAACGAACTAGCTCTAAACTCGAACAACGACACGTAATACAATATAACAACAACAGTCAGAGTTCATAAAACCTCCTTTGACAACATGGCCCATTTTGCTTTGCGGGTATATACCAATGACAATAAATAAACCGAACATGATCACAGTGGACTTGGACTTGTAACTGCTCCTGGAAAAATCTTCAAGATCGTGTGGCACCTGGTCGTTTAGCAAGGATACTCCTCGCCCAGCGCACCAGTGGTCGCAGGTTCTTTCTGCGCACAGGAGGCCCGTGCAAATCGACTGGACTTGACAGTCCCGCGTCCACCGACTCGACAAGGGACTCCGAGCTGATGCAGGACGAGGCCGAGGATACCTCCACTGTGGCCGCCAGTGTGCTACCCTCGACCCAGTTGACGACGGAAGGGAGAGCACCTCCAAGCGCACAAAGTAACCGCTGGTGGCGCTGGAATGCTGGAGTCAACGCTGCAGGAGAAAACCGGAACGAAAAATCCCGGTCTGGGTTGTGTTTTGCGTTGTAGGGCTCCCCGGGGGTAAGCGAAGGGCAATCGAGACTTAGGCAATCCTCTGGGCCGATGCTTGGTATCCACGGTGGAATCGACGAGCGACTTGAGAGTGCTTCCCAATCACTGAGTTATGCGTTAGGCGTTAGTACAAAGTAAGGGGCGTAGCACCATAGAACTCACATTCCGTCGAAGAATCGATGTCTTTTTATTTCCTTGATATTGTGTAGTCTAGCCCTCGGGGACTTGCATAACAACTACGAACACACTGTAAAAAGGATGTAGGAGGATCTCCGACGGCCAAACTTACCTTTCCAATGAGGTCACTGGAATCCGGTGTGAGATGCGGACTATCTTCTACTTCGTCACGCAGAACGCTCCGAGCCAGATGGGCAAGCCAAGACGGGTCATCCTGAGTAACGGTCGCAGAGTTGAACGCTTCCTGGATGTGAAATCAGCAAGTACGTCAGATAACGGAATGGACAGGACTAACTTTTCCTGTGAGTAATTCATACAGCATGACTCCAAACGCCCAGAGATCGATCTCGCGACCATATGGTTCGCCCGTAAACACTTCTGGGGGAGTATACGCTGGCGTGCCGAACATATCATCTTCCGGGACCGTATTTTCCCCGACCCGAAGCTTACGGGCGAGGCCAAAGTCCCCGAGAACAAGGTGTCCATCGTTGTCTACGAACATGTTCTCAGGCTTGATATCTCGATGAATGATTCTCTTTGCATGTATGTGTTCAAGGGCTATGAGCTAGCGACGAGGTTCGGTGGAGGAGCAAAAATAGGCATAACGATGGGAGTCGTACCAGTTCTGCCATGTAGAACCGAACTACATTCTGCGGGGAGCCTTTCAGCAATAGCAGAGTGTGGAGATCGCCAGCAGGATGGTATTCCTGCGTTAGGTATGGTGAGTACAAACTTCTGAGCCGTCGAGAATCATATGACGTACAGTGACCAAGTAGTAGTTCTTGCTGTCATGAAAGCAGGCACGTAATTGGAGGATGAAATCATTCCCGCGAAAATCGAGGAGCGTATTGCGTTCAATCATAACAGACTCTATCTTGAATTCATTTCTGATGAGTTTCCGCTTCTCAATTGCCTTGAGCGCGTAGAGGCCTCCTGAATCGTTCTCCCTCACGACATGCACCGTTCCGGAAGATCCGTCTCCGAGGCCCCGGAGGATAGTGAAGTCATCCAGGCACGGCGCGCTCATCAACGAGAGGTATGCCAGTCCTTTTGGAAGCTGTGAATAACATAGGGGTTAGTCTAAGCCACCTCATCACAAAGGACTATAAACACACCGGACGGCGGACTTGTCCGGGAATCTTGCTAGGAAACATTGTGCACACGCACACACTTTTTTATGGCAGAGAGGGAGGGGGGAGGGGGAAGGGATGAAGGACGGGCTCGCGACTAGGCCGAGATATAAGGACATGTGGTAGTGCGATGCCACTAATGGATCGGAAGGATCGGAGGCTGTTCTGGATAGGGATAACGAACCTCCGCTTTTCCGGAATTGGTTAACAAGTGGCAATGAGGTGACCGTAACCGAGTCCTGCGCTCGTTCGATCGATCGCCCCTAGGTCCACATGGCAGGCACGCGAAAAGCGAGAGCGAGCCAAGTAAGGTGTTAAACGGTCCCCTGAAAGAGGTGGTGTGTGGACGTCCATGCTTAACACAGTGTGATTTACTGCACTGAGGAACGACTGGAGATCTCTTGGAACGTGGTCGCGGCGTCGCGCTGGGCGTTCCGATTGATGAAGTCCGCCAGCGCTTGTTTGATGTTTGGCTTGGCAGTCGGATAATTCCGAACTCCATTCTGAACGGACACGAACCCTAGCGACGCGAGCAACAACCAAAAAATGTATATTGCAGAAGAATGGAATGTGACAGCCACGATCTTGCCATGAAATCCAAATGTGTGAAAAGATGATATGATGCAAATCATGTTACAATAATGAAAAATGCTCGGTGGAGATATTGGTATCATGTCATGAGAATAAACAATGACAGAGTCGTGCGAATGGTGATGGGGGAGCGGACACAAAAGTGAATAGATGCTATAAACAAATAAGAGTGAAAAGTGCGGGGAAGCGATAGGTAATGGTGAGGCGAAGAATGAAAGTATTATCAGGCGGAAATGTCAGTGGAATGTTCTTCGTGCTCGTGCTTAGTAGGGATGCGATGACAGCCCAGGGGCAAAAAGGTTTGACTGGTACCAGGTATCGAAGTCGACTTTCCCAGGCGTGAAAAAATTATCGAATTGAGAAAGCGACGCGGCGATGGCTTGCGGCGAAGTTGGCGACCAGCTAGGCTCGACCTGAGGGACGGGTTCGAAGAGCGCGGCCGGCTCATGGCTGCCGGGCGTGAAGGGAAGCTGCAAATCGACTGATGGTGGGGACGGTGATGTATAGGTGCTCGGGGCCGTGACGGCTTCCGGCATCAGTGATGAAGGATCGCCGTAGGAGTACACGGGAAATTCTTGGAGTTGGTTTACGAAGCCCACGCCCGAGTAGGTAGGTGGGCACCCCGATGCGAAAGCGGTCGTGTCAACTCCCGTAGACGAGAGGAGAGACGCATAATCCAACGTCACAGGATGAACGGCTGTATTGTCCTGCGTAGATGGCCCTGCGAAGGCCTGCCCCTGGAGTGACATGGCGTCATGTTGAAAGCCAAGGAAGCCAGAGCCATCGCTTGTCGAGCTCGAAGGAGGTAAGGAGGGCGGCATTTGGGCCACTGGCTGAATAGAAATGTTAGGGAGAGGTTGTGTCGCCTCGGGGGTGTGGGAGCCAGGGTTCGTTGTGGCGGGTAATCCTACTTGAATTTCCTGAAGGTGCTCTGGATTTTCGGCGTGAGCGCCCGCCATGTTAACGAGCGTTTTCCAGAAGTTATTGTGATAAGTAACTTTAAGAAGTTTAGGTGGTCGAGCGTCCGACGACGGAGAGTGTGGAAGGCTATAAGGTGCCGCACTGGCGGCTCTCTGTCGACGGGTCTTGTTCGAGACAACCTTTCCAGGACCTTGGGCGACCCTTTCCTTCCCTTTGAATGACTGTCTGGCAAGGTATTCTTCGGTGTGGTACGGTTCGTATCCGTGGGCAGCCTTTCGGTGTCGGATTCTCGCTGCGGAATCGCCGAAGGCATCACTACAATCCGGGCAACGGTATTTAGGTCCACCGGAACTAAAAGACTCATGAGCAAGGGGAAACTGAATTAGATCAATACACGAACTGCCTCGCGTCGATGTGGGCTTTCAAGTTGCCCTTCTGCATGGCCTCGTAGTGACAACCAGGCCACGGGCAAGCGAACCTATCGACGTGTGATTAGCCTCGGTCCATTCGACGTTGTGCCACAGACATACTTCGTTTCTGTGCCGTCCGAATGCTTGGTCCTCCGATGACGATTCATGTCGGCTTGGCGGGACAGTGTCGCTCCACAGTCGGGGCATTGAGCTTCGCAGCTGGAGGGGGGCTTCCCGATAGGTTGGAAAGACATCGCGGTCGAGTGGATGGGAGAAATTGTGGTGAGGGAGTTGAAAAACCGCTTGTGTGAACAGTGGGGGGAGTGCTTGTGGATGAGAGGAGGGGGGCAAGGGCAGCCGTATTTAAACCTTTCGGGGTGGCGATGTTCAACGTGCCCTGCCGGCCTCGCCAGGACGTCCCATTGAGTACGCCTACAGACACATCCCGTCCAAACACCCAGGAAAGGGAGGTGTTGGTAGGACTCGCCGACGCCCACAGAGCGCCCTCAAGGAAACTTGCTGAATCGGGAAGGGACTACCGACGCCTACAGTTCGCCTACGAAAGATGTGCTCGGGCCACAGATTCACTCCGATAGGAATTTGATGGAATTAGAGGTCCCGACAAGGGAAAGTTACCTTAATTGACCTCGACATTGTGTCGAATGAGAGGCCAAAGCATCGGAGTCGAAAATGGACGCCACCTGGGTCTAGCACATAATCTAGCCACAAGAGTTGCGCAGTAGGCGAGGAGCCTGATGCCACCAGGAGTATATCGCAGATAGCCTGGGGCAAGGGGTCCTGCATTAGAAGGCATAATCTGAACGTTGCCCTGGATGCGGGGAAGAATGACGCGGAGATATCGGAACGACAGAGAGCAGGATCAAGAGCAACTGGCAAGGCTTCAAGTTTTCGCAGACTCGCCGTGATGTCTCAAATTTGTCATTAGCGGAGTGAGAAGATTTCGCATAGATCCAGTAGGATAGACCACGAGTGATCTAACACGCTAGACGCGAAGAAAAAAACCATATTTCCTGGAGAGGGCCGACTTAGTTCGTGACAAAGGCGCATACAGTAGCGACCCATCCCCATAGTGGGGCGACACGGTGTCGATGTCTGTCAGACATCGGATCGGTAGTCCGGCTCGGAGAACGGCGGTCATGTTGAACTCCGACGACGCTACTCATACTCATACTACTCACACCGCCAGCACTTCCTCTTCACTCTTTGCCCCATGTTCAACCGATCCGCTACCCGACTTTTATCCTCTCAGACTCGTGCCTTTTCCACAACCTCCTCACGGCAGACGAAAGTCGCTGTGCTCGGCGCGGGTGGAGGCATCGGCCAGCCGCTCTCCTTGCTCCTCAAAATCGACCCTCTGGTGTCCTCTCTAAGCCTCTACGATATCCGTGGCGCACCTGGCGTGGCTGCAGATGTCAGCCACATCGATGCCGATAGCTCGGTATGTTATCCTGTACATCTCCCGCGTCACAGGTATCAACATGGGCTTGCGCCACCATGCCAGGTCAAAGGCTACACAGCTGACCAGCTTGACGAAGCCCTCGAAGGAGCCAAAGTTGTCGTCATCCCTGCTGGTGTCCCTAGAAAGGTATGATCTTTATATCGGGATGTTACTTTGATTCTAAAATTCGCCTCAACAGCCTGGTGTAAGTGTTCCTTGTGAAAAATTATTTTCCACGTCCATTGAACATGCCTTAAGATGACCCGTGACGACCTCTTCAACGTATGTATTTATAGTTCATTATCACCCATGCATCTGATCGTTTTCACGCAGACAAACGCATCCATTGTCCGCGATCTCGCCGCTTCTGTCGGTCGCGTCGCTCCAGAGGCAAACATCCTGGTCATCTCCAACCCTGTCAACTCGACGGTTCCTATAGTCGCGAAGACCCTAGAGAAGGCTGGCGTCTTCGACCCACGTCGTGTCTTTGGTGTCACCACCCTTGACGTCGTTCGCGCTGCACGCTTCCTCGGCGAGGTTACTGGCAATCACCCAAACAAGACAGTAGTGCCCGTCGTCGGTGGTCATTCCGGCGTCACCATCGTGCCACTGCTCTCCCAGAATCCATACGGCAAAGCCGTTACTGGCGAGGAGTATGCCAAGCTCGTTTACCGTATCCAATACGGTGGTGACGAAGTTGTCAAGGCGAAGGACGGCGCAGGCTCTGCTACGCTCTCCATGGCGTATGCTGGTGCCAAGTTCACAAACGCGCTACTGCGCGGCTTGAACGGGGAGAAGGGCGTCATCACCCCCACTTTCGTCAAGAGTGACACCTTTGCTAGAAAGGGTGTCGACTTCTTCGCTTCCAACGTTGAGCTCGGCGTATGTGTTGTTTTCCGTTTGATTCGGCGTATATCGTTGAGACCTTTCTCTAGAAATCCGGCGTCGAGAAGATATATCCTATTGGCCCTCTCTCCGCTGAGGAGGAAAAACTGCTCGAGGCTTGCTTGCCCGATCTCAAAAAGAACATCGAGAAGGGCTATGCCTTTGTTGCATAAGTTGCAGCATCGTATAGATGTTGATGTTTAAACATTTATGACCCTAATACATAACCTTGTTCATCTCCTATCGTTAATGATATTGGGCGGCTAGAAATATACACCTTTTGGACAAAATTTCGCTGCTTCATCTCCCTTTTTGTACGAGCGTGAACCCGTCTCCGTCAATAATGGTATTTGGTTTCGCCAGTCTCTGCACCTCATCACCAGCGGCAGGTGGCCTTGAAGATTGCATTAACTGTGGCGCCACGTCCGCGTCCGCATCCTCCTCCCCACTCTCCTCGTCCTCCCACTCATCCTCATCCTCATCACCCACGGCCTCCTGCACACGCACATCGACCTTCTTCCCCCTAACGCCCTCCGCCCTCCTCTCCCACTCCCCAACGACGTCCTCGCCAGCGCCCCAAAGCCCAACGACGTCCGCCGCGACACCCTCGACGCTCCCGTCCTCGAACGACGCATCAAACTCATCCTCCAACGCCTGCGCCAGCATCAACGCCACGTACTCCGCATCCGGCCTCGCCTTGTCCTTCTTATTCCCCTCCTCCGAGTCCTTCGCGTAGGCACGTGCATGCGCGTCTGCATCTGCATCCGCGGAAGAGGACGCGGAAGGGTCGTCGTCGAAGGCGTCGACGATCTCGGACGCTAGCCAGCGCCGCTTTTCGCGCGAGGATGGACCGCCCCAGCCTTGTTCGACGGCGACGCGCAGTGCGGGCCAGACTTCGAGACGAGCGATTACGCCGCGCGCAAAGAGGACGAGGGTCGGGTCGGGTGGTTGTGGTTGTGGTTGTGGTTGTGGTGGCTGTGTTGCTCTGGACGATGAGGCCATTGTTCGTTTTGTCTGAGAATCGGGGGCGGGTCTGTTCGACCCCTTTTGTGTTCGTTATATGATAATTGTGGAAGTGATGCACTTTGACCACCTTGTATAGATGAAAGGGAATTGCGGAATTGCCAGGACACACTGACAGATCAATCAATTGATGAGGTCGATGAGGACCCAAAATATGCTGTACACGGCGGAGCTTCAAGGGGTAGATCTCAGATCCTCGTAATGATATTTGGGGTGGGTTGGTTGGTGTCTACAACTACTGCAATATAAAACATGGACATGCCGAACATAATACACATTAAGCGGATAGCAAAAAAAATGTGACTAACGAGCGATCGAGGCATTCAATAAATGAAATGCATTGTATGAAGGGGGAGTAGAAGGATATCAGACAGAACAAAAAGAAAAAAGAAAGGACAAGAAATTTTCAAGATGCCAGAGCTTGCTCGAGAAGATCGTCGAGCATCTGTCAGCAAAGAGAACACACACGAGGTCAGCAAGAGCGTAAACACGCGGATAAGTCCCAAAGAGGAGTAAGCGGTGGCACTTGCCTGGTCCATCTCGTCCAACTGCTTGAACGACGGCGCGTAAATTTCTCTAATGGCCGGGTGCAGCTCGTCCATCTGAATCGGCGCCCGACCGAACAGCATCTCCTCCACAGGGTGCACCGGCTCCGGCGGCGGGGGCTTGTCCTGCAAACCCGCGAGCTCGATGATCGCCATCATGTGCGACACGCCAAAGTCGTCCTTCGGCAGCGTCACTTTGGGCTTTCGCGGCCGAGGCGTGGCCGCCTTGGCTAGGGTGAGCGACGGAGACGTGGCGATGGGCGAACCCACGGCGGTGCGATATCCGGACGTGTCAGTCATGACCGAGCCGACCGACGTCTGGCGTAGATGCGGGGCCAGCGGCGCCTGGTGTTGATGATACTGCTGAGGGGTCAATCTACCCTGCGAGACGGACGAAGGTGTAACCGAGCGCTGTTTGCGGATGTCGGGCGTAACGGTGCGCTCAGAGGCAGGGGATTGCCCACGAGGTAAGAAATCGTCCGCCTTAATACCGCCGGCTCCGAGAGGTGTCGCAGATCTTGACCGCCCAACAGGAGTTGCTTGCTCTTCGCCTTGTCCCGCATCTGAGTAAACACTGTCGGCCGTGGTCGCAGACGGGGGCGTCGAGGAGGCTGTGCGTTGGATCGTGCGGCCATCCCTGATCTTGCTGAGGACCCGATTGAGCTTCTCATCCATGCCATCCCTGGCGCGGCCACGCTCGAGAACGCCTTCAAGTAAATCGCCCTGACCAGCAGAGGCAGACGAATCCCACTCTTCCTCCATAATATCGCTGATGTCGTACGTTTCGCCGCCCTCAACATAGGAGTAGCGCGTACGCTCGTCAGTATCATATCGCGAGGACCGTAAGACCGCATTATTGGGTAGTAACAAATCAACGCCGCGCTGCGAATTCGCTTGAGCGGACAGGATAGCGCGTTGATTCGCCCGCCACACCGCCCTTTGGGCCATGATCAACTCCTGCTTCGACATGTGCCGTTGCTTTCCGTCCCCGTCGTCTGATGTGGCGCTGGAACTAGATATGGACTCGCGATGCAGTTGCTGCAACGCAATTTCATCGAGCGGAGCGGAAAGTCGATGGCGTGACGAGGAGGTGCGATAGGTGACAGCACGACGAAGGACGAACACGGGGTCTTCCGGAGTAACGTCCTCAGGGATTCCAAGGAGTTGCATAGAGTCGACAGAGCGCCGCTTGCTGTCACTAAGCCTGCGGTCGGCCGGGCGATAGCTGGGCGGCCGGGCGTAGGAGTCGATGACTCTGCCCGAGGGCATCAGCTCGCGCTCTAGGATGTATAAAACGAAATCAGTACGAAAGGCCGTTCAAAAGAACAGGACGCCACCAACCCTTGCCGTCGACTAGCACATTGAGTACATAACGCACACGTGATGAGCTGCGTCGCTTCGTATTCTTGTCCTCAACCTCGTCACCACCGTCGACTACGCCGTCTGGGATCCCAAATCTCTCCAAGCCGATCTCAATGACCTCAGCTACAGTAATGTTCTTGGGGAGCACGAAGATCTTGCGGCGGAACGCAGCGGACGATATGTTAACCTGAGGCCGCTCACGTAGGGTGTTCTTGAACACAATCGCTTCAGTGAGGGGATCGAACACCATGTCGTCTGGTAGATCCTCTGGATGTATCAACAACTGGAGCGCGAAACGGAACGAGGGGCTACTGAAACGTTCCGAGGGTACTGTGACGCCGGCGGTGGTGAGATTGTGTGGGCGTGGGCGTAGGCGGAGCCCACTGGTCTCTCCATCTCCCGGCACGGTCTCGGTATTTGGTGTCGTATCACTTCCTTCCGTCGTCCCACTTTCATCGGATCCAGATTCGGAGTGCCGGTTCAGGTAGATCTTGACTGCCGTGTCATCTGTGAAGTCATTCATCGGCAACTTCTTGATAGCAGGGTGTTGTGACAGGTTGCTAGCGATGGAACTGATGCTGCCAACCGAACTTCGCTTGACCTTTGGCAGGTCGAGAGCAGCCTCGGCGAGCGTCTCAAAGACGACAAGGGGCTTCTCCTCGGGACGCAGCTCCGCGGACGAGCCTTCAAGTCGCTTGACGGTAAGGTAATAGTTCGACACATCCTCGCCTGCAGGTAGACGGAACCGTTGGATGGCCTGCTTGACTAGCTCCTCTGAACTCGTCGAGGAATTGAGCAGAACGGTTTTGAACGTTGCCTCTGTCTGCAACTTCTTTCCAGCGAAGACGCGTATGACACTCAATTCGGGAACTGAACTGGATCCATCTCCATTGATGTTTCCGCCTATCAAAAGGGATCCGGGGCGCGGACGGCGACCATCAACGGTTGGTGATAAAGACGAAGATGCAACAATACTCCCTTGCCCCGAAGTCGCAGGAGATATCTGTAGTAAGGGCTGCACTTCAGGCGGAGACGAGGGTGAGCGAGTGAGATATTGTTGCTGATACAATGTCTGTTGCTCTCTGTCGCGCTGGCGCAGGCTCGTGGCATGTTGGGACACAGGTGGTGATGCGTTTGCCGGCGCTGGCCCCCTTCTTGGCGGGGTTTGTATGCTTCCAGTATTATCGGCGTGATTGCTCGACCGGCCAGACTCCTCCGAGCTGCGTCTTTCGATGGTCCGGCCGATGTCGACAGAATCATTGGTACCCTTCTCCTTGTGCTTGTCTTTGCGCCGGTCGAAAAGCCTGCCAAAGATGCCACCGGATTTCCCTCTTTTGTCTTTCCCGCTGTCATCGTCACTAGACTGTGGCTCCTTGCGTAACTTTGCTGGGCCACCGGTAGGGCGGACACCCGGTGATTTGGCCTTCTTACGACTGGCTTCTTCGAGTGCCTCAATCTCTTCGCGGGTTCGCTTGCGCTCTTCCTCTTGTCGTTGCATGACTTCGCTGGGAAGCAATGGGCCACTAACGCGTGGCGGCTGACCACGCTGGTCGTTATCCTGCACAAGCAATGGTGTCACGGTCAGCTTCTTCGTCTCCGATGCGTCGATAGGATCCATGGAACGAGCCGAGGTGGAGGAGGGAGGCACGGAAGCAGCGGAAGTGTCTTGCGGGAGAACTAACTGTTCGCGAGAGCCCTGGGAGCGAAGCGATAGCCCACCTAGTCCTTGGGTGGACGCGGCGGCGGCTTGGCGAGCCATTGTTTGAGCCATGATCTGTTGCTGGCGGCGTTGTTCCTCGATCTGTTCGCGTTGTTGCTGCTGATGCTGTTGGATCGCTTCCTGTTCCGCCTCTTGTTGTTGTTGTTGTTGCTGCTGTTGTTGTTGTAATTGCTGTGCCTGGAGTTCCTGTTGGCGACGCTGGTCTTCAGGACCGCGCACTCGTGACGGTTCAGGGAGCGCCTCTTCCCAACTCATTCCGTCATCTGAGTCTCCGCTTCCGCGGCGTTCTTGCTCTGCCAACGCAGCCTCCTCCGCCAGGGACGGATCCTCATCCTCGTAACCGCCAACATCCCACTCGTCATCGTCGTCTACTTCTTCATCGTCTCCCCATACCGCTGGAGGATAGCGGTGAACCTGTAGAGCTGGAGTGAAGATAACGGAGCGCCGTGCGTGCTGTCGTGAGCGGGCGATGGCACGTGGGTCATTGCCAGGTGTAGGGGAAGCTGACTGTTGATTGGGGCCAGCGAGGGAAACCATGTTGTTGCGAAAGTGGTCGCGAGACTCTTGAAGGCCGTCCTGCATTTCTGCTTGAGTAGGCGAAGCCAGCTGTGACACGAGTTATTTGAGAATGTATGGAAGTAAGGCAGAGAGAGCGTACATCAACATTTCGATGCTTGTTGAGCCTGGCGAGACGTTCGAATGGAGTCTCTATGTTTTCAGCCGGTATATAACCGATTTCTTGTGTTTTGAGTACGCGAACGAGCCACCAGTAGCTATTGCTATCGTCCATCAAGACGAGGCTGTCGCCTTTTACGACACTGGCCTGGCCCTCGACGGTCGCTGCGAAACTGTGTAGCGAATAGACCAGGTCAAAGTCGATTGATTCGTTGGGTATTGACAGCGAGGAGGAGCGGTCGTCATCATCGGCATAGTCGCCATCACGCTCATCCGGGTCGGAGTCGTCTTCCATCATCGAGTGTTCCTCGTCGGAGGGATACGCTTCGCCCTGCAGTTGTATGAGATAAGATTGCTCGTCCGAAACTATCGTTTCACGTAAGTCGAAGGTGTCTTGACGCTGTGGTCTATGCGGCGAAGACGATTCCATTCGGTGGCGCAGAGGCGAGGCGCTAAGGGACGGTGATCTAGGTCGACGAAAGGGGAGAAGGCGCTAAAATGAAGACAAAGAAAAATGGAGAGATTCTAAGGAGAGACGGGGGGAATGAAAGCGCTGAGGGTCATAAACTGTGGCCGTCGATGGGATGGGAGATGAGTTGGCTGATGCGAGCCGTAACCGACGGTGCCTCACTCATGCTAAGCGCCATCGCTGTACGCAAGGCTCGTCTGCAGCTCACACCGGAAGAATCCTCAAAAAAGCGGAAATCTTCTCCAAAAACACCACAAATCCCGGAGAAGCATCCGCGCAGTCGTCCAAGCTTCAATTCATCCGCGAAAGGAACAAGAAAAAATCCCCCAAAACATGACGTTACGACGTCCGTAACCACGAGCTCGGACGCATTCACAAGAGAGGAGGACGCTATTCCCCCCAATTCCAGTGATGATGATGACTCGAACATGTCAATAACTTTGGACGACCAAGACACCACTTTGATCCCGCAAGGTCATCCCACAGAGCCTACTCGGCGAGAGCGCACGAAAGCATGGTCTTCCGACGAGGCATCGGACGTGAGCGAGCAACCTCCCTCGGATCCCTCGCAATTATTTCATCATATCCGCCCTCTTCCGAACGAAGAACTCGAAATATTGTCTACGTACCAGCCAGTCCACGGGCAGAACATGTTCCGACTCTCAATAGAGGAAGGCTCAGCTCTTGGCCTAAGTGGTCCCGCCGTCATCCTGGTACTCTCCCCGTCTGCAACGGTGTCGTTCGTAGGGACATATCGGCTGCGTGTCCTTCGTGGCTCTATCTCCCTCTTGGGGACAATCATGCAATCTTCCCGTGTCCTCCACCACGTCTTCGCACCGCGGTCCTCACCCATACCCGTGATCAAGGCTCATATGGCTCACGGAGAGTCGTCACAATCGCTATCCGATATACCCGCTCAAATTATCAACACCATTGCAGAGGATGACGTGCTCATCGTCTTGCAAGAGCTGCGAACGGGCATTGAAGGCCTTGGACGTGTCGTGCGTACCTTTGAGGGCGTCTTCGATCAAGTAAATCCTGAGGGAGCCCCTGATTTACCTTTGGAGGGTGTCCACTTGGTAAGGTCATTCGTTGTCTGAGGACGCTTGTTTTACCCATGATATCCCAGGTAACTAATACCGTCCGCGGTATGCGTGCCTTTCGGGTACCACCATCCTGGGAGGCTGCATTTTCGGCATCATCGTTGTCCTCCGCGCATGAAGCAGCTAGCCTTTTCAAGCCTCCTGTCCTTCTCGTAAAGGGACAGAAATTTTCGGGAAAGAGTACATTTGCGCGTTCTCTTGCCAACAGGTTGTGCTCCCGGTACGCAGCTAAACACCATCGCGGTCGTCGTATTCGCTAACTCGATTCTAGCTACTGCCGGGTAGCCTTCCTCGAATGCGACCTTGGTCAGTCCGAATTCACGCCTGGCGGGATGGTAGCTTTGAATGTCGTTGAACAACCTGTTTTCGGCCCACCTTTCACGCATCCCACCCTTCCGTACCAAGCTCATTATCTTGGTGCACACAACCCGCGCTCGTCGCCTTCGCGGTACCTGTGCGCAATCCAAGCATTGGTCGAGGTTTACCGCCTAGATCTTCAATTCGCGACCCCGTTCGTAAATATTGGAGAGGATGAAGACGACAATCGCGTCACGGGCATCATACCGCTAGTTGTCAATACCATGGGTTGGACGAAGGGCCTGGGATTTGACCTTGCGCGACGAATCGAAGAGTTGGTTCAACCCTCTGACATCTTCTCGTTCGACACCGCTCCGTCCGATAACGGGCCCGAAGCGGACGGGCCGCAGCTTCACATACTAGAGCCTTTTTCGCCTTCGCAGCGCTTCACCCCGTCCGACCACAGAGCGCTCTCCATACTTTCCTATTTCCTTGCCGTCTTCCCTGATCTCGTCCCCCTCCGACAGCTGACCGCCTCTCATTGGAGCACGGACCTCCCCCTCTGTGCACGCCCGCCTTACGAGCTCACGTCCCATCTCGCGCTCGATCGCATCGTGCTTACCGGCGCCGGCGCCGAAGACGTCGTCCGCGCCGAACTAAAGCGCGTGCTAGCGGGTGCGCTCGTCGCGCTCGTCTCCGCCCCTCCGCCAATAGAAGACATCGAGGAACTTTACACGCCCGGGTCCGCGCCGCCCGATCCCGCGTCCTCTACCTGCGTCGGGCTGGCGCTCGTACGGGGCGTATCGAGCGACGGAACCAAGCTGCAGCTCCTCACGCCCGTGCCACCGGAGACTTTGGCGGACGCGAGAGTTATGGTTATGGGTGAGCTTCAATTACCTGTGTGGGGCTGGTTGGACTTCCGTGATGGCGCGCGACCGGGCGTGGATGTGCCTTTCTTGCGCTGGGGCCGCAGTGCTGGCGCAGGAAGCGAGCGGCGGAGAGTAAGACGGAACATTATGCGTCGCTCACAGATGTAGGAATAGAGAATATTGGTATGATGCTACCTGCCGTCACTTGTTGGTCGGAGGGGGCCTGCTTTTCGAGAAAATACACCACACTCTATTACATTGTAATACACACTCAATAAAGATAAAGATAATGCACATGCACAAATAAGTAACAATACATAAGAAATGGCACCGGTGATCGATGATCACTCGAAAACGATTGTTAAATCTGGTTCCTTTTGTTGGAGCCAGCTTTCCCAGAGGTTCCAGTATATGGGCGACGGTGAGAAGCCCTTTTCCGCTGCCGTCTCGTCCGAGACGAGACGCGCGATTCGCGCGATCTCTTTGCGATCGCGTGTGCTGATGTATTTGACCATCTTGGCTGCCTCGCGCAAGGAGGGTCGACTCTGCAAGAACAAAGAAATCATTATGGCTCTTTTCACCTCGAGCGCCCCCTGGAGTAGCAGAGCGTACCTCGTGCGGGAACACTAGTCTGTGCCACTTGCGATACGTGGACGGCATCAGCTCGTAATCGTTCGCCGCATCGTCCGGGCGGATGTGATCGCGGTATTGCGGAAGCAATCGCGGGACGTAGGACATGATCAACGGGATGGAACTAGGGCATTCCGGACGATCGGAGGAGCCTTTGGCTTCCCCACTGGCACGGCGCGCGTCCGAACGTGCGAAGAAGGCTCGGCGAATCCGCGCTGATTCGTCCCACCACCGCTGCTCCTCGGTTAGGGACCTGTAATGTCTGTGACACCCACGTCCTCGCGGGAGGAGAGCCCAGAGGCTCAACCTCAGAGGATTCCGGAGACGGATACACGACCAGAAATATGCGAGTTGGTTGGCGATCTCTTTGAGTGGCCGGATGATTATGCGCCAATCGAGGGCGTGAGAAAGAGAGACGGTGG
>Ga0137397_10001584_pt1 | contig 15942 bp, 16 predicted proteins | sample czorhiz116metaG_FD_106658 | JGI IMG/M metagenome (GOLD analysis project Ga0137397, IMG submission 106658) | Vadose zone soil microbial communities from Angelo Coast Range Reserve, California, USA - czorhiz1.16 metaG | ecosystem: Environmental > Terrestrial > Soil > Vadose zone | place: USA... | reverse complement strand
GAACCCGACGCTTAGGACGAAGCAGTCCACACAAAACAAAGAGATCGGACTCCAAAGACTGGCCTCGCATAGCTTGAACTAGGTCGGACACAAGACTTTTGCGCTGCTCGACCCATTTCGTATTCATGCGGAACAGTTGAAAGAGTTGAAGAAGGATCGGTCCTAGAAATCGACAGTATTCATGCGGTTTTTACGCATGTTGCTGAAAACATGATATGATAACAGAAGGGGCTGGGTTAGTATCCCACCCTCTCCGCCAGAAAGCCGCTTCCCTAGAGATCCATGATCCTACGCACCGTCGAGCAGGTTCACCGTGTCTTCCTCATCATCGCTGGATTCACCTTGCTGCTGGCAGGCGGCGTTATGCTGGTCACTCCTGGGCCGGGAATGGTGGTGATTTTTCTGGGGCTCGGCTTGCTGGCTGCGGAATTTGTGTGGGCGCGCCGTCTGATGGAGCGCATCAAGCACGAGGGCGGACGTTTGAAAGACGCTGTCCTCCGCACGGGAAAATAACACAAAGCATCTTTTGTGGAGAACACTTTGTCACATAGGCTGTCGCCGATCACGGCGAATTGGGCTGGGAAATGGGCGCTCATCACCGGGGCCAGCGCCGGAATCGGCGTGGCTTTCGCGGAAGAATTGGCGGCCGGCGGAACAAACCTCGTGCTGACGGCGCGGCGGAAGGATCGCCTCGAGGAATTAGCACGCAGACTGACCGCGGCCTACAAAGTTAGCGTCGAGGTATTCCCAGCCGACCTCGCTGATTGGAATGCTCCGGATAAGATCTTTGCCTTCACCAAAGAAAAAGGCATCGAAGTCGACCTGCTGATCAACAACGCCGGTTTCGGTCAATACGGCGAGTTCCCTTCGATTGAAAAACAGCGCTGGCTCGACATGGTGCAAGTGAATTGTCACGCAGTGGTGCACTTAACTCGTCTGTATTTGCCGGAAATGGTCGCGCGCCGCCGGGGTGACATCCTCGTTCTCGCCTCCACAGCTTCCTTCCAGGCCGTTCCCTACATCTCGACTTACGCGGCAACGAAAGCGTTCGACCTGCTTTTCGCGGAAGGCCTTGCCGAAGAAATGAAACCTTACGGAATTCGTGTCTGCGCGCTTTGCCCAGGTTCAACAGAATCGGAATTCCACGCCGTCGCCGGCCAAGAGAAATTCCAGAGGAAGGCCGAGACCGCCGAAAAAGTCGTCCGCACCGGGCTGAAAGCCCTGGCCGCCGGCAAAAGCTACATCATTTCCGGCCTCGGAAATTATCTCGGCGCGCACGGCGAACGCCTCGTCCCGCGGCGCCTCGTCACCAGAATTGCCGCAGGCATGTTCAAGCCTGCGAAGAAGTAAAAAGACTCCTCTCACCGGCCAACGACGATCCCAAATCCAGATTGCGGTGCGCCGCTACCTCAAAAACTGTCTCGACACCCAGGAGCCTGCTTTTACGTCTAACTTGTTGTGAAAACAAGGTTTTCATACGTTCTGTCCATGCGCCAAAGCGTGGGAACCTTTCCAACCCTGGACGGGAAATGATAGATGCGAGCGGGCAGAACGTCCTATCAGGAGAGATGAGCATCGCCGAGCAAGAGAGAGACGACGTTCTGTTGCGGCGGGCCGCTAAGGGCGATGAGGATGCTTTCACACTCCTCTACCGGCGGCACCAGGCGGCCATGTACCGGTTTGCCCTGCGCATGACCGGAAACACCTGGGCCGCGGAAGAGATCGTGCAGGACGTGTTCATGACGTTGATGCGTGATCCAAAGAAGTATGACGCCACGCGCGGAGCGCTCGGCGCCTTTCTTTATGGAGTGGCGCGCAACCGCGTGATGAAACACCTGGAGCGAATGCCGCGGGAGATTGCGCTCGAAGAAAAAAACGAAGATGGCACCGGCTCAGGAATTGTTTTGCAGGATGCGTGCACTCCGGCGGTGTGGGCAGAAAAACGGGAACGTATGCAGCAAGTGCGGGCGGCGGTGATGGAATTGCCTGTGGAGTTTCGCGAAGCAGTGGTGCTGTGCGAGCTGGAAGAATTGAGTTATGGAGAAGCCGCTCAAATGGCGGGATGCCCGATTGGAACGATTCGCTCCCGGCTGCATCGTGGAAGGGCCTTGTTGATGGCCAAGCTGGAAATGTTTCGCGGTGTGCCCCGACGTGCGAGTGCGGCGCGCTGAAGAATTTGTTTTTGAGTAAAGGAAACAAGAAATGAAGTGTGAAGAATTTGAAGCGATAGGATTGGACGCGGAGCGCGACGGTTCGCTGAGTGAAGTGGAACGCGTGTCCGCTCGTGAACATGCCGGCACATGTTCCCGGTGCGCGGCTTTGCAGGATTCCTGGCGCGCGGCTGGAATTGAGCTTCGCGCGTTTGCTGATGAAACGGCTCTGGCGCAGGCTCCCGCGCGCGTCGAAATGCGCTTGCGGCAAGAGTTTCGCACGCGCCATGTAACGTTGAAAGGGCGGCGCGCTGCTGTCGTTGCGGCGTGGGCGCTGGCAGCCGCCGCCGTACTGGTTGGAGCGATGGGCTGGAGAAACTGGCGCAACGGCGGGCAGGCAGAATCGGCGAGCCGATCGAATTCTTCAGCAAGCGTAGCAAATGGCTCTGCGAAGAGTGCCAATGCATACCGTGAAACTCCGGCGCAATCTGCGGCGGCACTGCAACCGGATAGTGCTGATTCGGAAATACTGCTGGCAGACAGCGAATTGAGCGACTTCACGTTGCTCCCGGGCGCCTTGATGGCGGACACCGCCGACGCCGCCATCCTGCGGGTGCGCTTGCAGCGTGGCTCGCTGAGCTCGCTTGGTTTGCCTGTAAATGAAGAGCGCGCCGGCGAATGGATCCAGGTGGACCTTCTTGTGGGAAATGACGGCTTGCCGCAAGCAGTGAGGCTGCCACAAGAGTGATTGTGACAACGCCGGGTGGGCCCTCTCTGAAGAAGTACTGAATAAGGGGCACGATGGAGTTTTGGGAAAGAGTCAAAACAACGTTCGGTGACGATGTCAATGCCGGAGCCGATTTTTGGACGATTCTGCTGGGGCCGCTGAAATCCAGAATCGCTGAAATCGCCGTGACAAAAAGTTCGCAACAGTTCGGGAGAGAAGAGGAGAAGGAATAATGAATCGCAGATTAACCATGAGTTTGATTCTCGGCGGGACCCTGGCAGTGAGCGCCGGATTGGTGCTTGCGCAGGATGCACCGCCTCCTCCACCCTCCGGAGAAATGAAGCACGGTGGGCCCGGTGGCGACCTGATGGCTCCACCGATGAGTCCTGAAATTGAATTGCTGGGCTTCGAGGGCATGCGCGGCGGAAGGGTTGTAACCGGCGCGCCGTTCAGCGGGGTTGCCATTAGCGAGTCGACGCAGACGCTCGCCGACGGAAACCACATCACCCGCAAGACCCAGTCGAACCTCTTCCGCGATAGCCAGGGACGCGTTCGCAAGGAAGTGACGATCTCAGGATTTGCCCCGGCGGCTTCGAGAGCGCCAAACGCGTTCGTGGTAATCAGCGATCCGGTCGCAAATGCAAACTTTGTGTTGCATCCCGACACCAAAGTGGCGGAAAAGATGGGCCGCCGATTTCGCGGGGTGAAGGAACTTGGGAATGGCGCGATGAAGGACAAATGGAAGGCCCGCGAAGAACAGGAAATCGCTTCCGGCAACCTCAAGAGGGAAGATCTGGGCACCCAAACGATCGCCGGACTGAGCGCGCAAGGCACGCGGGTGACCCACACGATTCCCGCCGGACAGGTGGGGAATGAGAAACCGATTCTTATCGTGCATGAGACTTGGTTCTCCAACGATTTGCAACTGGTGATCATGAGCAAGCGGAGCAATCCGTGGATTGGCGAAACGACTTACACGTTGACGAACATTCAGCGCACGGAGCCGGCGGCGGGACTCTTTGCCGTACCCGCCGACTTCGCAGTGAAGGAAGGCGGCCCGGGACGGCACGGCGGGATGGGCAAATTCAAGCAGGGAGCGACCTCGCCTCCTCCCGCGGGCAACTGAATCACGACAGACGATCTTCTCTCCTGAAGACGGCGCGCCCTTTTCGCAGCAGCCTCCATCGCTGCGGGAAGGGCGTAGCCGTTTGGCGGTGACAACGGCTTTGGCGCGAGTGGATTGGGGGTGCCGCATTTTCTCGACAAGAAGTTCCAGCGAAATCTCGGTTTCGGTGATGTTGTAGAATCCCGCGGAGCCGCAGCAGATTTCCGAGTAAGGCAATTCCACAAAATCGAGATTGGGAATCTCGCGCAGAAGCTTGCGCGGAGCTTCGCGAATTTTCTGGCCGTGAAGGAGATGGCAGGAATCCTGATAAGTGACGCGAACGGGAGCGGCTTCATTTTTGCAGTAAGGCCAAGAGCAGCTAGGAATTCGGTAACGTCGCGAGTTTTGGCCGAAAACGCGCGGGCTTGCATGTGCTCGGGCTCGTGCGGTGAAAAAAGATGATCGTATTCCTTGAGCGTGGAGCCGCAGCCGGCGGCGTTGGTAATGATGGCATCGAACTCGTCGCGGAGAAATACGCTGAAATTTTTGCGAGCGAGTTCACGAGCGGCATCGCGAACGCCGGCGTGCGCGGCGAGCGCGCCACAACAAAGCTGACCATCCGGAACAACCACTTCGCAACCGTTGGCAGTGAGAACGCGAATGGTGGCCTCATTGAGCTGCGAAAAAGTGACATTGGCGATGCATCCGGCAAAGAAGGCGACGCGGGCGCGGCGCGGACCCGCAGAGGGAAAGGTCCAGCCGAAGCAACGGTACAAAAACTCGTCGTCAATGGGCGGGAGAAGACGTTCGCGCTCGGAAAGCCCGAGAAGTTTCAGCATGCCGATGCTGCGCGCGACAGCTTGCAAGCCGGAGCGCTGGTATAGGCGTAGTATGCGCGCGAAATCAATGATGCGATGACGAGCAGGAAGCAAATGGCGGAAAACGAAATTGCGAGTAACGTTGGTGAGCCAGGAGCGAGGATAGTCTCGTTCGATGTGCGCGCGGGCGTGCTCGACAAGCTTTCCGTATTCGACGCCGGAGGGGCAGGCGGTTTCGCAGGCGCGGCAGTCGAGACATTTATCGATGTGGTTGACAAAGGAATCAGTGATGGGTTGCTCGTTCAACTCGACTTGAATCATCTGGTGGATCCGCCCGCGCGGCGAATCCGCCTCAAGGTTCCAGAGACGGTAGGTGGGGCAAGCGTTGAGGCACAGGCCGCAGCGTACGCAGCGGGCGTAGTCCTCGTAGACGGGATTGAGACCAGCAATGAGGGACGCGGCCATGGCGGGTTCGGCGTGACGTAATGATGATAAGGCCGCCGAGGCCGCTTCGGAAGTGGAGTGTGACTGGCCGCCGCGCACCTTGCGACGCGCCGACAAGGTCGTGGGAGACTCAGGTGAAGCGACCCGGCACGAGGATGTCTTGCGGATCAAAAGCGGATTTGAGTTTGCGCATGAGGGCGATGTCTGATCGCGAGGAGCCCCGAATGTCGGCGCTTGCTTTGAGTGCCGGCGGGGCGAAGACAAGAGTGGCATCGCCATCGGCGGCAGAGATTAATTGGAAGATTTGCGTGGCGGCCTGCGCAACACGCCGCGTGGTTTCATCGTTTGCGGACCCGGGAAGAAGAGTGAAATAAATAGTGCCTCCTCCGCGAGCTACCAGCGCGTGGGGAAGTCCGGCTTGATCAGCGATTTGCCTGAGGCTTGCGAACAGCGCGCCGTATTGAGATGGCAAAACGCTAATCTTGAAGACGGTGGCATCGGGCGAGAACTCAAGAAGCAAAGAAAGTGTCTCGCGGAGACGACCCCAAACGGCGGGGCGCGTGGCCTCGTCAAGGAAGGCAACGGATGCGGCGCATGATTCAGTGGCCAAGCGCCGCAGGTCTCGGGCGTAGCGATCGAGGACCTCGGGAGTGCCTGCAAAGGCGGCGCATAGTTGCCATTCGTGGGGGCGGAACCAGTCGCCGACCGGTTGGAGGGAGCTTGGGTTGGTGTTGCGATTCTCATCGGCGAACACCCCAGTTTCCGGTGTGGCGGGAGTTCGACTGGCAAAGATCTGTGCGAGGGCGGGACCAACGATATCGAATGTGAGCGGGGTGAGCGACGATTGAGCAACGGCTCGGCGAAGGGCGAGCGCGCCTTCCGCGTTGGGGAAAGAGGCGACGAAGCCACGACTGCCTACGAGCGGAGCAGGAAAAGTGCGGAAGTTGAGCCGTGCAATGACGGCGAGGGTGCCGAGCGAGCCGATGAGGAGCTTGTGGAGGTCGTGGCCGGTGACGTTCTTGACGACGCGGCCGCCGCTTTTACAGAGCTTGCCGGTGCCATCGACGAATTCGGCACCGATGAGGAAGTCGCGCGCGGTGCCGTAGAACTGGCGCAGTGGCGAGTCGATCCCGGAAGCAATCGTACCGCCGATGGTGGTCAGCGAATACCATGGAACGAGCAGCGGAAGGAATTGTTGGTGTTCGAAGAGAGTGGCGTTCAGCTTCGCGATGGGCGTACCGGCATCGACGCCGAGAGTGAGGTCTCCGGGATCGTAGTGGACGATTTTGTTGAGAGCGGACATGTCGAGCGCGATATCGTAGCGGGCAGGAGTCATGCCAATGCGAAGCTTGGTGCGCGCGCCGGAGGGAATGACAGCGAGTTTTTCGCGGGCGGCGAAGCGGACAAGTTCGGCAATCTCTTCGGGAGAAGAGGGTTTTGCGACAGCACTAGGAATCATTTCGTCAACAGCGTAGTTCGCGCAAATGGCCGCGTCGGAAACCATTTGAGTCGGCCCGAGGGCGGACTCAAGGCGAGCGGCGAGGCTGCTGGAACCATTCATCATGGGCGAAGAGGCGCTGTGCTTGACTGACTGTGGACGCGGATTTCGCCGCAGCCCCTGCTTAACGGAAAGATTTTGCCGGGGTTGAGAGAAGAATCGGGGTTGAAGGCGTCGTGGACGCGGCGCATGAGATCAAAGTCGGCATCGGAGAAGAGCAGCGGCATAAGCTCGGATTTTTCCATGCCGATGCCGTGTTCGCCTGTGAGCGCGCCGCCAACTTCCACGCAGTAGCGGATAATCTCGGCGGCGGCTTGGAGGGCGCGTTCGAATTGCTTTTTGTCGCGTGGATCGAAAAGGACGATGGGATGGAGGTTGCCGTCGCCGGCGTGGAAGATGTTGCCAATTTGAAAGCCGTATTGCTCGCCGACTTTCTGGATGCGGCGGAGAGCTTGGCGAAGTTTCGAACGCGGGATGACCCCGTCGAGGACGTAATTGCTGGGGGCCAAGCGGCCGAGCGCCCCGAACGCATTCTTGCGGCCTTTCCATAGAAGCTCGCGTTCGGCGTTGTCGCGGGCGACGCGGACTTCGCGAGCGTGATGCGCGTTGCAGGCTTCAATGATCGCGGCGGCTTGGGCGCCGACGGTTTCTGTGAGGCCTTCGACCTCGATGAGGAGAACGGCGGCGCTGTCCATCGGAAAACCAGCATGGATATAGTCTTCGACGGCGCGGAGCGTCCAGCCATCGAGCATCTCGCACGCGGAAGGAGTGATGGCACGAACGGTGATGTCAACAACGGTTTCGGCGCCATCGTCGACGGTATCGAAGACGGCAAGAAGTGTTTTTAACGCTTCGGGCTTGCGCGCAAGTTTTACGGTGATTTCTGTAACCAGGGCAAGCGTGCCTTCCGAGCCGACAAAGAGACCGGTGAGGTCGTAGCCGGGCGCATCGCCTTGTTTGCTGCCGACGCGAACGATTTCGCCATCGGGAAGGACAAGTTCAAGGGCAGTGACGTGATTGGTGGTAACGCCGTAAGCGAGCGTGTGGGGGCCACCGGCGTTTTCGGCGACGTTGCCGCCGATGGTGCAGGATTTCCAACTGGAAGGATCGGGAGCGAAGTAAAGTCCGTGAGGCTCCGCAGCGCAAGTGAGTTCGTAATTGACCACGCCCGGCTGAACTACGGCGCGCTGATTTGCTACGTCGAGTTCGAGAATGCAATTCATGCGCGCGAAGACCAGCATCACGCCGCCGGTCCGGGCAAGCGCGCCGCCGGAAAGCCCTGCGCCGGCGCCCCACCCGACGATGGGGAGGTGGTGTTTCGCGGCGAGCTTGGCGATGTGGGAGACTTGTTCTCGTGTCGTCGGAAAAACGACGAGGTCTGGACGTCCTTTTTCGACCGAGCCGTCATATTCATACAGCAGAAGGTCTTCAGGCCGGTAAAGAACAGAAGCCGTGCCGAGGGAATCTTCGAATTCGCGAATGAGACTGGAGTTCATAACGTGCCAGATTAGGCGCACCTCGCACTATAGTGAGAATTCCAGGACGCGCGCAACGCTAAGTTATGCCGCGAGCACAGCTGTGTGTTAGTGTAAATTTCCCAAAATTTTACAGAGGATCCAATGGCGAAACCGAAAGTGTTTGCAACCCACAGTTTATTCGATGCCGCCCGGAGCATTCTGCAAGAAAGCTGCGAAGTGGAATATTGGGCGAAACCGGAACGCCCCCCGCGGGAAGAAGTCTTGCGGCGGTTGAAGGACAAAGAGGGATTGATTTGTCTGCTGACCGAGAAAATTAACGAGGACCTGCTGAGAGTGTCGCCCAAGCTGCGCATTGCAGCGAACGTGGCCGTGGGTTTCGACAACATCGACGTGGCGGCGTGCACAAGGCGGGGCGTGGCAGCCACGAATACACCAGGTGTGCTTGATGAGACGACGGCGGATTTCGCGTGGACCCTGCTGATGGCCGTGGCGCGGCGACTGGGCGAGGCTGAAGCTCTGGCGCGTTCGGGCAATTGGAAAAATTGGGACCTGGATCAGCTTGTCGGAACCGACGTGTGGGGCAAGACTCTTGGTATCGTCGGATTCGGACGCATTGGACGGGCGATGGCGCGGCGCGCGAGCGGTTTTCAGATGAAAGTGATTTACACGGACGCGGTGCGTGCGCCGGAAGAGATGGAGAAAGAGTTGAAGGCAGAGTTTCGAGAGATGAATCCGTTGCTCGCCGAGTCTGACTTCATCAGTGTGCATGTGCCGCTGCTGCCGGAGACGCGCGGCTTGTTCGATGCGCCGAAATTTTACCGCATGAAACCGACGGCATTCTTTATCAACACATCGCGCGGTCCGGTGGTGGATGAGGCGGCGCTGGTGGCAACGTTCGAGGCAAAGAAAATTGCGGGCGCGGGACTGGACGTGTACGAGAACGAACCGTTCATTCATCCGGGGCTGAAACGCGCCAATGTCGTGCTCGCGCCGCACGTTGCGTCAGCCTCGCTGGAAACGCGCACGAAAATGGCCTGCATTGCGGCGGAGAACGTCGTTGCGCGGTTCGCGGGACTCCGGCCCCCGAACATTTTGAATCCGGAAGTCCTGAAAGCGTAAAAGCGAATCATCCAGGCAAACCTCTCATGCCGCATTTGAAGCAATTCGCCCGGCGGATTTTCCACGAAACACTGGCGGCCATTGATATTCCCGCGGCCCTGCAGCGAAAACTGCAGCGCAAGGGAACAGTACTGCTTTGCGGCGGGACAAAAATCGATTTGCGCGATTTCGACAAACTGCGCGTGGTGGCAATCGGGAAAGCCGCGCACGCCATGGTGGAGGGGCTGGCGCTTGTGCTCTCGCCGTTTGTGCGGCTCGAGGGCGTGGTATCGGCACCCACGGCGCCGCGGAAACCGTTGACGGGAATGAAGTACTTCGTAGGCGGGCATCCTGTTCCGAATGTCGAGAGTTGGAAGGCGGCGGAAGCGATTCTCGCGCTGCTGAAGAAGTGCGATGAGAAGACGCTGGTTTTCTTTCTTCTATCCGGAGGCGGGTCGGCTCTCGTGGAATTGCCGCTGGACCCGGCGCAAACACTCGAAGACGTACAGCAGACCCATCGTGCGCTGGTGACCTGTGGCGCGCCGATCGACGCCATCAACACGGTTCGTAAACACATCTCCGCCGTGAAAGGCGGACGACTCGCTGTAGCAGCGCACAACGCCACCAAGATCACCCTGGCTGTAAGCGACGTCCCGGTTGGGAAAGAGTCGGCGCTGGCATCCGGGCCGACATTGCCCGATCCCACCACTCTTGCCGAAGTGAAGCGCATTGTCACGGGATACTCCCTTCGCGAAAAAGTTCCGCTGCCACTTCGGGAGTGGCTCGACAAATCAGCCTTGCCGGAAACACCAAAAGCCGATGCCGCCGCATTTCGCAATGCGCACTTTTTCCTGCTCCTGGGCATGGACGACTTGTTTCATCCGGCGCATCGCGCGGCGGAGTCGAGCGGATTTATCGCTTGCTGTGACAACTCGACCGATGATTGGCCAGTGGAAAACGCGGCGGAATACTTGGTGGAACAGTTGGAAGAACTGCAGAAAACGCACTCGGGGCGCTGGGTGGCGCTGATCGCGGATGGAGAAGTCAGTTCACCCGTCACAGGAAATGGTATGGGCGGCAGGAATTCTGCTTTCGTGCTGGCCTGCGTGGAGAAGATCGCGGGAAGAAAAATTGCTGTGCTTAGTGCCGGCACCGATGGAATTGACGGGAATAGTCCCGGAGCAGGGGCGGTGGCTGATGGCGACACGCTGCAACGGGCGCGGGCCGCTGGCCTAGACTCCGCTGATGCGTTTCGAAAGAGCGATGCGTTCACCTTTTTTTCGGCCCTGGATGATGCGATCGTGACCGGACCGACAGGGAACAACCTGCGGGACTTGCGGATCTTGATCGCCGAACCTTAGCAAGTCCAATTCGTAAAGAATGGCTTCACGCAAGGGCCACGGAGAACACAGAGAAGAGAGACCGCCTGCCGCGACGGGCGCGAAAGCCTGTGCGCCTATTGTTTCGGAGGCGGGAGGCGCTTCTCTATGGACTTAAGCCGCTCGCTCATTTCCTGAAGCAGGCGTTCGAGCTTTTCGAGTCGTTGTTCCGTCATGACTCTCTCGCCGTCGCTTCTCTCACTGGACTCTTCTCCAGCGTCTCCATCGCCGTAACTGCCAGATGCTTTTCCACCTGCGGGTTTCTTCAAACGCGCGATCTGCCCCTTGATCATGGGCACCATTTCGATGCTCAGGTCGTCGCTCTTCAGCAGCGCTTCCAGTGCCGGAATGGCGGTGGCATCGCCGCGTCCGCCGAGCGCGTAGATCGCTGCCATTCGTACAGGAAAGTGCGCTTCGCTGAGATACGCCGCGATTTGCTTGGTAATGTCCTGGTTGTCTTTCTGTAGGCGTCCCAGGCTGTTGATTGCTGCGGTGCGCGAATTGATGGGCTTGCCCGGGGCGGACCATTGCAAGAGAAGCGGCACGGCCTTCTCCTCCCCCAGCGAACCGAGCGAGCGAAGGGCAGCGTTACGGAGGAACCCGTCCGGCGAGTCACCGCCGACCGCCGCATCGAGCGTCACAAGAACATTCGGCCCTTTGAGGCGCCCCAGTGATTGCAACGCAGCGGCTCGAGCGCGATAAGAATCGTCTTGTTGCGCGATGGCATTGAGCTTCGCGGCGACGGCCGCGTCATCCTTGAAGTTGCCCAGCGCGCTAACCACGCGGCTGCGCACCCATGGCTTGTCATTCGAATCCACCGCCGCAAGGAGCAGCTTGGTAGCGGAAGCGCCGTCCAATTTGCCGAGCGTGTCCGCGGCCGTGGCGCGAACTCCCCACGCCTTGTCATTTCGCAGCGTCTCTCCGAGGGCCGCAACGACCTCTTCATCATTTTTCAACTTGCCCAGCGCCGTCGCCGCATCGGCTCGATCGGCAACTTCCGCAGCGTTCTTTAATTGATAGAGCCACTCTTTTTTCTCTTTGTGAAAATCGGCCGCCTTTAGGATGTGGCCGCCTTTGTCGAAGAGCACCATCAGCGGAGCAGACTCCGCTGGCAAGGAGAAAGTCTGCCTCTCCTTCGCAACGGTGACGCTGTAGAGCTTCGGTCCCGACGCAGTAGTGATTTCCACCTCAACAGCGACGCGGAAGAGGCCCACGCGGCCTTCGACCTTTTGCGTCTGTTTGACGTTCACTACCACCTGATGTTTTTCTCCGTCGTAGGTGTAGCTCAAGTCGAATTTCGGCGCGCCTGCTCCATACAGCCACTGACTGAAAAATTGGTCAACATTGGTGTGTGAAGCTTCTTCGATGGCCTTGCCGAGATCGGCGGTAACCACGTTTTTCCCGCGATTCACTTCCAGATAGTGCTTGATCCCTCGGTAAAAGGCCTCTTCGCCCATCTGGTGGCGGAGCATGTACAGCACCCATCCGCCTTTGTTGTAGGCGTTCTCGTCGAATTCGCTGGAATCGTCGAAGTCATGCCGCACGATTGGCTTGTTCCACAGATTGTTGCTTTCGATCCATTCCTTCGCGTTGTTCCAGCGCTCGTAGTCGGCCTGATCCTTGCCGAAATGCGCTTCTGTCCATATCGTTTCCAAAAATGTGGCGAATCCCTCGTTTAACCACACGTTACCCCAATCTTTGCAGGTGACCAGGTCGCCGAACCACTGGTGGCCAAGTTCGTGCGAGATCAAGTCGTCTTCGCCGGTGAAATATTCCGGAGCAAGCTTGGGATGCACGAGGGAACTGCTGTTATTCGTGGTGGCGCTGGAATTCTCCATGCCGCCCGCCACGAAATCATCCACCATCACCTGTGCGTATTTTTCCCAGGGATAGTCCACGCCGAATTTCTTGCTGAACAATTCCATCATCGCCGGAGTCCGTCCGTAGTTGATTGGCAGCCGGTCTCCGCGACCCTTCGGCGCGTAATAGGTCACGGGAATGCCATGCCACGTGTCCTTCACTTCGTCAAACTCACCCGCGACAACAGTGATCAAGTAGGTCGAGCTCGGAACCGATTCTTTCCAATACCACGTCTTCAGTCCTTGCCCCGCGTCGCTCACGCTGATGAGCTTGCCATTCGAAACCGTGATCCACGATGCCGGCACCGTCAGAAGCGTTTCCGTAGTCAATCGGTCGTTCGGATAGTCGTAGGTCGGTAAATAGTAGCGCGTGTCTTCCGATTCGCCCTGCGTCCAGATCTGGCTTGGACGGTCCGGATAGTCCTTGTCCGGCAGGATGAAATACATCCCTTTTGTCGGTTTGCCTTCGTACCGGATGGTGATTTCGAATCTGTCTCCGGCCTTGGCCTCCGCCGCGAGAGGAATGCTCAGTTTCTCCGCCGCTGTTTCAAATTTGGCTGCCGTCTTGTTGATCGTCACCTTCTGAATCGTGAGTCCAGCTGAATCGAAAACGATTTTCGTCGTGCGGTCGCGAAGAATGGAGAGCGAGTGCGTGACCTCGCCAAGAACTTTTTTCTGCTCGAGATCGAAGCGCAGGGCAATCTTCGAATGTTGCAAATCATAATCGCGGCTGCGCGCGTAAGGTTCATCGGCGCAGAGTTGTTGCGCACTGATAAAACTTACCAGCAGCGCAGCGAGCACGACAATCGCCGGGCGACTACGCTGCTTTTGGATATTGCGAAGCTGTTCCCCGATCATTCGGCTTTGCTCCTGTGAATGGTGTGCCCTGCCCCCTCCAGCGCGGCGATTGCTGCCGGAAGCGCTTCAGAAGCGACGAGCAGGTAATCCGTGTCGAACGTAGAAATGGCAAACAAGCTGACTCTTCCCTCGGCGAGCGGCGTAGCAAGTGCAGCCAGCACGCCGATTTCCGACAAAACAAATGGCCCATGCACTTTCAGGATGCGCCAGCCGGACTGGGACTGTACACCTGCAGGAACGCGCGAAAATTCCGTAACAATCGAAAGCTCTTCGCCGGTGCGCGTCACGGAAAAAAAGGGACCCTGCATGGCCCACCTGGGAACGACCGCATCGGCGGTGAGCCGTGAAATGGCAAAGCGTTCGGGCAGCAACGTGAGTTCGAGATGACGGATCGCAGCGGCCATGGAGCGCTAGAGCAGACTCCTGACCAGGCCGCCATCCACCAGAATTGATGTTCCGTTCACGTAGCTGGCGCGCTCCGAAGCGAGGAACGCAACGACCGCGGCAAACTCCCGCGGTGTACCTAGCCGGCCGGCAGGAATTTCGCGCTCCCAATCAGCGATGACATCTTCTGGTTCCGAACCGGTGCGCGCGGAAATCGTCGAAGCAAGAGCATCGGTGCGTGCCGTACGCGTGTACCCCGGGCAGACATTGTTCACGGTAATTCCATCGGCCGCATACTCATTGGCTAGTGTACGCGCGAGCCCGGTAACTGCCGCGCGGATCGAATTCGAAAGCAGCAGCCCATCCACCGGCTGCTTGACCGCCGACGAAGTAATGGTAATCAGACGTCCCCACCTGTTTTTCTGCATTCGCGGCAAAGTTTCCCTGGCAAAATAAATAGTGCTCATCAGAAGCTGGTCGAGGGCAGCGCGCCACGCTTCCGGCGGGGTGTTCTTAAACAAATTAGACGGGGGGCCGCCGGAATTGGTAACGCAGATGTCTACGCGCCCGAAACGGGCTTCCGCAGCCTGCACAAACGCTGCAACCGCCTGTGAATCAGTCACATCCAGCGCCCAGTGCAGAACCTCGCGCCCCGTTGTTTTCTGAATGTGCGCGGCTGTTTCTTCGAGCGTACCCGCCGTTCGCGCACACATGGCGACCTGCGCCCCTTCGCGCGCAAGCTCTTCTGCGACGGCCCGCCCCAGTCCTTTGCTGGCCGCCGCCACAATGGCAACGCGCCCGGTGAGCCCTAGATCCATCTGACGCTCCCATTCAAAACTTGAATCGTCTCGCGAATCGCGCGATGCGTCAACCTGTGCTCCATCTTGGCCGGACGAGACTTACTCGCCGCAAACTAGTTGCCGAAACGCAGAGAAACTGCCTCGACGGTTCGCCCTTCAAAGTTCTGTGCTTCAGGGGTTTGTCTCTTCGATGAAGCAGTAGGCTTAATGCAATTGCTTCAATTCCTCGCGGAGACGCTCGATGGCACGCAACAAGTCTTCGATCTCTGCGGCTTCAGGCCGGATAGTGCGGCTCTTCAGGTCGTCGGTAAGCGCCTCGTAGAGCTGCGTCCCGCGGCGGATTCGCTCGGTAACCAGCAGCGGAATTACCGTTGCCGTGTCCCGCTTCAGAACCTGTCTCTCTTGCCATTCCTGAACGGCCCACGCTGTCTTGCGGATATGATCCACTGCGTCTCGGAATTCGCGGAGCACATAGGGATCAATCTCGCCTGATTTTATACCGTGCTCCAGCTTGGACAGTTCCCCGGTTGACCGCCTCAGCTGAAAGGTGAGTCCCCAAAACTCTTCCTTGGGCGGGAGGAGCTCAACAGCTACTCCCAAGGGGGCATCCTGCGAAGATCGTCGAATGGCAGATACCCGCGCTTTTGTCTTGTGATCGGATACCAGATTCTTCAATTCGAGTTCAGTCCCTTCAGGCGGATACCTCTCCGCGTCCATAAGCTCCAGAAACCCGCCATGCAGATTTGCTTCTCTCGCTTGTGCATGCGCAGAGCACTCCTCGCCGCCTAGCCCCGGCCATTTCATGTGAATCGGAATGACCAGCTGATAGCGATCGCTTCTCCTTCGTTCATTCTCAATTCGCATTCCTCTCGAGTTGCGTGATTGCGTAGTCATGTCCGTAGATACTCCCGCCTGTTTTTACCATGCTTGCCGGCAATCCATCCAGCCTCGCAAGCCCGAGCGTGGTGTCAAGCGTCCGGCAAGGCCAATCGGAAAGTAGCGAAGTCCGGGGCGGCGATCACCAATCAATTTTGTCTGGGAAGAATTCTGAGACAAGCTCTTTGTAGTAAGGAAGAATCTCTTGTGTCTTTGGGCGCTCGCGGCCCTTCGAATACAGGTCGTATGCGTTGAACTTCCGAACCCACTCAAACATGCGTTCGTCGTGCTCATTCATGAGATGACGGTAAGCACCATGCCGGTGCGCAGCATAGAAGGAATAATACCGCAGCATATACTGCCCCTCTTCCGGCATATACCTGCGCGTTGCCTGATAGATGTATTCGTCGTGTCCAAACGAAAGGTGAACCTTCTCAAGCCCGCAGCGCAGTTCGTAAATCCCATACT
>Ga0137397_10001583_pt1 | contig 15942 bp, 14 predicted proteins | sample czorhiz116metaG_FD_106658 | JGI IMG/M metagenome (GOLD analysis project Ga0137397, IMG submission 106658) | Vadose zone soil microbial communities from Angelo Coast Range Reserve, California, USA - czorhiz1.16 metaG | ecosystem: Environmental > Terrestrial > Soil > Vadose zone | place: USA... | reverse complement strand
GCCCTGCCGCTCGTCGATGTGTCGGTGGAGTTTGCGGCGGGCAGCGCGTACGACCCGCGCGAGCGCGCCGGTCTCGGACAGCTGACGCTGGCCCTGTTGAAGGGCGGTACCGCGCGCTATTCCGAAGCCGAAGTGGATCGCCGCATCGCCGATGCCGGCGCGCAGCTGCGCGACTACTTCGACGTGGACCGCGCCGGTTTCGCCTTGAGGACTTTGTCCTCCGAGGCCGAGCGCAAGTCGGCGGCGGACACGCTCGCCGACATCCTGCAGTCGCCGCGGTTCGCGAGCGATATTTTCGAGCGAGAGAGAGCGCGCGCCATCGCGAACGCCGCCGAAGAAGAGACGCAGCCCGACCATATCGCCGAGAAGCGCCTCTACGCGCTCATGTACCCCTCGCACCCCTATGGGGCGAGCGCGACGCCCGCCACGCTCGCGACGATCACCCGGGAAGACGTCGAGCGGCACTATCGCTCCCGCTACGGATCCGCGGGCGTCGCCGTGACCATGGTCGGCGATTTGAGCATCGACGCCGCGAAAGCCCTCGCCGAGGAGCTGACCGCGCGCCTCGCAAGGGGCGGCGATATCGCGCTCCCGCCCGCCGCGCCGCCCGGGCCCGGACAGACGGTGCGCATCGCGCATCCCTCGACGCAAAGTCATCTGCTCCTCGGCGTCGCCGCCCTGGCTCGCGACGACCCCGAATACTTTCCGCTGCTGGTCGGGAACTACATGCTCGGAGGCGGCGGGTTCGTTTCTCGGCTCATGACCGAAGTGCGCAGCAAGCACGGGCTTGCCTACAGCGTGTACAGTTATTTCTACCCCTTCGCTCAGAGGGGGCCGTTCCAGATCGGGCTGCAGACGCGTCGCGACCAGGCGAATGAAGCGCTCAAGCGCGTCCAGGACGTTATCGCCGAGTTCGCGGCCCGCGGGCCTACGGAGGCGGAGCTCAAGGCGGCGAAGAAAAGCCTGGTCGGGGGTTTTCCCCTGCGCATCGATACCAACCGCAAGCTTCTCGAGCAGCTGGCCGTGATCGGCTTCTACGGTCTGCCGCTCGACTGGCTGGACGCGTACCCAGGACGACTGCAGGCAGTGACGCTCGATCAGATTCGCGGCGCCTTTGCGCGCCGCGTCGACCCGAAAAAGCTCGCGATCGTGGTCGTCGGTGCGACGGACTAAGCGCAACACCGTTCGTATCATCGGCGGTCTGTGGCGCAGCCGCATCCTGGAATTTCCAGACGCCGCGGACCTGAGGCCTACGCCGGATCGGGTTCGCGAAACGGTATTCAACTGGCTCGGGCAGGACCTGAGCGGCATGGCGTGCCTGGATCTGTTCGCGGGGAGCGGCGCGCTCGGATTCGAGGCGCTGTCGCGCGGCGCGGTCTCAGCCGTCATGGTGGAGAAGGACCCGGGTGCGCTGCGCGCGTTGCGCGAGAACGCGCAAAAGCTCGGCGCGGCGGGGCTGACTGTCGTTCGCGGTGATGCGCTAGAATTCGCCCGGGAAACGCTCCTGCGCTTCGACGTCGTATTCGTCGACCCGCCCTACCGTCTGGGCGTCCAGGCGGCGGCGCTGGCGCTGGTGCGCGGGCTTCTCGCTGCGCGCGGGCGCGTGTACGTGGAGAGCGCTTCCGTTTTCGAGCCGGCCCGCGGCTGGACGATTTTGAAGAGCTCGCGCGCAGGGAACGTGCATTTTCATCTCTTGGCAGGGGAGATCGATGATCAAGGCGGTATACCCGGGAACGTTTGATCCGATCACCCTCGGCCATCAGGACCTCGTGCGCCGCGCGTCCGCGCTGTTCGACAATGTCGTCGTCGGGATTGCCGTCAGCGAGGCAAAGCGGCCGTTTTTTCAGCTCGAGGAGCGTATCCGCCTCGCGCGCGAGGTTCTGAAGCCGTACGACAACGTGACCGTCGAGGGCTTTCGCGGGCTGCTCATGGACTTCGTTCGCGCCCAGAAGGCGCAGGTCATTCTGCGAGGCTTGAGGGCGGTATCGGATTTCGAATACGAGTTTCAGATGGCGGGAATGAACCGCAATCTTTATCCGGACGTCGAAACCGTGTTCCTGACTCCCGCCGAGCAGTACCAATTCATCTCGGCCACGATCGTGCGCGAGATCGCGTCCCTGGGCGGCGACGTGAGCAAGTTCGTCCAGCCGCTCGTCGTCCGCGCGCTCGCTCAGAGAGTCGGCAGGCGCAAAAAGTAAGCGGGTCAGGTCTGGCAGGTCGAACAGTAGAAGCTCGAGCGCTGGCCTAGGCGCGCGGCGCGGATTTTGGCTCCGCAGATCCGGCAGGGAAGCGCGGCGCGGTCGTAGACGTAGAAGTCCTGCTGGAAATAGCCCGAGGCGCCGTCCGAGTGCACGAAATCGCGCAAGCTCGAACCCCCCGCGGCTATCGCGGCGATCAGCGTTTCCCTGACGGCACCGACCAGCCGGGCGCAACGCTCGCGCGACAGGCGCCCGGCGCGCAAGCGCGGATGGATCCCCGCCTTGAAAAGGCTTTCGTTGGCGTAGATGTTTCCGACACCGACTACCGCCGCGGCGTTCATCAGCAGCTGCTTGATGCCGACGTTGCGACCGCGCGTGATCTTGTAGAGAAAGTCCGGGGAGAACGCTTCGCTGAGCGGCTCGACACCGAGCCGCGCGAGCAGCGGATGCCGCGAGGAATCGCCGCGGCTCCAGAGGACGATGCCGAAGCGGCGCGGATCGTGTAACCGAAGGGCCGACCGGCCGAAGACGAGGTCCACGTGATCGTGCTTACGCGGAGCTGACTTAGGCTCGACGACGCGCAGGCTGCCCGACATGCCCAGGTGCACGATGAGCGAGCCGGCCTCGCACTCGAACAATATGTATTTGCCGCGCCTTCGCAGGTGCTCGACCCGCTGGCCAACGACGAGGCGCGCAATATTGCGCGGCACGCGCTGCCGCAGGTTGGGATTGCGCACTGTGACGCCCGTGATGGTTCTTCCCAGCACGAACGGCTCGATGCCGCGACGGGTGATCTCGACTTCCGGAAGTTCTGGCACGGAGGGAACTCAGCGTCCTTGTCTCGCCTCTTAAATATACCTAAACTAGCTCCACAGGACAGCACGCCCTCACATGGCCCAATCACAGCTCGTATTTTCCCCTTTCCCGGGTGCGCGTCGCTTCGCCGTCGCCCTTGCGTTCGTGCTTGCGGCCGGGTGTGCGGCGAACCCGCCGCAGCCGGGCTCGCCGGAAGAGGAGGCGCAAGAGGAATCCGACTCGGACCTGAGCCAGGGTGACGCCGCCGCGATCGCCCCTGACGCCGAGGATCGCGCGGCGTATCCCAATCAGGAACTCACCGAGAACCTGCTTTATGAATACCTGCTCGCCGAGATCGCCGGGCAGCGGGGCAACGTGACACTGTCGGCGCAAGCCTACGTCGATCTTGCAAAGCGCACACACGACCCGCGGATCGCGCGGCGCGCTACCGAGGTTGCGCTCTACGCGCGCATGAGCAATGCGGCGATCGACGCGGCGACGATCTGGCACCAGGCCGACCCGAGCTCGACACGCGCCCTCCAGGCGCTCGCCGGAATGATGGTCTCTGTCGGCCGCTACGACGAAGCGCTGCCCTATTTGAAAGAACTGCTGGCCGGGGCCCACGGCGACCCGGCGGGCGGATTCACGCAGCTGACCCGCACGCTGGCCAATGCCCAGGACAAGCAGGCAGCGCTCAAGCTGACTCAGACGCTCGCCGCGGACTATCCCAAGCTTCCCGAGGCGCACTTTGCCGTTGCGCGAATGGGGGCGAGCGCCGGAGAAGACCGGATCGCGCTCGACGAAGTCCGCAAGGCCAGGCGGCTGCGCCCGGATTCGGAGGCCGCGGTAATGCTCGAGGCGCAGCTTCTTCAGAAAACCTCGATCGATCAGGCTGGAGCAGTCCTCGCCGAGTATGTGCAGAAATATCCGCCGGCGCGGGAGGCGCGCCTTGCGTACGCGAGGATCCTGGTCGCACAAAAGCGCTTCGGCGAAGCCCGCGCCGAGTTCCAGAGGCTCATGACCGGGCTGCCCGACAGCACCGATATGGCGTTCGCGGTCGCGCTCCTTTCGCTGCAGCTCAAGGATTACGACGCCGCCGAGAAATATCTCAAGGGCCTGCTCGACAGCCCGTACCGCGACAAGGACGGCGTGCGGCTATACCTCGGTCAGGTCGCCGAGGAGCGCAAAGATTTTCCGCAAGCGCTGAAGTGGTACGGCGAAGTCGGCGAGGGCGAGCAATATGTGCAGGCGCAGATCCGCTACGCCCAAGTGCTCGCGCACGAGGGCAAGCTCGACGCCGGGCGGGCGCGCCTGCAAGAGGCGGCGGCGAAAAACGGCCAGCAGCGTATCCAGCTGATCCTGGCCGAGGCGCAACTGCTGCGTGACGCGAATCAGCCGAAGGCTGCGTTCGATCTCGTCGGGCAGGCGCTCGATCGCGTTCCGAACAATCCCGATCTGCTCTACGATTACGCCATGCTCGCCGAGAAAATCGAGCGAGTCGATATTCTCGAGTCTTCGCTGCGCAAGTTGATCGAGATACAGCCCGAGCATGCGCATGCCTATAACGCGCTCGGCTACTCTCTTGCCGACCGCAACCAGCGCCTGCCCGAGGCTCAGGAACTGATCGAGAAAGCACTCAAGCTCGCCCCCGACGATTCGTTCATCATCGACAGCATGGGCTGGGTGCTATATCGAAGGGGAAAGCTCAAGGATTCGCTCGCTTACTTGCGGCGTGCCTACGCCGGGCGGCCCGATCCCGAGATTGCCGCGCATCTCGGCGAGGTGCTTTGGGCTCTGGGCGAGCGCTCCGAAGCAGAGCACGTTTGGGGCGACGCCACCAAAGAGAGCCCCGACAACGAAACCCTCGCCAACACCATCAAGCGCCTGAAGCACTGACTCTCGTGTTCCGGTCAGCGCTCTGCGTCGCTGCGGCGGCCCTTCTCGGCGCTTGCACATCGTTGCCCGAGCACGGCGTTGCGCCGCCGGGGGGGTTCGAATTGTCCGGCCGCGTAGCGGTGCGCCACGCAAAAGACTCCGGGTCCGCCCGGATTTTCTGGCGTCACTCCGACGGAGCCGACGAGATGCTCATCGCCTCTCCGGTCGGCCAAGGCATCGCGCGCATCGACCGCGAAGGCGACCGCTTCCGGCTGGTCACCGGCGACAAGAAGGAATATCGCGCTCTAGACGCGGAGAGCCTTACCGAGCAGGCGCTCGGCTGGCGGTTGCCGCTTTCCGGCCTCTCCGACTGGATACGGGGACGCGCGAGCGCCGGTCGGCCGGCGGAGGTTACCGGCCAGGCGGGCGAGGGCCTGGAAATCCGGCAGGACGGTTGGCGGATCGCGTACGAGGAGTTCCGAGATGGGCGGCCGTTCCGGCTGCGATTGTCGCGCGAGGATATCGACATTCGCCTGGTCGTCGATCAATGGGCCAAGTGAACGCCTGGGAGCGCCGCTACCCCGCGCCCGCCAAGCTGAATCTCTTCCTGCACGTGGTCGGCCGGCGGTCCGACGGGTATCACCTGCTGCAGACGGCGTTCCGGTTGATCGATCTATGCGATTGGCTGCGCTTTACGCCGCGCGAGAGCGGCGAAGTAAGGCTTGCACGGGCGATCCCCGGGGTTGCCGATGACGAGAACCTCGTCGTACGCGCCGCCCGTCTCCTGCAAGCCGACGGCAAGGCCCGCGCCGGCGTCGAAATCGACCTCGAGAAAAATATCCCCATCGGCGGGGGCCTGGGAGGGGGGAGCTCCGATTGCGCGACTACGCTCACCGTGCTGAACCGTCTTTGGGGTCTGGGGCTGCCCGCGGAGAGACTCGCCGAAATGGCGCTCGCTCTCGGCGCGGACGTACCGTTCTTCCTATTCGGGCGAAACGCCTTCGGCGAAGGCGTAGGCGAGCGCCTTACCCGGTTGGACCTGCCGGAGGCGTGGTACGTCGTGCTCGTTCCACCGGTTTCCGTGGGGACGCGCACGATTTTCGCGTCGCCCGAATTGACACGAAATTCAAAAACCATCAAAATATCAGGCTTTTCCGCCGGTTTCGGGAGGAATGATCTGGAACCGGTGGTGCGTCGGCGCCACGCGGAAGTGGCGGCGCATCTCGAATGGCTCAGGCAATTCGCTGATGCACGCATGAGCGGTTCCGGCGCCTGTGTATTCGCCGAATTTGCGGCCGAGCGCGAGGCGCGCTCGGTCCACTCCAAGATGCCCGCGGAGATGCGCGGCTTCGTCGTGCGGGGGTTGGATCGACAACCGCTCACGGTCCTCTTGGAAAACGAATAGCGCGCTGCGATTTGCAGCGCCCGAGTTGGGGATGGACGGGGGTGGCCCTCCGTACGTATCCGTGGGTTAGCGCTTGGGGAGTCGCCAAGCTGGTTAAGGCAGCGGATTTTGATTCCGCCATACGAGGGTTCGAATCCTTCCTCCCCAGCCAAAAGTAGTCGGTACTGAGTCGATACCGATTCGATACCGAGTCGATACTGAGGCGGCACCGAGGAACGGGAAGGATGTTGAGCCGCTCGCGCGGCTAATTTTTTGCGTACGGGGCCGAAAGGCCCCTCAGGAACGGCCGCTACTCGAGCAAAGCGCATGGCCTACGAAAGCCTGATGGTGTTCACCGGGAACGCCAACCCGCTGCTTGCGCACGCGGTGGTGCGGAGGCTGAACATTCCTCTCGGCCACGCCACGGTGGGCAAGTTCTCCGATGGGGAGGTTATGGTCGAGCTCCTGGAGAACGTGCGCGGCAAGGACTGCTTCGTGCTGCAGTCGACCTGCGCGCCGGCGAACGACAGTCTGATGGAAGTGCTGCTGATCGTGGACGCGCTGAAGCGCGCGTCCGCGGCGCGCGTGACCGCCGCGATACCCTACTTCGGGTACGGCCGCCAGGACCGGCGGCCGCGCTCGGCGCGCGTGGCGATCAGCGCGAAGGTGTCGGCGAACATGCTGCAGGCTTCGGGAGTGGATCGCGTGCTGACGATGGATCTGCACGCGGACCAGAGACAGGGAGCTGTCGACGTGCCCGTGGACAATATCTACGCGACCCCGGTCCTGCTGGGGGACGTGTGGAAGCACCAGTACGAGAACCTGCTGGTGGTATCTCCGGATGTGGGCGGCGTGGTGCGGGCGCGTGCAATGGCGAAGCGCCTCGAGTCGGACTTGGCGATCATCGACAAGCGCCGGCCCCAGCCCAATGTATCGGAAGTGATGAATGTGATCGGCGACGTGAAGGGCCGCACCTGCGTGATCATGGACGACATCGTCGACACGGCGAACACGCTGTGCAAGGCGGCGCAGGCGCTGAAGGAGGAGGGTGCGGTGCGAGTGGTCGCGTATTGCACGCACCCAGTGCTCTCCGGAGGCGCGGTGGAGCGGATCGCCGAGTCGGATATGGACGAATTGGTGGTGACGGATTCGATTCCGCTGTCGAAGGCGGCGCAAACGTGCAGCAAGATACGCGTGCTCTCGGTGGCGGGGCTGCTCGCCGAGACGATTCTGCGCATCAGCAACGAGGATTCGGTTTCATCGCTGTTCATGGAATAGTTCTTTCAACGCGGCGCCTGGTCGCGGGCGCCGTTTAAGAGAGCAGGGGACACGCCCTTGCTCGATCCCCGACGAGGGGACAATACTCTTGGAGGCAACATGGCAATCGAAGTGGTCGCACAAACGCGCAAGGTGCAAGGAAGGGGTGCGAGCCGCCGCCTGCGCCGCAGCGGTAAGGTTCCTGGGATTCTATACGGAGGCAAGACCGAACCGGTCAATCTCGAGTTCGATCACAACGCGCTGTATCACCAGTTGCGCGACGAGAAATTCCACGCGTCGATCCTGACGCTGGCGCTCGACGGCGCGAAGCAGCAGGTGCTGCTGCGCGCAGTCAATATGCATCCGTGGAAGACCGAGGTGCAGCACATCGACTTCCAGCGGGTCTCGGCGGACGAGAAGATCCACATCTCCGTGCCTCTGCACTTCGTCAATGCGGAGAAATCGCCCGCGATCAAGGACCAGGGCGGCCTCATCACCCACGTGCTGAATGAGATCGACATCCGCTGCCTGCCCGCGGATCTGCCCGAATTCGTCCAGGTGGATCTGTCGAACATCTCGATCGGTCATTCGATCCACGTGCGCGAGGTTACTTTGCCCAAAGGCGTCGAGCTCGCACTCGGGGGCAACGAGAATCCGACCGTGGCTTCGGCGCAGATCCCGAAGGCTGCGATCGCCGAGGAAGAGGCCGCCGCTGCTGCAGCGGTCGGCGTCGAAGGGGCAGCCGCACCCGCGGAGGCGGTGCCTGCCGCAGCGGACGTGCCGTCGCTCAAGCAGAAGGCGCCTGAGGCTGGCGCGCCTGCCGCGGACGACAAGGGCGCCAAGGGCGGCAAGGGCGACAAGGACAAGGGCGACAAGAAGTAACGCGCCTCATCCCCTCGGAAAGGGCGCGGCCACCACCGCGCCCTTTTTCATATCGTCCAATGATGAAACTGATCGCAGGCCTCGGCAATCCGGGGCGAAACCATGAACGCGACCGCCACAACGTCGGTTTCTGGTTCGTGTCGCGCCTCGCGGCCTGCGAGCGTATCGAGCTGAAATCCCTTGCGAGGTACCACGGGCTCGTCGGCAAGCTCGCCCGGCCCGGCGGGGAGCTCCGGCTCGTGCTTCCCCAGACCTACATGAACCTTTCGGGCAAATCGGTCGGAGCGCTCGCGCGCTTCTACAAGATCCTGCCCGAGGAGGTGCTGATCGTTCACGACGAGCTCGATTTTCCTCCGGGCACGGCGAAGTTGAAACTCGGCGGCGGCGTGGCGGGTCACAACGGCCTCAAGGACATCGCCGCGCAGCTCGGCAGCCCGGGGTTCTGGCGCTTGCGGATCGGCATCGGCCATCCCGGCGACAAGGACCTCGTCGCCGACTACGTGCTGGCTTCGCCGCGCGCGTCCGAGCGTGCGCTGATCGAAGCGGCGCTCGAGCGCTGCATGGAGATCTCCGGGATGCTTCTCGATGGCGACATGGAGGCGGCGATGCTCAAGCTGCATACGAAGACCTGATGTCCTTGAAATGTGGAATTGTCGGTCTGCCCAACGTGGGGAAATCGACCCTGTTTAACGCCCTCACCAAGGCCGGCATCGCGGCGGAGAACTATCCGTTCTGCACCATCGACCCCAACGTCGGCATCGTCGAGGTGCCCGATCCGCGTCTGGGAAAGCTCGCCGCCATCGCGAAGCCGCAGAAAGTCATCGCCGCGGCGGTCGAGTTCGTCGACATCGCCGGCCTCGTGGCGGGTGCGTCGAAGGGCGAAGGGCTCGGCAACCAGTTCCTCGCCAACATCCGCGAGTGCGACGCGATCGCACACGTGGTGCGCTGCTTCGAGGACCCGAACGTCATACACGTCGCAGGCAAAGTCGATCCGCTCTCCGACATCGAAACCATCCACACCGAGCTGGCGCTCGCCGATCTGGCGGCGGTGGAAAAGGCCTACTCGCGCTACGGCAAGGTGGCGAAGACCGGCGGCGACAAGGAAGCGCAGCGCATCGTCGCGGTGCTCGACAAGGTGCGCCCGGTGCTCGACGAGGCGCGGCCTGCGCGCAGCGTCGCCCTATCGAAGGAAGAGCAGTCGGTGCTAAGACCCTTCTTCCTGCTGACCGCGAAGCCGGCGATGTACGTCGCCAACGTCGCCGAGCACGGTTTCGAGGGCAATCCCCTGCTCGCAAAGGTCGAGGAGTACGCGAAGCGCGAAGGCGCGCCGGTGGTGCCGATCTGCGCAGCGGTCGAGGCGCAGATCGCCGATCTGTCGGACGAGGACAAGCAGGTCTTCCTGGCCGACATGGGCATGAAGGAAGCCGGCCTCGATCGCCTGATCCGTGCCGGGTACGCGCTGCTCGGGCTGCAGACCTTCTTTACCGCCGGGCCGAAGGAAGTGCGCGCCTGGACCGTGCAGGTCGGCGCGACCGCGCCCCAGTCAGCCGGCGTGATCCATACCGATTTCGAGCGCGGTTTCATCCGCGCCGAGGTGATCGCCTTCGACGACTACGTCGCACGCGGAGGCGAGCAGGGGGCGAAGGAAGCCGGGAAGCTGAAACTCGAGGGAAAGGACTACGTCGTCCGCGACGGCGACGTGATGCACTTCAGATTCAACGTCTGATCCACGGCAACCGCGCCGCGCCCGCGTCAGGGCTGGACCGCGACCGCCGAGAACAGACTCGAGCCGCCGCCCGACGATACGGTGAATTGCGTTGCCGCGAGCATTGCGTCGTCCGCGATGCTCGCCCCGCTCACGATGAATCCGGTGGTCCCGTTCACGGCGTAGAGCCGGTTGTTGGTCGTGTCCACGGAGATGAACGGCTGTAGGGACGAGGCCGTGGTGGACGGAACGGGCAGCGTCATGGTCCTTTTCGGCGTGGGGGTGCCGGTGGCGAGCGTGCTCGCGCTGTCGAAGACCAAGATCTTTCCGTCGGATTGAGCCGCGTACAGGATGTCGCGGCCTTCGTCCAGGAAGAACGAGCCCACCGGCGTCGCGAAGCTCAGGGTGCGATTGGGCGCGATCGGCGTGGAAGTCGTGTTCGCCGTGCTCGCGTTGTTGAAGACGACGATGCTCGGCGATGGCGTCCCCATCCCGACGTAGAGCAGGTCTCGCCCGACGTCGATGGCGAGGCCGAACGTGGAGGCGACCGCGTTTCCGCCCAGGTCCGGGGTGATCGTTCGATCGGGCGTTGTCTGGCCGTTGCGCGTGCTCGCGCTGTCGAAGACGTGCACCTCGCCGGCGGAATCCACCGTGTAGAGGACATCGTTGCGGGTATCGAGCGACAGATGGATGAAATTCACGCCGGACGCGGTGATCGATCTCGAAGGAGGAATGTCGCCGCTGGCGGTGCCGATCTGATCGAACACGAGGGCGTTGCTTTGGGTCGCCACGTACAGCCGGTCCGCGGCCGCGTCTAGAGCGACGCTCGGAATGGCCGATTCCGACGGAGTGCCGCCCGCGGTGCCGAGCCCGGTATCGGGACCGGAGACGATCCGATCCATCGCGAGAGTTCCGGGGGGCGGGTTCGGGTCGATCAGCGAGCCGATCGCGCGGTTGGCCGCGTCGGTAAAGAACACTTTGCCGGGCGGCAGGGTGGTGGGAGGCGCGGATGGCCCCACGCTGCCGCCCCCACCGCAAGCCGCAAGGCCGCTCAAGGCGAGCGCAAGAGCCCATCGCTTGTGCGCAATGTCGAATCTCATCGTCGCGAAGGATCGCCCAAGACGCGATGTTGCCTGCTACCGATTCAACGGCGGTACGTCCTTCCAGCGCGGTCCGCAGTCCGAAAGGCTCAGGCCATTTGAAATATCGGGATGCCGTTCGAGTCCGAACGGATCAAGGCCCCGACTCGCAGCGAGCATTCCGCCTCCCGGGAAATCCCCCTGGACGGTGCACTCAGCGGGCTCCGTGAACCTGCACAGTGCAGGCATCGCACGTCCATCGGTGCGAGATTGAAATCAAAGTCTTGAGCCGATTGGGGAATCCGATTTTACGGTTGCATGGCACGGCGATTGCTGTGTGGACGGGGATGAAGGTGAACTTCGGCAATGCGCCTATTTGGCTTCCGTTTACGGCTTCCGCCTTTGCGCTCGTTTTCGCGATTGCGATTCTGAGCGACCTGGGCATGACCATTCTGTTTGACCGGTTAGCGCTGCCGCTATCGGAGTCCTCGACGATGAGGTGGTATGTCATTGTGCATTCGGCCACGGGCGCAGGTCTGTTTGCCGGGGCCGTGATCGCTTTGGCGGCCATGGAAATGCGATCGCAGGCGCTGCTTGTGGTGGGCGAGGCGTTTGCCAGCGTCGCGCTCGCGACGATCATAATCTTCGAGAGGATGTCCGTCTGGGCGCTTCCCTACCTGGAATAGCGCCCTGCGCTTCAGGTTCAACGTCGGAGAGGGACGCCCGCGCGTCCCAGCGAACCAAGGGTTTCGGCGCAGGCGGCTCTCCGGCGAATACGCCCGCGCAGCCCGCGGCCGTCGCGACAAGAAGAACTGCGGATAACCGGATCATGAGTCCGGCAGAGCTGTCGGGCTAGCGATCGACCCCGCCCATGCACAGATACTTCACGACGAGGTAGTCCTCGATCCCGTACTTCGACCCTTCGCGCCCCATGCCAGACTCCTTCACACCGCCGAAGGGCGCGACTTCGGTTGAGATGATGCCGGTGTTGATGCCGACGATGCCGTACTCGAGCGCCTCGGCGACGCGCCAGACGCGGTTGATGTCGCGGCCGTAGAAGTAGGAGGCGAGGCCGAATTCGGTGTCGTTGGCGAGGCGGATCGCTTCCTTCTCGTCCTTGAAACGAAAAAGCGGCGCCACCGGCCCGAAGGTTTCTTCCTTCGTCACTTTCATCGTCGTGGTGACGTTGGCGAGCACGGTCGGCTCGAAAAACGTTCCTCCGAGCGCATGGCGCTTGCCGCCGGTGAGGATTTTCGCCCCCTTGGCTACCGCATCGGTGATGTGTTCCTCGACCTTTTCCACCGCAGCCTTGTCGATCAGCGGACCCTGCACCACGCCCGGCTCCATGCCGTTGCCGACTTTCATCGCCTTCACCTTTTCCGTGAGCTTGGCGGCGAAAGCGTCGTAGACCTTGTCCTGCACCAGCAGCCGGTTCGCGCACACGCAGGTCTGTCCGGTGTTGCGGTATTTCGAGGCGAGCGCGCCCTCCACCGCCGCGTCGAGGTCGGCATCGTCGAACACGATGAAGGGCGCGTTGCCGCCGAGCTCCATCGAGGTCTTCTTTACCGTCTTCGAGCACTGCTCGAGCAGGATCTTGCCGACCGCGGTCGAGCCCGTGAAAGTGATCTTGCGCACGATCGGGTTCGAGGTCATCTCACCGCCGATGGCCGAGGAGCTGCCGGTCAGCACGCTGAACACGCCTTTGGGGATTCCGGCGCGCTCGCCCAGTTCCGCCATGGCAAGCGCCGAGTAAGGCGTCATCGTCGCGGGCTTGAGCACCATGGTGCAGCCTGCCGCGAGCGCCGGGCCGGACTTGCGCGTGATCATGGCGTTGGGGAAATTCCAGGGCGTGATCGCGGCGCAAACGCCGATCGGCTCCTTCAAGACGACGATGCGCTTGTCGGCCTGGTGGCCCGGAATGGTGTCGCCGTAGATGCGCTTGGCTTCCTCGGCGAACCATTCGATGAACGAGGAACCGTAGGAGATTTCGGTGCGCGCCTCGGCGAGCGGTTTGCCCTGCTCGGCGGTCAGGATCTTCGCGAGGTCTTCCTGGTTCGCCATCATCAGGTCGAACCATTTGCGAAGGATGTTGGCGCGTTCTTTGGCTGTTTTCGCGCGCCAGGCGGGAAACGCGGCGTTGGCCGCCTCGATCGCGCGGCGCGTCTCGGCCGCGCCCATATTGGGCACCGTGCCGAGGATTTCGCCCGTGGCGGGGTTGTTGACGGGAATCGATTTGCCGCCGTCGGCGTCGACCCATTTGCCGTCGAGATAGCACTGCTGGCGAAAGAGGGAGGGGTCCTTGAGGTTGAGCGCGGCGATACCGGAAATCTTGGGGTCGTTCATAGGAGGCTCCGCTGGAAGACTGCGTACCGGCCGAAGCGGCCGAGACCTAAGAAATTCTACTCCAAAGCGGGCTACTTCAGAATGCTGTACAGATCGCTGTAGTCGTCGGTCCAGAGCCCGACATGCGGCACCGCGTCGATCCTTTGCGCATCCTTGAGCAACGGCCCCTCGAAGGCCGCGGGCGAGGCGGACAGCAGCAGCCAGTCCGATCGGTACACGCCCATGTCGTCATCGTCGTCGTTATCCACCTCGCGCAGCTCGAGCGAAAGCCTGCGGGCCGCCTGCTGCACCACCGGGACGAGGTCGAGATAGCGGTTGGATATGTGCACGGCGAGGATGCCGCCGGGCCGCAGCTGCTTCAAGTAGGTGGCGACGGCTTCCACCGTGAGCAGGTGCACCGGAATGGCGTCGCTCGAAAAGGCGTCGAGCGCGAGGACGTCGAAGTTCTGCGCGGCCTCCCGCTCGAGCGAAAGGCGCGCGTCGCCCAGCTTCACCTCGACGCGCGCGGGGCTGTCCTTCAAAAAGCTGAATTCGGTGCGCGCGAGCTCGACCACCTTGGGGTTGATGTCGTAGAAGCGCACGACGTCCCCGGCCCGTCCGTAGGCCGCCAATGTCCCCGTTCCCAAGCCGACGACGCCCAGCCGCACCGGGCCGCGCGCGCGCGCGTCGAGGATCGCGAGCCCGACCCCGGACGTGAGGCCGTAGTAGGTGGTCGGCCAGTCGCGGCGGTCTGGTTCCAGAAACTGCTTGCCGTGAATGATGGTGCCGTGCGAGAGCACGCGCATGGCATCGGGTCCTTCGCCCGAATCGCGCACGTTGAGCACGCCGTAGAAATTGCGCAGGGTCACCCGGGTGTCGGCTGAGTTCTCCCTGTAGGTCCGCGCGAGCTGAACGCCGAGCGCAACGATCAGCACCAGGAAGACGAGCCGCGCGGCCGGTCCCCAGCGTCCGTGAAGCAGGCTCGCGCGGTCGCGCAGCAGCGCGAGCATCACGAAGACGCACAGGGCCACCATTCCGAGCGGCAGCTCGTACAGATCGTCGAACACGTTAGGCGCGATGAGTCCGACCATAACCCCGCCCAGTGCGCCGCCCAGTGCGAGCATCAGGTAAAAACCGGTGAGGTAGCGAGGATGCGGCTTGGAGCGCGCGAGCTCGCCGTGGCACACCATGCACGCCGCGAACAGCGTCGCCGAGTAGAGCGGGATCAAAGTCCAGATGCTCGGGTTGGAGCGCGTCAGCGTGACGCACACGGCGAGGAGCCCCGCGGCGAGCAGCGGGAGGAACAGCCAGCGCCGGTACCAGCCCGAGGCCTCGAAGCAGAGGACGAAGCTCAACAGGTACAAGGCGAGCGGCAGCACCCAGAGAAAAGGGATGGCCGCGATATTGAGCGTCATGTGTCCGGTGAAGGCGAGAAGCAGGGTCGAGGCGCACGCCGCGAGCACCGCCCACAGCGCCTGCAAGCCCGGCCCAGGCTTTTCCGCTTCCTCGACGGGGGAGGGGGGCGCGTCGCCGCCACGGTTGCGCCAGGCGAGCAGGGCGCAGAGCAGTGCAAACGCGATAAAGCTCGCCGACCAGATCGCCGTCTGCTTTCCGAGCGCGAGCGTCGGCTCGACCAGCAGCGGATAGCTGAGGAGCGCAAGCATCGAGCCCAGATTGGAGAGCGCGAATAGCCGATAGGGAATCGCGCCGGGATGCGAACGCGCATGCCACGCCTGCACCAGCGGACCGGTCGTCGACAACGCGAAGTACGGCAGGCCGACGCTGGTCGCGAGCAATCCGAGTATCCGCCACGTGGGATCCTCGCCTCCCGAGGGCTTCCAGGCGACGCTCGCCGCCAGCGGCAGCGTCGCGGCCGCGAGCACGAGCAGCACGATGTGCACAGCGCGCCGCGCGGGGATTCGCCGCGTCACGTAGGCGTGCGAGTAGATGTAGCCCGCGAGGAGCAACAGCTGGAAAAACAGCATGCAGGTCGTCCACACCGCCGCCGTCCCGCCGAACCAGGGCAGGATCATCTTGGCGATCAGGGGCTGCACCTGGAAAAGCAGAAAGGCGGAGAGGAAAATCGTGACCGCGTAGAGGATCATGAATTGGTAGGTGTCGAATTCAATTTCTTATTGTTGAAACAGTGCGCACCACACCGATTTTCTTGTCATCCCGAGCGCGAGCGAGGGAACTCTGTCGGTACAGAGTGCCAACGGAGATCCTTCGCTCGCGCTCAGGATGACAACTAGAAAGTACCGGGGTAGATGCCGCCGTCGATCAGGAAATTCTGACCGGTGATGTAGCCCGCCTGCACGCTGCACAGATACGCGCACAGGTCGCCGAATTCCTCGGGCGTGCCGAAGCGGCCCGCCGGAATCGCTTTCTCCAGGTCGCGCTTGACCTCCTCGACGCTCTTGCCTTTCTCCTTGGCGTTGAACTCGG
>Ga0137397_10001582_pt1 | contig 15952 bp, 20 predicted proteins | sample czorhiz116metaG_FD_106658 | JGI IMG/M metagenome (GOLD analysis project Ga0137397, IMG submission 106658) | Vadose zone soil microbial communities from Angelo Coast Range Reserve, California, USA - czorhiz1.16 metaG | ecosystem: Environmental > Terrestrial > Soil > Vadose zone | place: USA... | reverse complement strand
GTTGCGCCAACCGCCGGTGCGGGCTGCAGACCGCGCGGACTTGCGGTCAAAGCTCTCGGTTGCGTCCGGCGGCGTGGTGTTTACGACCATCCAGAAGTTCTTCCCCGAAGAAAAAGGCGACCGCCATCCTGTTCTGTCGGAGCGGCGCAATATCGTGGTCATCGCAGATGAGGCGCATCGTAGCCAGTACGACTTCATCGACGGCTTCGCGCGGCATATGCGCGACGCGCTGCCGTATGCGTCGTTCGTCGGCTTCACCGGCACCCCGATCGAGAAGGCGGACGCCAACACACGCGCGGTGTTCGGCGACTACATCAGCGTCTACGATATCCAGCGCGCCGTGTTCGATGGCGCGACGGTACCCATCTACTATGAAAGCCGCCTCGCGAACCTGGAGCTGAAGCAATCCGAGCGGCCGAAGATCGATCCTGAGTTCGAGGAGGCGACGGAGGGCGAGGAAGTCGAGCGCAAAGAGAAACTCAAGAGCAGGTGGGCGCAGCTCGAAGCAGTGGTCGGCTCGGAGAACCGCGTCAGGCTCATCGCCCGGGACTTGGTGGAACACTTCGAAGACCGGCTTGCCGCGATGGACGGCAAGGCGATGATAGTCGTGATGAGCCGCCGCATCGCCGTCGAGCTCTACCGCGAGCTCGCGCTCCTGCGGCCGGAATGGGCGATCGACGACGACGAGGCCGGTGCTCTCAAGGTTGTGATGACAGGCTCGGCGTCGGACCCGCTCGAGTGGCAAGTACACATCCGCAATAAGCCCCGCCGAGAGGCCCTGGCCAACCGCTTCCGCAATCCAGTGGATCCGTTCCGGATCGTCATCGTGCGCGACATGTGGCTCACCGGCTTCGACGCGCCCAGCCTGCATACGATGTACGTGGACAAGCCCATGCGTGGACACGGACTCATGCAGGCGATCGCGCGCGTGAATCGGGTATTCAGGGACAAACCGGGCGGGCTGGTGGTGGACTACCTGGGCCTGGCCGACGAGCTGAAGCAGGCGCTGGCGACCTATACCGAAGCGGGCGGCAAAGGCGAGACCGCGCTCGATCAGGCCGAAGCCGTGGCGTTGATGTTGGAGAAGTACGAAATCTGCCGCGGCTTGTTCCATGGGTTCGATTGGAGCCGCTGGGTTGCAGGCACGCCGCAGGATCGCCTGTCGCTGCTTCCGGCAGCGCAAGAGCATGTCCTCGCCCAAGAGGACGGCAAGGCGCGTTTCCTCCGCGCCGTTACCGAGCTGTCGCAGGCCTTTGCGCTGGCCGTACCCCATGCCGAAGCGCTTCGCATCCGAGACGACGTCGGGTTCTTTCAGGCCGTCCGTGCGGTTCTCGCAAAGAGCGTCTTCGGCGAACGGAAGACGGATGAGGACCTGGACCTCGCGATCCGGCAGATTATCTCCCGGGCCATCGTGTCGGACGAAGTGGTGGACATCTTCGCCGCCGCCGGCCTCAAGAAGCCGGACATCTCGATCCTGTCCGATGAGTTCCTGGCCGACGTGCGCGGTATGCCGCAGCGCAATCTCGCCGTCGAACTCCTGCAGAAGCTCCTGAAGGGTGAGATCAAAGCGCGAGGCAAGCGCAACCTCGTCCAGGCGCGGTCGTTCGCTGATCTGCTGGAGCAGTCCGTCCGCAAGTATCAGAACCGTGCTATCGAGACGGCCCAGGTCATCGAGGAGCTGATCCAGCTCGCGAAGGACATGCGCGCAGCCAACGCACGGGGAGAGAAGCTCGGGTTGTCCGATGACGAGCTGGCCTTTTACGACGCACTGGAAGTGAACGACAGCGCGGTCAAGGTTCTGGGCGAACCGACACTCATGAAAATCGCGCGGGAGCTGGTCGAGGCAATGCGCAAGAGCAACCTCATCGATTGGACGATTCGCGAAAACATTCGGGCCCAGCTACGCGTGACGGTGAAGAGAATTCTGCGCAAATACGGCTATCCGCCGGACATGCAAGAGAAGGCGACGCAGACGGTGCTGGAGCAGGCGGAAGTGCTGAGCGCGGAATGGACCGTTGCATAGATCCGGTCCGGGATCTCTAGGTACCTACAACGACTTTGGCCCCCTATTCGCCTTGGTCATGGCGCACGAGCCTCCCAAATGGTGCTCTTGCTTTTCTAGTGCGCTGTAACACGCTGGCGATATTGCTCGATGCGATCGCTCAGGACGAAGTTAATAATGGCTTTGACGTCCTCAGAGCAAGATCGGAACACCAACCGCTCGACGATTTCCGGCCCACGCTCAAGCACCAGCACTCCGATCAGCTCGTCGATAAAGGATTGGGTCGCTTCGACTCCACCGAAATCGAGAACAACGGCACCGTACTTCGTGAGCAACGATTCGAGATCTTCGCGCAGGGTTGTCGCGCGAATGCGCGTGCCGAGGAACCGCTCGGGAGCCATTTTTTCCGCCAAGTTGAACTGAATCTTCATTCGAACTTGAGTCCTTTGACAGGAGCGTATCCGGGCAGCCCTTGCATTATGGACACGAGGTTGATTGATGGCAAGCGCGAGCGCCGCAGTTCCACGTAAGCTCCGACACCCTGCCAATCTGAGACAGCTCGCTGCTCGCGCTGGTTCCCTGGGTAGTCGGCGAGCCATGCGTCTCCGCTGACCAATGCCAGACATCCTTCCGCGCGTAGCGCGATTTCTCGAATGACGGTAAGGCCGACGCCTTGGTTGACGGAGTCGCCCGTAAGGCCCACGTCCCGATTGCGACTCACTTTCGCCTTAAGCGCCGTCTTGATCGCGGCCGAGTGGTCAATCTCCGGCAGCTCCGGATGGTCCCGCAGGGATTCCAGGAAGCCGCAGCCGTCGTCCACGACCGCGAGCCGCATTTTCCCGGAGCTTGGATAGTACTGAGCGGCAACCCACGCAGACGCCTTGTTGAATCCCTTACCTCGTCCGTGCGTGAGGGCGTTCTCGATCAGCTCGTTGAAGACGTACCGAAGGGGGTGCTCGACCTGATCGATTTCCGATTTTCCGGACATCTCGTCGGGTGTGTCGTCCAATCTAATTTCAGTAATCCCACCGATGATTGCCCGAGCGAGTCGCGCCGCGGAGCGATCGATCTCACGCCGATCGGTAATTCGGTGGACTTCTACCAAACGATCGGTCAGGTTTTTTCTCGCGCCTACACGGGATGGTTTTGTGCCCATGCGGCACTGCTTGAGAAAATCCATCCGCCGGAGGTACTCGAACACGTTCGGGTCGACGCCTCGGATAGAAATGGAGATGTCGGCTTCGTTCAACTTGTTGACGACGGCGGCCAACACACAAAGTCCTAAGGGATCGATGTACTCCACCTCGCCGGCGTCGATCTCGACGGCATCTTCACCTGCAGAAATGATGTTGCGGTAGATCGCAATAACATCCCCGATCGTGTAGAGGTAGACTCTCGACGGAAGACGATACATGAAGGCATTTTCGCACAGCGCAAAATGAAAGCATGACCGCTCCAAACTCCTCTGTCGAAACAACCCGCCCTCCCACCGAAGGCCTGATCGCCCTCACCCACGCGATCTACGCTCTCCACGCGTTCAGCGCGCTCACGGGCCTGGCGAGTTCGGTGCTGGTGCTGACGGCGTTTCTCACGGGCTGGCCGTCGATCATTGCGGTGATTCTGAATTACGCGAAGCGCGCGGAGGTGCGCGGGACGTGGCTGGATTCGCATTTCGGCTGGCAGATCCGCACGTTCTGGTACGCGCTGGTGTGGTTGCTCGCGGGCGGCGTGGCGTTCTTGACGTTCGTCGGGATTCCGGTGGCGCTGGTGGTGTGGATCGTGACGGGGCTGTGGGTGTTGTACCGCATCGCGCGCGGCTGGATGACGTTGTCGGCGGGGAAGCCGATGCCGCTGCCGGAGGTCGCTTAGGCGAGCAGTCGGCGGCTCTGGAAGCGCAGGTAGAGTTCGCGGCGGGTCCGGGCGTCGGTCAAGTGCCCCTGACCGAGCGGTGAAATTTCTTGTCGACGCTTCCGATCAGTGAGGCGTAGAGACTCGCGCCACCCTCAGAACAGACGTTTCTTCCAGCTGACGAAGCCGCGCTGCGGCACGAGCTTGCGAATCGCGTCCATTTGCTCGTCGGTGAGCGGCCCGTCGTCGGGTTCGTAGCGAGGGAGGGTCTGCCGCGCAAGGTTGGCGAGCGCGACGTGGATGACCTGCGTCTCGGACAGCCCCAGGGTCTTGGCGAGCCGGATGGTGGTCTTGCGCGTGACGCCGTAGGCTGTGTCCCGGTCGCGGTAGCGCAGCAGGATGCCGGCGGGCTTGCGTTGGGTCGAGTGTTTTGCGGTCATGTTCCGGGAGCTGATATCGCGGACGTTCAGGATGACGCCTCAGGTCCATTTCACCCGCTCGAAGCGCCTGCCCTGTTTGAGCCGGTAGGCCGAGAAGTCGCGTTCGTCCACGGTGAGGACGCGATGCTGGCCGCTCGCGTTGGCGAGCCAGATCAGCGCCGCGTCGGCAAGGTCGATGTCGCGATCGGCGTAGCGCAAGAGGATGGCGGCGATTTCCGGATAGGACTCGACGGGCGTCTCGACGACGGCGACACCGCCGCGCTGGGCCCAGTCCAGCAGGTCCGCCTTCTCCGCGCTGGACAGGAAGAAGCAGGTTTCAACGATCACCGGCGCAACCGTGGCAAGCGGGTGGCGGTGCGCGCGCAGGTACGAGCGCGCGGCAGGGGCGAGCCGGTCGGCGGGATGAAACAGCGCGACGAGAAATCCCGTGTCCGCGAGTATCCGCGTCACTTCGCCTTGCCCAGCAGACGCTCGCGCAGCAGCCGCTTGCTGTGGCGCGCGATGTCCTCGGTCGGCTTGACGCGCTCGTGGCGCGCGAAGATGTCGGCGCCGAGCTCCCACGGCGAGGGTTTCTGCGCGCCGGTTTCGAGCAGGCGATCGAGCGCCTGTTTCACCGCCTCGCTCCGGGAGACCTTGTGCGAGACGCAGTATTCGGCGAGTTTCTGTTCGACGCGAGGCGGCAGACGGACGGAGATGGGCATGGTGCGGAGATGGGCGTGGTGGGTGTACGACAAAATGTTCTGTATTGTATTACAGCGCACGGCCCGGCGCAAACACGCCCGGCGTCTCAGGCGCTCCCGAACGAGTCGCGACCGTTGAGCGCGGGCGCCTTTGCCCGCAGCAGCCCGAGGCTCTCGAACCGCAGGTACAGCTCGCGGCAGACCCAGGCGTCGGTCGCGGCGTAGGTGATCTGCGCGGAAGAGAGCTCGCGCGCGGCCCAGTTGGAGGTCTTGGTGCCTTTGGGGATGCGCGTTCCCAGGAGGATGCCGGCGAGGTTGCGCACGCCGGTCTGGCCGAAGCCGTTCGCGCGCGCGACCAGTCCCAGGTCGAGCATGTTCTGCTCGGAGAAGGCGAATACTTGCTTGAGGGCGCGCAGGTCGTCCTTGAGGGAGATGCCGGCCTTGACGATGCGCGCGTCGCCGAGGAGCTCGGCTAGCGCTGGGAAGACCTCGGTGCGGCGCAGCTGGAAGAGGTAGACCGCGCGGGCGGTGGCGCACTGCACCAGGCACGGCAGGTGGCTTTCGCCTTTTCTGAACGCGGGCCGCGTCTCGGTGTCCAGGCCGACGATGCGCTCCTGGCGCAGGTCGGTGCGCGCTTGTTCGAGCTCTTGCGGCGTCGCCACGACGAGGATCCTGCCCTCGTAGCGGCGGATGGGCAGGTTCGCCAGGTCCTCGCGCGAGATGGTGCGGGGGATCCGGTCTTCGGCTGCGGCGGCGGGGTTCATGGAGGCGAGCAGGGTAGCGCATTTCCCGATCCGGAGACGGTCTGGCGTGAGGCGCGTAGAATCCGCGCCTATGGGCGAAATCATCTTCGTAGTGGAAGAGGCTCCGGACGGGGGCCTGACCGCGCGTGCGGTGGGTGAATCCATCTTCACGCAGGCCGGCACGATGGCCGAGCTTCACGAAAAGGTCCGGGACGCGGTGCGCTGCCACTTCGAAGACGGGACTCAGCCTCTTTCGCGGCCGATAGGCTGACTCCGACCGTTAGTTGCACCCACCCATATTGGGAGCTATCATTCCCAATATGGGAACGAACCCCTCGGCGAAGTCTTCGTCACTCTCCGACGCGCTGTTCTCCAAGGCGCAGCGCCGCGTGCTGGCGCTCCTGTTCGGCCACGCCGAGCGCAGTTTCTACGCCAACGAGATCGTGCGCGCTGCGCGCGCCGGCGTGGGCGCGGTGCAGCGCGAGCTCGAGGGCCTGGCCGCGGCGGGCCTGGTGACGGTCAGCCGGCTCGGCAACCAGAAGCACTACCAGGCCAATCGCGGCTCGCCCATTTTCGATGAGCTGCGCAGCATCGTTGCGAAGGTGCTGGTGCCCTCAGGTTCGACTATGGCCCCGGCTGCGCCGGTGCTGCAGCAGCCGCGGGCCGAATACTCCGTCGCGGCGCGGCCGGCGAAGCTGCGCATCCCGAGGAAGAAAATCGCCGAGCTGTGCCGCAAGTACGGCGTGAAGAAGCTCTCCGTCTTCGGCTCGGCCGCGCGCGGCGAGATGAATCCGCAGAGCGACGTCGACCTGATGGTGGAGTTCGACACGGCGAGCAAGACTTCCCTCTGGGACTATCCGGCGATGCAGGAGGACTTCTCCGCGTTGTTCGATCGCCGCAAGGTCGAGCTCGCCAGCCCGGAAATCCTGCGCAACCCCTTCCGCCGGAAAACCATCCTTCCCGACCTCAAGATCCTGTATGAAGCCCGATGACCGGGACACCGCCAATCTCCAAGACATGCTCGAAGCCGCCCTGGAAGCGCGCGAGCTCGTCGCCGAGATCCCGGCGGATGAGTTCCTGCAAGCCCGCGTTCGCAGGCGCGCGCTGGAGCGCGTGCTCGAGCTGATCGGCGAGTCCGCCCGGCGGGTCACGCCGGTGCGCCAGGCGGAACATCCCGAGATCCAGTGGCGCAGGATCATCGGCCAGCGCAACATCCTCGCCCGCGAGTACGGCCGGATCGATCCCAAGCTTCTGTACCGGAGCGCGAGGGAAGACATGCCTAGTCTGATCGCGGCATTGCAGCGCCTACTTCCTCGGCTATGATCCCGAGTGACCCGGGTTCCCCGGTGGGAAAGGCATTCGCATGCCGCGGAGCCGGTGAGCAAAACGCGCCTCGTCCTCGACACCAACGTGTGGCTCGACTGGCTGGTGTTCGACGACCCTTGCGTCGTGCCGATCAGGGCTGCGGTCGCCGCGGGCCGCGCGGAGGTTTTCATCGACGCGGCCTGCGAAGCGGAGCTCGAGCGCGCGCTCGGCTACGACCTGGGCAGGAAATTCACGATCGATGCACAAGCGCAAGGCGCGTGCCTCGCCGAGTGCCGGCGCGTAGCGCGGCGGATCGAGTCGGCGTGCGCTGAAGACGAGCGCGCGCAGCTGCCCGCGTGCCGCGACCGCGACGATCAGAAATTCATGGAAGCGGCGCTCGCCGCGGGCGCGCACTTTCTCGTGACCAAGGACCGGGCGCTGCTCGAGCTCGCGCCGCGCGCCGCGGGGTTCAACATCGTGCCGCCGGAGGGACTTCCGGCCGGACTGGAGTGACTTGTCACCCCGAGTTGTCATCCCGAGTTGTTCATCCCGAGTTGTCACCGTGAGTTGTCATCCCGAGCGCGAGCGAGGGATCTCTACCGGCACCGCGCGTAGCGAGATCCCTCGGCCTTTAGCCTCGGGATGACAGACGGCGAGGTCCCTCGGCTTTCAGCCTCGGGATGACAGACGCCTTGCTTCGGACAGACGTCTTGCTTCGTTCAGGTAACGCGGAGCAGCTCGACTTCGAAGGTGAGCGTCTCGTTCGGCGGGATGGTGTCGCCGGCGCCGGCCGAGCCGTAGGCGAGCTCGGGCGGGATCACCAGGCGGCGCGTGCCGCCGACTTTCATGCCGCGCAGGCCTTCTTCCCAGCCTTCCATGACTTCTTTGCGGCCGAGGGTGAACTCGAAGGGATCCTGCTTTTCGCGGCTCGAGTCGAATTGCGTGCCGTCGGCGAGCCAGCCGGCGTAGTGGACGACGACGTCGCGTCCGGAAGCGGCGGTGTCGCCTTGGCCGATGACGGTGTCTTCCAGGGTCAGGCCGCTCGGGGTGGTGATCGCAGGCATGGTGAATTCCTCATGGTAAGGGCGACGCGCAAGGCCACGGGCTTTCGCCTTGAGAACGGTGCTCGCGGGAGCCGAAAGACGGTGCTGCGGGACAACGGAGGCGCGAATGTACGCGAAAGCGGAGGGATAAGCCAGAAGTATCGGTCCGCGTACGTTCGCCGCGCGGGGTTGCACGCCCGGGTGCGCCGGTTGGTTGCACGCCGGGCTGCGCCGGTTGGTTACACGCTCGGCTGCGCTAGTTGGTTGCACGTCCGGCTGCGGCGGTTATCATCGCGGAAAGCTCGGAACGCACCGCATGCCCCTCGTCGCCGCCTTCGCCACGTCGCGTGGGGTGGTGGGAGATGGGGGTTAGAAGGCCGCGACCGGTGATCTGCGTGGTTTGCGCCATACATACAATATATATATCATGGCGGCATGCGGTTCCAGTTCGACCCGTCCAAGGCCGCTGCGAATCTCAGGAAGCACGGAGTCTCGTTCGCCGATGCCGAGGGCGTGCTTCACGATCCGCTGGCGCTGACGATCGAGGACCCGAATGCCGGAGGCGAGCGCCGCTTCGTGGCGATCGGGCTGGGAAACTCGGGCGAGGTGCTGGTGGTGGTCTATGCGTCGCGGGGCGACGAATTCCGGCTGATCTCGGCGCGCCGACCGACGCGAAAGGAGCGCAAGCACTATGAGGGCTGAATACGATTTCTCGAAGGGAAAGCGCGGTGCGGCGATCCCGCAACGAGGCAAGACGCGCATCTCGATCTTCATCGACGATGCGGTGCTCGACGAGTTTCGTGCACGGGCGGAACGCGCCGGCACCGGCTACCAGACGATGATCAACGACGCGCTCCGGACCCACCTCGCCGAATCCGACCGGCTGCTCACCGAAAAGGCGCTGCGCCAGATCCTGAGGCAGGAGATGCCGGAGTATCTGAAGGACCTGAAGGGCCCCGGAGCGCGAGCCAAGCCCCGCCGCTGAAGCGCGACATCGCACGGTTCCGCGGAATCATCCAGAATATCGGCATTCGACCGGAATGAACGTCATTGCAATGGAATGGCTGTCATTCCGAAGGCGCAGCCTGAGGAATCTCGGTACGCGTGGTGCCGGAAGAGATCCCTCGCGGAGTTCATCCTGAGCCCTTCGACTTCCCTCAGGGTGAACTCAGCGAAGGACCTCCGGTGTCACAGTGTGCTGGAAGAGATCCCTCGCTGCGCTCGGGATGACAACTCGGGATGAGATGCTCGGGATGAGATGCTCGGGATGACAAACAAACCGACCAACTGACGAAAGGAAGAACGATGGCCAAAGGATATTGGGTGGTGGCGTATCACGCGATCAAGAACCAGGACGCGTTCCAGGCGTACGCCAAGCTTGCGATGCCGGCGGTCCAGGCCGCGGGCGGAAAATATCTGATACGCGGCAACCCGGCGAAGACCTACGAGAGCGGCATGAACCAGCGCGTCGTGGTGATCGAGTTCCCGAGCTTGCAGGCGGCGATCGCCTGCCACGACGCCGCGGCCTACCAGGAAGCGCTCAAGCACCTCGCGGGCGACGCGGTGAAGCGCGATCTGCGCGTTCTCGAAGGCATGGCGTAGCGCAAGCATGGCACGCGAGATTCTCGAAGAAGGGAAAATCCACCCCGCGGTGCGCGACAAGATCGCGCGCCACGGCGCGGAGGTCCTCGCCGAGGTCAAGGCGGCGGTCGCGGCGAACGACATCGTCGTCGTCGGCATGCGCCAGAATCCGTTTCCGAAAAAAGCGCGCAAGCTGCTCGACTCGGCCGGCATCGCCTATACGTACCTCGAGTACGGCGGCTACTTCTCGCAGTACCGCCGCCGCCTGCCGCTCAAGCTGTGGACCGGCTGGTCCACCTTTCCGATGGTGTTCGTGAAGGGCGTGCTGGTTGGCGGCGCGGAAGATCTCGCGCGGCTCCTCGAGAGCGGAGAGCTGAAGCGGAAGTCCTGAAGGCGCAGCGCTAGGGCCGCAGCGCCTCGGGTTTGAGATACTGCTGCCGCCAGGTCTCGAACGGGACCTTGTCGGCGGCCTCGGTGTCGCGCTGCTTCGCGAGCGACGCCTCCGCGGCGCGTGCGAAGCGCGCGTCCATCTCCGCGGGAAGCGGCTTCTCGAGCAGGGTGCGCTTGTGCGCGAGCGAGCGCTCGAGCACGAAAGCCGTATAGGAATCCTGGTGGCGCTCGCGCATCTCGGCGAGCATGCGCGCCGAGGGGGGCTTCGCCGGATCCTCGAGCGCGGCGATCGCGGCGGCGAGCGCGTCGCGGTGGGCGTTCTTCCCGTGAGTGCCATTGCGCGCGTCGTCGAGCGCCGCGGCGACCGGCTCGCAGCCGCGCAGCACTTCGCACCCCCAATCGCGCAGCGACGCCTTGCGCCCGCCGCGATCGAGCGACAGGCCCGGCTCGCGGCCGCGCGCGGCGACCGCCTGCTTGTTGCGACCGGTCTCGGTGATCTCCTCCGGGGTGTCGGGCGGGCTCTCGGAGAGCAGGCAGAAGAGCAGGTAGACGTCGAGGAACAGGCAGGTCGCCGGCGCGATGCCGATCGCGGAGAAGGGATCGAGGTCCATGGCGCGCACTTCGATGTACTCGACGCCGCGCTCGCGCAGCGCGTGCAGCTGGCGCTCGCCCGATTTGATGCGGCGCTTGGGGCGGATGGTGCTGTAGAACTCGTTCTCGATCTGCAGCATGCTGGTCGAGAGCTGGCGGTAGTCCGTGCCGTTCATGATGCCGATCGACTCGTACGGCGCATACGGCCGGGTGAGCGCGTCCTGCAGCGAGTTGGCGTAGCTCTCCAGGTTGTTGTAGCTCACGGCGAGCGAGTCCTGCGCCTCGGAGAGGTAGCCCAGCCGCCCCATGCGCAGCGAGGTCGCGTGCGGCAGGTACAGCGTGCCCTCGGCGAGCTTCTGCAGCTTGTGCGCGCGTCCCTGCACGAAGCTCGAGCACACCGCGGCCGAGGCGCCGAAGAGGTAGAGCAGCAGCCAGCCGGTGCGCCTGAAATTGCGGATGAGCGCGAAGTAGGCCTCGTTCTGATCGCGGTATCCCTTCACCGGCCACGCCGACTCCGGCAGCGAGAAGTTGTAGTGAACTCCAGAGATCGCCTGCATGCGCCTGCCGTAGCGGTGCGCAAGTCCCATGCGGTAGACGCTTTTCGCGCGGCCGATGTTGGACGAGCCGTAGCGCCCGATGGGGATGTCCTTCTCCGCGGGCAGGCCGCAGGGCATGCTCGCGCACCACATCACCTCGTCGCCGATGCGGTTGTAGACGAACTGGTGGATGCGCTCGAGCTCGGCGAGGCAGGGCGCGACGCCCGGGTGCACGCCGGTGATCAGCTCGAGCTGCGACTCGGAAAAATCGGTGGTGATGTGCGGGTGCTTCAGCGCCGAGCCCAGCTCGGGCCGGTGCGGCGTGAGCGCGAGGCAGCCCTCGGGCGTGACGCGCAGGCTCTCCTTCTCGATCCCGCGCCGCAGGCCTTTCAGCACCGCGGGAGAGAGCGCGCGCAATCGTTCTGTGAAGAGGCTTGACGTCATGGATTTTGGGGGACGGCACGAACCCCGGCGAAGCGCGGGATGGCGGGACAGGTCCGGAGCGGATGATCGCGCGCTCGCAGCGCGGCCGCTACCCCGCGCCGGAAAAAATGCTCGGACGCCCTGCTATGATTCCCCTATTCCGATGTAGGGAAAACCCGATGCGCTCCTCGATTCGCGCCCTCGCCCTCGCGGCGACGCTGCTCGGCACCGCCGCCGCCGCCCAGGATTATCCGTCGCGGCCGATCCGACTGCTCCTCCCGTTCGCGGGCGGCACCGACGCCGTGGCGCGCCTGCTCGCGCTGAAGCTCTCGCCTGCGCTGGGCCAGCAGGTGCTGCCCGAGCAGCGGCTGGGCGCCGGAGGCAACATCGCGCACCGCGCGGCCGCGGAGGCGGCGCCCGACGGCTACACGCTCCTGATGGCGGCGCCGCCGCTGGTCATCAATCCGCTCCTGAATGCCCAGGCCGGCTTCGATCCCCTGCGCGATTTCGTTGCGATCGCGCGTCTCACCGCGATCCCGAACGTGCTGCTGGTGCACACCAAGGTGCAGGCGAAGACGCTCGGCGAGCTGATCGCGCTCGCGCGTGCCAGCCCCGGCAAGCTCACCTACGGATCGGGCGGCGTCGGCTCGGCCAACCATCTCGCCGTCGAGCTGCTGAAGTCGAAGACCAACATCGACATCCTGCACGTTCCCTACAAGAGCGCCACGCTCGCGCTCACCGGGCTGCTCGCCGGCGAGGTCGACGTGGTGGCCGTCGCGGCGTCGAGCGCGGCGGCCTACGTGAAGGACGGGCGGCTGCGCGCGCTCGCGGTGCTCGACGCGAAGCGCTCCTCGGCGATGCCGGAAGTGCCGACCGCGGCGGAGGCCGGAACGCCGCTGGTCGCGGTGAACTGGTACGTGCTGCTCGCTCCCGCGGCGACGCCGCGCGACATCGTCTTGCGGCTGAACGCCGAAGCGGTGCGCGCGATCAACGCGCCCGACCTGCGCGAGCGGCTGGAAGCGATCGGCGGCGAGCCCGTGAGCGGCTCCCCCGAGGACGCCGCCGCGTTCCTGAAGCGGGAATACGAGCAGTGGGGGAAAGTCATCCGCGAGGCGCACATCACGGCGGAGTAGCCGGCGGAATCGGGGCTCGCCGAAGCCGCCGGGCCGCAGGAACCTAAGGTGTCATCCCGAGCATGTCATCCCGGGGCATGTCGTCCAGAGCATGTCATCCCGAGCGCGAGCGAGGGATCTCTGCCAGCACACTGTGCCAACGGAGATCCTTCGCGGAGTTCACCCTGAGGGAAGTCGAAGGGCTCAGGATGACTCCGCTAGGAATCGGGTTCTAGGCTTTCTTGTCGGGGGTGCCTTGAGCGACCGGCGGCTTGAGGGCCACGTAGACGCCCCGGGCGAATTGCCAGACCAAGAGGATGCACACGATGGTGAGGAGCAGATAGCCGAGGGTCCGCAGAACGCTGTTCTGCGGGCGCGGACGCCTGGCCGCGGCCGAGGGCTCCGGCAAGCCGGGCAGCGCGCATTCCACCCCTAAGGGGATGCGGTCCGACTCTCTGCGGTGGTTCATCAAGTCCATACCTGCTATTAAGCAAAAAGCGCGCCTCGCGGTTGACACGGCAGAATAGACAGGATTCACAGTGGCTTGCCGCGCGGCAACAGAGGGGTGAGCCCCCGTCCGGGAAGGCGCTTCCGTCGAGCGGTGGTCAGGGCGTCGAAAACCACCGGGCGCTCAGCTCTTGCCGCCCCGCACCGGGCGGGTTTTCCCGGGCGCGGCCTTGGGCGCGGTCCCGGTCGCGTACTCGGCGTGGTGCTCGTCCGCGTAGTCGCTGGCGAGAATGCGGTCGACCGCGACCAGACCGGCGTACTTGGCGGCGAAGTGGTGGGCGAGCACGAGGTCGGCGAGCGTCGCCTGCTCGGCCTCGGCGGCGCGGACCTCGCGCGGCTTCTCCGGCGCCGCGCCGTGGGCATCGCCCGTCATCAGCATGACGCAGGCGGCGAGCACCAGCGCGGTCGCGACGCCGATGCAAAAGGTGATGAACAGCGTCGCCAGAAAATCGACGACGATGAGGCGTGTCCTGGACCTGCCGGTCAAAGCTTCCATGCGAATTCCCTTCTGGCTTGCCCGGCCCCATGCCGGGCCGTGCCGCTTATTGGAATCCCCGAAAAGGGCGCGGGCGTGCGGGACATATGCAACGTTGCCGAAGAATTGTGGCAAGACCATGGCAAACGGCACTGGTGCGTTCGGACCATGCGGAAAATACGCTATATTCAAGGCGGTAACTCCGTATGCCCCGCCGCATCGCCATCGTGGAAGACGACGCCGCCATCCGCGCCAATACCGCGGACGCGCTGAAGAAGTACGGCTACGAGGTGAGCGCCTACGCCGCGCGCGCGGAGGCCTTGGGCGCGTTCCGCACGCGCCTCCCCGATCTGGCGCTGATCGACATCGGATTGGGCGAGGAGCCCGAAGGCGGCTTCGCGCTGTGCCGCGAGCTGCGCGCCATGTCCCCGGCGCTGCCGATCCTGTTTCTGACGGCGCGCGACTCGGACTTCGACGCGGTGTCGGGCTTGCGGCTGGGGGCCGACGACTATCTCACCAAGGACGTGAGCCTGCCGCACCTGCTCGCGCGCATCTCCGCCCTGTTCCGCAGGATCGACGCGTTGCGCGAGCCCAAGGCCGCCGAGGAAGTGCTCGAGCGCGGCGCCCTCAAGCTCGACGCGAAGCGCTTCACCGCGGCGTGGCGGGGCAAGCCGGTCGAGCTGACGCTCACCGAGTTCTGGATGGTGCACACTCTCGCGAAGATTCCCGGCCACGTAAAGGACCGCGACGCGCTGATGCGCGAGGCGAACCTGGTGGTCGACGAGGGCACGGTGACCTCGCACGTGAAACGCATCCGCAGGAAGTTCGCCGCGGCCGATCCGGCCTTCGACCAGATCGACACGGTGTACGGCATGGGCTACCGCTGGAAAGCGTGACGCCGAACTAGAACCTTCTCCCGCCATGGGGAGAAGATCGCGCCGCCGTGCCCGCATTTCATGATTAAGCTCCCCGCCTTCAGCCTGCGCGTCAAGCTCGCGCTGGTCGCCGTGCTGCTGCTCGCGCTGCCCTGGGCGGGCTACAACTACGTGCGCGAGATGGAGCGCTTCCTGCTCGAAGGCGAGGAGCAGGCGCTGCTCGCCACCGCGCGCGGCGTCGCGACCGCGCTGCACGACCGCCCCGGCCTCATGCGCGCGCCGCCTTCGCGCGACGACGAGCTGCGCCGCGAGGCCGAGGAAGAGCTGCGGCGGCTCGCCGCCGAGCGCGGCGAGACCGCTGCCGCGCCCGGGGCCGAGGGAGCGCCGGCGACGGATGCGGCCGCGATCATCGACCGCGAAGCGTCGGTCGCCGCGCGGCGCGAGATCGCGGAGATCTCGGAGATTCTCGAAGGCGTCGAGCGCACCACTTCGCGCATCTGGGTGGTGACGAAGAACCTGCGCGTGCTCGCGCTCGCGGGAAGCCTGAAGCGCGAAGGCGAGGCGGTGAAGGAGTCGCCGATCGAGCGCGCGCTCGGCTGGCTGATCCCGCGCCCCAACGAGGACTTCGACGATGCGATCGCCGACGACGCGCTCGCCACCGGGCGCGAGATCGCGGGGGCGCTCGCCGGCCGGCCGGGCGTGCGCCTGCGCAACACGCCCGACGGCAAGGCGGTGGTCATCTCGGCGGCGCATCCGATCTGGAACGGCGACGAAGTCGTGGGCGCGGTGGTCGTCGAGGAGAGCACCAACCCCATCCTCTCGGTGCGCAGCCTCGCGCTCGAGCGCCTGCTGGTGGTGACGCTGGCGGTGTTCGCGTTCGCAGCGGCGGTGCTCATCTGGTTCGCGACGCGCATCTCGACGCGCATCCGGCGGCTGCGCGACGAGGCCGAAAGCGCGATCGACGCGCGCGGGCGCATCGCCCACCTGGTCACTGCGCAGAACTCGGGCGACGAGCTCGGCGATCTGTCGCGCAGCTTCTCGGCGATGCTCGGCAAGCTCTCGCAGCACCACGCCTACCTGGAGAGCATGGCGAGCCGGCTGTCGCACGAGCTGCGCACGCCGATCGCGGTGGTGCGCTCCTCGCTCGAGAACCTCAAGCTCGCGCCGGCGGACGGCCGCGTCTACATCGAGCGCGCTGAGGAGGGCCTGCGGCGCCTCGGGACGATTCTCACGCGCATGAGCGAGGCGACGCGCCTGGAGCAGGGGCTCGCCTCGGTCGAGCGCGAGGCCTTCGATCTCGCCGCGGTGGTCTCGGGCTGCGTCGAGGGCTACCGCCTCGCGTACCCGGCGCAGCCCTTCGAGCTCGTCGTGCCGAGCGAGAAGGTGATCGCCGGCGGCTCG
>Ga0137397_10001581_pt1 | contig 15952 bp, 21 predicted proteins | sample czorhiz116metaG_FD_106658 | JGI IMG/M metagenome (GOLD analysis project Ga0137397, IMG submission 106658) | Vadose zone soil microbial communities from Angelo Coast Range Reserve, California, USA - czorhiz1.16 metaG | ecosystem: Environmental > Terrestrial > Soil > Vadose zone | place: USA... | reverse complement strand
GCCCTTCAGTCCGTTCAACGTGATGTTGTTCAGCCTAGCGAACTCCTTGCCCTCAGGAGTCTTGAAGAATTGGTCAGCCGCACTGACTCTGGTCTTCTGCCCTGCCCGAGTGAACTTGCCTCGAACTCTGCTTCTCAAGTACTGATCGCACATCTCGACGATCTCTGCCTGCGAGTACTGCCTGTTCAGATCGTCCCAGTCCTGGATCTGGCTCGGGATATTGTACTTGGTGATCATGCGACTTCTCCGCCTGAGCTTGGCTGGTCGTATTCGGTTGTCAAAGAACTTCAACTACTTACCAAGTATCTCACGTCCAGCGAGGGAAGGCAACTCAAAAGTTTGAGCAGCGCTGAAGCAAGCTAGCACAGAGTATTCAGGAGGGCAAGGGACCGCGCCCCAGCAGCCCCCCGCGCGACGCGGAAAGCCACTCCCCCGCTCAGCAAACTTCTCCCGCCTGAGGTGGACAGGTGGACGGGCGTTTGCTCGTCTGAATTCCCCAGAGCTTCTAAGTCATTGATTTTGTTGGCAAAGATTTTTGTTGCCATGGGTGAAAGAGTGTGATATAGTAGAGCTGACAATGATGAAGTGTCGGGAGCCACAGGGGTGAACGGGCGAGAGCAGCGGCGAGCAGCACTCGCGGAGAGGCTGACTGGAGGCCACCGAACCTCTGGTCCGACCGCCATCGCGTTCGTGGATCAGCTCACCGACAACATTGCCCGACTGATCTTCCTAGGGAACTCGGTCGAAGAGATCTCGCAGGAACTCGCCGTGGAAGCTCAGGTCATTGGTCGGGTGATCGCATCCCCCGAGTACACGACCAAGATCAGGGAACTCCGCATGGAAGCGGATGCTCAGGCGATCGACGCTGCCACCCTGATCAAGAAAGCGCAGGGTGAAGCCGTCCTAACAGCCAAGCATATCATGCGGAATGGGACGAAGGAAAGCAATCGACTGTCTGCCTCGTTCGGCCTTCTGGATCGCGGCGGGAATGGCCCGAAGCAACAGATGCCCGGGAACGCAGGCTTGCTCCTGAGTGAAGCCGTGGCTCAGCGACTCGTCGATGTAATAGCCGAGCTGCCCCGAGTGGCTCAGGCTGAGATCCTGGATGGAAGCTCCAACCCAGACTGATTTCCCTCCGGAAGATCTAGAAGCTCTGGATCGCAAGGTCCAGGAAACTCCCCAGGCCGTTGCTCTCAGTCAGGCTGAGATCGGTAGACTCCGCGAGCTCGGTCGGACCAACCTCTACTTCCTAATCAAAGCAATCCTGGGCTACGATCGGCTCAGCCCGACCTTCCATGGCCCGGTCTGCGCATATCTCCAGCGAGTGACATCGAAGAAGAAGCGCCTCGTCCTACCTCGTGACTTCTACAAGACCACGATGGTCAAGGGCTTGGTCATTCAGCTCATCCTCAACAACCCGGAGATCCGGATCCTGATCCTCAAGAACTCGGGCAAGAATGCTGAGAAGGATCTAGCTGAGATTCAGGGTCACTTCGAGAAGAACCATCTCTTCAGGACCCTGTATCCTGAGGTCATTCCGCCAGACATTCGGAAGGTGAAGTGGAATCAGCAGGAGATGGAGATTCCGCGAGAAAGCTCCTGGTCGGAAGCCACGGTGGAAGCAATCGGCGTGACAGGAACCGCGGTCGGCCGGCACTTCGACGTGATCATCGAGGATGATCTCGTGGATCAGGAATCCATTCAATCGCGAGATCAGATCGACAAGATCATCGAACGCCATAAGCTCCTGAAGTTCCTCTGCGTGAACTGGCGAGATGCAATCTCGATCCTGATCGGCAATCGCTGGGGCCACCACGATCTCATCGGCTGGTCCATGAGGAACGAGCCTTACTACGATCATTTCTTCGCAGCTGCGAAGTTCAAGAACAAAGCTGGCGAGTGGCAAGCAACCTTTCCTGAACAGTTCGACCTTCCGACCCTGGCTCAGCTCGAGCTCAACCCCTACATCTTCTCCTGCCAGATGATGAATGAACCGATTGACGAAGCCCGCCAGGTCTTCAAGAAAGAATGGCTCGAGAACTCCTACTATCGCAAGGGCGTTGAACCGAAGGAAGGCGGGCCAAAGCGAGACGGATATCGCGTGATGATCGTCGATCCTGCCATCGGGAAGAAGCTCAGCAACGATTACTCCGGCATGACCATCACCAACGTCGATGAGAATTTCAATTGCGACATCCTCTATGCCGAGAGGAAGCGAGTCGGAGTCGCAGAGCTCATGGAATGGATCTTTCAGCTTCATGCCGCTTACATCCCTCATGTCATGGGATGTGAGATGGTCAGCCTCGCAAAGGCTCTCGGCTATGCTTTCGAGAATGAGCAGAGAAAGCGGAACTACTACTTCCATGTCGAGGAACTTCAGGCAAACACGCATGTCTCGAAGGAAATGCGCATCCGAGTCCTTCAGCCTCTCTTCGCCCGATCACAGATCCATCTAGACCCTGAGATGGTTGATCTCGTCGGCGAGCTCATCGACTTCCCCTTTGGTGAGCACGACGACATCCTCGATACCCTCAGCTATCTCCCTCAGATCTGGATGCCTGGCCGGGAGGAAGAAGGTCGCCAAGCCTATGGGGCCACTCCGGATCCCTTCCATCTCGATTCGATCTTGGCAGAGCTTCGTGGTCGGGCGCAAGGTCGCGCCGAGGACTTCTACCCCCTTGTCCTTCATGGTAGGAGGAACTAATGATCAGAATCGTCCTGCTCCTCATCCTGCTCCTGCTGATCCCCGCACTCGTGGCTGCGCAGACCGTGGGTCCGACCTGCACATTCCTCTGGGATCCGCCCACCAAGGACGTCAACGGTGCCCCGCTCCTGTCACCTGTCACGTTCTACAATCTCTGGATCAAGGATTCGCCGACACCGGTCCCAGTCCCGGGCGTCACCCCTGTCACTGCTACCGTGGCGGCCCCGACCACCTTATGGGACTGTTCCAAAGTCAGCCCCAACGTGCCGCACTTCGCGTGGGTCTCAGCCTGGAACAGCCTTGACTCTGGGATCTCCACTGCCTCAACCGCGGTGCCGCCGGTCCCCGCCGTCCCTTTAGCATTCACCTTTGTACCTACGTTGCCCACAGCAGCCCCAGGACCGCCGATCAACCCCCGGGTAACGAAATGATCGTTGTCATCTACAGCGTGGGGAGCAATCCATGTTGAATCACCTTTCCTGACATGGCAAGCTAGGAGGGGCTAATGGCCACAGTCACTCCAGTGGTCAGGTCGATCGCTCATGGAATCGTAAGCGTGATCTGGGACTTCGCAGGTGCAGACACCTGTCTCCCGATCCGGCTTCCGCAATATCCAGACAAGGCCTTGACTGTGATAGCTGGCACGATCGGGACTTCAGTCTTGGTCTTGCAAGGAAACAACGACATCGATGTGAATGGGAACCCTGTCGCAGCTTCCTGGCAAACCCTCCATAGGCCAGCCGGAACAGGGCTTAGCTACACCACGAACGGGGTGGATCAAGTCCTGGAAGACCCCGTCTGGATTAGGCCAGATCCAACTGCAGGAACCGGGACCGGGCATCGGATGGCCCTTACCTTGCGCAGGAATATCCCCTTCCCCTAGGAGAGCATGATGAACACTGCTGAAGCCGCTCAGGCGCTCGAACCACTGGCACAGTTCATCGAGCGATTCAAGGGAGTCACCGAAGTTATGGAATTCCTTCGGCAGGGTGATGCCGAGATTCGCCGGATCGAGTCAGGGAAGCAGGAAGCTGAAGGAAGACTTCGAGCCGTAGAGGGTCAGGTCAGGGAACAGCAAGCCCTCCTGACCAGCCTGGATGATCAGGTCGCTGGTCGGGAGGATTCGAAGCGCCGCTACGACGACGAGATCACCGAGCTCGATAGCAAAACCAAGGAACTTCGTCGTGAGTTCGACCTAACCAAGCTTGAGCTTGAAGGCAATGCCAGAACCCTCCACAGCCGGTTGGAGCTCGAGCATGCGGTGCAAGTCCAAGCCCTGGAGGAAGAGATCAAGGCTCTGGAAGGCCAGCGTGATTCCCTCAGATCTGATCTTGCTCGGATCGCGATCGCGGCGGGGGCACCGCACTAAGTAGGAATGGCTACTGCAATTCCTGTCCTCGCATCCGGCCTTGTGGGACCGGGGACATTCTCACTCATCTCGACACCTGTGGCCGTAGGTGTGAATGGTGTGGCGTTTGCAGTCGATGTCTCCTTGGCTGCTGACCCCTTACCTGCAGTGACGATAATGCTGGAAGGTTCGTTGGACGGTGGCGTGACCTGGATCAGTGCGGGGGGTGCAGGTCGTACTACAGGTTCGAAGACTATTGCAGATCGCGGTGGGGGGACGATCACGCCAACAACGATAGAATTCGGGACTCAGGGATTCGGCGATTTTTGGCTGGCAACAACGAATCCCAATCGTCGGGTTCGAGGCTCCGTGACTGTCGACGCCGCCGTGCTCATCGCCGCAACCATAACGCTATTACCATAATGGCTACTACATTCGATAGTCAGTCTTCGGCGAAAGGGACTAATGCCACGAGCCTATCGATTCCGGCCTTCACCGTGGGCAGTGGGGCGAATCGCCTTGTCGTCGCACATTATCTTGGATGGGCTGATACGGTCGGGGTGACAGCCGCGCTGGGTGCTGATCCTACGATGTCCGTGATCGCCGGGACCGATGGCACAACCAACTCGGCCACTGTCTCGCTCTATCGGATCACCACATTGACGGGTAGTCAGACTGCCTCGATGTCCTGCACCAACGCTCAGGCCAATCTCATCGGCGGTGTCATTACCTTCATTGGGGCTGATCAGTCGACCGCACCGAACAATGGGAATTGGATTGCCAACAATCCCTCCAACACGATCACAAGCGGGAATGGGGATTTAACGACGACAGGTGGGGCTGCCATAGCCGGGGGTACAGTGCAGGCGGGTGCTGGCGATACAGGACCTGGAACTGGGACAACGACACATACATGGACTGGTGCAGTGAATGATCTTACGACGAATCAAACAAGGCGATTCTTCCAAGAGAATGGCAGCAGTGCCTCTGTGATGGGTGTCTATGGCATTTCGGGCGCGAATGTCGTGCAGGTAGCAGCCACAGGCCCCGACCCAGGGATTCATTTCGCAGGTCCAATCGTCGGGAATATGCGATAGGAGGCAAAGATGAGTGTAGAAACTATCGTCTGTGGTGCGACTGACGGACCGCCACTCACCGCTGCCGCAGCAGCATCATGTATTCCAACGGCGAATAGAGTCACGCTACCAAACAACTTCTTCTATATCGGTCGTGCTATTCGTTTCTTCCTCGGTGGTCGCATTTCATGCGCCGTGACTACTCCTGGCACAGCAAGATTCGATATAAGGATGGGCTCTGCCGGTAACACTGTCGTATTCGACACACTAGCTTTGAATCTCAACGTCGTTGCCAAGACAACCGTTCCGTGGTTTCTCGATGTCACGCTTGCATGCCGCGCCGTCGGTACAGGAACACTGACGACATTCTTCCCGATCGGTGAGTTCCAGTCAGAAGCTGTCGTAGGATCGCCATTACCAACTGTCGGTGGGAATGGTGCACTTTGTGTCCCAGTCGGCACTCCCGCTGTAGGTGGTGGGATGGATAACACCGTTGCTTCGGTGCTCGATGTATTCTTCACCCAGACCGTTGCAACAGGTTCCCTCACAGTCCACAACTACATCGTGCAGGTGCTTAACTAATGCCTATCGCATTCCCACCCCTGGCTCAGGGTAGCATCTTCAATTCGCTGACGGCGAAGAGTCGCCTCGACGTTCCGAAGGCACCACGCAAGACGATCGCCGAGATGCGCTTTCCAATCGTCAATCCGATGGGCACACCCTTCACGGATGGACGTGTCTTCAAGGAAGTGCTAGGCTTTCCATCTGGGTTCGATGGATCACTGATGGCAGCAATGAATCGTCCATGGCCAGACATCCTGTTCTCACCACCGAAGGTAGTGGCATCGGGGATGATTCCCTCGGACTTGATCAACCCATAGAGGAGAAGAAGAATGCCCAGCATGTATGCAGCAGGGAGTACGCCAGCGGGAACGAACCTGACGATTCTGCTCGTCGCGGGAATCGCCACGGCTCGCCCGGCGCTCCACCAGGCCATCATCTCGTCGGACGCGACGCCGGCTGACATCTTCACGACGTTCAACATTCTTCGTCACACGGCAGCGGCAGTTGGTGGTACGGCGATCACAGCGCGTCCTGCAGACCCAGGGGGCACGTCGGGGCTCTGTACCGTGCTTCGAGGTACCATGACGGAGCCAACCTACGAGGCCACGCCACTGGTCGACGAAGCACTCAACCAGCGTGCCACGTTCACTTGGATTGCAAACCCCGGGCGCGAGATCAAGTGCCCGGTCGGTACCGCGAACGGGATTGGCTTACGCTCGATTGCCTCAGGTGGTACGCCGAGTATCAGGGCCACGTTGGCGTGGGATGAGTAAGGCACACGGCTACATTATCATCGTGGATCCCGAAGCGCCGACGTTCGAAGCGGACACGCTTCAGTGCTGTCACTGCGGAAGGCACTGGAAGGTCGTCCGGGGTTCCGGGATCACACGAGGATTCTGCATGAAGTGCGGAGCAGTTCACTGCGGCGCACCAGGATGCTGGGAATGCATCCCATACGAGAAGCGAGTCGGATAAACTTGTGTGGCAGAACGTAGCCAATATCAGTATGTCCAAGTCGTCGGCCCGGTCTGGCGAGAGCCGGTCGCGGAGAAGCTCGCCTGGCTTCCATCTGATCGCTATGCCGGACGCCCGCTTCCACCTAATCGACCCGGTGATTTCGCCAGTCCTGTATTCGAGGCCCTCTACAAGCCATCAGGCTTGGAATGGATTCCATCCGACCGTTATGCCGGCCGACCACGCGAGTATGCACTCACCCGATATATCGTCATCGATCCGATTCCACCGGTCGATCCTGCCTGGCTCAGTTGGTTCCCACGAGATAGTTACTTCGGCAGGAAGCTGCCATCAGGGAGGTATGATTACACCGTCGCTCCACCGTCCGAACCGCTATACAAGTCTGCAGGGCTCGAGTGGTCCCCGTCAGGCCAGCCATTCCCGCGAACGCTGCTACCGAACAGGTTTATCTCATCTGCCTTCGATCCATTCCCACGCCTGGCGATATTCGATCCACAGACACTTGATTGGATGCCGCGGGGCTCGTATCCACGAATCCTCCTCGAACTCCGCCGCATCGGCGACTTCCAGCAGCCATCGTTCGATGCGCTCTACAAGCCAGAGTTCCTGCAATGGCTATTCCCGGGCCAGGGGCCTGCTCGGTGGCTTCCACCTGCCCAACCTGATAGATGGATCATCGATCCAACTGTCCTCCTCCCCATCGGCCCCTCCCCTGCTGGCTCGCCCTACATCCCGACCTTCCGACCTCGGAGGAGATAGATGAAGCTGAGCACAGGCCAGAGAGACAAGGTCCGGAGCATGGTCGATTCCATGATGTCGAGCAAGAAGTTCCGGCCAGGACCTTACCAGGGCAGGAACAAGAAGTCTCAGGCATTTGCCATCGCCACAGCGAATGTGAAGAAAGAACCGAACCGGCCAGACATCCGAGGGAAATCTGATCGACCCGAATTCCGGGGGGATCTCAGAGATCGATTCAAGAAGAGGCGGATGGAGTGAATGGTGTACCGAACGGACTCTTCCTCAAGTTCCTCATCGGTGTTACTTCTGCTTTGTCTATCTCTGGTGTTGCTGGTACTGTCGTAATGTATCGCGAGCTTGGCGTGGTGAAGGCAAGCATGCGGACTGAAGTCCAGGTCTCGGAATCACTTCGAGCTATCACGGAGCGGGTGGCGAAGAATGAGGAACGACTCATCGAGATCGATAAGGCCCGGAATGAACGGACGAGCTGGGGTCCGCGACTTGAACGGATCGAGCGGATTGTGGAACGGCTGGAACGGCCGGAACGGAGGTAGCGATGTTCAATCCGACCATGATGGGGGGGATGGATCCGCGGACTGGAGGCATGCTTGGGAGCATGATGGCCCAGGGAGCTCCACGAAACATGCTAGGAGGCAACCCTGGCATGATGCAGTTTGGAAAGCCGATGCAAGCCGGAGGCCAGGGAACTGGAGCTCCAGGGATGCCCAGCCAGGGCCGGATGCCCATGCACCCTGATGGATCTTTCAATACCACCCCGTTCGAGATGCTTGTCGAGCGCCTGCGAAGTCAGAACAAGCTCCAGAAGCTCAAGCAGAAGGAATTGCAAGCTGCACAGCAGATGCTCAGCATGCCGAACATGCCTGGCGGAGCCGGAAGCTGAAGTGAATACTTTGCCCGACGGACCCACCACGACTGAAGTGAATACTTTGCCCGATGGATCACTCGGTGCCTAGCATGCAAGATGCAGATAAGTGGTATCAGAGAGTCCAGGACTGGGATGCTGCGTTCAAGCGAGAGACGCCTTGGCTGCAAGAAGTCCTGGACGGATACAGGAATCGGTTCGCGCCCGGCTTGCTGACTGTGAATCTCCTGTTCTCGTATGGGCGAAGCCTCGTCCCTCAGCTTTATTTCAAGAATCCTGTCGTGGCCGTGAACATCCGCAGGAAGGGCTTCGAGGACGTGGCCAAGACGATCCGCGATTGCGACGATGCTCTGATCGAAGCAACTCGCCTGAAGGAAGCGCTCAAGCGCATGATCCTCTCAGCCCACTTGACAGGTCGAGGAGTGATCAAGGTAGGATACAATACGGAGCCGGCTCCAGAGTCTTGGCCAGGGATGGATAGGAACTTCCCAGGGATGACTCCGACGATGCCAGTCTGGAAGATGCGTGAGATCCTCGGGCCCGACCGACCATGGGTCTTGGACTTCGATGTCCAGGACTTCGCGTGGGACTCGGACATGAAACGACTGCGGGACTCAGGCTGGTTCGCCATGCGCTTCCGGAAGAAAGTCTACGAGATCCAAGATGACCCGGTCCTAGGAGATATCGATCACTCCGACGATGAGGAAGAGGAGATCGAGTACTGGGAAGTCTGGGACAAGTTCTCGGGGAAGTTCAGGACACTCCATGAAGCAGAGTGGTGTGGGCCAGAACACGATATCAACTACTGGCCTTTCAAGATCCTGGACTTCAACGATTGCTTGGACTCCGCCTATGGGATCTCGGACGCGCATCTGATGCTTGCACAGCAGCGAGAGATCAACGAGACCAAGACTCAGATAGCTGAGCATCGACGAGTCTCGCTCCTGAAGCTCCTGGCGAAGAGGAATGCGATCCAGCCAGCAGACAAGGCAAGACTTGAGAAGGGGATCGTCGGGGCTCTGATCGAAATCGATGCCGATCCGCAGACCGCGGTCATGCCCTTCCAGCCGCAGATCCCTGTCAATCTTTACACCGATGCGAATACGACGAAGGAAGACATTCGCGATGTCTTGGGCTTCACACGGAATCAACTTGGTGAGTTCGACTCTCGCCGACGTACTGCGATGGAAGCTCAGATAGTCCAGCAATCCTTGCAGCTCCGCCTGGACGAGCGCCGCGACATGGTTGCTGACTGCATGCGCGAGATCGTCGTGACGAAGAACGACATGATCTTCGATCACTGGGATGTGAGGAAGGTCGAGCAGTGGGCAGGGCAGGCAGACGGGTGGGAGAAGGTCCCGCAGGTCCGGGCGACCTACGTCGTATCTATCGTCCCGGACTCGACCTTGCCTCTCAGCCGGACTCTCCAGAAGCAAGAAGCCCAAGCCTTGTTCGGGTCGCTGAGGCAAGATCCGCTCATCGATCCGATCTGGCTCCGGAAGTATTACCTTGGGCAGTTCGATGGGATAGATCCGAGCCAGGCGATCTCGCAGCAGGCGCAAGCTCGAGTTCAGCAGGCTCAGGCAGGACCTAGCGGTGGTCAGGCGATGCCACCGGGCTTTCCAGTGGCTCAGCCTGCAGGTAATGGAAATCCAGCCTAGTCTCCATAGCCGGCAGAATGAAGAAAGTCTACATTCCCTACGGAACGTCTACCCGGCCCTTGTGCGACTTTTGCGGGTCGATCACTCGCAAACATGCGGTGTTCTTCAGCATGCATTCCAGGCGTCCACTTTGCGCAATGTGTGCAATAGTCGAGTTGTACGAGGGGAAGCGCACGAATCATGATCGTTCGCTATGACATGATCTGCGAGAATGATCACATGGTGGAAATGGTCAGGCGATCGGGCGATACCAGCGCCCAACCATGTGAGAAGTGCGGACTGCCCCTGCATTGGAAGCCTTCATGCCAGGCTCAGCCACAGTTCAAGCCTTGCTGGCATGAGCATCTAGACCATTATCCTGTCAAGCTGGAATCTCGAGAGCAGTACCGCGAAGAACTCAAGAAGCGTGATCTTCGCGGCCCGTATCATACTCCAGGTGCAAACCTGAGTGAGGTGTGAGATGATCGAAGCTGTAAGCACGGAGCCCGAGAGAGAGACGAGTCTGACTCGTCCCGGGCCTTCAGGCGCCAGATTCATCAAGGTGGTCTGGAGCGACCGTGGCCTTCACCTGGTCGAGATTCACGGACTCCGGAAAGTCTCGGATGTCCGGAAGCTCGCCATGCACGCCTTGCGATTCGCACTCAGGCGTGTACATGCCGGGCGTCCGCTCGAGACGCCCGAGGGAGCGACCGAGAGATGAGCATTCCAGGCATTCCGACTGCAGAAGAGACTGCTCGTGACTTGCAGCAGGGCCGGACGGACGAACCAATCCAAGCTGAGGAGAAGAAGGAAGAGAAGGAAGAGCTCTCTCCAGCCGTCGCCGAGGCGATCGGTCGCATCGGTGGTGAAGTGGGGGCGCTCAGAACGATCGTCACGGATCTGGCTGAAGCTCTGCGCCGGCCAGCTCCCGCCGCCGAACCGGGCTCGCCAGCCACGCCGAAGACTCCCACGAAGGAGGAGTTCGAAGGCATGAGCACGCAGGAGCTCGTGAGTCATGTCGTCGGTGAGGTCAGTCGATCGAACCAAGCAGTCAGGGTCGAGATGACGCAAGCCATCACGGCTCTGGCGCTGGGGATGCAGATCGAGCGTGTTGCGGAAGATGCGTCCGGGAAGGGTGAAGACTTCTTCGCTTACTCGGACGAAGTCACTCGGATCATGAAGGATGGCCGAGCAAAGAACATTCGCGACGCGTACTCATTGGCGAAGTCCGAGTCCCCCGAGAAAGCCAAGCCCAAGGACAAGGAGGAGCCGGCTCCGAAGCCTCCAGCTCCAAGCCCGACAGGTCAGGCTCCTCGAGGTGGTGGCTCAGGTGGTGGGAAGCAGCCTCCGCCCGCTGCAACGACGTCGGAGGCGGCAAACAGGGCATTCGTCAAGACGTTTGGACGGAAGCCCAGGGAGTAAGGAATCATGGCGGCTCCAAGCTCGCTAACAGAGCAACTCGACACTTACTACGCGACGACCTGGGAAGAGCGGCAGAAGACTGCCGTGGATCAGATCTTCGGCTCCCGGCCGTTCTTCTGGTGGCTCATGCAAGGGAAGCGCATGATGGCGCAGCGTGGAGGCAGGTTCCTCAACGTCCCGCTCATGTATGCAAGGAATGATACGGTCGGTTCGTTCGGCAAGTTCAGCTCGTTCCAACTGAATGCGCAAGATCCTCTGACCGACACGATCACCCAGTGGAAATACTTCGGCGGCTCAGTCATTCGGGACTGGGTCGGGGATCAGCAGAATCGCGGCGAGTATCAGATCATCAATCGGGCGCAGGTCCTGATCGATCAGCTCATCCTCTCCATGCAGGAGAAGCTCGGTGAGCTGATCTTCGGAGATGGTGCAGGGAACGGTGGCTTGGACATGGATGGCCTAGACAAGCTAGTCCAGACTGATCCAACGATCTCGGACGTCGTGCAGAACATCAATCAGAGCACGAATACGTGGTGGAGGAACTACACGCAGACCGCGACCGGCGCGATGGATATCTATCTCCTGCCGGACATGAGGAAGAGCCTTCGCGGAGTCTCAGATGGCTTGGACTTTCCGACGCTCGGTCTGACCACGCCCGATGTCTTCGAAGCTTACGAAGCCGAGCTTGTCGAGTTCTTCCGGATCATGGATAACAAGACGGCAGATGCTGGCTTCGAGAACTTCAAGTTCAAGGGGATCACGATCACGTGGGACCCGAAGACTCCAGCAGGTCGTCTCTACTGGCTCAACGACAAGTACTTCCAGTTCCTCTACGATCCGGACGTGAACTTCGCCATGACGGACTGGAAGTTCATTCCTGGTCAGTTGGATCGGTCGGCGCAGGTGGTCTTCGCCGGCAACCCGACCGTCATGCAACGGCGCCGCCAGGGAGTCCTGCTCGGCCTGGCGTGATTGCAGTGAACGACCTACAGGTCAGGCTCTGACCGAAAGGCAGACGATCATGAATCGCAAGCAGTATTTCAAGTCAAAGCTCACCGACTTCAGCACCACTGACGACGAAGGCCTCGGGACCGAGCGAGAGGAATTCGACAACATCCTGGGCCTGCGGAGATACCGCTGGATCAGGAACGTGAAAGGCTCGGCCTTCGCAGCCGGCGAGTCCACGTCGTGGGAGAAGAGGATGGCTGCACCCGTCTCCGTGACTGCGGTGAATGCGGGAGACCCGCCGCTGAGCACCACGAGTATCTCGGTGGCCCCTGCAACCTTCACAGCTAGGACTCTGGCTGGTCTGTACTTCCGAGTCCACAACGATGCTGGTGGGGCCGGTGCAGCCCCCGAGGGTGAAGTCCACCGGATCAAGACGAACACGGCGCAGACGATCACGCTGCCCGACGACGACCCGCTCACGACCTCGATCGGAGCGGCTGACACCTTCGTGATCTTTCGACCATGGTACGTGATCGCGAGCGCCGACGCAGACACGAGGCCAGAGTGGGCTGGAGTGTCCATGTCAGCAATCCCAGACCAGTCATATGGCTGGATCCAGTGCGCAGGCATCCATACCCAGGTCCTCGTTGTAGCTGCAGGCACTGCAGTCGCGCAAGGCGACCTCATGAAGCCAGGCGCAGGCATCCTCGTCACTGGTGCTGACAACGCAGACAACGCAGAGTGTGTTGCAACCTGCCTGGCGAACGGCCTGCAATCGGGCACCGTGCTACGCAAGGCACTGATGATGCTCTTCGGAAACTAGATGTCCTGCCCGTTTGCCCGAATTCCTCGAGGGAGGTGAGAGTGATGGCTGGAGTACCTGGAACTGAGAAGAAGGCTTCGACGTCGACCCCTACCGTGAAAGGGTCGCCGCTGCCTCTGAGCAAGACACCGCCGAAGAAGTAGCTCGGCCTAGGAGGCTGGGTGTTGGTGCCCAGCCTCCTAGTTCGGGACACCAACCCTAGAGCTGGAGGAAAGCTAATGGGTGCGACAGTCATCACCTACACGAGTCCGATCCGGAGAATCTCCCGGCACTTGGTCAAGCGGGCTGGGACGGTCACGTTGTCGAGCTCCTACGCCACTGGCGGCGACGACTTCAACCCGATCGTGGGCAAGGATATCCTGAACATGTCGCTCGAGGAGATCGGAGGCTTCACAGCCGAGTTCGACAAGACGAACAAGAAGCTCAAGGTCTCGGTGCCGGGTGTCGCGATTGCCGCGGCTGGTGCAGCGACCATCGATGACTTTGCCCTGACCGGGACAGGTGCATCGACCGCCCGATCAATTGGCCTGGACTCCGCGGCCACGAGTCCAGTTCGGTTCGGACCGCAGCAGGAAGTCGCTGCGACCACGAACCTCACGACCCTCACAGTTCGATGGGAAGCCCTCGGGAAGAAGTGACTTTCCTCGAGCTCAAGACCCACGTCCGGAAGTTCACAGGGGACAGGCTTGCGTCCAACCAGATTCAGAGCCAAGACATAGTCCTCGGGACTCTGATCAACGAGATAGTCGTCCCGGATCTGGTTGGACGCCACGACTGGTTCTTCAAGCAGGCCATGGAGACGAGCCCCCTAGCGATCAACACCTACACGTTCCAGATGCCACCGACCTTACAGGGGATCGAGCTCCTGATCCTTCTTGCTGGCACGCTGAGCGTGACTGGGGAGATCATCCATAGGCAGCCCACGACCTTCTTCGCGAACTTCCCTGATCCAAGCCTGTATGTGAAGGGAATCCCAGCGTTCTACACTTGGGTCAATCGGCAGGTCTGGTTGAACTGCCCGACGCAAGCAGCCTGGAACGTGCGGATGCTCAGTCTTCGACGATTCGATAAGCTAGTCCAGGATGGAGATATCCCAACCTGGATGGACGACGACAGGCATATGCTCCTAGTCATGGGGGCGACAGGTCTGGTCTATCAGATCGTGGAAGATTCGAAGAATGCAGCAGTCTGGCTTAAGCTCTACGAGCAGGGAGTCGAAGCCTGGTGGTTGAACACTCCAGGAAAGTCGGATGAGAATGTCGCGCTCGGTCGGTTCGATCCAACCGAACAGACCCGGCGCATGATCGGGCGGCTCGGTCAGTACTGGACCGACCCGAGAGTGATGCACAATCCATGACCGAGATCTGTGACCCGATCCCTGCCATCATGACCTTTGCACCAGCTCCATCCCTGATGCATGAGTTCATCCTGAATTGCCAAGTCGATCTCCAGATCGAAGTGGAAGTCTTCATGCTGCTGGGAGGCTAGGATGCAGAAGATCCATAGCACAGCGTTCGATCCGGCCAGTGGCCAGGCGCGAGCAGGAGCTTCCGTCGCAGTCTATCTCACTGGCACAGTGACCTTCGCAAGCCTCTTCCAGGACGACGAGGTCACACCGAAGGCGAATCCTCTCACAGCAGATTCGGCAGGCCGCGTGAGCTTCAAGGTCGTGGATGGCGAGTACGATCTCACCGTGTCTGGGGCAGGCTTCACAACCTTCACCTACTCGAAGGTCCAGGTTGCAGACAAGGACAATTATTCCCTGATTGGCCATACGCATGCTTTCGCGATCCACACCCACGAGGATTCCACGCAAGGCGGGCAGCTCAATGCTACGAACATCTTCAGTGCTGGCACGGTCCCGAGAGCCAGGCTCCCAGTGCTTAGCATGCCTGAGGACTTCATCGGGCTATATCTTCGGACCCATCCTGACAGCGACAAGGCGCAGTCCCAGGTTGCTCTGCTAGCCCTTAAGTCCGCCGCCATGAATGACGGCACCGAATACACCGACGTGGTTACTCCTGGCACCGATGCTCCACTCGTTGCTGATATCACGGTATCTGGAGCAGGTGGTCTGGACACCGGGGCTAGAGGAGCTTCAACCTGGTATGAGGCTTACCTGATTGGTAAGTCCTCCACGTATGCCAAGAGCGATCTACGGCTGATGCTGCACCAGGCGAAGAACTACGCCCTCTCCTCGCAGCAGTCCGTCCAAAACAGCAGTCAACCCTTCCGCGATGTCAGTGGTAACACAGCAATTGCTCAGAAGTTCACGGCAGTATTCACTGGTCCACGTGAGTTTATCGACGCTGGTATTGGCAGCACGGCGACTCCACCCACTGGACGCTTCTGGCTAGAGATCCGTGCCGACAATGCGGGCGTACCGGCCGCGACGGTTCTGGCCACGAGTGACAAGCTGGATGCGTCTAGGACAGGTTCCACACAGACCACACCTACGATCCGATTCCCGTTCCGAACGCCTGCGACGCTGACCAGCGGCACGCAATACTGGGTCGTGATGGCCGGCGACTTCACGATCAATGCTACAAACTACCTGGCCGTCCGCTATCAAAATACCGGCACTAACCAGATGTATAAGTTCGATGGGGCCTCAACCTGGACAGCCATTGCAAATGCGCAGATGTACTATGTCGAGTGGCTTACACAGAACAACACGGCGCTTACGATGCCGACTGGCTATGATCAGAAGTGCAAGCTCGGCTGGTTCTACAACAACAGCGGCAATGCCTTGGCGCCGGTCACGTTCATGAATCGCAGCGCTCGGCCACTCGGTGTAGGTGCGAGTACTTGCAGCATTGCGTTAACACCGG
>Ga0137397_10001580_pt1 | contig 15952 bp, 15 predicted proteins | sample czorhiz116metaG_FD_106658 | JGI IMG/M metagenome (GOLD analysis project Ga0137397, IMG submission 106658) | Vadose zone soil microbial communities from Angelo Coast Range Reserve, California, USA - czorhiz1.16 metaG | ecosystem: Environmental > Terrestrial > Soil > Vadose zone | place: USA... | reverse complement strand
CGACACGCTGCGCAACCGCAAGGAACAATTGCTGCGCCTCGCGTATCTGGCGATCGCCCGGGATGGGGCGCGGGTGACGAACTTCCTGGCGGAGCAGGTCATCGAGGCGGCAGGCAAGTTACCGGACGCAGCGAAGACCACCATGCCGCAGCGATCCATCGGGCATTGAAAAAACTAAACTCTTCCGCTCCTAAATTCCGCGCTTTCCAATTCCGCGCGGAATGAAATTCTTGAAATTGATTACAGTTTAGGCGACCACACACAGGACTTCGCCGACATTGACGGGCTGGCCTTCGCTGGCGAGGACGCGCTCGACGGTGCCGCGCTTGGGTGAGCGGATTTCGTTCTGCATCTTCATGGCTTCGACAACCAGAAGGCCCTGGCCGGCTTCGACGTGGTCTCCCGCTTTGACGAGAAGTCGCACGACCTTACCGGGCATGGGCGCGACGATCTGCTGACGGCCTTCGGCTTCGACGTTGGCATGGCGGCGGCCGCTCCAGGCGCGAGGATCGATGATTTCGGCGGTGAATTCCTGCCTGCCGGTCTGGAGCTTCAGTTTGCCGTCGGGAGACGGCGTCATTCTGATTTCAAAGGATTGCCCGTCAAGCAAAATGGAGATTGTGTTGGGAGCGATCTCGACAGCATCGACTGCCACTGGCCGGCCATCCAGCGTCACGCGCCAGCCGGAAGCATCGCGTTCGAGTTCGATAACGTGGCTTTTTTGCTCGGAGGAGGACGCGAGCTGGACTTCGTATCTCACGGCTGGCGGTCCAGTTGCTCACGACGGCCTTCCTGCTTCCAGCGAGAAGGCTGGTCTGCGGAAGAGGACGGACAAGAATGTCTGTCCCATTGGTTTGCCTGCCAGATTGCAGCGGCGATGGCGGCGGCATCGGAGGCGGAGCTTCCGGGCTGATTTTGGTCCGCAGGATACGCGGCGGAACGCGGACGATGGAGCAACTCGTCAAGCCACCTGGTGTGGATCTCGCCGCGGAGAAAATCGGGTTCAACAAGGATGCGACGGAAAAGCCCCACATTGGTCTTGATGCCGGTGACGGTGTACTCCTCAAGGGCGCGGCGAAGGCGGGCAATGGTTTCCTCACGGCTATTGCCCCACGCGATGAGTTTGCCGAGAAGCGGATCGTAGTCGTTGGGCACGGTCCAGCCCTCGTAGACGCCGTCATCCAGGCGAACGCCTGGGCCGCCGGGAACCTGTCGCGAAATAATTTTCCCCGGCGAGGGGAAGAAATTATTGTCGGGATCCTCGGCGTAGAGACGAACTTCCATGGCGTGGCCGCGGGGAGTGATGGATTCCCAGGCGAAGGGCAGGCGGTGGCCGGCGGCGATGGCGATCTGAAGTTTTACGAGATCGAGGCCGGTAACTTGTTCGGTGACGGGATGTTCGACCTGCAAACGCGTGTTCACTTCCAAAAAATAAAAATTGAGATTGGCGTCCACGAGGAATTCGACCGTGCCGGCGTTGACGTAGCCGCCGGCACGCGCGAGGCGCACCGCGGCGTCGCTCATCTTCTTGCGTAGATCTGGCGTGACGATGGGCGAGGGCGCTTCCTCGATCACCTTTTGATGGCGCCGTTGGACGGAACATTCGCGCTCACCAAGAGAGACGACGCGGCCGTGGGCGTCGGCGAAGATCTGGATTTCCACGTGATGCGGCCGGTCCAGATACTTTTCGAGGTAGAGGCGATCGTCGCCGAAAGCATTCATGGCTTCGGAAGAAGCATCACGGAATGCGGATTCGAATTCGGCATCGCTGTAGACGAGGCGCATACCCTTGCCCCCGCCACCGGCGACCGCTTTGAGCAGAACGGGATAGCCCAGGCAGTAGGCGAGGGCTTGCGCTTCGCCGGGTTTTTCGATGGGGTCGTTGGTCCCGGGAACCGTGGGAACATCGACGCGGCGGGCAAGCTGGCGGCCGGCGGTTTTGGAGCCGAGAGATTCCATGGCGTCGGCTGGCGGCCCGATGAAGGTGAGGCCCGCGGCAGTGCAGGCACGCGGCAGTGCGGCATTTTCGGCGAGAAATCCATAACCTGGATGCACGGCATCGCAACCGGCCCGGCGCGCGATGTCCATGAGTTTATCGATGCAAAGATAGCTTTCGCGCGAAGGCGCCGGGCCGATGGGATAGGCTTCATCGGCGAGGCGGACGTGAAGCGATTTGCGGTCGACGTCACTGAAGACGGCGACGGAGCGGATACCCAGTTCGCGGCAGGCGCGCAGGATGCGCACGGCGATCTCACCGCGATTGGCGATCAGGATTTTCCGGAACATGGCTGGTTTGCGATGCAGCGGGATTTTAGCATGCGTGGCGGCGAGACGACGCTTGCCGTTCGGCTTGCGTGTCCAATCGTTTGCGGTGTAAGAAGGTGTGGCGAATTCGTGGGTGAGGGACAGTGATGAGCAAAAAATTGCTTCTGATCCTAGCAGCGATGCTGCTCGTGGCTGCGGCTGCGCCGGCGCAAGAGCCGGTCATTGCGCCAGCAGACAATTTGGTAGTAGATGGCGTGCCGAAGATACCGGCGTCGCTGGCGGAGACGGCGGGACGATACGGGTCGTATCGAAGCGCCAGCCTCGCGGATTGGCATCCCACGAAGCGAGAGATGCTGATTGCGACACGGTTCGCGGAGACGCCGCAGCTTCATCTGGTGAAGATGCCGGGCGGAGAGCGGCAGCAACTTACTTTTTTTGCGGACTCCGTCGGCGGCGGGCGGTTTCATCCAAACGGCGGTGACTACATTCTTTTTGCAAAGGATATCGGCGGCGGGGAGTGGTACCAGTTGTATCGCTATGACGTTGCCACGGGCAACGTGACGCTGCTGACGGACGGCAAGTCGCGGAATTTGCCGGGACCGTGGTCGTCGAGCGGCGATCAGATCGCGTACATGTCCACGCGGCGCACCAGCAAGGATACGGATTTGTGGGTGATGAATCCAAGTGATCCGAAGTCGGATCACTTGCTGACGCAACTGGCGGGCGGCGGATGGCAACCGGAGGATTGGTCACCGGATGATACAAAAATCTTGTTGAAAGAAGAAATTTCGATTAATGAGGCGCACTTGTGGCTTGTCGACGCGAAAACGGGCGAGAAAACGAAGCTCCAGCCCGACGGAATGTCAGGAAATGAAAAAGTAGGTATTGGGGACGCGCGATTCGCAAGAGATGGAAAAGGCATCTACCTGGCTGAAGACGGCGGCTCCGAATTTTTGAACCTGGCTTATTTGGACCTCGCTGGCAACGAAGCGAAGTATCTGCTCAGCGGCCCCGATGCAAAATGGGATGTCGAGCAATTTGATCTTTCGCGCGATGGGCAACTCATTGCATACCTCAAAGACGAAGACGGTCTTAGCATCATTCACGTTCGAAGAACCGCCAACAACACAGAAATGCCTCTGCCGAGGTTACCAGTGGGCGTGATGGGCGCCGTACGTTGGCACAAGAATGTGCATGAGCTTGGCTTTGCGGTCCGGAACGCACGCGGACCCGGTGATTGCTACTCTCTGGACGTTGCGACGGGGAAAGTCGAGCGTTGGACGTTCAGCGAATCGGCGGTGAAGACGGAACCGTTTCCGGAAGCGGAACTGGTTAGGTGGAAGAGTTTCGACGGAAAGATGATTTCGGGATTCTTGTACCGTCCGCCGGCGAGGTTTACTGGTAAGCGGCCGGTGCTGGTGGACATTCACGGCGGCCCGGAGGGACAGTCGCAGCCGACATTCCTGGGACGAAGCAATTATTTATTGAATGAGATGGGGATCGCACTGATCTATCCGAACGTGCGCGGGTCCACGGGGTACGGGAAGACGTTCTCGTTGCTGGACAACGGACTTAAGCGCGAAGACACCTACAAGGATATCAACGCGCTGTTCGACTGGATCGCGACGCAGCCGGGACTGGATAGCGAGCGGATCGCGGTAACCGGCGGGAGTTATGGCGGACACATGACACTGGCAGTCTCGACGTTTTACAGCGACCGGATTCGCTGCTCGGTGGATATCGTGGGCATGTCAAACCTGGTGACGTTCCTCGAGCACACTGAGGCGTACCGGCGGGATTTGCGGCGCGTGGAATACGGCGACGAGCGCGATCCGAAAATGCGGGAGTTCCTCGAAAAAATCGCGCCGATGAACAACATCGAAAAAATCAAGAAGCCCATGTTCGTGATTGCGGGAAAGAACGATCCGCGGGTGCCGGTGAGCGAGTCCCAACAGATCGCCGATGCGCTGAAGAAGCAGGGGACTCCGGCCTGGCTCCTGATTGCGAAGGACGAAGGCCACGGGTACCGGAAAAAGCCGAACCAGGATTTTCAGTTTTATGCGACGGTGGAGTTCTTGCAGGAGTATTTGCTGAAATAAAGTGAGAGTGGGACCATGGTGCGAAGACCGCCGCTGCAGGCTGGTCCGCGAGCCTCGCCGCGCAGCTAGCTCGCGATTGACTTGGACAACGAGTGCGAGAGCTTCTTTCAAATTACGGAGGGCCGATTTCCTGGTGCGGCCCGCGTGTTCACGCCTGGGATTTCGCGCACGTAGGCCAGGTACCAGCCTCCGCGTTTCTCGATGACATGTGTGAGCCGTTCGTTCATAGCGGAATGTTTCCGTGTTTCTTGCGTGGATTCGTATCGCGTTTGTTTTCGAGGGCGCGGAGAGAATTGATGATGCGGGCGCGCGTGTCGGCGGGCTCGATGACCGCGTCGATGTAGCCGCGCTCGGCGGCAACGAAGGGATTGGCGAAACGGTCGCGAAATTCAGCGATTTTTTCCTGACGGAGCCTTTCGCGCTCGGATTCGGGAACTTTGTCGAGCTCGCGCTTGTTGACGATGTTTACGGCGCCTTCGGGACCCATGACCGCGATCTCCGCGGTGGGCCAGGCGAAATTGGCATCGGTCCGAATGTGTTTCGAAGCCATGACGCAGTACGCGCCGCCGTAGGCTTTGCGGGTGATGACAGTGATTTTCGGGACGGTAGCCTCGGCGAAAGCGAAGAGCAATTTGGCCCCGTGCTTGATGATTCCTCCGAATTCCTGCTGGGTTCCGGGGAGAAAACCGGGAACATCTTCGAAGGTGATGAGCGGAATGTTGAAGGCGTCGCAGAAGCGCACGAAGCGCGCGCCCTTCACAGAGGCGTTGATATCGAGAACACCAGCGAGGAAGGCCGGCTGATTGCCGACGATGCCAACGGGGCGCCCATCGAGGCGCGCAAAGCCCACGACAAGGTTTTTCGCATAATGTTCGTGAACTTCGAAGAAGTATCCATCGTCGACGATGGAGTGGATGGCATCTTTCATGTCATAGGGCTTCTGGGGATCGGTGGGAACGAGGGTGTTGAGTGATTCCTCGCGGCGAACCGGGGTGTCAGCGGTAGCGCGGCGCGGCGGATCTTCCAGATTGTTCGAAGGGAGAAAGCCTATGAGCTCGCGGATCATGGCCAGACAATCGGCATCGTCGCGCGAAACAAAATGGGCGACGCCACTTTTTTCATTGTGAGTCATGGCGCCGCCGAGTTCCTGCTTGGTGACTTCCTCGTGCGTAACGGTTTTGATGACGTCGGGTCCAGTGACGAACATGTACGAGGTCTCGCGCGTCATGAAGATGAAATCGGTGATGGCTGGGGAGTACACCGCGCCGCCCGCGCAAGGGCCCATGATGGCGCTGATCTGCGGGATGACTCCGCTGGCAAGCGTGTTGCGGAGAAAAATATCGGCGTAACCCGCGAGCGAGGCGACGCCTTCCTGAATGCGCGCGCCGCCGGAATCGTTGAGGCCGATGACGGGAGCCCCGGCGCGCATGGCCAGGTCCATGATCTTGCAGATTTTCAGCGCGTTGGTTTCCGAGAGCGAACCGCCAAAAACAGTGAAATCCTGTGCGAAAACATAGACCGGGCGGCCATCGATGCGGCCGAAGCCGGTAACAAAGCCGTCGCCGGCGGGGCGCTGTTCCTGCATGCCGAAATCGACGCAACGGTGACGAACAAATTTGTCGAGCTCCTCGAAGGAGCCTTCGTCCAACAATAGATGGATGCGTTCGCGCGCGGTGAGCTTGCCTGCTTTGTGTTCGCGCTCACGACGCTCCGGACCGCCGCCAGCTTCGGCTTCCTCGGAAATGCGGCGAAGTTCTTCCATACGGTCGCGATGTCTGGCTTCGGGAATCAAACTGGGCTTGGGCTCAGACAACGGGTCCTCCCGCGGAAGGGGATTCCTTCGGGGTAAAAATGCGCACGGCAAGATGTGTGGCGAGCCAGACGGTCCCGAGGAGCAGCACGACGCCCAGGAGTAGCTCCGCGCCCATGGCGGCGGCGCGTTGCAGGGGAGATTCGAGCGAAGTCACGTATTCCGTGGCTTGCACGAGAACGAACATGGCGCCGAGGGTCATCGCCACGATGAGGATGGTGGTAAGAACGGAAGCGAGAATCATTTTCATGGGATCGAGCCCGGGCCGCCCGGAAGCGGCATGAAGAAGGATAGCGCAACCGGACGGAAAGCAGAACGCAGAAGACGGTCGGCCAGCGGGAGAGCAATTAGCGCAGGCCGGACCAATCGTCGGCCACGAGGATGGAATTGCTGGGATTGGAGGCGTCGTACTTGATGCTGGCGGGCTGGCCCGCAACGAGCCGCTCCAGGCGAACCTGGCTTTCGAGTCCAGTGATGTCCTGCGCGGTGTGATAGGTGACGCCGGAAATCAAATAACTATAGGATACGAGATGGCGCGGGCGCATGTCTGCAAGCGGCCGGGCGCCTGCGCCGAACAAACCCTTGCGCGCCTCTTTCGGTACCGGCGGGTGCTCGACGAGCTCAACGATCTGCCCTTCCGCAATGCGGCCGATCTGGTTCAGGTGGAGGCGGCGCTTGCGTTCCTCTTCTTCGGGATTCGCCGCGGGGCGCAAGAAAGCATAAGCGATCATCGCCAGCGCGGCGATCAACGCGCCACCCATGGCGAGCAACAGTTCCCAATCGGCAAGCAAGGCCTTCAACGAGCGGACTCCGTATTCTCAGATCGGTGGAATTGCGCACGGCGCGCCGAAGATTGCGTCCTCGCAATGCGGCGGAAGGACTCCCTGCACTCGCCGATGCCCACTGGTGCGTATTCTATCGAAACCTTGAGGCGTACGCGAAACTACGCTTGCGGAGCGTACACCGGATTGCGCAACACGCCAACACCGGCAACACTGACCTCGACCGTGTCTCCGGCAAAGAGCGGACCTACCCCCGCGGGCGTACCGGTGGCGATAACGTCGCCGGGCATCAAGGTCATCATGCGGGAGATCCAGCGGACAAGAAACCCGGGCGGATAGGTCATCAGCGAGGTGACGCCGGACTGGCGGCGCGCGCCGTTGACGTGTGTCTCGACGAGCACGTGGGACGGGTCGAGAGCCGTTTCAATGTGCGGACCGACGGCACAGAAGGTATCGAATCCCTTGGCGCGAGTGAATTGAACATCACTTTTCTGAAGGTCGCGCGCGGTGACATCGTTGAGGCAGGTGTAACCCATCACAAAGGACAAAGCATCGTCGGTATCGCGCAACTGCGAGCAGCGGCGGCCGATGACCAGGGCGAGCTCGCCTTCGTGCTCCACGCGCTGGGAATATTTTGTCAAGATGATCGCCTCTTCCGGACCGATGATGGAAGAAGGCGGCTTGAGGAACATCAACGGCTCTTTCGGGACTTCGTTGCCCATCTCCGCGGCGTGGGCGGCGTAATTGCGTCCGATGCAAACAATTTTCGAAGGCTCAACTGGAGCGAGCAGCCGAACATCGACGAGCCGCGAAGAACGCGAGCCACGCGACCAGGGCGCCCAGAGCGGGCCAGAGATCTCGATGACATTTTCTCCTTCGATCAGTCCATAACGCGGCAAAGCAGCATCCGAAGAAGAAACGTCTGGCATCAGGTAACGGCAGACTTTCATTGGTGGTCAACTCGCGTGGTGATTGGGATGAGTATCATGCGCTCCACGGGCTCTCCAGATGGTGGCAACAATCCAGCAGAGCGTGGTGAGGATCATATAGACGACGGCGCCCAGCATGAAAACATTAAACGTGCTTAGCCGATTACTGAGCCCGCGGAAAATCATGCTGAGCGCGCGATAGCTGAGGCTGAAAATGAGCCAAGCGATAAGGCTCGACGCCAGCAGATGCCCCGGAAAACGCAGAAACCGAAAAATGGGAACCGCAGCGAGGAAGCACAGAATCACGGCGGCGGCGATATTGCGCTCCAACGCAAAGCGTTCCAGGAATGGGGCGTGATTGGCAATAAGGACCCAGACGGTGAAAACCAGGGTCAGACAAACACCAACGTAAACACCGGTGCGAATCGCCGCGTTGCGGAAGACATGGAACCAGCGATACCCAGGGAGATGCGGACGAACTAGCATGAAGTGCTCGGCTCCCAAGATGCGAGCAATTGTTTAACCCGGATTTACGACAATGGTTGCGCGACGTCGACAACCACCGGTGTGCCGGGCTCGCTTTCATTCCCCGCGCGGTCTACGGCGGTCACGGTGTACCAATAGCGGCGGCCGGGCTGTACAGACCTATCACGAACCGCGGGCGTGGGCAACAATTCCGGCGTGACAAGCTGGCCCCTTGTGCCCTCCTGCTCACTTCTATAGACGCGATAGCCGGCCAAATCGGTTTCAAGGTTGATGGACCACGAGAGGTCAATAAGAACCGTACCCGGGGCCAAGCCAGGCAGCAAGGCGGCGACGAGGTCCTGCGGAGGGGCGGGGGGAAAAGTATCGTGCGGAATGACCTTCACGGGCTGAGAGTCGGAGGACTCCAGCTCGTCTCCTTCAACCTGGATGACACTGCGCACCATGTAGACGTAGGTATGGTCGAAAACAACGGATGTGTCGCGGTAGTTGTTGCTTTCAGCAGAAGCGAGCAGCGCAGCGTGTGATTCCGGTTTGCCTTGGGGAAGCTCTTCAGGAGATGCAGAGGGAACGGAAGAACGAAGCTCCCGGCCATAGATTCGATAGCCGGTGATGGTTGGCGCGGGCTCCCCGGCGGCGGTGCGGACCGGGACCTGCCAGGTCAATTCGACCGCGGACTCGGTTACGCGGGCCTCCACGGAAGCGATGGGAGCCGGAACGGGAAACACGCGCAGCGAGACGACGTTCGAATCCGCGGAAGCGCGTTTCTGCGAAGCGCGCGTTCGAACGATGTACGCGACCGCGACCCCGGGATGCGATTTGGTTTCCTCGGGCGCGATGGGATCGGTGAAGCGCACTTGGCCATCGGCGCGGTAACCTTCCACGAGAACCGCGGGAATGGTGTAAACAACCCGGAATGACTTCGCGTCGGCCGAGCCGTCCGATCTGACGGTACCGCGAAGGATTTCTACCGCAGGCGGCGCTGGCAGTTTTTCTCCGGAGATGGAGTTTGATGGGAGGGTGAAGGAAAGTTGCACACCGTCCCCGGCCTGGTGGGCCGTGAGGTCCTTGATCGCGGCGGGAACCGGCAGCGAAGGCGGAATGGGGTCGCCGGGAGCGCCACAGCCGGCCGTTAGCAGGAGAATGGAAAAGGGAAAATGGAAAATGGCAAAGATTTGCGCGGGGCGTCTTGTGATGTGAAGTGCCGTCCCTTTTCTATTTTCCATTTTCCAATTTCAGGAACTACAGGATGTAGCGGCTTAGATCCTGGTTCTTGACGATGTCCGCGAGCTGCTTGGTGACGTAGGCGGCGTCAACCTTCACGTTTTTCTTCTTGAGATCGGGCGCTTCGAATGAGATTTCGTCGAGAACTTTTTCGAGGATGGTGTGCAGGCGGCGGGCGCCGATGTTTTCGGTCTGCTCATTGACGCTGGTGGCGAAGCGGGCAACGGCGGCGACGGCATCTTCGGTGATGTTGAGCTTGACGCCTTCGGTTTCCAGCAGCGCCACGTACTGCTTGATCAGCGCATTCTTCGGCTCGGTCAGAATGCGAATAAAATCTTCTTCCTTCAGCGATTGCAGCTCGACGCGAATGGGCAGGCGGCCCTGGAGCTCGGGGATCAGGTCGGACGGCTTGGTAACGTGAAACGCGCCCGCAGCGATGAAAAGGATATGATCGGTGCGGATCATGCCGTAGCGCGTGTTGACGGTGGTGCCCTCGATAATGGGCAAAATGTCGCGCTGCACGCCTTCGCGCGAAACATCAGGCCCGTGGCCGGATTCGCGGCCGGCGACCTTATCGATTTCATCGATGAAGATGATGCCCATCTGCTCGGCACGCTCCACGGCCACGCGCGTGACCTGGTCCATGTCCAGCAACTTGTTTTCTTCTTCCTGGATCAGGTATTCGAAAGCGTCCGCGACACTCATTTTGCGTTTTTTCTTCTGCTGGCCGAACATGCCGGAAAGCATGTCCTTGATATTGACGTCCATCTCTTCGACACCCTGGTTGGAGATGATTTCGAACGAGGGTATGGCGCGCTCGCGGACTTCGAGGTCCACCATGCGCTGGTCGAGCTTGCCTTCGCGCAGTTGGAGGCGCAGCTTTTCCCGCGTGCGCTGCGTCTGTTCCCGCTGCGCGGCAATCTCGGTGTCCGGAGTGCCGGGCGCCGGAGGAGGCGCCGGCGGAAGCAGCAGATCGAGCACGCGTTCTTCCGCGGCCTGCTCGGCGCGGTCGGCGACTTCGTCGAGTTTTTCCTCGCGGATCATGTCGATGGAGGTCTCGACAAGATCGCGCACCATCGATTCCACATCGCGGCCGACGTAGCCGACTTCGGTGTATTTCGAAGCTTCGACCTTGACGAACGGGCAGCCCGCGAGGCGCGCCAGGCGGCGCGCGATTTCCGTTTTTCCGACGCCGGTGGGGCCAATCATCAGAATGTTTTTGGGCAGAACGTCTTCGGCGATTTCCGGCGGAAGCTTCTGGCGGCGGACACGGTTGCGCAAGGCCACGGCCACGGCGCGCTTGGCGGCCGTCTGCCCGACGATGTACTTGTCTAGCTCCGCGACGATTTCGCGCGGCGTCATGTCATCGAGGGCGGGGAGAAGTTCCTGCCCCTCGACGGGCTCGGCGCCGTTTCCTCCCGGTGGGTAAATCACTTCTTTTTCAGACTTAGTGGTCATGAGTTGCTCGGTTCCTTTGATGCGCGAAACAGCTCAGCGTGATTGCACCCTGGTTCTAGTCCGCATTCTTCACAAGAACGTGGCCCGCCCGCTACTTCGCCCCTTTTTGTCCCGTTGGGACGGCCTTGCGAGGCCGTCCGCTCGGTGCCCTAGCTCGGTCGCTCACTCGTGCGCGCATCGGAACAGAGAGAGAAAGTGCGACCTCAAATCATTTCCCTTCCTACTTATAACTTACAACTAAGAACTAACTACTCTTCCTGGTTCCCGCTCTTCTTGCTAGAGCTCTTCGACTGTAAAGTTGGCATTGGTGAAAATGCAAATTTCGCTGGCGATGCGCATGGCCTCCATGGCCAGATCCTTGGCATTGAGTTTCGAATGCTTCACAAGAGCGCGGGCGGCAGAGAGCGCGAAAGTCCCGCCGGAGCCAATGGCCACTAAGCCGTCGTCCGGCTCGATGACATCGCCATTGCCGGAAAGAATGAATGTGCCCTTGGTGTCGGCAACGATAAGCAGGGCTTCCAAATGACGGAGCGCGCGGTCCTTGCGCCACTCCTTGGCCAGCTCGACCGAGGCTTTCTGGAGATTGCCGGAAAATTCCTGCAGCTTGCCTTCGAAGCGCTCAAAAAGTGTAATCGCGTCGGCCGTGGAGCCGGCGAAACCAGCAACGACCTTGTCGTTGTAAAGGCGGCGCGTCTTGCGCGCGGTGTGCTTCATCACATGATCGCCCATGGTCACCTGTCCATCGGCGATCAGCACGACTTTGTTGTCCTTGCGAACGCACAGAACAGTGGTGCCGTGCATCGGTGACCTTTCCTGGCTATTACGCATCCGCCCATTATAGCCCCCGAAGAGTCCGTGCGCCAAAAGCGGAGAATTGCGTGAACCTCGTCTGGCAGAACGCACAGAGCGGCCGAAGGCCGCGGAGCAGAAAATTGCGCCATAACACTTCGCAGCCCCGACATTCTTACTGTGAGATTTCGTGGAAGGAGAGAATCTTGTAACCCAAACTCGGCATTGAAGCCTGGATCCAGCAATTGCTGTAGTAGATGCCATTGCTGGCTGATGAGGAAGTGAAATCAAAGAAAGGGGATCCCAGGGGGGACGATGGCGGCAGAGGATTGTTGGATGCGTCTACGGTCTTCGCAAGAAACACCGCGCCCTGAAATTGGGTTGCACCACTATTCCCCTGGTAGGAATACATCCAGCCTTTCCCGATTACTAGAATTATCCCGTTCCACGATCCATCTGGGTCGTAGGTGAACTTGCCGGTGACCAGTAGAAGTCCGTAACCGGTGGAGTGCCAGCCGTTCATGGTGAAATCGCCGCTGACAACGACGATCTTCGGATTCGTTGCTGACATCCCGGCAGGCATAACGTTAGTGGAATCGCTCTGCGTCGCTGGCCCGCTGATGACGGCATCCGCGCTTTGAGTAATTGACTGCACGAGGGCATTCAGACCTGCCACGGTCTGCAGATTCGGCGGCGGCGTGACTTGAGCCACATTCGGGTTTGTAGCGATACCATTTGTATACTGATTCCGAAGGTCTGGACTGCCCGTCGGCGGTGGCCCCGAAGGGATTGCGTTGAGGATGTTCGACTGGCTCGAGTCGGAAGCGTTGGTATAGCCAACTGCGGAAACGACGGAAGAGCCCGGATTGCAGCTCCCTGCGCTACCTTGATCGATTCCTTTCACCCAGAAATTACTTGAAGTAGGTGCAGAAAACTGCACACTGTTGCCATCTAAAGTTAAGGCCGCGTTGAAAGCAAGGGGGACCGGAACAGCAAGGTACTGGAGAAGCTTTTGGCTGCCGTTAGGAAGGATCGCGAACGAAGTGATTTCCAACACCTGCGAGCCCGTGGAAGTGGTATTAAATTTCGCACCGTCGTAATAGATCGGAATCGTGTTGTCATTTGGCAGGCTATCAGAGTCCACATCGAGCTGAAGGGAAAATTCCGTGACGGCGTCAATGCGGACCCACTTGTACAGCGGTCCCTGAACTCCGCCGGCGCCGGATACTGACGCGGTCGTCCTCACATTCGCGGGGTCGGGAGCGGAACCAAACTCGGCAGCGTATTCGTTGTCAGGGTAGGCCGCCAAAACATCCTCCGCACCGACGGGGTTAGTGACGTACCGCACTTGGCCTACGCCAAGGGGGATGCCGGGCGAGGGCAGGAAGGCCGCGTCGGTGTTGTTGAACGAATTGGGATTCTTCGGGACCAGCCGGCCGCGCGCCTCTTCCAGGCCGGCGAGCGCCGCATAATAGACTCCGGTGGCGGAGCGGTAGTTGCCGGCAAGAGAGGATTCCGTGCCCGAAGAGACGATGAGGGCAATCGCCACCACGCTAATCAGCAACAAAACGAAAATAGAGATCAGTAGGGCGATCCCTGCTTCCGGCCGGCGAATTCGAATTTTTCTTTGTGCGCTCACAAAACCCGTTAGACCTCACTAATTGGGATTGATGCGGCGTCCACGCCCGTTCAACCGAACGATGCGAGGCGCTCCGCTGGTGGCGTCCGGCAGAGGTGTCGCGACGATCAGGGTAATTGCCACGTCCCGGATGTTCGACGGGGAATTGTCAGGTCCCGCCAAGGAACACGGTTTGGGTTGAGGCTGAGCTGCAGTCGGAGTATCACAGGTATATGAAAAAATGGGTTGTGATGCACTGTTCACGACATTTTGCACAAAAGGTACAAAATTGCCTGATGTGGCTGTTGCGGGGTCGGTGCTGGAGGCCTTATTTACGACGGCACGGGAGAGTGTCGTCCCCTGCAACTGATAACGAATCCATTGGACGGTGTTGCCGAGCTGGCGATTGGGATTCGTCTCGATGATGAGATCGAAATCGGCCGGGGTGACGCAACTGCTTCCTATCGAACAACGAGAGGATGTGACGTAGCCCGGGCTCCAAGCGAAAGGAGAACTTGCGGAGTCAGCCGGAACACCGTCACCGTATGTCGGCGGTGGGTAGCCGGAATCGTTGACGTCACGGACGATCTGGTCCAAGGCAAGCCGCGCTTCCTGGAAGGAAGTCAGCACTTGTGATTCCGTCCGATAGCGCTGTTGCGAAGAACCAAGCAATGTAAAGGCTGCGCCGCAGACAATCAGGAAGATGCCCAGGGCCGTGAGCAGTTCGATAAGCGTGAAGCCCTGTTGCCGCGTTTTGGTGCGAATCCGGCTCATTATTCCTTCGCTTTAATGGTATCGAGAGTTATCGGCAGGAAATAGCCATTGCCGCCCTGTTGCCGGACGCCAAGAATGAAGCGTTTAGCGAAGACCGTTGTGCCGTTCCCCGTGAGGATGACCGCCCAGCGAATTTCGTACTTCGTGTCGATTGCACTCGTGGGATCCTGGTACAGGAAATTGTAGCCGGAGACCGTGCCGGCGTTGAAATCGATGAATGCTAGATTATTGACAACCAAAACGGGGCTCCCAAAGAAAACAGTGGGGGTTGTCGAAGTGGGACTTGCAGAATTGCCAAGTTGACAAATGTTTCCAAGTTCGTCCGAAAACGAGTTGAAATTGAGCGGCTGGTCGAGCATCTGATCCAGTTCGCGTTGGGCAAAGACCATCGCGGTCGAATCGTTGCGATTCCGGTAGTTCAGGAGTATCGAAGCCGGCACGAGTTGGGCGACGGCTACAAGGCCGACCAGCAGAATTACGGTGGCAAGCATCATCTCGAGGAGACTGAAGCCTCGTGGATTTCGGTGACGTTTTGTGAATTCGGACAGCATCAATGTTCGTCTGTACTCATGTCCCAACTAGCCGATTTGCTGCCAGGTGCCACCGTTAGGAGCGGTCCAAATCTGCGTAGCTCCCGAAGGCAGCAAAATCACCGCGCGATAGCCAAATTCGGGATTGGTCGCGCTGCCCAGGTAGAGCACGTAAGCCGCCAGCGGAGACACCGCGCCTCGAGCATCGAATGTGAGGCTGCCGGCCGCGCCGGATTTTGAAGCGTCCAACGAAGTGGTAGCGCCCAACTTCGCTAGGATGGAGGCCGAACTCGGCGGCGTTCCGGACGGCAGGAGTGTCACAACCCCGGTGATCAGGATTTGTTTCTCGGTCGGGTCAAGGATTCCGTCCTTATCGGAATCTGCCCAGACGCTCCAATCGTTGCCGAACTGTTGGATCTGGAGCGGCACCGTAGTGTTCCGGCGAACCGCTTCGAATCGCGTGAATTTCAGCATGTCGGACAAGCGTGACGCCGTATCATTCAGCTGATACGTTCGAAAGGAATACATGAGCGAAGGGATGGCAATCGCCGTCAGAATCAGGAGCACGGTTAGGGAAACGGCCAATTCGACCATGCTGAAGCCAGCAATGCGGCTGCGACGAGTGCGGGAGCGTGGGGCACTCTTATACAAGACCGTTTCCTCGTTCAAAGGCAGGATCAGCAATCCAGCCTGTAAGGGCGGTTAAGAAACCGATACGATGCAGTTGCCATGCCAGGGACAGCCGGCCGCAACTGTAGCTAAGCATAGTACTTTCTTGAACTATACGGATTATAGCTTATTACAAGCGTCGGGGAATGGGTAGATATGTAACAAAATGAAACACGGCAGGTGCGGGGATATTGGGGTGGAGCTATTTTTATTCTTAGTAATCTTGTCCAGCTCCATCCGGATGGCTGTGAGGAGTAGGGGTTTTCTAGCGGCCTTCTCGATTTCTAGTTCTTGCTCTTCTTGACGAGGGCTTGGGAACCCTGCTTGGAGAGGGACGATTTGTCGAAGATATCGTCGGAAAAGCCGGGATTGAACTTACAACTGTCGTAAAAGATTTGCGCGGCGCGGCGTCCGTTGTGTTCCCGGGAGATTTGAATCGGCATCCAGACGCTGTCTTTCAATTGATAGTTTGAGTAGATGGAGACGTCTTCGTTAATCTGCTGAGTCTCTTCGTCCTTGGTG
>Ga0137397_10001579_pt1 | contig 15952 bp, 12 predicted proteins | sample czorhiz116metaG_FD_106658 | JGI IMG/M metagenome (GOLD analysis project Ga0137397, IMG submission 106658) | Vadose zone soil microbial communities from Angelo Coast Range Reserve, California, USA - czorhiz1.16 metaG | ecosystem: Environmental > Terrestrial > Soil > Vadose zone | place: USA... | reverse complement strand
GTGACAAGAAAGAGGAACAAGCGATGTGGCTTGCCAACCAGCTGCTGACATATTTGATGCTGCTCGGAATACAAATTCCCTCGACGGCGGAAGCGTTCCGGATTTCGAGCAAAATCTGGATGGTTTGGTGCGTTGTTTGGCTGTTGATGGCGGCGTGGAGCAAGCCAACGAAGCGCCGTGAATTTCCGTGGCAAAGGCTTGAACATGTCATCCCTTTGATTTTCGGTTTCGTGTTGATTTACAAAAGTGAATTCGCTTTGGGATGGTTGGCATATCGCCTGCTGCCGGAAGCTGCCATTGTTGCTGTAATCGGATTGTTGCTGACGTTGGGCGGACTAATCTTTGCAGTGTGGGCTCGGATCGCGCTTGGCGCGAACTGGAGCGGAACCGTAACGATAAAGTCCGGACACAATCTGATCCGGCGAGGACCCTACCGCCGGATACGGCACCCGATTTACACGGGGCTGCTCATTTCACTGGTGGGAACAGTGATGTTGCAGGGCGAGTTGAGAGCATTTCTTGGGTTTGCGCTGGTCCTGTTTGCACTCTATCGCAAAGCGAAACGTGAAGAACGATTCCTCGCGGAAGAGTTTGGCGAAGGCTTCGCGGAACACGCCAAGCACACGGGCATGTTTCTGCCACGATTCTCGTAAGAATCTTGCGAAGGAGCGGTTAGGCTTCTTCTTCGACCAAATGTTCAGCGTGCGGTTTGTGCGCGGCAATGACTTTGTCCGCGAGTTCGTTCGGCAAATAGTCGTAGTGAGAGTATTCCATCGAATACGTTGCGCGGGCCTGCGTTTTTGACGTGAGGTCCGTGGCGTAGTTCAGCATTTCCGACAACGGCACCAGCGCTTTGATGACGACATTGTGGCCACGCACTTCGCTGCCGGAAATGCGGCCGCGGCGTGAGCTTAAGTCGCCCATCAAGTCACCCGAATATTGATCCGGGGCGTACACCTCAACGTGCATGATGGGTTCCAGTAGCACGGGCCGCGCCTGTTTCATCGCTTCCTTGAAAGCCAGAGAGCCGGCGATTTGAAACGCCATGTCCGAAGAGTCCACATCGTGATACTTGCCGTCGTAGAGCGTGGCGCGGAAATCCGTCATCGGAAATCCCGCGAGGTATCCGCGGATTGCAGTGTCGCGAATGCCTTTTTCGACGGAGGGAATCCAGTTTCGCGGAATCGCGCCTCCGAAAACGTCATCCACAAACTCGATACCCTTGCCGCGTTCCATGGGCTCAAACTTCACACGGCAAACGCCGAATTGGCCGTGACCACCGGACTGTTTCTTGTGTTTGCCTTCGGCGTCCGCCTTGCCGCGTATGGTTTCGCGGTACGGCACTTTTGGCGGTTTAAGCGTCAGGTCCACGTGATAGCGCTTGTGAAGTTTCGCCACGACGACTTCGATGTGCTGTTGGCCGTGGCCGGCGAGGAGAAATTCCTTCGTTTGCGGATCGCGCGAGAAGCGAAGGGCGCAATCCTCTTCCATGATTTTGTGGATGCCGACGCCGATTTTGTCTTCGTCAGCGCGCGTCTTCGGTTCTACCGCGAAGGTGATAGACGGTTCAGGAATTTGCGCCGGCTTGTAGTAGAGCGGCGCATTTTTGTCGCCGAGCGTATCGCCGGTATAGACCTCTTTCAATTTTGCGACGGCGCCAATGTCGCCGGCGTGTAGTTCGCCGACTTCCGTTAGCTGTCTGCCTTGCACCAATTGAATGTGCTGGAAGCGTTCCTGTGAGGAGTGATTAAAATCGGTGAGCGTTGCGTCATTTTTCAGGACGCCGCTCTTTACTTTGAAATAGTTGATGCGGCCCGCAAAGGGATCGGCGAGCGTTTTGAAAACGAAAAGAGAAAGCGGCTGGCCATCGTCATATTTGCGTTCGACGCGGTCGCCCTTGCCTCCCGGGTCCTTGAATCCTTCTTGCGCGTGTTCGTCGGGGTGCGGAAAAACATCGGCGAGAAACGTAAGCAAGCTGGCTGTGCCAACGTTTTGGGCGGACGAAACCATCAGCACAGGAAAGATTTTTTCCGCGACGATGGCTTTGCGCACGCCCGGAATCAAGTCCGCGATGGGGATTGTGCCTTCGCGAAAAAATTCCTCCATCAGTTCGTCGTCGCCTTCCGCCACCATTTCCACTAGCTTTTCGTGTGCCTGTTTTGCATCTTCCTCGAGCGCTTGCGGAATCGGTTCGATTTTTGGTTTGCCGTCGCCCCCAGGCGTGTACATGTGCGCTTTCATTCCGACGAGATCAATCACACCACGAAATCCACGCTCGCTGCCGATCGGCAATTGAAGCGGAATGACATTGCGGCCAAAAGTCTGTTCGAGCGATTCCATGGAGCGCTCGAAACTGGCGAGCTCGCGGTCCATCCAAGTGAGAACGAAAGCGCGGGGGATATCGTACTCGGTGCAGAAATCCCAAACTTTTTCCGTGGTGACCTGCGCTCCGACGTGCGCGTCCACGGTGATCAATGCGGCGTCCGCGGCGATGAGGGAGGCTTTTGTTTCATTGATGAACGTGCCGTAGCCGGGAAGGTCAATGAAATTTATTTTTACGGGATTGCCGCCGCAAAGTGTGCAGGGCCATTCGGCATAGGCCAGGCCCGTTTGGAGTGAAATTTTTCGCGCGATTTCTTCTTCGTCCCAGTCGGTGACCGCAGTTCCTTCCGCAACTTTTCCCCAGCGCGGCGTCATGCCCGCGGTGTGGAGTAACGACGACACCAGTTGCGTCTTTCCGGTGCCGCCGTGGCCGACAATGCCAACGTTTCTGATGTCCTTGGTGGAATAGATTTTCATAGAGATCTCCTGACGTGTTCACCGACTCGCGGCGAACAAGCGAGGTCCGTCCAACAACTCTTTGGCGCGGGCCTGCGCCTGGGGCGAGCAAGTGTTGAGGGAGGAGAGCGTGGCCACGTTTGCGCAGCCAATGAAGGCTGACGGCCTGGGTCCCTCAAAAGAAGCGAGGGGCGAAGGACGAACGAAAAGTTCCCTGGTCCGTTCTCCTGACGAGGCGGATGCTAGCACAGGGTGCAGGTGGCGGCAATCGCAGCGTTGTTCGCGTGGCCCGAGGTCGCGGAGCGGGATCGAATGTAGCTTTGAGCGAGGCCTTGTTTCCTTTCAGTACCTCCAGAGTGCGGCGCCAATCGCTGCGGCCGGGAATTTTGAGGACCATGACATGCGTGCCGACAGAGAGTTTCAGAGATGCGGGGGCATCACCGAAGAATTTTTAGTCCACGAAGATTTCGGCGCCGTCGGAATCGGAAGTGATGAGGACGGTTCCGGCACCTTCCGGTGGTGGAGTCTGGCTAGGCTGGCTTCTTCGTGGGAGATCGTTCGTAGCCTGCGCAGGAGTGAACCGGGAGGCGGGGATATTTCGGGAACTCCGGCTGAGTCAAGGAGCGCTGGCAGAGAAGGAAGAAAGAGCCTTTGGCGGATTCGATGGTGCGAGCGTGGAGGCAATCGGCGCACAGGCCTGCAGGGTTCTTGAGCGGAGTTCGGTCTGCGGGATCGGCCATGACGAAAGGATAGCGTGGGGAGAGCCCGACAGTCGCTGCAAGTTGCATGCACGTGGATTGCGCAGAGGCGGCTCACCGGGATGTGGCAGGTGAATTTTTTCCTGGACGGCGCTCCAATGGGAACGCAAGCCGTTCAACTGACGCTGTAAGCGCGAAGTTGATTCACACACCTGTTACAAAGGCGCCCACGCTGTCCACGTAGCCGTACGCCATGCGCGGCGTGTTGTACGCGAAGGCGGGGATGCCTTCTCTGTCGAGCAGGATTAACCCACCCGTGCCGTGGCCGCGTTCCGCAAGAAGCTGGACGCAGGTTTGCGCTACGTTCCTTGCGATGTCCGTTTTGGATCCGTTTTCTGCGAGCGCGTGTCCGAGCAAATCCACGGCGGCTTTTGCCATGACGATTTTCATGATGGCTTCGCCGTAGCCGGTGCAAGAAACGCCGCCGGCGGCAGAATCGGCGTAACAGCCGCAGCCGATGAGTGGAGAGTCCCCCACGCGCCCGGGCAATTTGCAACAGGTGCCGCCGGTTGAAGTTGCTGCGAAGAGACGGCCATCGCGATCGAGAGCGACTGCTCCAACGGTTCCCTGCTCGTGGCCGCGATGATGTTCCGCGGCATGCTCATCCTTGCTGCAACGGAGAAAAGCTTCCCATTCTGCTTCGCTGACCAATTCTTCGGGTTTGCACATGGGGATTTCTTTTTCTTTGGCGAATTTTTCCGCACCTTCGCCGATAAGCATCATGTGCGGACAATGTTCGTAGATCGCGCGCGCTGCACGGATGGGATTCTTCACGCGTTGAAGGCCAGCGGCGGCACCTGCACGCAGCGCGGCTCCGTCCATGACGATTGCGTCGCATTCTACTATTCCTTCGGCGTTGAGGTGGGAGCCAAAGCCCGCGTCGAACACCGGATCGTTTTCCAAAACGATGATTGCAGCTTCGACCGCGTCGAGCGCGGAACCGCCGCTGGCCAGGATTTTCCAGCCATCGCTCAACGCCTGTAGACAGCCTTGTTTGCAGGCGTCCACTGCCTCGTCAGGAATATCCCACGCACCGCCATGAACGATTAGAGATGGCTTCATGAATCGAGAATGACAAACCTGAAGCGGGATTGTCCAGAAGAGAGGCGTTGCGCTCCAGCTTTTGCTAGACGAGCAGATCCAGAAAGAAAAGAAACAAACCGACTGTGAGAAGGATTGCGCCGCGATTAATCCTGTGTCGTGGCAAACGTCCCAAACGGCGCAAGAAACCGGAAGGAGTAAGTTTGAACCGGCTTTCCTCGCGAAGCCCGCCAGGACCGCCCACCACGGCATGGCGAATCAGACTACGGCGGATGGCGCCAATCTCATCGTTCATCCACGTGGGGACTTCCAAACGGTTGTACCAGAGGAGAATCGATCCAGCGGCAAACAGCACATAACCAAGTACGGAGAGAAACCCCAGAGCAGAACCCGAGCCCCAAAACATACGTGCCCTCGTAGGCGGCCAACGACCAGTACAGCTATGACGCTCCGACTGGCGCTGCGGTTACTCGTCCTCGTGAATTGTGACGAGGCGAACGACCTCAAACGCCTTTCTTCCAGCCGGCGTAGCGACCTGGACTTCATCCCCAACCTGACGGTTCAGAAGGGCCTTGCCGATCGGAGAGGTGGTGGAGATAAAACCTTTCTCCGCATCCACTTCCTCGCTGCTTACGAGCTTGTATTCGATCTTAATGTCACGTTCGGTGTCCAGGACGAGAATGCGCGAGCCATAGCCGGAACGGTCTTTTGGAATGTTAGTGAGGTTTAACATTCCGAGGTCGCCCATGCGCTTCTTCAATTGGCCGATGCGCGCGTTTACGAATCCTTGGCGCTCCTTGGCGTATTTGTATTCAGCGTTTTCCGAAAGATCGCCGTGCGCGCGGGCGACTGCAATTTCCTTGGGCAGCTCGACGTTTAGCTCGTGCTCGAGATGGTCAATTTCTACTTGCAGCTTCTGCTTGATTTTCGCGATCGGGTCGGCCATTGCAATCCACCAAAAAGATTCGCGCGGGAGGGATAGTAGCCATGTACGAACCGCCCCCGCGCAGGCGGCTATTATAGATGCGAGGGAATTACGGCTACAAGTCAGGAATGGGGCTCACTGGACTTTGACGGTGAGGGTTTGTGAGACGGAATGACCGGTATCGTCACTGGCTGTCAAAGTGTAAGTTGTTGTTTTTGTGGGCTTTACGTCCACACAACGGGAATAAGAAGGCCAAACGGGATTGGATTGGGGCTCTAGGGTGACCTTCTTTGCGTTGGCGACCCCATAGCAGAGAAGGGCTGTTTCGCCGCGATGGATCATTGCGTTGCCGTAGAACGATTGGATGGCGAGTTCAGAGCCACCCATCTGCTCGACTGTTTCGCGGTCGTGTTCCTGTTGCTTTTTAGCAGCGGCATCGCGGGTGCGTTGCTCGATTGAGCGATTTTCGTTCCAGCGAGAGAAAACAATCCATCCGACGTAAAGAGCAACCAGCAAGACTATTGTGCTCGTATAGACCAGAGGATTTTTCCAAATTGGCTTTCCGTTTGCCGTGGTCGCGGAGTTCATCGGGCGCTATTCCCTTTTGGCAGGATCCTTCATCGTGCGGCCGATTTCCCGCCAACTGATTAGATGAATGTCATTGTCGCGAAGTAACTTCTGAAATTCCGCGCTCGTGAAGAAATCGAAGTCTCGTTGACGCCACTCGGCGCCCCATGTATCCCTTTCTCTGGTTGCGGCTTTCATTTCGCTGTCGGCGTAAGCAAGATGAATTACAAATTCGGTGACGCCCGGCTGAAGGTGTTGGAGGGCGTTTTTGTAGAAGTCGGACCATTTCGCCGCAGGGACACCAGGTTCGATGGTGACGACCTGGTCTATGACAACGTCCTGCGCGCCGATACTCTTATCGAGGTAAGGAAAATCCGCGAACCAGCTTCTGGGAATGAGGACGGGAAGATTATTTTCATGGGCAACATGTAGAAGTACTTCAAAAAGTTCTTTATTGGTTTGGAAAAGGCGATTCTGATGCGAATCGAGATGCGTAGGCTTGACGCCCATAGCGAAGGCGCGAGCGACTTGTGCGCGAATTTCAATTTCGACTTCCTTCGGATCGATGTGAGTTTCGGGCGACCAGTCGTGATGGAAGTAGCCGTTCGCGTCAAGGAGTGAAGGAACTTTGTCGCGTGGTGCAACCGGGCCCCAGCGATAGTAGATGCGTTCGCTGGTGAGTGTGAGATGAAGTCCGAAATCGGCGGAAGGATGAGACTTTGCGTAGTCGGCAATTTCCGGAAACCACGGACAAGGCACCATCACGCTTGCGGAATTGATGCCGCCTGACTCAAGTGCCTTTGTCGAGGCGGCGTTGACGGAATGCGTCGCGCCGAGATCATCGGCGTGAACGATCAAAAGTTTGGCGTCCCGTGGATAACCGAGTTTTTCCTGAAGAGTTTTCGGGGGCTCTTGGGCGGCGGCCGAGGTGAGCAAGAGCTCGCAGGCCAACATTAAAAGCAAAAAGACTCGATTCATGCGGAGAAGACCTTGCGAAAAAGTTGAATCATGTCCGCGAAGGCAAGGTCCGTGGATTCAGGGTCGAAGCGAGGACCTTCATCGCGCATGAAAGCATGTTCAGCGGGGTAAAGCTTTGTGCTGTAGTTGACGTTGGCCGCACGCAAGCCGCGTTCTACCGTTTCGCGGCCTTCGCTCGGGATGTGCGGATCGTTTCCTCCGAAAATCATTAGAAGCTCGCCACGGATTCTTGAGGCTTGCGCGAGAGAGCCGGCGTCGGAATCTTTACCGAGTTTTCCGTTGTGGATACCTGTTCCGTAAAAACAGACGGCGGCGCCCACATCCGGCTGCAAGGCAGCGCGGAATGCTAGGTGACCACCGATGCAAAAGCCCATCGCGCCAAGTTTTCCGGGGACAACCTTCGGATGGGCAGTGAGCCAGTCCAAACCCACGCGACAGCTACGGTCGAAATCGGCGACGGGAGTTTTGGCGGCGTCTTCCAATCCGCGCGTGCGGCCGGCATCGTCGAACGGAATCGCGATGCCGGGCGGTTCGATACGATGATAGATTTCCGGCGCGGCGACTACGAAGCCGTAGCCGGCGAGGCGCACGCAGGCGCGCAACATTGGGCCGGTGAGTTGAAAAATATCGGAGTAGCACCAGATTGCCGGGAAGCGTCCCTCGGCATGAGGAGCTGCGACGAAGGTGCGCATCGCGGTTGCGTCGGTGGGAATGGCCACATAAGCAGTCTGTACAATCATGGCCAGTATTCTTTCATAAATTGAAGGGCCAAACGCAAGGGTGATCTGAAGGAACCCGAATGAGCGAAGCGCACCGATCTCTGCTTTATCGCAATGGCCACATTCACGACGGCGGCACTTGCAGCAAGCAAGTATCACGCAATGATGAAAATGGAGGCTCTTCCGAAAAAACAGTCCGGTGAAATGAGAGAAGGCTTTCACACGGCGCATGGGCTTTTGTCGAACGAAAGCCGGAATCTCAGATGAATCGTCTGGGCATGTTCGCGTTTCTCTCCGTTCGAAAAAGATGAATTCTTTCCGATTTTCCCCGTAAGTTTTAATTTTTCTCGGTTCTATCACGCGCAAAGGTAACAAACGGCTTGACACATCCTGTGAAATGAGCGAGTTTTGCCGACTGTTGTGTTGTGGAGGACAGTAATGAGAGCAATGATCACATTGATTGCGTTGGCCGGTTGTTTACTGATGCCGGTGACAGAGGGAAGTGCGGCGGGAATGGCGAAAGCGATGGATAAGAAAGCGTTTGGCACGACCCCGGATGGGAAATCCGCCGATCTTTACATTTTGACAAACAAGAACGGCGTGGAAGTTTCCATCACGAATTATGGCGGCATTGTAGTGTCACTGAAGGTGCCGGACCGGCAGGGGAAATTAGGCGACGTTGTGCTGGGGTTCGATACGCTCGATGGGTATGTGGCCGACAAGAGTTATTTCGGAGCACTGATTGGGCGTTACGGGAACCGCATCGGAGGAGCCAAGTTCAGCATTGATGGGGTGACGTACACACTGGCGAAAAACAATGGAGAGAATGTTTTGCACGGCGGAATCGTTGGCTTTAACAAAAAGCTTTGGGAAGCCCGAGATGTTTCGAAGGGCAATGAGCCAGCACTTGAGCTGAAATATACAAGCAAGGATGGGGAGGAAGGATTTCCGGGCAACTTGATAACGACCGTGGTGTACACGTTGACGAACAAGAATGAATTGAGGATTGAATACTCAGCGACCACGGACAAGAAAACGGTGCTCAATCTGACGAATCATTCGTATTTCAATTTGGCGGGACCGGGCAGCGGAGACATTTTGAAGTCTGTACTTCGCGTAAATGCGGACAAGTTCACTCCGGTCGATGCGGGGCTAATTCCCACGGGAGAATTGAAGAGCGTCGAAGGGACTCCGTTTGATTTTCGCACCCCCACGGGAATTGGAGCGCGGATCGATGCAGATGACGGTCAAATCAAACTTGGACAGGGCTATGATCACAATTTTGTGCTGAGCAAACAGAAGCCATCCGGCCCGACGCTGGCGGCACGAGTCGAGGAGCCGACGACGGGGCGTGTGCTGGAAGTTTGGACTACGGAACCGGGAGTGCAGTTTTACACTGCTAATTTTCTGGATGGCACGGTTCATGGCAAGGGTGGAATCTCGTACGGGCGGCGGACGGCGTTTTGTCTGGAGACGCAGCATTTTCCGGATTCGCCGAACAAGCCGAGTTTTCCGTCTACGGTGCTGAGTCCCGGCCAGCACTACCACACCACAACTATTTACAAGTTTTTGACGAAGTAGAGAGTCCGCAGGAATTCAGTAGTTTCCACCGCTTGGCCTTGGAACTCCAGCCGGAGGAGCTTGCGCGGGTATCCGGATCAAAAGAGGAAAGCGCGGGAAAGAAAAACTGCCTGCGAAATCGTCTATGACATTTACCTGGCAGAAGTAGAGGCCCGGCTTCATGTTTTGCAGCGGAAAGTCAATTTGGAAGACTACTGCTTTACGGTCGAGTGCGGTCAATTCATTGGCTACGAGCGGCTTGGATTCGTAAACTTTTGCGGTTCCTTGCAAAAATTCGATGTTGGTGAGAACGCGGACACCTTCGCGCGTGGATTTCGCGGGGTCCGCATCTTTTGCTGTTCCCTGCGCTGAGATTTTTCCTTTGGCGGGTTCGTACACTTCGTAGAGCAAATAGAGATGCTGGTCCGTGGTGAACGCGTGAGTGATATTGGGGACGAGCTCCATCTGGTCCTGCACCAGCGGATTCGAACCGAATTTCTTTGCAGCGGAGGGTGTCCGGAGGTTGCTTAACACCACGGAACTCATCTTTAGAGGAGTTTTGCGCAAATCGGGAATGCGCACGTCGGTTTCGAACGAGCCCATACGGCCCGTCTGGTTTTCACGGATGACGAATTTCAGATGGTAACTGCCGGGCGCGAGCAGAAAGCCGGTGTTGTACTGGACATTTTTGCGGCGTATCTGGCGCGTGCTTTCGACGGCTAGCTTTACTGTTTCGCGCTGACGCCCGACAGGGATCTTTCCGCCTTCGAGGGCTTCGCCGATGACGTCAATCGTGGCGTTGTCTTTGTCCTTTTCGGTGACGAACGGAATTTGCGAGCCGGGGACGACCAGGGAGACCGAGAGGTAGTAATGCGAATCATCCTTGCGGAAATAGGCGGCGCCGGCGTAGAGCGGGACGTCCACACTCGGGAGTTGCGCGGCCAGTTCGTCTTCGAGTTGCTGCTCGCGGTCGGCACGATTTAGGTGTTCGAAATCGCGGCCAGCGTAGTAGCCAGAGCGAAAATCGAGCTTGAGGTCCGGACGATTGACGACTACTTTGAGGCGGCGGAAACGGCCGTCTTTGAGCGGATTATTGCTGGTAAACCCGAGAACGTAATAGACGGAGCTGTCTTTTTGGACTTGAGAAAAGACGCCGCTGAAATCGTTTGAGTCGAAGAAGGCCTTGCCGCCCGTGTCCGCGGAAATTGTGGCGAGCGTATCCTGCGAAGCGGCGTTGCTGTTCAGATCGTTGAGAGTGGACGCGCCCGTGTAGGCGGATTGCCCATGCAAGCTAGCGTTTTGCGCTTCGCCGCCTGGAGGAAACGCCTGAAGGCCGCGCACGTCGAGCGAATAAATGGCGGCGTTTGCTTTTACCGCGGCTGCGGTCGCCGCACGCAAAGCAGACTGATTGTCCATTCCGTTTTGCGTGATACCGTTGCTGAAATAGATGACGCTCTTTTTCTGCGGAAGCTTGTTGAGCGCTTGCATCAGAGATTGCAGCGCGAGGAGTTTGCGGTCCGCGGTGAATGTATTAAGGTCGGTGTCGTCTTCGGTAAAGGAGCCGCCGGTTTCCGCGGCGCCCTCGGAGCTTCCGGTTGCGCCGCTGTCAAAGCCTTGACCTTCCGAAGCGCTGTAAGCAATGAGAGCGGCGAGCAATTTCTCTTTGTCGTCAGTGAAATCGAGATCCACGTGCATGTTCGTGGCGAGCGAGACGAGCGCGACTAAATCAGCAGGCTGCATTTTTGTATTTACGAATTTCTTTGCGGCGTCTGCGGCCCGATCTATTTCTTCCGGTTGCATTGCGGAGAAATCAAAAAAGAGAAGAATCAGGCGACGGTCGCGTGCATCCAACGTGAGTGGAGACTTCTTGCTGGAGCGCAGGAGGGTACCCGGCGTCGCAGGCGCGCTTCCGGAAACGGCAGCGGTTGTGGCCGGCAATTGATCCACATCTTCAAAATCGAAGGAAGAGATTTGCTGCTTTTTACCGTCCTCGAGAAGCGTGAAGTCCTCTCTCTTCAGGTCGCGAACGAGATTTCCCTTTTTGTCGCGAGCAACGACATTCACCAAAACGAGTTCCGTGGTGGCGCGGATGACGACCTGTGGCGCGGAGGAATCTGTAGATTGCTGTGCAAGGAGCGACACGCCAGACGCAAGCAGCGCAACTGCTAGAATGCTGGCAGCGAATTTTTTTGTCCTTGGCATATTAGAAGCGAAATCTCGCCTGTATCGTTACGCGGCGCATGCTGCCGGCGGAAATTACCTCGCCGAATGTGAGCGAATTCACTGTCGCATTGATGCCGGCGTAATTCACGTGATTGAAAACGTTATTTGCGGAAATACGCAAATCGAGCGTGCGCGCTTCTTTGATTGTGATGGTTCGATTGAGCGACATATTGAACGTCACGGCGCCCGGACCTTCGATGATGTTGCGTCCGGCATCGCCAAAGGTTGAGCCATTTGCGTTGACGCAATTGAGTCCGGGCGTGCAGAAGGCAGCGGTGTTGAACCATTCTTTCGCAGTTGGATCGCTCACGGCAATTGCCTGACCCGGCACGATGTTTGCGCGCAGCGAACCACTCACTCCGCGGCTGATGTCCACGGAACTGCCGAGCACACGGGGGCTGAAATAAAGGCCGGAGGCGGCGGTGAAACTGCCGCTCCATTGCCACTCACCGAGGATGTGAGACAGCCCGCCTTTGTGAGCGAATGCGCGATTTTCTCCGAAGGGCAAATCGTACGTCCAGTTTCCCGTGAATCTGTGCGTTTGATTGAAACCTGACGGCCCACGGTCGGCAGAAATGTCGAACGCGTCCTGCGCCACGATGACGCCGCCACCACCGATGGAAGAAGCGTCATCAAGAGATTTCGAAAAAACATATTGCGCTCCGACTCCAAGACCTCCCGACATGCGCTTGCGAACGCGAACGGATGCTGCGTGAAGAACGGAATTACCTTCGGAGGATTCATAAATGAATGGCTGGCCATTGGAGACGACGAGCGCGCGTTCAGTGTCGAGGCGTGTACCTTTTGAGCCGTTGTAACCGACATTCAAAATCACGCTGCCGGGCAGCTCGCGCTGGATGTCGAGATTCCAGATTTGCACATATGCGAGCGCGTAATTGGGATTGACTCCGAAATTATTTGTGATGGTGTTTGTGGCGACGGTAGGGAAACCGTTGACGAGAGTGAGTGGATTGGTGCCGGTGAGATCGGTGACCGTGGTGGTGTTGGTTGCGGTGTTTGCGAAAGGCGGCTGAAACGCAAAATTTTGAATGATGGCCCCGTATTGCGCGAGGTTGTAGTTGATGCCATATCCGGCGCGGACGACGACTTTTTTCAGGGGCTTCCACGCAACGCCAACGCGCGGAGCAAAATCGTTGCGGTTGGGCTGAATGAGGGATGGGTTGGAGGAAGTGAGGAAAGGACCAGTGTTTGGGGGCAAAACGGCACCGGCGGGAACGACGGGCACCGCTGTTGTGAATCCAGGGCCGACTTGCAAATTGGCGATGCGATCCTGAGATTCGGTGTAGGGGCCGTTGTATTCGTAGCGGAGGCCGAGATTTAAGGAAAGATTCGTGAAGATTCGCCAGTCGTCTTGCACGAAGAGGTCGAACGAATTTGCCCGGAAGTTGTAAGAGTTCGAGCCGAATTGCAGCGAGGTCTGCTGGGGGAAGCCGAGGAGGAAGTCCCCGAAATCGTAGCCGGTGTCCGGAAGAGCCTGCGTGCTGCCGGTCCCGTAAGCGGCGGTGGCGAAACCGGTGAAGACAAAACTGCCTTCCGCGTTTCGAGAGGAACGCAAACTTTGCAAGACGCGACGGTAGTCACCCCCAAAACGCAAATTGTGTTTTTTGTGATTCCAGGAAATCGCGTCGGAGACGGTGTAGGTCTGATCGAGTTCGCGGCGAGGAGTGGGATCATTCAGGCCGCCGAACGACGTGAAGCTGATTCCAGGAAGGCCCCAATCGAATGGATCGCTCGAAATTCCCGTAATTCCCGCAGAGCCGGAGACATCTACGATGTTCGAATAAAGATTTGTTGTAGCGACGTGATTGTGGTTGTAGCCGACGCGGAACATGTTTGTGAAGCGGTTCTTGCTGTAAGTCCAGCCACCGGTTGCGTTCAAGCCTTGAGAACCGGATGTGCCTGCGAGAGAAGGAAAAGGATTCACGAGGTTTGTGGAGTTGCGGGACCAGTTGAGTCCGAAGTTGATGTTGTTTTGCGAGCGTCGGCCCCCGCCACGGCCACCGGAACCTGGCGTGGGAGCAGGAGTCGAGCCAAGATTGTGAATCAGCCGGACGATGACGGAGTCACTGTCGCTGTCAGCGGAGGTGAGGTAGTGAAAATCTTGGCCAAAGGAGTTAGTTGCGATATTGGGCAGGGGGATGAATTGAAGAAGAGCCGTGGCCGCAGGACTGAACGTGGAGGGGTCGATCGCGTTCAGTACGCCGTTAAATTGATACTGCTGACCGGTCGCGGGATTGAAGATCTGGACAGGAGCGCCGTTGTTGTAGGTGGCGGCTGAAAAATTGCCGTTGCGTTCGTCTGCGGTGGGGACGGTGGAAAAAGTGTCGTAAGGCGAGCTGCCGCGTGATCCGTTCCATCCGGCGAAGAAAAACCATTTATTCCCGCCATTGAAGAGTTTGGGAATGTTCAGCGGGCCACCGACGTTGGCACCAAAATGCGCCTGATTGTAGTCGGACTTGGTGGTTGGAACTCCGGTGATGGAATATGGGGTCGCATCGAGCGTGGAGGTATCGTCTGAAAAGTAGAGAGCGCCGTGCGGCTGATTGATATTGAGGCCACGCCCGCCGATTCTGCCGATGCCAATTCCGCCGCCACCACCGCCCGGCCCGCCACCAAAGCCTTCGCCGAAACCACCAGGTCCGCCATTCGCCTGCATGCGTTCGCGAAATTCCTGGATTCTTCCCTGAATGTCTTCTTCGCTGCCGTTGCCGAAATCCTGTGTGCGCCCCTGTGCGCCCGTGATGCTTACGGATTCCGTTGGAGCATTGAGGCCGGCTCCATTGAGTGGAAGGCTTGCAAGATCACCGCTGTTTTGTTCGCCATTGTTTGCATTCCTGGCCGCAGCTCGGTCTGAATCTCCGGTCGAAGCAAATAAAGTTGGATCCGCTGAGAGGCTTTGTAAACCGCGGCCGGCGGCGGTCGCAGCAATGTTCGCGTTTTCTGTCTGCTGTTGACGGGAAGCAAGAAGCAATTCGGCATCAAGCTTCGCGGACGGATTTTCCGGATTGAGTACGACTTCCCGAGTGAAGAGCGCGAACCCCATGAACTCGATCCGGATGACGTACCGGCCGCGAGGAATTCCTGAAAATTCGAACTTGCCTTCAGTGCTGCTTGCGGCGGCAAATTTCTTCTCCGTCAGCGTATTGGTGGCGGTTATGGTGGCGCCCGGGAGGGGAGTTTTTCCGCTGCGCACGGCACCGCTGATTTGATAGGTGGCAGGCGATGGAGATGGAGTGAGAGGAACGTCCTGCGCTTGCAATTGCCGCGCAAAGAGGGCCGAGAGAAAAATGGCAGTAAGGATGAAGCGAAACATCTGACGCAAGCGCGGCTCCTAAAGACCGGGAAGCGAAGAACTATTGTTGTGGCGGTGTGGCTGGCGGCGCACTTGAACGTGCGTTGTCTGGGGCGCTTTCCGCGGGTCCGCGTCTGCGCGCGCCCATTTCCTGTATGCGCTGCCACTGCTCCGGCGAGAGAATCATGACGTTTTTCGGAGTGAAGACATTATTTTGCAGCGTGCCGCGCGCAATCACATGATCTCCCGGTTGAATTTCCACCATGGTTACGCTGTCGCGGCCTTTGCGGAGGGATGTCTCTTCGTTGAGTTCGATGGTTTGTGTTACGTTATCTGGACGCAAGACCGTAAGCTTCGGCGCATCCACGGATTTTACTTCTCCTGCGACGTAGTCCTTGCCCAATTCGCCTAGAGCTGCGCCGCCTGAGCCGCGGCCACTGCCTGGCCCACCTGCTAAACCATTGCCAGAACGTCCGGCAACTAGAGATGCTGAAACTGTTTGATCCTGGTTCTGATCCCCGCGCACAAAAACCATGTCACCGACTTTGAAGTCGCCCATCTTTGCCGGCTGACGGTCTTTGCGAAACTCTGTTTTCTCGTTGAGTTTGACGGTCACGGTTGTGCCGTCGTCTTTCGACAGATCGAGCGAACTGTTCTTTATCGCGGTAATTCTCCCGACGAACTGACCAGAAGTGTCCCATTGGCCTCGCCTCGACGGTCTCTGGCCTTGTTGTGTAGACGGCTGTTGCATCGTGTCTTGTGCCGATGAGTCCTGTACTAGGCAACGAGCAGTTGCTCCTGACAGAAAAAATAGGAGAGCCAGAGCAGCTAGTTTTCTCGAAAGCATATTGCGATTTCCTTCCCGGCAGTAAGACGTTCGCACGAGCGTCAAGGTAGCACTTTCTAACAAACCATTGCCGTTCGAATTTGTCCCATCCTAATTATTCCTTCGGAGCGGGCAGAAGGTTCCCAGGGCAATTGCCTTTCTTCGTCGTGCTTTGTTGCCTCGAATTGGATCAAGAGGGGAAAACACCTGAGCCGTCAATCTGTTACCGCTAGGCATTTGCGGGGCCTTGAAGGGATGGCGCGT
>Ga0137397_10001577_pt1 | contig 15960 bp, 15 predicted proteins | sample czorhiz116metaG_FD_106658 | JGI IMG/M metagenome (GOLD analysis project Ga0137397, IMG submission 106658) | Vadose zone soil microbial communities from Angelo Coast Range Reserve, California, USA - czorhiz1.16 metaG | ecosystem: Environmental > Terrestrial > Soil > Vadose zone | place: USA... | reverse complement strand
CGTATCTGGGCCTCGGGACGCAGCCGCCGCATCCGTCGTGGGGGCTCATGCTCAGAGAGGCCCAGAACTTCCTGTCGATGAATCCGTGGTTCGCCGTCTTCCCGGGCGGCGCGATCGCCCTGAGCGTGCTCGGCCTCAACCTCCTGGGCGACGGGCTCCGCGACCTGCTCGACCCGAAGACGGCGTGAGGCGGAGCGGCGCCGCACGCGATGGAAATTAGGCCGAGAAGTCGCGTACTTTCGCCCTGCGGGGCCCAAAGAAGATTGACTTTCCTGGAAATATGTCAGTATCGTAACGGTTGATCTTGGCGCAGCCCTGTTTCGGAGAGTCCAAGGGGCGCGCCTCGGAGAGAGCACGACGATGAAGGTTTACAACACGTCCTTCACGCTGTCGACGGACGAGCGGACCGAGATCTCGGACATCACCAAGCTCGTACGCGACGCGGTCCAGCAGCTGGCCGTCACCACCGGCATCGCGCTCGTGAACACGCTTCACACGACGTGCGCGCTGTTCATCAACGAGTTTCAGAGCGCGCTGATCGACGATCTGCGGTCGCTGATCGATCGGCTCGTGCCCGAGCGCGACGGCTATCGGCACGACGACCCGCGGGTGTCCGACTGCGAGCGCGGCAACGCGCACTCGCACCTTCGGGCGGCCCTGCTCGGCCGCAACATCGCGCTCGGCGTGAACAACGGCGAGTTGACGCTCGGCCGGTTCCAGTCGGTCATCTTCGCCGAGCTCGACGGCCCACGGAAACGGGAGATCAGCATCCAGGTCATCGGCGAGTAGCCGAGTCGGTCGTCGCGAGCGACAGCTACCGAGAGGATCTGGATGATTGTCGTCGGCTGCCCGAGAAACCGCGACACGCAGATCTTCGGATCAGTACGCTTTCCCCGAGACGTCCGCTCTCCTGCGGACGATTCAACGATGCTCCGCAGTCCTGGCCGGGAGCAATGTCGTCAAACGAGCGCGGCGGCGGGGCGTCATCGATGCAGCCGATGATCAATGGCTGAAACACTCGCTCTCCACGGTGGCACGCCTGTTCGCGCCACTCCGCTGCCGTATGCCCGACACGCAGTGGACGACGAGGACCTACAGGCGGTGGCCGCCGCGCTACGCTCGGACTGGCTCACGACGGGCCCGTGCGTAGAAGCATTCGAACGGGCTGTGGCGTCGTTCGTCGCCGCAAAGCACGCCGTGGCGGTCAACTCAGGGACCGCGGCGCTCCACTGCGCCGTCTTTGCCGCAGGAGCCGGGACCGGCCATGAAGTGATCACGTCGCCGCTGACGTTCGTCGCGTCGGCCAACGCCGTTCTCTATCAAGGGGGCGTGCCGATCTTCGCCGATATCCGGTCGGACACGTTGATGCTGGATCCTGCCGAAGTGGCGCCTCGAATCACCAGCCGTACCCGAGCGATCCTCCCTGTGGATTTCGCCGGCCAGCCTTGCGATCTCGACGACCTGGTTGCGATCGCGCGTGAGCACGACGTTCTGACGATCGAGGACGCCGCCCACGCACTTGGAGCCTGTCACCGGGGCCGTCCGATCGGCTCAATCGCGGACCTCACCGTCTTCAGCTTCCATCCCGCGAAGCTCATTTCCACCGGCGAGGGCGGAATGGTCACCACGGACGACGACGCGCTCGCGTCTCGGCTGCGACGATTTCGGAACCACGGCCTGGACACGGATTTCCGCCAGCGCGCGGCCCGGGGCGCGACATATTCGGAGATGGTGGATCTCGGTTACAACTATCGGCTGTCGGATGTGCAGTGCGCCCTAGGGCTTTCCCAGTTCGGGCGGCTCGAACAGTTCCTCAAGCGGCGATCCAGTATCGCGGAGCGGTACGCGGGGGCGCTCGCCTCTGTGCCCCAGGTCGCGATGCCGGCGGTCAGTCCGCATGTGCGACACGCTTGGCACATCTTTCCCGTCCTCCTGCGGCTTGAGCAACTGCGTGCCGACCGCGACACGATCTTGGCCGGGCTCCGCGCCGAAAATATCGGTGCCGCCGTGCACTACGTGCCCGCGTACTGGCATCCGTACTACCAGGCGCTCGGGTATAGGCGCGGGCTGTGCCCTCGGGCCGAGGAAGCGTACGAACGGATTCTGACTCTGCCGCTGTTTCCGGCAATGGCGGATCGCGACGTCGACGACGTGGTCGCGGCGCTGAGGAAAGTGCTCGCGTACTACGCGGGATAGCCGGTTGGCCGCCGAGGAATTCGACGGCCGGCAAACGTCCGCACAACTCCCGATATCCCGCTGAGCACGTCAGGGTAATCGTCGACGGCCTGAAGCGTCTCGTGACGAACGCGGCCGAACCGCCGGAGTCTTCGTCCAACCGCAGCCTGTCGAATTTAGTTGACGCGCGGCGGGCCCGTGTTCAAATATTGAACGGTCTCGGTCGTATGAAGCGTTATCAGGAGCGGGATCTCGAAATCCTCACGGCCATCGGCGAAGGGCGGCCGCTCACGCAGCGGCTGCTGGCTCAGCGGCTCGGCGTCGCGCTGGGGCTGACGAATCTCTACCTCAAGCGTCTGGCAAGCAAGGGGCTCATCAAGATCTCCGAGTTCCCGCACAAGCCGGCCGCGCGCAAGCGGCTGCGCTACGTCCTGACCCCCAAGGGGCTTCTCGAGAAGAGCCGGCTCACCTACGAATACATGAGCTACTCGCTGGGGATCTACCGGCGCACGCGTGAGACCTTGCGCGAAGCGCTCGGCGACCTCCACGGTCGGGGGCTGAAGCGGATCGCCTTCTACCGTCCCGGCGAGGCCGCGGAGCTTGCGTATGTCACCCTCAAGGAGTTCGGTCTGGAGCCGCTCGCGGTTTTCGACCGAAACGAGGGTGGATTCTTTCTCGGTCTTCCGGTGCGCCCGATCGCCCAGGCCGTCGACGCGGAGCTCGACGCGATCGTCATCGCGACGTTCGAACGCCCGGAGCCCGATCTCGCCGAGCTCACGTGTCTGGGCATCCCGCGCGAGAAACTCCTGACGTTGCGCCGCCCGCTCCCGGCGGGCGGCGAGGCGAGCCGGAAGTGACGCGCGCCAGCGACGTGCGCCGGCTCCTCTGGCTGCTCCGAAGCTACACGGCGCCGTACTGGTACGCGGTGGCGCTACTCCTCGTCACCAGCTACCTCGCGACCGCCGTCGCGGCGTTGTTCCCGCTCCTCATGGCGCCGATCCTCGATCTGGCGCTGGGAGGGTCGATGGGCCCCCATGGCGGCGAGGTCGCCGCGGGACTCTCGCTCCGCAATCTCGGCGCCAGCGTTCTCCGCTGGATCGGCATAGGCTCGATCGAGGACCGGCCTCGGGCCATCCTCGTCCTGTGCGCGATCTATGTCGGCGTCGGGTTCTTCAAGGGCTGGATCGACTTCGGCAACTATCTCCTGGCGCTTTGGATCCGCGTGCGCGCGGCCGCCGCGATCCAAGGCGATCTGTTCCGCCATCTGCTCGGGCTCTCGATAAGCTTTTTCAACAAGCAGCGGACCGGCGGGCTGGTCTCGCATTTGTACGAGGACACGGGGGCGGCGACCGCCGGCCTCGAGACGATCGTGACCACCATGCTCACGGCGCCCGTGCTCATCGCGTTCTACGGCTGGTTACTCGTTCGCACGAGCCCCAAGCTCGTCGTGGCCGCGTCCGTTGCCGTGCTCCTGCATGCCGGGCTCACCCGGGCGGTCCGGGGCCAGATCAGGCGCCTCGTGAGTGACCAGTTCTCTGCGCTGGCGGACCTTGCCGCGCGCTTCCAGGAATCCATGCTGTCGATCCGCATCGTGAAGTCGTTCGGCGCCGAGGCGTTCGAGCTTTCGCGCCTGAGCCGCGCCATCCAGGCGGTCGTCCGCGTGAACGTGAAGTTCGGAGCGTACAAGCACGCGGAGGAGCCGGCGCGCACGGTGCTCAACTATGTGGTCGAGGCGACGCTCCTGGCGCTGGCGGCGTGGGAGCTCATCGCCGGCCGCCTCGCCGCGCCGACGTTCTTTCTGTTCCTCTACGTCGGTCGGGCGGTGATGACGCAGGTCGGGCTCCTCGGCAGCGCCTACACCTCCCTCCAGATCACCCTGGCGGCCGCGTCTCGGATCCACGAACTGCTCCGCCTCGAGCCGGCCGTCAAGGACGGGTCGGGAACGATCACGGAGTTCCGCGATCGGATCGTCCTTCGAGACGTGTCGTTCCACTACGGTGCCGAGCCCGTTCTGAGCGGGGTGAGCTTCGAGATCGAGAAGGGCGAGGTCGTCGCCTTCGTCGGACCGAGCGGGGCGGGCAAGTCGACGCTCGCCGACCTCGTGCTGCGCCTCTACGATCCGCTTGAGGGCTCGATTTCGATCGACGGGCGGGACCTGCGGACGCTCCGGCAGGCGCCATACCGGCGACTGTTCGGTGTCGTCTCGCAGGAAGCGCTCCTGTTCAACGCCACGATCCGCGAGAATATCGCGTACGGCCGGGACGAAGTTTCGGAGGACGACATCGTCCGCGCCGCGCGGATCGCGAATGCCCACGACTTCATCATGACGCTGCCCGATGGGTACGACACCGTGGTGGGCGATCGCGGGACCCGCCTCTCGGGCGGCCAGCGCCAGCGCGTGGCGATCGCCCGCGCGATCGTCGCGAACCCGCCGATTCTGATCCTGGACGAGGCCACGAGCTCGCTCGACAGCGAATCGGAGGGTTTGGTGCACCGAGCCATCGATCGCGTCATTCAGGGCACCACGTCAATCGTGATCGCGCACCGCCTCTCGACGGTCATGCGCGCCGACAAGATCGTCGTGGTGAATCGTGGCGCCGTGGAGGCGATCGGCCGCCACGCCGAGATCCTCGCCACCAACGATACCTACGCTCGACTCTACCGATTGCAACTCGCCGAGGCCGAACCGCTGGAGAATCGCTGATCACATGGACCGAAGACACGGAGACACACGGGTGAACGCCACCTTGCGAGACTGGACGCTGGACTGGAGCGGGGCTTCAGTACTGGTCACCGGCGGCACCGGCTCCTTTGGGACCACGTTCGTCGAGCTCATGCTGAGCCGCTTCCGGCCGCGGCGGCTGGTCGTATTCAGCCGCGACGAGCTGAAACAATCGGAGATGATGGCGCGTCTGAACGATCCTTCGCTTCGCTTCTTCCTCGGGGACGTGCGCGACCAGGCGCGGCTCCAGCAGGCGATGTACGGCGTGGACGTCGTGTTCCATACGGCCGCGCTCAAGCAAATCACCTTCTGCGAGTACAACCCGTTCGAGGCGATCCAGACGAACGTGATCGGGACCGAAAACGTGATCAGCGCCGCGATCGATCAGGGCGTCAAGCGCGTGATCATGATCAGCACCGACAAGGCCGTGAATCCGATCAACCTGTACGGCGCGACGAAGCTGTGTGCCGAGAAGCTCTTCGTCCAGGGCAACACCTACGGGCACCCGCGCGGCACCGTGTTCAGCGTCGTCCGGTACGGGAACGTCATCGCAAGCCGCGGCAGCGTGATCCCGCTCTTCAGGGCCCAGCGCGCATCAGGCCGGGTCACGGTGACGGACCGGGCCATGACCCGGTTCTGGATCCGGCTCGAGCGAGGCGTGGAGTTCGCCATCCGTTGCGCCGAGCGCATGGGCGGCGGCGAGATCTTCGTGCCCAAGATCCCCAGCATGCGCATCATGGACTTGGTCGAGGCGGTGGCGCCGGGCTCGGCGATCGAGGACATCGGTGTGCGGCCCGGGGAAAAGCTCCACGAGATCCTCATCTCCGAGGACGAGAGCCGCCAGGCGCTCGAGTATGACGACATGTTCGTGCTCGAGCCGCTCTACCCCTCGTGGTCGTTCGGTGCCTGGGAAGGCGGCAAGCGACCGGCTCCGGGCTTCCGCTACTCGAGCGACGCCAACAGCGTGTGGCTCTCGCCGCCCGAGATGAAGGAACTGATCGGTGACTGAACCGCTCGCAGCGTGGGACGGCCGCCCGACCCGCTTCGCCTTCGTTACCGAGGGCGGCAGCACGGTTGGGCTCGGCCATGTCGCGCGCTGTGCGGCGCTCGCGCGCGTGGTCGCCGGTGGTGGGGCGAGCGTGAGCTTCCTCGTCCCCCCGGACCCACAGGTGCTCGCGCTCTTGCGCCAGCAGTGGTCTGACGTCGCGCCGGTGCCCTGGACGACGGATCCCGCCGCCGCCCTCGACACGCTCCGTCTGCGGGAGGCGGACGTGGTCGTGGTGGACGGCTACTCTGCCGGGCCGGAGTTCTTGAAGGCGCTACGGTCCGTTGCCGGCCAGATCGTGGCCGTGGACGACGTGGCCGATCGCCAATTGCCGGTTGACGTGGTTGTCAACGGGGGCGTTTCGGCGGAGCGTCTCCCATACCGCCGCACGCCCGACACCGTCTTCCTGCTGGGCCCGCGCTACGCGCTGCTCGATCCGGCCTATGCCGAGCCCGCCGAGCGGTCATGTGGCGAGGGCGTGCGGCGGACTTTGGTCTGCCTCGGCGGCGGTCGCTACGGCGCCGCGATCCTTGAGGTGTTCAGGGCGCTGGACGCGGCGGTCGGCGACTGCGCGGTGGACGTCGCCGCCGGCTCGTTCAGCCATGACTGGCCCGAGCTCGACGCCGCGGCCCGGGGCACTCGACACCGAGTGACCGTCCACCGCGACCGCTTCGGCCTTCGCGACCTGATGCTCACGGCCGACATCGCGGTCTCCGGCGGCGGGGTGACGCTCTGCGAGCTGGCCGCGACCGGCACGCCGACCGTCGTGTTGCAAACCGCGGACAACCAGGCGGGCAATGTGGAGGGGTTGGAGCGTGCCGGCGCCGCGCTCGTGGTGCGTGACACCGGGAATGCGGCGCTCGGCGAGTCGCTCGCGGCGGCACTCGGCCGTCTCGCGAGCGATCGCGCGCTTCGAGCGTCGATGGGGGCGCAAGCGCGTCGGCTCGTGGACGGCCGGGGGGCGCTCCGGGTCGCGGCGGCGCTCGCACGCCTGCCGATCTCGCGGAGGTGAGCCATGGTGCGTGAGCTCAGGATCGGCGACCGACGGGTGGGAGGCGACGCGCCGTGTTTCGTCATCGCCGAGGCGGGCGCCAACCACAATCGTGACCTGTCGATGGCGAGAGAGCTGATCGACGTCGCGGTCGAGGCGCGGGCCGACGCGGTGAAGTTTCAGACCTATTCGGCCGAGACGCTGTACTCGAAGAAGACGCCGCGGTTCTCGTATCTAGAGGGCGTGAGCGCCAAGGACACCTGGGATCTCATCAAGGAGATCGAGCTGCCGCGCGAATGGCAGGGAGAGCTGGCCGCGTACGCCGCGAAGCTGGGTATCTTCTTCCTCTCGACGCCCTTCGACCACCGTGCGGTGGACGAGCTCGCGGCGCTCGGCGTGCCGGCATACAAGATCGCGTCTTTCGAGATCGTGGATCTGCCGCTCATCAGCCACGCGGCCTCAAAGGGACGGCCCATGATCCTCTCGACGGGCCTCGCGACCTACGAGGACATCGCCGACGCGCTCGAGGCGTGTGCGTCCGCCGGCAACCGTGACGCGATCCTTCTCCAGTGCGCCTCGCTCTATCCGGCGCCTCCGAAGCGGATGAATCTGCGCGCGATGGCGACCTTGCGCCACGCGTTCGGGGTGCCCACCGGGCTGTCAGACCACAGCCTCGGTATCCACGTCGCCGCCGCCGCGGTGGCGCTGGGCGCCTGCGTGGTCGAGAAGCACTTCACCTTGAACCGCGCGCTCCCCGGGCCGGACCATCCGTTCGCCATCGAGCCACGTGAGCTCAAGGAGATGGTGCGGCAGATCCGTGAGGTGGAGGCGGCTCTCGGCGACGGCCTCAAGCTCGGCCCGGCACCGGAAGAGCAGGAGATGCATCAGAAGGCTCGGCGCAGCCTCGTGGCCGCTCGGGTGATCCCCAAGGGCGCGGTCTTCGACCGCTCGATGATCGCCATCAAGCGCCCCGGGTTCGGGATCCGGCCCAAGCTGATCGAGCTGCTCGTCGGCCGGATCGCGAGAGTGGACATCGACGAGGACACCGTGCTCACGTGGGATCTCGTGTGAGTGCGCGCCCCGATTCCGCCAGCAAGGCCAGGGGCGTCAAGCCGGTGCTCGTGAGACTTCGTCCGGCCGTCGCGGGCGACTGCCGCCAGGTTTGGCTCTGGAGGAACGACGAGGCGACGCGCGCGGCGTCCTTCGACACGGCTCCGATCTCGTTCGAGACCCATCAACCTTGGTTCGACGCGAGCCTTCAGAACCCGGATCGCCACATGTACGTCGTCCTGGCCGACGGGCACGAGGCCGGCGTCGTCCGCCTCGATGTCGCCGGCGCCGTCGGGACCGTGAGCATCCACCTGTCGCCCGCGTGGCGTGGCCGCGGGGTCGGCCCCAGCGCCCTCGCGGCGCTCGAAAGCATCGCCTTCGGACCGCTCGGCCTCAAACAAATAGAGGCGCGAGTGAAGGCGGACAACGGCGCTTCACTGACGGCCTTTCAGAAGGCGGGTTTCATCGCCGTCGACTCGAAGACCCCGGTGAATCTCACGAAAGTGCGTCGTGAGGACTGACGGGCTCCGCTATTTCATGCTGACCGGGCCCAAGCGCTGGCGTAGCCGAGTCACCGGCGCATTGCGCGGCACGCCACTGTGGACACCGCTGCGCGCGCTGTATCACGCGTGCAGGCCGCTGTGGCGCAACGCGCTGGTGCGATCCTGCGTCATGCCGGTGCGGCGACGACTGTATTGCGCGGATCCGCGCAGCTACTGGCAGCGTGAGGGCGGCGGCCAGTACATGCGGGACGAAGCGTTCCTGCTGGGAGCGGGCTCGTTGACCGAGCAGCAGGGAGAATTCCTGGCCACGGCGATCGCGGGCCTCGGCGCCACGAGCGTCCTTGAGGTCGGCTGCGGCTACGGACGGCTGCTCAAGGAGTTGCGCCAGCGCCTCCAGGTCCGGCTGGTCGGCTGCGACTTCAGTGAGCCGCAGCTCGGAACGGCGCGCGAGTACGTCAGTCCGGGCGTGATCCCCCTGGTACTCGCCGATGCGACCCAGGGCCTTCCGTTCAAGGACTCGGCCTTCGAGGTAGTCTACACCCAGGGCTCGCTCATGCATGTGCCGGCACCGCTCGACCGTGCCTATCGGAGCGAGCTGGCTCGAGTGGCTCGCCGCTACGTCGTTCACACGGAAGACGTCCAGGAATCCGACAGCATGTTCTCCCACGACAACGAGGGACACTATAAAGAGCTCGGACATCGGCTCGTCAAGGCTCGGCCCTATCCGTTCAACATCGCCGGGCAGACCATGAAGTTCGAAGTCTTCGAGCTCCGCAAGAGCCGGAAGGCCTGATGCGCTTCCTCGTCGTAGGCGCGGGCTCCATCGGGTCGCGACACAGCCGAAATCTCGCCGGCCTCGGCCATCGGGTTCGCGTTTGGGACGTCGACCGCGATCGGTTGCGCGAGGCCGCGACGCTCCCCGGCATCAAAGCGGTCACGAGCCTCGACGACGGGCTCGCCGAGCGGCCGGACGCGGTGTTGATCTGTACGCCGCCGGCCCTCCACCTCGAGCCGGCCCGCCGGGCCCTCGCGGCGGACGCCCATCTGTTCGTCGAGAAGCCCATCGCGCATGTCAGCGACGGTGTGCCTTCACTGATCGAGGAGGCGCGACGTCGGGCGCGGGTCCTCGCGGTCGGCTTCAACCTCCGCTTCCTCCCGAGCCTCAGGCACGTCAAGGCCTTGTTGGAGTCGAAGCGGGTCGGACGGGTGTTCGCGGTGCGCGCCGAGTTCGGCGCCTACCTGCCGGAATGGCGACCCGGCCGTGACTATCGGGACAACTACGCCGTGCACGCCGAGCTCGGCGGCGGCATCCTCCTCGACGCGATCCACGAGCTCGATTATCTCGGCTGGCTCTTCGGGGAGGCGACCGAGCTCTTTTGCGACGCGGGGCACTGGAGCGACCTCGCGGGCGACACCGAAGATCTGGCCGAGATCACCCTGCGCTTCGAATCAGGGGTGCTGGCGCAGGTCCATCTCGACTACCTGCAGCGGCGCTACCAGCGCAACCTCGAGGTCATCGGCGACGCGGGTGTCATCGTCTGGGATTTCCCGACGCACAGCGTGGCCGTCTACGAGGCCGGATCTCCTATCGGAGAGGCCACCCGTGTGAATGACGGTGACCTCAACGACATGTACCTGGACGAGATGCGCCATTTCATCCGATGCCTAGAGGTCGGCGAGCCGCCGGTCGTGGATGGCAACGAGGCGCTGCGGTCGATTCGGCTCGTCGAGGCGGCCAAGCGTTCGGCCCTCGAGCGGCGGGCGGTGAAGCTGTGACGGCCGCTCGTGTCGTCGCCGTCGTCCAGGCGCGCCTGGGGTCAACTCGCCTGCCGGGCAAGGCGCTCGAGGACATCGCCGGCCGCCCGATGCTCGCGCATGTGCTCGCGCGCACGGCGTCGGTTCCCGGAGTCGATCAAGTCGTGCTCGCCACGACGAAGAGATCGGAGGACGATGCACTGGCGAGCCTCTCGCGGGATCTGGGCATCGCCTGTACCCGTGGCAGCACGGATGACGTGCTCGATCGCTTCCACTCGACGCTCCTCTCGTATCCCGCCGGGGTCGTGCTGCGCGTGACCGGCGATTGTCCCTTCCTCGATCCGATGGTCGTCCAGCTCGTTCTCGACGCATTCGTCCGGTCAGCGGGCACGGTGGATTACGTGAGCAACGTGGATCCGCCGACCTATCCCGACGGGCTCGACGCCGAGGTCTTCTCGCGGCTGGCGCTCGAGCGCGCGTGGCGTGAGGCGGTGCTCCCGTCGGACCGAGAGCACGTGACGACCTACATCCGCGATCGGCGCGACCGGTTTCGCGTGGCCAACGTGGCCAACGACGAGGATCTGTCGGCGCATCGTTGGGTCGTGGACACCGAGGCCGATCTGGCGTTCGCTCGCCAGATCTATGCGTCGCTCGATCCCCCGGGTGGGGGGATATTCGGGATGGCGGAAGTGCTTGCGATCTTGCGTCGGCGTCCGGAGCTGAGGGCGCTCAACGGTGGGGTTCGTCGCAACGAGGGGCTCGAGCACTCGAGGGCCCGTGATGTCGCCGAGCCCCGGCGTCTTCCTGGAGGGCGAATACCGTGACCTTTGCCGAGCGCCGCTTCGACCGTTCCCTGGAGTATCTGGCCCGCGCCCGGCGCGTGGTTCCAGGCGCATCGCAGACGCTGAGCAAGGCCGCGAGCATGTTCGTCGAGGGCGCCTACCCGGTGTTCCTGGAGCGTGGCCGCGGGTGTCGTGTCTGGGACGTGGACGGCCACGAGTACGTGGACTATGTGATGGGCCTGGCGTCGGTCACCCTCGGCTATGCATATCCCGCGGTCAACGAAGCGGTGGCGCGTCAGCTCGATCGAGGCAGCATCTTCTCCCTTCCGGCTCCCGCTGAGGTGGAGGTCTCCGAGCGCCTCACCAGGATCATCCCGTGCGCGGACATGGCGCGGTTCCTCAAGACCGGATCCGAGGCGAACTCCGCCGCGGTGCGTGTTGCGCGGGCGGCGACGGGCCGCGATGTCATCGTCTTCTGCGGCTACTCCGGCTGGCACGACTGGTACGCGGTCACCACGCCGCGCTCGAAGGGGATTCCGAAGGACTTCGCCCACTTCGTCGTACCATTCACCTACAACGACCTTTCCTCACTCGAGGCGGCGCTCGACGAGCACCGAGGGCGCGTGGCCGCCGTCCTCATGGAGCCCGTGCTGCTCGAGGCGCCAAGCCCGGGCTTCCTGGCCGGCGTGAAGGACATGGCGCACCGGCACGGGGCGTTGCTGATCTTCGACGAGATCGTGAGCGGCTTCCGATGGGCGGCCGGGGGAGCCCAGGAATACTTCGGCGTCGTTCCCGACCTGGCGGTCTTCGGCAAGGGGATGGCGAACGGGCTTCCGCTGTCGGCTGTCGTCGGTCGTCGCGAGTACATGCGCGAGTTCGAGGAGATCTTCGTCTCCAGCACATTCGGGGGCGACACCCTGGCGCTCGCCGCATGCCTGGCCACACTGGACGAGTACAACCGCCGCCCCGTCGTCGCCCATCAGTGGCAGATGGGTCGGCGCTTCCAGGATGGCGTCACCGCGGCCGCCAGGCGGCTCGGTCTGCCGGTCCGGTGCATCGGGTATCCCGTCCACCCGAAGATCGTCGTCGAGCACGAGAAACCTGAGACCCAGCGGCTGCTTATGAGCTTGTTTCTCCAGGAGACAGCGCAGCGGGGCGCGATCTTCCACTTCGCCGGCTTCAACATCTCCTTTTCTCACTCGGAGGCGGACGTCGACGAGACACTCGCGGCCTGCGAAGCCGCGCTCCAAGTCCTGGGAGACGCGTTGGGAGATGGACGGATCAGCGAACGTCTGGCCGGCAAGCCCTATCAGGAGGCGTTTCGACGCTCATGAGCGGCGCCATCCGCCTCGTTTTCGTCGTATGGCGAAAGAACTTCTATCGCGTCATCGGCCCCGTAGTGGACGCTGCGCTGAGACGCGGCTGGGATGTCGAGTGCTGGCATGACTGGGCTCAACCTCGTTGGGGCACCAAGGAGTCGGAGTTCCCCGATGCGATTCCCGCGTTCCGGTGGGGGACGCCCAAAGTGGTCGCGTACCGCGGCGAGGACGAACTTGTCGCCCAGCTCTGCGCGAGACCGCCGGACGCCGTGGTCGCCATCACCCCGCGGCCAGCGGCGCTGAAGAGGACGGTGCGGTGGGTGGGTCTTCATTACATGACGAACTACGTCGACCCAGGCGAGCCGCTCGGCATTTTCAACTGCGACGTCGTGGCCGGCTACAGCAATTTCTGGCTGGAGCAAGCGATCGAGTACTTCAAAGAGAAGGGCGCGCTTCGCGATAGCGGTGCGACAACGGAGCGGGAGATCGTGCGCCGCTTCACCACCGTGGGCGTTCCGGAGCTGGATCAGGTGGATTCGATCGAGCCGCGGGCCGTCCGGGAGCGCTTAGGGCTTCCGGCTGACCGTCCGGTAGTGCTATATCTCCCGTATCCCACGATGAGCAATCCCCGGACATTCTGGCTCCGGCACGTCTACGCACCGACGAGCCGGGTCCGACGGGCGCTCGCGGTCCTGGCGGGCCGCCGGTTCGACTACTGGCACCACGTCGCGTCGGACTGGAACGACCGACGTCTGGCGACGGCGCTGCGCGAGTTCTGCGACGCCAACGACGCGCTGCTCGTGGTGAAGTCGCGTCTCAAGGAGGGCGTGGTGCCACGCTACACCGCGTCGCGTGCCGACCTGGTCCTCTACGATCCATCGTACTATCCGGCGACCATTCTCGAGCTGCTGAGCGTCGCCTCATTCTGCGTCCACTTCTTCAGCTCGGCGGTCTACGAGTCGGTCTTTCTCGGCGTGCCGAGTCTCTGCATCGCGCCCTCGGCCGATGACATGGGACTGCCGACGTGGAGCCGTGGACTCTTCAACGTGCGCGACGGGGGGAGCTACAACGTTCCGGGCGCATCGTACTTCATGCCGCTGTCGCAGGCGTTCGATGCTCTTCCCCACGCGTCCCTCAAGGATTTCCCGATGAACCCCATGAGCCGTGCTCGCTTCGTCAACACGTTTCTGGGCTTCGATGACACGCGGAGCTCGGAGCGCCTCCTCGACCTCGTCGCAGCCCAGGGGGAGCAGCCGTGACGTCCGCCCGGATCCCCGTGGCCGCGCCGGTACTGGGCGAGGAAGAGCTCGCCAACGTCGTCGCCGCCGTACGCTCCGGATGGATCAGCTCGCTCGGCTCCTTCATCGGAGAGTTCGAGACGGAGTTCGCCGCGTTCTGCGGAGCCACGCACGGAATCGCCGTGGCGAGCGGGACCGTGGCGCTCCACCTCGCGCTGGCGGCTGCCGGCGTGGGACGGGACGACGAGGTGCTGGTGCCCAGTCTGTCCTTTGTGGCGACGGCGAACGCGGTCACGTATTGCGGCGCTCGGCCGGTCTTCGTGGACTCGAGCCCCGAGACCTGGCAGCTCGACAGCCGCGCCCTCGAAGCGGCGATCACGCCACGGTCCAAGGCGGTCATCCCGGTGCACCTCTACGGGCATCCGTGCGACATGGACCCGATCCTCGAGCTCGCGACCCGCCATGGCCTCACGGTCGTGGAGGACGCGGCCGAGGCTCACGGCGCCGAGTATCGAGGCCGTCGTGTCGGCGCTCTGGGCGGTATCGGGTGCTTCTCGTTCTACGGCAACAAGATCATCACCACCGGTGAGGGCGGGATGTGCGTCACGAACGACGGCGCGCTCGCCGAGCGTCTCCGGCTCCTGCGTGATCACGGCATGGATCCCAAGCGCCCGTACTGGCACGAGGTGGTGGGCTACAACTATCGGATGACCAACCTCCAGGCCGCGGTGGGTGTGGCCCAGGTGAAGCGACTTCCCGGGTTCATCGCGAAGAAACGCGAGCTCGCCCGCTGGTACGAAAAGTACCTCTCGCCGCTGGCGCAGACGGGCAAGATCCGCCTCCATCCCGAGGCGGACTGGGCCAGAGGCGTTTTCTGGATGTATTCGGTCCTGCTCGCGAACACCGGGCTGACGGTGGATGCGGTGAGGCACGGGCTCGCCAGGCGTGGCGTGGATTCTCGGCCGTTCTTCCATCCGATCCATACACTGCCTCCGTACAGGAGCGATGTGCGACTCCCGGTCGCCGAGGAGCTCGCGGCTCGTGGCCTGAATCTGCCCTCGGGCGTCGGCCTCGAGCAGGGTCAGGTCGAGCGCGTGGCGCAGGCGCTCGCCGAGACTCTCGAGGACTAGCCGTTGGGCTGGCGAGTCCCCGTCGCGCGACCCGACATCGGTGTCGCGGAGCAGGAGGCCGTTTCGCAAGTTATGGCGAGCGGCTGGATCACCCAGGGACCGAAGGTTCGCGAGCTCGAGGCGGGCTTTGCCCGGCTCTGCGGGACGAGCCATGCCGTCGCGACCAATACCGGCACGGCGGCGCTGCACGTCGCGCTCCTGGCGCTCGAGATCGGTCCGGGCGACGAGGTGATCACGACGCCGCTCTCGTGTATCGCCTCTGCCAACCCCATCCTCATGCAGGGGGCGCGGCCCGTTTTCGCCGACGTAGACGCTCAGACCTACAACCTCGATGTTCGGGAAGTCGAGAAACGCATCACGCCGAGAACCAAGGCCATCCTGCCCGTGCACCTCTTTGGCCATCCGGTCGATCTGGATCCGCTCCTCGAGCTGGCGTCCCGGCACTCACTGGCGCTCATCGAGGACGCTTCCCAGGCCACCGGCGCGCGGTATAAGGGACGGCGGGTTGGAGGCTTTGGCCACGTGGGATGTTTCAGCCTCTACGCCAACAAGATCGTGACGTCCGGCGAGGGCGGCATGATCGTCACTCAGGATTCCGGCCTCGCCGATCGTATGCAGGCGATCCGCAACTTCGGGCAGCTTCCGGGGCAGCACTTCGTCCACGCCCACTTCGGCGGCAACTACAAGATGACCGATCTCAGTGCTGCCATCGGGTGCGTCCAGCTCGGAAAGATCGACGCCTACATCGATCAACGACGACTCAACGTCCACGCGCTGAACGCAGCGCTCTCCGATCTCGATCGCGTGATCGAGCGGCTCCCTTCCGAGCGTCGATACGCTCGAGCGGCGTACTTCGGCTACCACATGCTCTTCCGCACGGCGTCGCTCCGTCAGCGAGCCGAGGCGGCGCTGCATGCCGCGGGGATCGAGACGCGGCCGTTCTTCTCGCTGATCACCGACCAGGCGCCGTATCGTGGGCTCGGCTTCGACCCGGCGGATACGCCGATCGCGGCCGGTCTGGTGTCGAGGGGCCTGTACGTGTCGAGCTCGCCGGATTTGAGCGCCGAGGACCGTGCGCTCATCGTCGAGACGGTCCGGGCGGTCGCCCGATCAGCCGGCGCGGCCTGATGAGGATCTGCTCGCCCCACTGCGGCATCGCGCCGGAGTCGGGGTCCGGCGGCGAGGTGTACGAGCGCGAGCTCCTCAAGGACCTGGCGGGGCTGGGCGTGGAGTGCCACATCCCGCTGGCG
>Ga0137397_10001575_pt1 | contig 15980 bp, 9 predicted proteins | sample czorhiz116metaG_FD_106658 | JGI IMG/M metagenome (GOLD analysis project Ga0137397, IMG submission 106658) | Vadose zone soil microbial communities from Angelo Coast Range Reserve, California, USA - czorhiz1.16 metaG | ecosystem: Environmental > Terrestrial > Soil > Vadose zone | place: USA... | reverse complement strand
GTGGAAGTTGGATCGGTGGTGGCGCTCATTACGACATCTTGTGAGCAGCCTGGTTGGACGCGCGTGGGGTCGCTTTCGATTTCGATTCTCGGTCTATCCGGCCTAAGAATGCGCATCATCAGTGCTTGGCGCGGACTTTAATCTCCTTGGCCAGCTTCTCGATTTGTTGTGCTTGCTTGACGATCGAGACCGACATGGTGGATGTGGTGTCTGTCATTTTCATTTGCTCCCGAAGCACAAAGGCCAAAGCGTATAGCCTTTCGATGTCGCTGCGCAGTTCAGCCTGGTTTTGCTTGTCGACCGACTCAGGATCAGGTCCTTTGGCCTGGGGCCCCTCCAGTCCGGGCGGATAATTCGGATTGGGAGCGTTCGGCGAGGGACGCGGTTGGGGTGGTTGAGGCGTCGGGTGTGATGTTTGCGCGTTTGAAAAAAGTGCCAGGGTGGCGAGCGATGCAGCGAGCACTGCCGCAGCAATGGTAATTCTTCGTGAATCTGACATGGATACCTCCAGCGTTTCCGAGTATTGAATCGCTGTTGCAGTGAAGTTTATACCGAATTTTAGGAAAGAGGCGATATACCCGTTACTTTTGAACAAGAATTGAGTTTGGGCTTTCGGCGTACCTGCGCTCCCCCGGGAGGAAGCCGTGGGTTCAGTGAGAAGCTGGCGGCGGGAGTTTCACCGTGTTTTTGACCCCCTGGCCTTCGACAATCGTGTAAATCGCGTCGGCGGGGATATTTCGTAGGGTCTCGACGCCGCCATTGGGCCAGCGGATTTCCACTTTGTCCATCACGGAGTCGCCCGCCAATCCGAAATGCAAGCGCGGATCGTTAGTCGAAAGATAGCTGGAGCCGGCCTTGACCTCTTCGATTTGCGAGCGCGTTGCGGAAGTAACAGTGATTCGAGCGCCCACGGCGCCGCGATTGCTTTTCGTTCCAATTAGTTTGAAGAGAACTCGATGGTTGGAATTTTTGGTGTCGTTCAGGAAAAGAGAGGGTGGCGCTCCGACATTGAAGATCGCCATATCGATGTTGCCATCATTATTGATGTCGCCGAAGGCTACGCCCCGGCGCGATTGGATGGCTCCGTCGTTCAAACCCGCGGCCCCCGAGATCTCATCGAACGTGCGATCACCCTTATTGCGGTAAAGCAGGAGCGGTTCACGGTACTTGACGTTCTTAGGCAGGCGGTCGACGTCCGGATAGACGTGGCCGCTGGCGATGAGCAGGTCAGGCAAGCCGTCATTGTCAAAATCGACGAGGCTCGTGCCCCAGGAAACATAGGGCAGCGAACTTTGCGCGATTTTGGCGGAATAGGTCAGGTCGATAAAGCCTCGATCGCCTTGATTCAGGTAGAGGCCTTTCGGCTGGTCCGCGTAATCGGTGATGGCGAAATCGAGTTTTCCATCGCGGTCGAAATCACCCATGTCTACGCCCATGTTTCCCACCTCTTGCCCTTCCGGACTCAAGGACACGCCGGAAAGCATGCCGACATCCTCAAATGTGCCGTCGCGCCTGTTGTGGTAGAGAAAATTGGGGCCGGTGTCATTGGCCACGAGAAGGCTTGGCCATCCTTGATTGTCGTAGTCGCCCCATACGACGCCCAGACCAAAGCGTCCGGCGGGGTCGTCCACGCCCGCCTTTTTGGAGACCTCTTCAAAGGTGCCGTCTCCGCGGTTATGAAACAAGAAATCGGTCTCGCCGTCCATGGTCCAGGGATTTTCGACAGGAAGGCCTTTATGGAAGAAATTCTTCGACGGATTTTCCGCGGTGGGCAGGTGATTCAAATCCGTGTGCACGTAGCGCGAAACAAATAAATCCAGGTGGCCGTCGCGATCATAGTCAGCCCACGCCGCCCCCGCGCTGAAGCCCCCTCCTGCGACGCCCGCCTTCTCAGTGACGTCTTCAAACCTGCAGTTTCCCAAGTTGTGATACAGCACGTTTCCGCCATATCCCGTCACGTAAATATCGGGCAAGCCGTCGTTGTCATAATCCGCGACGGCGATTCCCATGCCCCAGCCTTTGTGAGTGAGCCCGGCATCTTTGGTGATGTCGGTGAATTTTAGGTTCTCTCCCTGATGGTAAAGCGTAACCATGGGAACACCGCCATTCTTGGCTTGTTCAATGGTCGCGTCATTTACCACCAGGATGTCCAGCTTTCCGTTGTTGTCGCAATCGAACAAGGCAACACCACCGGAAATCGTTTCTACAACATAATGCTGGTTCATTGAACTAGAGGGCACCTTAGTGAGCTCTGCCTCTCTTCCCATCTCGTGAAAGCGGATGGGCGGAGTTTGTGCGGGAATGGTTGCTAGTAAACAAAAGAGTGTCAGTGCGGCAATGGAGAACAGGCGCATGGTGTGGAATTTTTGAACCCTTGGAATTCTAAGGGGAAAGCGGTCTGGGGAGAAAGGGCCAAGATTTCCTAGTTTGTCTATCTGCTGTCAGTTAAAATTTCCGCAGAGGACTACTTTGAACTCTCACCGCAGCCATCCTGCTGCCGGAAACAATTCGCGCGTCGGCGTATGGGCCAAGACTTTCGCGTGCGCGGGCCTGGCGCTGACGTTTTTCTGGCCGCCCAGAATTGCAAGCGCCCAGGGCACCGAGCTGACGGCCGTCTCTACACTGATTCAGCAGGGAAAGTTGCAGGAAGCCGAGCAACGCCTGCATCGATACCTTTTGAGGTTGCCGCACTCGGCAAGAGCCAACAATCTTTTGGGAACAGTCCATCTCCGCCAGGGGCACTTTGAACAAGCAGAGGACGCGCTGCAAAAAGTCATTGCTGCCGAGCCCGCCCTGTTGGAACCTCGCGTCCACCTGGGAGACGCCTATCTTGCGGAAGGGAAACTCGATTCGGCCCTGACCGCCTATCAGGGCGCAGTGAAAATCGCTCCCCATGACGCTCGCGCCAATCTTGCATTGGCGAAATTGTATCTGGGTACGGGAGAATTTGCGAAATCTATCGAGGCTGCGGGAAATATTCCCATGGCAAAGCGTACTGCAGAGCTTTTGCCTACTCTTGCGGCCGACTATCTTGGGCTACAGCAACAGGAAAAGGCTGATGTGGAGATTCAAGCCATGCTGCAGGTGGCGCCAAAGCAGCCAGATCTTGTTCCGGAGTTGGCCGAGTTCTTCCTGGCTCACCGGGATTTCCAGAGCTCCCAGCAGTTGCTTACGCTAGCGCAATCCAAGCAGCCGTCCACGGATCGTTTTCTTGTGGATCTCGCGCGCACGCAAGCTGGTTTAGGGCAACTCGACGAAGCCCAGAAGACGCTGGAGACCGTCCTGGAACGCACGCCCGAATGCGTGGACGCATTAGTTGCCGCCGGGAATGTCGCCAGTCAGCAATCGGACTGGTCTGCATCCGGCGAAGCCTTTTCCCGCGCCAACAAACTTGCCCCCGACCGCCCGGATGCCTTGTACGGGCTAGTGTCGGCTCAGTTGTACGGAAATCAGGTCGACGAGGCCCTCAAGAATGCTCAAAAACTGCATTCCCTGACCCCTGACGACTTGCGCTGCACGTACTTGCTCGCGCTTGCACTATTCGGCGGCAAGCAGTGGGAGGACGCCAAACGCTACGCCGATCAAGTCCTAATTGTGCACCCGGAAGACCGCGAGATGCACCTCATTCTTGTTGATGTGGCGCTCAACGATGAGCGGGACTTGGCGGTTGCCCGTAAGCACGTGGACCTTTGTCTGAAGCAAAACCCTGCAGATCCCGGAGCCCTCTATTACCTTGGAATGATCCAAAAAATGGAGGGCGACCTCGACGCCGCAGTTCGGAGCCTCTCAAAAAGTGTGACTGGTAATCCCAAGAATGCCAACGCTCAGAGCGAGCTAGGCGCTCTCCGTCTGCAGGCAGGCGATCTGGCTCGGGCCGTGCCGGCGCTCGAGCAAGCTGTGCTTCTGGCGCCGGAGGAAGCGCAGAATCATTATCAACTGGCCCTTGCCTATTCGCGCTCGGGAGCGCCAGAAAAAGCCAAAGCACAATTGGAAATCTATCAGCAGATCAAAGCGAAGGAGGCCCAAGACGCGAAAAAGTTGAAGGGACCGCCTACCAGTGAAGTACCGCCATTGGGAATTCCTTCCCGGCCTTAATCGCGCAACTTAGACGTAGAACGAAGAGGCACCACGTCAGACGGAAATGTGAATTTCCACTGATTTCTCTTTCACGTTTCCTGAGGGCGCTGGACCTGTGGACGCACGCGCTACGAAATCGGGTTCAATCGGGATTTCAGGGACGTATTTGCCGCGCCCTTCGATCTGGTCCACCACGGTCTGTGCGGCGATTTGTCCCATGCGGATAAGAGGTTGCCGCACCGTAGATAAGCCTGGATCGGCAAAGGCCGCTCCAGGGATGTCGTCGAAGCCCACCACGGAAATGTCTTCGGGCACACGAAGACCGGCTTCACGAAACGCCCAAATCGAACCAATCGCTGAAATGTCATTGTAAGCAAAAAGAGCGGTAAAAGGTTTGCGCCGCGCGAGCAGCTCTTTCCCAAAGGGGTAGCCGATGCTCGGTAACGAGTCCGTGCCTTCAATTTGCACCGTAAGTTCTGGCCGAATGCGGATCCCGAGCTCCTCCGCAACTTCGCAGATGGCCGACCAGCGGGTGGCCGAGTCCGAACTGAAGGGCTGCCCCCTTAGAAAGGCAATCTCATCATGTCCCAGTCCCTTCAGATGGTTCAGCGCGAGCTGCGCGGCCTTCTTGTGATCCAACACGATATTTGTGACCCCTGCCACTGGATGGTGTCCGGCCACGGCTACCGTGGGGATGGAGGGCGCTTCCTTCACGGAGGTATCCACGGTGATGAAGCCCTCGACTCCGCGCGAAAGGAGCAGTTGCGAGTAACTGGCCATCAGCTTGGGATCGTGCCGGTGGACCACGGTCAAAAAAAAGTAGTTGCGCTGCTGGAGGTATTGCTCGATGGCGCTGATGATCTGCGAGCCGTAGGCATCACCGATTTCCGATGCAATTACGCCGATAGTGAAAGTACGCCGAAGCCGCAGCGTGCGCGCAAAAAAATTGGGACGGTAGTTCAACTCCCGCGCCGCTTCCAGGATACGCTGTTTGGTATTGTCCGGAATGGAGCGGGCCGCCTTGGAATTGTTCAACGCTGCTGAAACTGTCCCCGGCGTCAGCCCCAGGTGCTGAGCGATGGTCTTGAGGGTCACTTTCTCATGCGTTTTCTTCTTGTGCAGCATTGTCATCCGGCGGTCCTCCAGGGACCAATCCACCGCGTGCAGCGGACTACTGTAACTACCGACCCGGCGTGGAGAGGTTATCCTGGAAATACTCTGCTTTGTCGTATTTGCGTCCTTTGATCTGGAAGTCGCCCCAGTAGCCGCCACTAGACGCATGAAACGAGTCGTATCACAGGGCAACCAGAAATCAATCGAAACTACCATTTCTCATATCCGCCTCGGGACCGTTGCTTTAGAAAACGAATCAAGTCCAAGAAAAGGGAATAAAGAGGAAGTCATGGTACCAACTCCATCCCTCCCAAAAGCCATACCCCGCGGCGGCGCGTAGAATAACATTATTTTTCTTAAGAATATCAATATTTTAGCTTGACAAGGGTAGCGTGACAGGTGATATACAGCCCCTAGTAGAAAACCACTACTCTGGTGGTTTGGGGGTTGGGTCCTCAGTTTACATATTTTTCGAATGGGGTTGGTATCGCTGCTAACTTTCTTGCGGCCTTTGTTTCCGCGCGAAATTTACCATCAGATGCCGGGTGAAAAAATTCCTCGAGGTGTAATGGAATGAAGATTCAAAACTGCAAGAAAAACGCCATGAGCGCGATGCTGAGTGCCGTTGCGGGAATGCTTATCGCGTACTTGCTCTTGTTCTCACCGCTTGCAGCTCATGCGCAGAACTATGCGGGATCGGTCCGTGGCACCATAACGGATCCTTCTGGCGCAGCAGTTGTAGGTGCCGCTGTTACGCTCCGCGATGTCGGCACAAACGCTACTCTACAGGCGGAGACGACAGAACTGGGTGCGTATTCCTTTCCAGTCGTCAACGTTGGTGTTTACGAGGTGACCGTCAAAGCGGCGAGCTTTAGGGAGTTCCTAGCCAAGAGCGTGGAAGTTCACGTTTCGACCTCTACCGAAGTGAATGCCAAACTGGAATTGGGCGCTTCCACAGACATTGTGACCGTGGAAGCCATCGACGTTCAGGTGCAAACCACCACCGCTGACGTCGGCGCAGTTATCGAAGGCACTCAGGTTCGCGAGCTCCCGCTGAACGGCCGTAACTTCATGGCTTTGACGCAACTTCAGCCTGGGGTTTCCGCCAACAACACGTTCGACTCGAAGGATAAGGGTTTGCAGGGCGGCTCGGATTTCTCCGTCAACGGCAATCCAAGTACGAACAACTTGTTCCTGGTGGACGGCGTCAACAACAACGACGTCGGCTCTAACCGCACCATCCTTATCTTCCCCTCGGTGGACGCCATTGCAGAGTTCAGGATGCTCACCAACTCTTACGGCCCCGAATATGGCCAGGCGTCTGGTGCGATTATCAGCATCACTACGCGGTCGGGTGAAAACCAGTTCCACGGCGGCGCCTTCTACGAGGGACGCAACGACAAGCTGAACGCCGCTGGTTTCTTCAATAATTTGAATGGTGTGCCGAAAGCGCCGCTCCGTCGTAACGACTGGGGCTACTACGTCGCCGGCCCCATCAAGAAAGACAAGCTTTTCTTCTGGTGGAACGAGGAATGGAATCGCGACATTCGCGGCAGTCTGGTCACCACCTGCGTACCCACCGCTGCCGAGCGCGCAGGCGATTTCAGTGCTGGTGTTCCCGCGGCGATTGCCTCATTAAACGCGCAGGTTGGCAAAACAGACTCAGATGCCCTTAACCATGTGGGAGACCACACCACGTGCAACGCACCCCCGCCTGCGTCCTTTGTCAACAACGGGACGCATAACCCCGACGGTACGTCGCCTGCTCCCAACTGGAGTGCCAGTTCCAATATTCCAGCCGGCTTTCAGGCCAGCGGCAATCAATATGCCGTGGCTAACCCAGATGCAGTCGGTCAATTGTTGACGGCGTATTATCCGGGGGCAACCCGCATTGCGCCCAACGTGGCAGGGACTGGCAGTTCCAACATTAACTTCCTGGAGAATCAGAGTGGCCGAGTGCCCTGGCGGGAAGAAAACGTTCGCATCGACTTCGACGTCACGAAAAAGAATCGCGCCAGCTTCCGTTACACGGCAGATCATTGGAGTTTCCCGGCCCCCAACAACGCATTTGGCTGGGGGGATGACAATTTTGCGACCTACCAGGGTAATTGGGAGCAGCCCTCCAAGAGCATCATGGGCAGACTCAGTTCCCAAATTACCAGTACTCTGATTAATGATTTTGAGTTCGGGTATGCCCACAACGCCATCATCACCACGCCAGGTGGCACGAACCCGACGCTAGGCGCGCAATTTGACAAGGCCATGCCCCCTGTCTGGCCGGCTTCAGGCAAAACAGCCGGGGGCCTCCCTACCGTTTGGGGTGGTTTGCAGAATTACGGTAACTTCGCTTCCATTTGGGCCATCGTTGGCTACGACAACCACATGAATCTGTACACCTATCAAGATAACGTCACCAAGATCCATGGAAACCACGCATGGAAATTTGGCGCTCTCTTCAGTTCTAACGCCAAGGAAGAAAATCAGTTCGGCGGATCTGACCGGCCAACCTTTGGCGTCGGGAATACCGGATGGGGCCAGACGATTGGCACCGGAAATACGCTAACGAACGTGCTACTTCCCGGTACGGGAACACCGTTGTCGAACACAGCTCCCGCTTGCCAGGCTACGGCCAATTCCGGTGCTGCATATACCGCGGGCTGCCCCCAGACTATCCGCTCCGTCAGCGAAACGAACGTAAATCCCGTGGATCAGGGTCGTTGGCATGACCTCGAGTTCTATGTCGGAGACACTTGGAAGATTAGCCGCCGCGTCACTTTGAACTACGGCTTCCGTTGGTCGTTCCTGCGTGAGCCGTATGACGCAAATAATCAGATGGCTTCTTTCAGCCTCGCTGCCTACAACAAGAACGGCAACCCCTCAGATGCGTGCAACGGCGTGGTACTCGTACCCGGTACCACATTCTGCACTGATGCCGCATCGTCCCTCGGTCTACCTCTCAGTGCCGGAACGCCGGGTCCAAACCGTGCGCTCGTGGAAAACAACAACCACAATATCGCTCCACGCCTTGGCATCGCTTGGGATGTCTTCGGCACGGGAAAGACAGCGTTGCGCGTCGGTGGTGGTCAGTTCTACCAGCGCGAGCGCGTCAGCCCGCAGGTGGGCCTTTCCAATACGGCTCCGTTTGCCATCGGTTTGGGCGGCGGCGTGAATCGCCCATTGGACACTCCAGTGCCTATCGGGGGTGCTTCCACCTCTCCGAGCGGAGGACGCTCACCGCGTGGCATTGCGCCGAACACTTGGCAGTGGAACATTTCGGTCGAGCAACAGCTTGCCCGGAATACCGCGCTGATGATCGGTTATGTTGGCAACGTCGGTATCCACCAAACGAGCACCTACGACATCAATCAGGTGCCCGAGAGCAGCCGCCTACTTGCTTCATTCTTGGGTAACTCCCCGCAGGGTGCGACACCTAGCATCAATAGTCTGCGGCCCGCCAGCAATTTTGGCTCGATCAATAACTTCAGCCGAGACGGTCATTCCACCTACCATGCACTTCAGGTGATGTTCCGTTCTAGGCTGGGCAACTTCTCCACCTTCCAGGCCGCCTACACCTGGTCGCACACCATCGCCGACATCGAAGAAGATGCCGCAAACGGTGGCGCCAGCCAAGGCAGCTTCACGGACACTCAAAATCTTGCCTTGGATCGTGGCAATGCCACCATCAACCGGCCGAATATCTTCGTCATGAACGAAGTGTTCTACCTCCCGAAGCTGGATCATAAGCACCCGGTAATTCGCCAGACCTTTGGCGGATGGGAATTCAATACCATCTTCACCGCCGAAAACGGCAACTCCATTTCTGTCTACCAGAGTGGCATCGCTCAAGACAACAGGTCATTGGCTACTCCCACCGCAACCTGCACGGATGGCAAAGGGAATTCCTTCACCTGCGGCCTGACGTCACTGAGCGGAACTGGATACAACAACAACCAGCGCCCCAACCGCAATCCGGCAGTTGGCTGTACCTCTGGCCAGTCTGGATTCCAGGTCTTCAATCCCGCGGCATTCACGCTGAACGGATTCCAGATCGGATCCGTCGGCAATGCACCTCGCGGTTCCTGCGGTGGTCCGACTTACGTCAACGCGGACATGGGTCTGTATAAAAACTGGACGTTCAAGGAGAAGTTCCGCCTGCGGTTTAGCATGGACTTCTTCAACGCCTTCAACCACACAAACTTTGACGCAGATTCGATTCAGGGCACAGGCGCGCAATCCGGATTCTTCTATAACGGTTCCGGCGTGAACTGCGGTGCAGCCAACTCAAGCGGGTTGCATCAACCCTGCAGCACCTCGAATAGCGTTATCAGCACCTATGCGCCAAATCCGGTTTGGGGTCAGGCACAACGCACCAAGCCAGCCCGCGAACTGCAGTACGGCTTGAAGTTCACCTTCTGACGAACGCAACTTCCAGGCGTTCGAGCAACTCTTCGGCGGGGCCTGCGTTATCTGGCCCCGCCGTTTCTTTTGTGCGGAGCATGCTCTCTTTTCGCACCGTTCCTGCAAGCCGCACCCGGCCTCCAGGTGACTTTCGCCCGCCGGATTGTTTTCACCGCTCAGGCGAACTCGTTCCGCCTTGCACTTATTTTATTGTTAGAATTTCAACGGAGACTTTTGCTCGTGACCTTTGTTTTAGACCACACTCTCGCCGCCTTAGCTAGCCGCCGGGCCTCTCTTATTCGTTCCTTCGCTTTTCCTTTCGTCCTTGCCGCAATGCCCGCTGTGCTCGCTTCTCAGTCGCCTGCTCCCCTCGGCGCTTCTCAACAACGGACCACCAGTCCGCGCAGCGCCGCTACTCCGATCGACGAATTGCAAAGCCGTCTGCATGCCGCCGCTGCGGCCCGTGACGCGGGCGATCCCGGCAAAGTCGCTCGCGCCAATTCCCTCGTCCTGGCGCTCGCATTCCGCAAACTGGGAAATGTCCGCGTCGCCGAAAGCGCGTTCGCGCAGGCCGCTGAGCTCTATCGGCGCTCGCTTAGCTTTGAGGACGCCGCGGAAACCCATGTAGGCCTTGCTATCTCCGCCCTCTACGCCAACCGCCCGGATGATTCCCTCGTCGAAGCTTCCAAGGCCCTTCTCCTTGATCCGAACAGCGCACGCGCATTCAATATCCAGGGCAAATCCTGGATGAAAAAACGCGATTACTACAAGGCTGTGGACTCCCTCCAGCGGGCTGTCGAGCTTCAACCCGATTTCGAGTCCGCCTATGCTCTCGGTGTTTCTCTCCTTTCCCTCAAGGACTCAGAAAGTAAGAAAAAGGCGGCGCAAGTTTTCGACGTCATTGTCACATCCATGGGCGATTCCGGATCGCTTCACGTTCTTTTCGGCCACGCGTATCGCGACGCGGAAATGCAAGACGACGCCATCCGCGAACTCCGGCGCGCGGTGGCTCTGGAGACTCGTACGCCGCACGCGCACTACTTCCTGGGCTTGGCTCTGCTCTGGAAAAATGAATGGACGGACACCGCGGAAATTCGCCAGGAATTCGTCACTGAACTCGGCAATTTCCCGCGCGATTTCCTTGCCAACTATTTTCTCGGCTACCTCGACTCGAATGATCGCCGCTACGACGAAGCCAACCTTCACCTCAAGGCGGCCGCCGCTATTGATCCATCATGGCCCGAGCCGTGGCTCTTCCTCGGATTGAATGCCTACGCCCAAGGCGACCTGCAGCGCTCCGAAGCGTATCTCAGGAAATGCATTGAGCTGACCGGCAAGGACGAATCGCGCGGCAACTATCAGGTTCGCCGGGCTTATATCACTCTCGGCCGCATCCTTACCGCCAGCGGGCGCGCCGACGAAGCTGCTCCTTACCTGGAACGCGCCCGCGAATTCCAGAAGCAGTCGCTTGCCGAAGCACAGCAAGTGGTCGCCGGCAAAGCCTCCGAAGAAGGCTCGGTCTCCCCCGCCGCCGTCGTTGCTCTTCTGAACCAACAAGAAGATCAACCACTCGTGCTGCCGGCTCAGCCCGTGGATCCGGCGTTGCCGGTGGATTTCGCAGTTCTCGCGCGCTCCGGCCTCTCCGAAGAAACCAGGAAAGCCGCCATCGCCGAGGAAAAGCAGCTGCGCTTAATCCTGGGCACAAGCTTCAACGACCTTGCCACATCCGAAGCCATCCGCCACGACTATCCTTCCGCCCTCGCTCACTATCAGGACGCCGAGCGCTGGGACCCCGCCGTTCCTGGTTTGCTGCGCAACCTCGGCGTCGCCGCTTTTCGCGTGCAGAATTATCAGGAATGTGTCCGCGCTCTTTCGCAAGTCCTGGCAGGCAATTCTTCCGACGCCGCGACGCGTGCGATGCTGGGCTCCGCCTATTTTGGCCTTGACGAGTACCGCGAAGCTGCAAAAACCATCACGCCACTCGGTGAACGCGCCATGCACGACGCCGCGCTTGGCTACGCGTGGGCCTACTCGCTCTCTCGCCTTGGCGACCTCACGCAAGCCACGCGAATCCTTCAGGAATGCGAGAAGAGCGATCTGTCTCCCGAAGCCATCCTTCTCGTTGGCCAGCTTTGGACGGACATGTCCGACTATTCCCGGGCTGTGCAATCATTTCATCGCGCGCTGGACCGCGATCCCTCGCTTGCTAAAGCGCGCTATTTTGCGGGCCTCGCGCAGCTCCGCTGGGAGCATTCGAACGAAGCAGTCGAGGAATTCAATGCCGCTCTGAAGCTCGCTCCAGACGACCCTGACGCGAAAATCGGCCTCGGTTATGTTTATTTGCAGCAAGCCAAGCAAACCGAGGCGATCAATCTTTTTCGTTCCGTTATCGCCGCTCATCCCGAAAATGGAAACGCGAACTATCAGTTGGGTAAGCTGCTGCTCGATGCCGGCAACCTCCAGGAAGCGGTGACCCATCTCGAAGTCGCTGCCCGCGCACTCCCGCAGGCTGACTATGTTCACTACCAGCTGCAAGCGGCTTATCGCAAGGAATCACGCACCGCAGAGGCCGATCGCGAATTGCAAATTTATCGGGAACTCAAAGCCAAGAATCGCGAGTTGACTGTGCCGCGCCCCATGGAACGTCCCTGATGCACACACCTGGAGTCCCTTTGAAGAACACTTCGCTTGGCAGATTTTTCCGTCTCGGCTTGCTGCTCCATTTCTCCGCGAGCTTGGCATGCGCTCAAGGCGGCCACCCTCAGCCACCTCCGCCGCCTCCCAACTCCAAAACCGTCAAATGCACGGCGCGCCCCGTGCCACAGTTCGAAGACATTACCGCCAAAACGGGCATCACTTTTCAACACACCGCCGACCCTTCAAAAAAATACATCGTGGAATCCATGAGCGGCGGCGTAATTCTTTTTGACTATGATCGCGATGGCTGGCTCGACATCTATTTCACGAATGCTCCCACGGTCGCCATGGCCATCAAAGGACAAACAAGCAAGGGCGCGCTGTACCACAACAATCACGACGGTACCTTCACCGATGTCACCGCCAAAGCCGGCTTGTCGACTCCGTGCTTTGCCATGGGCGGCGCGGTGGGTGACTACAACAACGATGGCTGGCCCGATCTCTACGTCACTTGCCTCGGCGGAAACGTGCTGTACAAAAATAATGGCGACGGCACATTCACCGATGTCACTGCCAAAGCCGGAGTTGCCGACGGCCGCTGGTCTGCCGGCGCTGCTTTTGGCGACTACGATGGCGACGGTTTTCTCGACCTCATGGTCTCCAACTACGTCGATTTTCATCTCCACGATTTGCCCGGCTTCGGCACGGCCCCCAATTGCAAATATCGCGGAATCGACGTGCAATGCGGGCCTCGCGGCCTGAAGGGGGCGGGTGACGCTCTGTTCCACAATAATGGCGACGGAACTTTCACCGACGTTTCGAAAGCCGCGGGCGTAAGCGACCCCAACGGCTACTACGGCATGGGCGTTGTCTGGGCCGATTTCAATAATTCCGGCCGCCCGGATATTTACGTCGCCAATGATTCCACTCCCAGCTTTCTTTACAAGAATCTTGGCAATGGAAAATTCAAGGAGATTGGACTCGAGTCCGGCACCGCCGTCAGTGAAGACGGTTCCGAACAAGCTTCCATGGGCATCGCCATTGGCGACTACAATCACACTGGGCGACCTTCAATTTACACCACAAATTTCTCCGACGAATACGACGACCTCTACCGCAACGACGGCAATTGGAATTTCACCGATGTCTCGTACAAATCGGGTATCGCGCTGCCCTCGCTGCCTTGGGTAAAGTGGGGCACTGCTTTCGCGGACTTCGATAACGACGGTTGGCCCGACCTTATCGCTGTGAGTGGCCACGTCTATCCTCAAGTGGACTCGCTGCCATCGGGCGCCGGCTATCGCGAGCCGAAACTTTTTCACCTCAACCAAACCGACGGCACGTTTTGTGATGCCAGCGATCTGGCCGGACCCGCGCTCCGGGAACGGCGTGTTTCGCGAGGTTTGGCGGTAGGCGATCTTTTCAACGATGGCAATGTGGACGTGGTCGTCGGGGACCTCGACGGCGCTCCCATGATTTTGAAAAGCCACGGAATAGCAGGCCGCAATTGGGTCAGCTTCGATCTGGCAGGGAGCAAAAGCAATCGCATGGGGATTGGCGCCAGGGTAAAACTCGTGGCAGGAGGGATGACCCAGACGGATGAGGTGCACAGCGGCGGAAGCTATCTCTCGCAGAATGATACGCGCTTGCATTTCGGGCTTGGTTCTGCCAAGAAAATCGATCGCGTTGAGATCCGTTGGCCTTCCGGAGCTGTCGAAAAGTTAGATGGGTTGGACGTTAATAGATTCTATTCGGTGCTCGAGGGTTCGGGAGTGGTGGAGTCGCGGGATGTCCACCACCACAAAGCGAGTCGCCTGACCATGAGTTGCTCTTCCTTGCTGCGAAAAGGCCGCGGTGGATGATCTCACTCGCAAACGCTTTTCGTAGGTTTTTCATCGAAGTATCATAAGGATTACCACGGGAAAAATCTAAACTTTAGACTTTTTTCACCCTTACACCACCCCTGTGTCTTCGCGGAGAAAGGACGCAGCCAAATGATTTTGGCTCGTGTGCACCCAAACACCTTACAACACGGTTTTCGTTGCCGTGCGCTACACCAGCGCGAAAGCCAAAGACTCAACGACTTCGAGCGTGCCAAACAGTCCTACCGCAGCGCTCGGACTAGCAAAGGACTTACATTATTTTTGAAAACTCGTTTGCGTTTACCTGGCACTGGGGGTCACTGTTTACTGCCGATTGCTGGTGAACGACCTGAGGACTTTGATGGTCGAAGCTGTAACTTTCTGCCCTTCACCTTTCTTGCTTTGAACCAGAGATTCAAGAATCGAGAGAAGTTCTAATTCTGCCTTGCCGTAGTAAACCGAATAGTCTCTGGCTCTTTTTTGACGTTCCAATTCATCAAGGGCAGGACGAAACACTTCAGGGTGGTCTCGCTGCACGAGGAATCTGATCCACCAATCGACATAATCGTAGTCCACGCCAAATTCAGGATCCTCAGCTCTTTCCCTCATCGTCGCTTCTAGAAATCCTGCTCGGGTCGTTGAAGCAAGTAATGGTTGGGAAAGCACGGATCCTGTATCGAACTTGCGCGCCATCTCTAAGTCTTCTTTCGATTCCATCTGCATCATCTTCACACGTTGGTGGATAGCATCGTCTGTATCTAGGGCATTCAAGGACTTCTGAGCGGTCACAAGTTCCGTTTGCGAGACAAAATTCGTCATCGCGAAATCTTGGTCGATTTCCGTCTCTCGCTGCTTTGCACGACGGATAGTAGCGAGATAGTTTGCCTTCACATGCCGGTCACGCAACTTTCGGAGCGCTGTATCAAGCTGTTGCGAGTCCCACTCGGAATCGTCGGGCAATATGGTAAGCGTGAGGAGGTTTGATGTAAGGGTAAGCTTGCTAGGGCCGAAGTCGTCTTGCTTGCCGAGATTTCGGAAAACCCGCTTTGTGATGAAAAACAGAGAGTAAGTGCCAGGCTTTTCAAACCTAAGATAATCGGTCAGTTCCCGTTCCAGGGTTAGGGCTTTCCGCGAGAGATATCGTTTGTTCGATGCGCAGCATACGGCCGTACCGCTTACAATCTGAGAAAGAGTCAGGAAAATGGAATCGTTGCTCGACACTTCAAACCTGTTTGCTGATCCGGCAAAATTCATCGTTTCATCCAACTCGATCGAATAAGCGGACGGTACAGCGCTACTAAAGTCCAATTCGACGGAAATTGTCTCGAAAAGCCGAAATGTGGATCGCCCGTCTTTCGTTCGTAAGACTACCTTTACCTCGGCAGGATTACCTTTCAGCCCTTCCTCATTGTGCATCTCAACTTGCGTTTGGGCGCTACAGGGGAAGCTAATGGTCGACGGGGCAAGCAGCAGACCGAGGGCGGGCAATACTATGCGTATCCTCACAATTTTAGTTTGACACCGGTCTAACGCTAAGAGTTCCCCAATCTCTTGAGCGTAGCTTGGCGGTCACCACCGGCGTTTGGGAAATATTTCCGCAATTCGCGAAGGATTTGAGGCTACTGCCTTCCGCCATAGGCCCCCAATATGCCCTGGGAAATGCCCACTGGAATCGATTCTTAGTAGTCCAGGTTGGAAGCACGGGGAAGGACGGTAGCCAGCAAGGAATTGTAACGGCTCACTCACGAGATGAGCAGTTGTCCAGAAAAGTGGACACGAGGCAGTTTGCGAGTATTGCGAATTAGGAGTTCGGCGCGCCCAAACGCTGTCCAGTATTTCCAGAAAGTGAAAGTGGAAACGGGACAAAACATTCACGAGAATGACACAAGGTCC
>Ga0137397_10001573_pt1 | contig 15990 bp, 11 predicted proteins | sample czorhiz116metaG_FD_106658 | JGI IMG/M metagenome (GOLD analysis project Ga0137397, IMG submission 106658) | Vadose zone soil microbial communities from Angelo Coast Range Reserve, California, USA - czorhiz1.16 metaG | ecosystem: Environmental > Terrestrial > Soil > Vadose zone | place: USA... | reverse complement strand
TGGTCGCACGAAAAACGCGGCGCAGGCGCATTCTGCACATCACACGGCCTGAGCGATAATCGCGGTGCCATGTCTCGAACGTCTGTCCGATTCGACCTGACACGTCGGCAAATGCTGCGCAATGCTGGAGGACTCATCGCCGGCGCGGCCTTTCCTGCCGGAACGCGGGCGGCGGACGTGACGCAGGCTGGAGCGGAACGCCCTGCGGTGCCGGCCCAGGTAACGGGTTTGGTGGCCCGCTATATGGTGGAATCGCGCGATCGCGCGCTGCCAGCCGATGTGACACGCGAGGCGAAGCATCGAATCCTGGACACGATCGCGGCGATGATCTCGGGCAGCCGGCTCAAACCCGGCGAGCTCGCTATCCGGTATGCGCGCGCCCAGGGCGGCGTCCCGGAAGCCTCGATTGTCGCGACCTCCATTCGGACCGCCGCCGTCACCGCAGCGTTGGCCAACGGCATGTTCGCCCACGCCGATGAGACCGACGATTTCGAGCCGTTCACCAAGGCGCATCCGGGATGCGCCGTCGTTCCGGCCGCCCTCGCGGTTGCCGAGCGTCACGATCGTTCGGGACTGGAGCTGCTCACAGGCGTCACGCTCGGCTACGACTTGTGCTGTCGCTGGCTCATGGCACTCGGGCCGGCCCACGTCCGCGCGACTCATCGAAGCGCCGAGGGTGTCAGCGCCACGTTCGGCGCCGCCGCCGCGGCGGCCTCCCTTGCGCGCCTGGATGAGCAGGGGATGCGGTACGTCCTGTCGTACGCCACCCAGCAGGTCTCCGGCATCTGGAGCTGGGAGCGGGACCTGGAACACGTCGAAAAGGCGTTTGACTTTGGCGGCATGGGCGCTCGCAACGGCGTCACCGCGGCCCTGATGGTGCAGGCCGGCTTCACCGGCGTGCCGGACGTGCTGGAAGGCGACAACAATGCCCTCGAAGCGCACTCCTCACAGCCGCGCCCGGGTGAAATGATCAACGGCCTCGGTTCCCGTTTCTTCGTCACCGAGACCGCAATCAAAACGTTTTCCGTCGGGTACCCGGTCCAGTCGGCGCTCGACGCTTTCCTATCTCTTCGGCGCGAACACGCCCTCACAACGGGAAATGTCGACCGCATTATTGTCACGCTCCCCGAGGACGGCGCCGGCATTGTCGATGATCGGCCGATGCCGGACGTCAACTGTCAGTACCTGATCGCCGTAGCGTTGATTGACGGCGGTCTGTCGTTCGACGCGAGCCACTCGTACGAGCGAATGAAGGATCCGGAGGTCCTGGCCGTCAAACGCCGCGTGCAGCTCGTTCCGGATCGCACATTGATGGATCCGTCGGCGCCGCGCAGCGGCAGAGTCGAGATACTTCTCCGCGATGGGACTCGAGTGAGCCACTTCACGAAGTACCCGCCCGGCACAAAGGAGAGTCCGCTCGATACGGCTGGAGTGAACCGGAAAGCTCGCAGCCTGATAGCCCCCGTACTTGGAGCCGAGCGCACGGAGGCGCTGATCCGGCGCGTGAATGACCTGGAGGCCGTGAAGAGCGTGCGAGAGTTCGTGCGGCTTCTCGTTTGACCAGTGAATACAGTGCGAATCGAGCGGCTCGACCGTCCCAACGTGCCGCAGTTCTGAATGCATTCTGATGTAGAGTGCCGCTGTGTTGCGTAGCTCGAGGGTGTGTAGCGGGTCGCGATGTCGGTGGTCACGCACAGTTCGTCTGTTGCTGGCCCTATCCATCGGATCGTGTTCTCGACCGGCGTCGATCAGAATTGCCGTGGTATTCAGCACCACGTGGGCGTTCGAGTCGCTGAACCAGGCCGATCAAGCAGTCGTGAAGAGGGCGGCACTTGACACGCTGCGACAAGCCTTCGACGGCTTTGATGTTGTTTTCGCTGAAACGCCCGCTGGTGACCGGACAATCCGAATCGAGGACACACCGTACGCGTCAAACCCTACACAGCTAATCTCGTTTGGCGCTGCCGGTGTGACGTATCCGGCGGCTGTGGTGAGCAGCGTCCGTCATGACGTCCTGTTCAACGCTGAACTCGCTGCAGTTCGCTGCTCGAAGGTGAACGAATGCACGAAAACACGCACGGAACTGATTGAAGCATTGGGCAGGGGCATCGGCGCAACAGCAGCTCATGAGCTGGGACATCAAACAGGTTTCGGCTTTTCACACGACTGGCCTTGTGTTGAGTGCTACGACGGCAAGTCCTCGAAAGCGTATGTTCACTTCTTCGGCGTGAAGCACTGGTCCGATCAAGCTGTTCGGAGGATGAGACAAGTGCTACCGCGAAAATAACATCCTTGTGCGGCCCAGGCGTGATGCACATGACCCAAGGAGATCCGACGGTCTCGTACATCGCGAGCAGATGCAAGTCGTTGTCGAACACCTGGATGCGCGCGCTACTTCTTACTTCTCACTTCTGACTTCTTACTTCCGACCTCAGACGTCAGGTCGCGGAACGGCTTCTTCCGCCGATACAGCTCCAGCCGCGCGCGGATCGATTCCGCCGTCGCCGCCGCTCCGGCCGTTTCGACCAGATCCAGCGCGCGCTGTTCTGTGGCCACTGCGTCGGAGAATTGACCGGCAGCCGCGTACGCAGCAGCGAGGGCATCGAGCACGGTCACATCACGCCCGCTGGTCAACATGGCAGCTCGCTCCGCAAGCTGGATGGCTTCCCCGGGTCGCCGGAGGGACGCTTCGGGTGACGTCGCCAGCGTCCACGCGAGAGCCGCGAGCGGTTCCAGCAGGTCGGGGTTCGCGTCAAGAGCCAGGCGATACTCCGCGATCGCCTCACGCCGCCGACCCTCCGTGGAGAAGATTCCCCCGAGATTGGTGTGCGCAACGGCGTTGCCCGGTTGAAGCCCGAGCGCTGCGCGAAGCTCCGTCTTCGCTTCGCCATAGCGCTTCAGGAGGCGAAGGCTCGCGCCGAGATTGACGCGGGCGGCGACGAAGTCGGGCCGAAGCTGCACGGCCCGGCGAAGGTGTTCGAGCGCCTCGCTCGGCCGGCCGAGCCGCACGAGCGCGGTCGCAAGGTTGTAATGCGCCGACACGAAGTCAGGGTCCACGCGGAGCGCTTCGGTCAGATGCGCCGCCGCCCGATCAGTGTTCTGCAGAGTCAGAAAGATCGCCGCCGCGGCGTCGTGCAACCGGGCATTCCGCGGATCGGCTTCGAGCAGCTTCTCGTAGCCGGTCGCGTCTTCCGCCAGAACCTTCGGTCCGAAATCAGCAGCCAGCCGCTGGCGGTCGTCAGGCGATCGGGCGACCACCTGGATCCACAGATCGCCCATTTCATCGGTGCTGTTCTGACCCCAGCGAATCCGCTTCGGCGGACGATCCGGATTGCGTCGGTTCTCGATCGAGTTGTCGTAGGTGTATTGCATCGAGATCGTCGTCCCCTTCGGCAGGACGAGCGGATCGGCATAACGATAAACGTCCTGCCAGTTGAAGTCCCAATCCTTGATATAAATGAGCCACGTCGTGGTTCCATCTGGCAGTGTGGCAAAGCCTTTGATCTCTCTCGCCCGGAAATGCGCGTGTGGCTGGACCGAGGAGACGTTCACTTCGACCGGTAGCGTGTAGTGATCCTCGACGGTGTAACTTGGAATGCCGGGCTGGATGTCGATGTTCTGGCGGCCGAGCCTGAGCATCAGCGGCGTGCGAACCGCCGCCGTGTCGGTGAAGAAGAAACCCACACTGGGCTGAACGACTTCCGGCGAGTTGCCCGGGTGCATGTGCAGCTGCAGCACGAGATCGCTGTTCGGCTGGAGCGCCCACGACATGCCCTCAGGGAGAAGCGGGGGAAGCTGGCCTGGCGTCCAGCCGAGAAAGTAGCCGTCGGGAAAGCTCCCCGACATGACGAGACCATCGAAGCCGGGCCCGGGATCGGCCTCGTCCAGCAGGCGCGAGGCCGGCGTTCCGTCGATGCGCATGTTGGCGTGGTGCACGACGCGCGCGTTGCCGGGACGAAACTCGATGCCGCGCACGTATCGCGTGCTGGTCACGGGGATGGGAATCACGAAGTACCGCAGCACGTCCGATCCGCCGCCGGCCAGCGTGTAGGCGTCGGCCAGACCGATCACGAGGTCTGGTTGTCCCAGCCGCCAGCCTTCGGTCAGCTTCGGCGCCGGACGGAGATCGGACCGGTCGCCTTCGATGGCGCCTTCCTCGACCCACCGCTGGATGGTTTCGATCTGTCGCTCTGTCAGCCGCCGGGCGCCGGCGAATTCCGCGTAGCCCGGCTCCGGCTTCCAGGGTGGCATGGCGCGAGTGCGCGTCGCCAGCGCGATGGCCCTCGCCCGCGGCCGCGCCTCTTCATAGGTCATCAGGCTGAACGGCCCGATCTCGCCGGCACGGTGGCAGGGGGCACACCGTTCGAAGATGATCGGCGCGACGTCCTTCGAAAACGTGACGCGAGACTGTGCGGAGGCCGGAGTGCCTGCTCCGTGTGTGATCAGGACGACGATCAGCCACGCCACGAGAGAAGGCGGCACGCACAATCCACAGGGCGCGAGCTCCGGCATGCGGCAGGATACTCCCGGGTACCCCTGGCCGCCAGTGTTCGCTGGGCCGACTCCCTCTGTGCGATTGGTTTCGGATCGTCTACGATGCGTGAGGTCGGCGCGACGTTTCCCGCCGGCGCCTTTACGCTGCTCGACCCATGGGACTTGGAGCACCGCGTGAAACCAGCGGTAGCCGGAATATGTGTAGCGGCCTGCCTGCTCCGGGGAACGGCCGCTCGTGCCCAGCCCGCCGCGCAGCGCGCGCCTGTCGAAACGCCGCCTGTGGCCGCCGCAAACCCGATCGACTACGCGACTGCTCGATTCGAGCGTGTGGTCCATGCGCTGCGCATCGACCAACCCATCACCATTGACGGGAAGCTCACCGAGGACGCCTGGCAGCGCGCGGAGCCGGCAGACCATTTTGTGCAGTGGAATCCACACCCCGGTCTGCCCGCGACCGAGGACACGGACGTGAGGTTCGTGTACGACGGGCAAAACCTGTACATCGGCGTCCGCTGCTGGGACTCGGATTCGCGTCATCTGACCGTCAACGGGCTCGAGCGGGATTTCGCGAGCGGGAACCAGGACGGAGTGGGCATCTTCATCGACAGCCTGCATGACGGTCAGTCGGGCTTCTACTTTGCGACGAACCCCGTGGGGGCGCACCACGACGTCCAGTACTCGGGCGACGAAACCCATCGCAACGTGGACTGGGAGGGCGTGTGGGACGTCAAGGTCACGGTGGACGACTCGGGGTGGACGGCCGAATTCATCGTGCCGTTCAAGACGCTCCGATTCTCGAACGCCGCGCATCAGGAGTGGGGCATCAACATGATGCGGCGCATCCGGCGCGTCAACGAGGACAGCCATTGGTCGCCGCTGCCCCGGCGCTACCGTGTCGGGCGCGCCTCGATGGCGGGCACGCTCACCGGCCTCGACGACATTCACCAGGGACGTAACCTCAAGATCAAGCCGTTTGCGATCGCGAAGACGCTGGACATGGGCCTGCCGGGGAGCACTGAACAGATCGATGGCGGGCTCGACGTCAAGTACGGGCTGACCGAGTCGATGACGCTCGACCTCGGCTACCGGACGGACTTCTCTCAAGTCGAAGTCGATCAGCAGCAGGTCAACCTCACGCGGTTCAATCTTTTTTTCCCGGAGAAGCGCGAGTTCTTCCTGGAGAACGCGGGCATCTTCGGCATCGCCACCGCCGCGGGACCATCCGGCAGCACGAGCGACAACGTCATCCCGTTCTTCAGCCGCCGGATCGGGCTGAGCTCGAGCGGCTCGCCCATTCCCATCGTGGGCGGCGCCCGGCTGTCGGGCCAGGCGGGACCCTATGAGGTCGGGATGCTCGGCATGGTGACCGGTCGCGAAGGTGCCATCCCCTCGACCGATTTCCTGGTGGGCCGCGTCCGCCGGACTTTCAGAGGCCAATCCACGATTGGAGCGCTGGTCACCTCGCGCACCTCATCGTCGTCGGATGACAACCGGCTGTACGGCGTCGATACCTTCCTGCGGTTTTTTGACAAGCTCGAAGTGTCTTCATACCTGATGAAGACAGACACGACCTCGCGGACGGGGCGGGATCAAGCGCGGCGTCTGGGGGTGACGTGGCGTGACGACGACTGGACGCTCGCCGGCCAGTACGAAGAGGTGCAGCCCAATTTCAATCCCGAAGTCGGGTTTGTCGGCCGGACCGACATGGGCCGCTACTCAACCGATCTGTCCTGGCGCCCGCGGCCGCGCAACAGCCCGCGCATTCGAAACTACACGCTCGGAACGACCGCCGACTACTACGCCGCCAGCGGCACCGGCGATCTCCAGACCCGCCACCAGAGCGTCAATACCGGGGTGTCGCTTCAAAGCGGCGCGAGCCTCGGGGCCACCGTCATGAACACGTTCGATCGACTCGTCGTGCCGTTCGCCATTCGCCCGGGGGTGATCATTCCGGTCGGCGACTATCAGTACGCGAACATGGCCTTCAACTACACCAGCGATCAGAGCCGCCAGATCGAGGGCGGCGCGACCCTCAACACGGGCGAGTTCTGGGGCGGCCACGCCACGTCCGTCACCGGCACCTTGAACATGAAACCGAACTATCGCGTCAACCTGTCGCTCAACCTGAGCCGCAGCGACGTCCGACTGCCGCAGGGGGATTTCGCGACAACGGTCGTCGGGGCGCGGGTGCTGTACGGGTTTTCGACGCGGGCGTTTCTGTATTCGTTCCTGCAGTACAACGCGACCACGAATCAGTTCACCGCGAACACGCGATTCAACCTCATTCATCGTCCGCTGAGCGACTTGTTCGTGGTCTACAACGAGCGGCGCGAGACCACGTCGGGCGCGCTGATCGAGCGCGGGTTGATCGTGAAGTTCACGAACATGTTCGACTTCTGACGCGAATCACGTCACCACGCTGGTCTCGATCGATGTTACTTCTGCACGTGAAACAGCGTCCGTCCTTCGTCCTGCACGAAGTAGAAGCCATCGATGGCAAGTGTGATGCCTTCGTTGATGTCGAACCTGCCGTCCGGAAGCCGGCAATTCACGGTCAACACTCCATCCTGATGCCCACCTCGGGAGGGGAAGAGACGAACCTTCAAGGTGAGGATTCCTGAGCTCGCCTCAGAGGCCTGGCCGATGCCATCGTTGATCGTCAGCTTACCTCCGTCCGGTTGCCAGTCCATGAACTTGGTGACGACATAAATGCCGTGCACTTCCCCCTCGCTCGCATCCTTCTCCTCGCTCTCCTCGCCGCGGTGATCCGATCGACGGCCGGAGGCCCGATGTCGGTGCACGAACGTGCCACCGCCCGCTGCTTCTTTCTCGCCGGGCTCCGCCTCACCGGAGCCAGTCAACGTGACCGTGTCGCGGCTGGCGGCGTCTCTGCCCACGTCTTTCCCGCCTGCGAGCACGGTGCCCTGGACAACCTTCACCAGATCCCAGCGGACGTTGACTGTGTCGGTGATCGTGTCGCTGATTGTGAGCGATGATGTCGGTCCCGGCTGGTAGCTTGTGTGGACGGCCGTGAGGATCAGCGTTGACGCCAGCCCTGGTCGCGCCGATACGACGACTGCGAACAGGCAGATGCCTGCGACATGATGGAGTCGATGCCTCGGTTCGGAGCTTGTCATGCCCGGCCTCCAGGAAATCAACCGATGACCAAGGGTGTTCCGCGTAACACTGGAATGAATTGCCGGCACAACCTAACGCAAACCGTCGCAGTTGTCCAGCAGCCCGTGGTGAAAGTCTGGCGTCGCACCGAGACGGGCGAGGCGCCCCGCCGGCAAGGCGCGACGACCGAGAATACCGGGAGTATTTGAGCGAGGAGCAACGCAGCCAGCGGGGATGCATCGCCCGTCGAATGCAGCCAGACTTTCGCCACGGGCTGCTAGCGTCAAGGTGTTTTCTGTCAGGGTGTTTTCCTCACCAATCGCCTTTGCAGCTCGTCGACCAGCGCATTTATCGCCTCTTTCTCGGGCTCGCGGGCAACGGCTGCGGCTGCGACCGCGAATGAAGCCGCGCGCGACACGTCACCGGTCCGCTCGTAAAGAAGCGCCAGGTTTTTTCGACTCGTGTAGTCCTCGGGCGCGACCTCTAAAGCTTGTCTGTTGGCTTCGATCGCTTCTGCGAAGCGACTCAGCCGAGCCAACGCCAGTGCTCTCCCGCTGATCGCCGGTAGCGACTTCTCAGTGCTGAGCATTTCGGCGGTCTCGTATTCTCGAAGCGCCTGCTCATGGGAACCGCCTCCGATGAGAGCGTCGCCATAAAGCAAGTGTGTCTCAGGTGACGCGTTGTCAAGGGACAGAGACCGCTCGAACGACGTGCGCGCGCCCGGAAAATCTTCCACCCGTAGACGCACCTTGCCGCACTCGTTCAATACCTGTGGATCTCGAGGCCGCAGTCGCGCAGCCGCGTCAAGATAGCCGCTGGCATTCTCGAGATGATGGCGTCGTTGGTCCGCCGCACTCTCACCGTCCGCCCACAGGCCTTCGAGGGTTGCAAGCTGGAGAAGATAATCGGGCTCATGCGGATTGATCCGATGCGCCGTCGAATACGCGTTGCTGGCTCTCTCGAGCAACCGTGCCCGCTGCTCGCGTGTTCCGCTGCGAGAAGCTGAGGTCAACGCCTGGCCCTGCCTCGCAACGTAGACGTCCTGATCCGGTTGCAACGCGAGGGCTTGCCCGTAGAACCACTCGGCGCTCTGCGGCTGGTTGGCGTTCATGAGTGCTGTTCCGAGGCGGCTCAATTCATCGGCACGCAGCGCGTTGAGATTCGTGAAGACCGTTACCGGAACAACTGTGGTGAACAGGAGCAACGCCACGGCGAGCATCCGTCGCCGTGGAAACCGGGTCTCCGACACGCGGCGGAGAGGATCGGAGCCTCGCCGGGATCCCGCAATGACAGCGCACGCAGCGACGATCGTCAGGCACAGCGCGACGAGCAGTCCGACGCCATTTGTCAATCGCGCCCCTGCCGCGTCCGCAGCGTCGCCGGCGGGCTGTAAGACCACCCACAGAATCGATACCGACGCAAACGTGAGCCAGATGCCGAGACTCGCCGCAACGAGCGTCAGCCGAGCGCTCCGGCGTAATGGTCGCGGTGTGTCCGCACGAAGAACACGGTCATCACGCAATCTCAGAGCCGCTCCGAACGCCAAAGCAGAACATGCCAGGACGAACGACAGGAGCATCGGCCAGCGCTCGATGACTCGATCGGCGAAGTCAAAGGCGATCCCGACTGTCAGAAGGCCGATCATGACGCCTGATACCAGCGCGTTTTCGTTCGAGTCCTCAATCGACGGCACCGCGGCGACGGCCTTGGTACCGCGTGCCACAACGTCTGACGCGGTGTCGGGCTCCGCAAACACCGGAGCTGCGATCATTGCCGCGAACAGCCAGAAGTACAATTCGGATGTGGCCGACCCAATGCCGGTCTGAACCTCAGCGTAATGCGCGACAACACCCGCCATGAAAGCGGCCTGCTGCAGGGCGACTGCATTCCACGAGACGACGCGGCGACGAAGGAGGCCCCGCCCCATGAGATAGGACAGCATGCCCGCCACGAGACCGCCACTCCATGCAATCGGCAGGAGTCCACTGCTGTGGTCCAGGCGGTATGCGAACCCAAAGCACACAATCAACGACGCCGCAATCGAAGCCGCGAGAAAGAATGCATCCCGGCCTGATGTGACGAGGCTGAGTCTACGCATGGCGCAAAGGCATATCGTCCCGAAGAACAGCGTCTGACCGAGCAACCCCACGAGTCCGACGGTCAGCACGGTATCCAGGACGCCGTTGTGCGCGCGATCCGCGGTCGCTGGCCCTTCGAGTTTTCGCACACCTGCTGGTTGGTAGCGACCCAGTGTGAAGCGGATCGTGTCCGGTCCATATCCAACCAGCGCCCGCATCGGCTGTTCACGAAGCAGCTCGATGGCGCTGCGCCAGAGAAGCAGGCGGACCTCCCCGCTCCGCGATGCGATGACAGACGACTCAGTCGAGGTCGAAGCAATCAGGCTGGGGATTGGCCGGCGTGCGGCCGCGAGAAGTCCCAGGGCAGCCACACTCAGCACAGCGATGATGAGCAGGCAGATCCGGGCTCTGAGACTGACCAGCCAGTTCAGGAGAATGCCGAGCAGCACCAGAATGCCGACCGCAAGCGCCAACCAGACGCCCACACTTCCAGTAAGGACGATCGCCGCGGTCTGTGCGACAACCAGGGCCAGACATGAGAACGCCGCCAGCGGGCAGCCGCGGCACGTCGGCGCCGTCGTGTGATTTCGCCGCAGCACGGGCAAGCCGGTCAGAACGGCCTGTGCCAGCGTGACGGGCCACACCATGATCAGGTAGCCGCCCAGGAAAATAGAGTTTCCCGCGGTGCTCGTCACGCGATTCGGTGTGGGATTGTTCCAAGGGAGAAGGTCGAGACCCAGGCGCTGGCAGATGGCATACGCGACCGGAAATACGCTCGCCAGAAGAAACGTCAGGATCAGCCGCCTGACCTGGCCGCCCGTTCGCACGAAGAAAAAGATGACCAGAAAGAAAATCAGATCACTCAGGAACGTGTAAGTCCCTTCGCGACGTATGTACGCGCCGTCCCACGCGATGCGAGGCGCGATGCTCGAGAGCCACGCCGTCACATACGCGGCCGTCAGCATAGCGGCGGCGGCCAGTGGCGCTGCTGCGCGGCTTATGCCGGAGGTGATGAGCCACGGGGAGCGGCGGCACTCGATAACCCACATCAGCTGAGCCGCCGCTGCGAGCACCGCCACGGACCGGAGTATCAGAATCTTCGGCTCGTCGAAGATGCGCTCGGCGCGCGGATCGAACAGAGACGGCACGATGCACGCGGCAACGAGGCACGCTGCCGTTCCCGCCGCGGCGGCGAATTCGGCACCGCGGCGGTCAGCGGCATCTGCGACGCCCGCGACGAGTTGTCTCGTGGGACGGGATCGCGACGTGCTCTTGCCCATCAGCTCGTTCGCCGGCTAGCACCGGTCGATCACATGCAGGAGTGGGTACACGATCGGCGAAGGCGTTGTCAACAACCAGACCGGCACGGATTCGTTCCTCGCGATGCCGGCACACGCTTGCGTGTTACGTCGGAGCTCGTCCCGGCACAGTGGACGGCGAGTTCCCGAGGCACCCGCGCCGGATCCGTCGCGCAGTCGAACCGCCGCCGAGCTCGAATCCTTCGTTCTGATGGAACTGCGCGGCCGCCGCGACGAGCATCGGCAAAATTCGGCGTCCCTCAATCACCCCGCCAAGCGCACAATGACAAAGACGTCGAGCAGGAGCGGCCCGAACGCCCAATAGCCACTGACAAGAAGAAGGATGGGAAACAGCGCGAGCATGAGCGCCGGGCGAAAGTACCCCACGATGAGAGCCACCGCGAAGAGAAGGTGCACAACCATGATCGCTGTTCCAGCAAGAGTGGGGCCACGCATGTTCGCCTGCATGATGCTTCATCCGCGTCACCGATGTTCGCCGCAGAGAAGATCGTAATCAGCGTCACAGATTTGAAACGCCGACCGGAGAGGCCCTGATGTTTTCAATCTCACGGTCCTACTGTTGAACAAGAAAGGAGAAACGAGTCGCGACCGGAGTCTGTCACCTCACAGTGTCGCTGGTCCGAGGAGCGAGCCGGCCGTGACTTGCTTCTCTCTTGAGTCATAATCGGCGCGATAGATGGAGATGAGGACACGCCAATGAGCAGAAATCAAGCGTCGGTCGCAGTACTCTCGGCACTCATGTGGTCGGCTACCTTGTCCGGCCAGACCGTGAATACACTGACGGCTCAGGAGAACGCGCAGGGATGGCAACTCCTGTTCGACGGCAAGACGCTTGAAGGATGGCACTCCTCCGCGCCTGCCCAGGGGCAGGGCCGAGCCGGCGCGCCACCGCCAGCGCAGCCCGGAGCCCTCGCGCAGGTCGGGTCCGCTCCCAAGCCGTGTGTCACCGCCCTTCAGAGATCCGCATCCGCGGTGCCCGCCGGCAGTTCTCGCTGGGAAGTCGTGGATGGATTGCTGATGCCGTGCGGAGAGCCCACCGGCTATCTGACCTCCGATCAAGGTTACAAGAATTTCGTCCTGTCGATCGAGTTCAAGTGTGGCGAGGATGCCAACAGTGGTGTGTTCATCCGTTCCCCCCGGGAAAGCGGCGGCTACGAGGTGCAGATTTGGAGACAGCAGCCGGCTGGCTACAACACCGGCGCTATCGTCGGAACTGCGAAAACCGCTCGAGACTACAGGTTCAATCCGGATCAGTGGAATCGCTATCAGATCACGGCGGAGGGGGATCACATCGTGGTCGTGCTGAATGGCGAGACGACGCTCGACATTCACGACGCGAGATTCTCGGAAGGGAACCTCCGGCTTCAGTACCAACAATTCGCCATCGCCTTCCGGAACATCAAAATCCGTCCGCTTCACTGAGGTGTGACGTTCGCCAGAGCTCGGGCCAAGCTCGACCGCAAGTCGACGAGCTCAAATTCTTGGTAGGGACAAGTGGCCTTCGCGGGATTGGAGCACCTTGCGCTACACTAACGGTCCTTTTCGCACCAGAAGGGAGACGTGATGGCGACGCTGCCGATGCCGTCTGCAGAGGTCGTGTTCGATACGCTGTTTGCCTATCAGCGGTCGGCGGCGCTCAAAAGCGCGATCGACCTCGATGTGTTCACCTCGATTGATCGCGGCGACAAGACGACCGCGGCGATTGCGACCCGGTGTGGCGCGTCGGAACGTGGCATCCGGATTCTGTGCGACTATTTATCGACCATCGGACTCCTCACCAAGTCCGACGGTACGTATCACCTGACGCCGGAATCGGCGTCGTTCCTCAGCAAGCGGTCCCCGGCGTATCTCGGCACAACAGCGCGATTCCTCCTGCGGCCGGAGTTGAAGCACAACTTCGAGGAACTGACCGCGGCGGTCCGGGGCGGCGGTGTGCCGCCGGAGGGTGACAATAACGTCGCTGATGAAAACCCGATTTGGGTAGAGTTCGCGCGTTCGATGGGACCGATGATGGTCCCCGCCGCGCAGGCCATTGCCGACCTGGTCGCGGGGACATCGGGAGCGCTGAAGGTGCTCGACATCGCGGCCGGTCATGGGTTGTTCGGCATCACCATCGCCCAACGCAATCCGCGAGCGGAGATCGTCGCTGTGGACTGGCCGTCGGTGCTGGCTGTCGCCAGCGAGCATGCCCGTTCCGTCCAGGTGCAGGACCGTTATCGCACTCTACCCGGCGATGCCTTCAGAGTGGACTTCCCCAGCGGTTTCGATGTGGCACTCGTGACCAACTTCCTGCATCATTTTGATTCGCCGACGTGTACGAATTTCCTCAGGAAAGTCCATGCGGCATTGACACCGGGCGGCCGCGTAGTCCTGCTCGAGTTCGTGCCGAATCCGGATCGCGTGTCCCCGCCGGTCCCAGCCCGCTTCAGTCTGACCATGCTGGCCGGCACGCCGGGCGGCGACGCATACACCTTCGCCGAACTGCAGCAGCAGCTCGAAAGCGCGGGCTTCCGCAACGTGTCTGCGCACGCTCTGCCGACGCCCGAGACGATCCTGCTGGCGCAGAAGTAAACGAATCGCGGAGCGCGCCGCCCGCGCTGCCGCGGGGCCGGCGCGCTGTTGGCGCCGAGCGGGTCGCCTTTACGGAAACACGACGGCGAGCGAGAGGCCGGCCTCGAGCGCCATCTCGATCGCACGCGTGGTAGTCGTGCCAAAGACGAACCCGTGCTGGTTCACACCCACCTCGAAGCCGAGATGTGTCAACACACCGGCTGCGCCTACTCCTTCCAACCCGCTGGCGTCAGCGACGCACGTCAGCACCGCAGAGCCCGAATCACCCGGCGCGGCAATCAGATCGCCGGACCAGTACTTCGCATTGGAGCCGCCGCCGACGCCAACACGGCCCATCGTGGGGAACGTCTCGCCGACGATGACGCCGTTGCCGTAATGGCAGACGGGCTGGCCGACCTGGACCTGCGCGATCGTCGTGGGGCCGCCGAACACCGGTTCAGACGGCCGGATGAGCGACGCAAGGCTCGCCGGAATGGTGACGATGCCGAAGTCGTTTCCGATATCGCCATCGGCGGCCGTCTGCCGTGCATACGCGACCTGGCCGAGCACCACCAGATCGCCCGTGAGCGTGAAGCCGGTCTCTCCGCCGAATGAGCAGTTGCTCACGCAGACGCTCACCTGCACAGCCGAGGCGTCGTAATTGGCACCCGGACCGTGCGTGGCCGTTGTGCCTGCCGGGATGAAGCAATGACCTGCTGCGCCCAAAAACCTGATGCTGCCTGCAGCCCAGACGAAGTTCGCGGTGCATCCGAACGTGCCTGCGCCTGGAATGTCGATGATTAGATGGGAACCCGGGCCGATGTTCTGCGCCATCGCCGGCGTCACGAGCTGCAACGGGATCACGCGCGTGGCCCGTGTCATCGGCGTGAGATCGAGTCGGGCGCGACTCGGAGCCGTCGATCCTGTGACTTGCGCGCCGGCCGCGTACGCCTGCGCACCAAGCAAAGCGTCGGTTGCCCCGAAGAAGACAGCCAGAGGAAGAGCGATTCGCAATCCGCGCAACGCACGCGCGCGCGCCAGGCACCGCCTCATCAGAATCCTCCTGTCGCACGGTCGAGTCGGCGCCGCTGCCGATCTGAGCCTCAGCGACGGGGCGCGTGATGCAAGGACTGGACCTTGATGTTCCGAACTTGAAGTGCGTCGACTCTTCGAGGCCGTGGATGCTGGCGATGTCCGATGGTTCAGCGACGCCATGCGCCGCGCCTCGTGTTCGAAGCGGGAGAGGCGCTCTGGTCCGGCGGCAAATGCGTCTGGAGGATCTCCAACGGTTTTCTGCGCGAACGCGCCGAGTCGGCGCCTCCATTGATGAATGATCCGGGCGAGTGTCCCGGGTCTCTGGTCTCAGAATCCGATCCGGAATCCGAGTTGCAACATGCGCGGCTGATACGCGAGGCTCGTGTTCTGGATTGGCGTTCCATAACTCGCATTGCTTTCTGCCGTCGTGTAGGAGCCGTAGTTCGCATGGTTGAAAAGGTTGTACGTCTCGAGGATGGCGTCTGCTGACCTGCGACCACCCAGCTTGAAGCGCCGCTGCAGCCGTGCATCGACCCTGTGCAGCGGTGCTCCGACGAAGTTGTTGCGCGGCACGATGCTGCCATCCGGGCGAAGGCGGGGACGATCGCCGCCGCCATAGGTCGTCGCGAAGCGCTGGCCCGAGCCGTAGAAATACAGCCCGCTCACCTGCAAGCCAAGGCCAGGCTCCCAGATGCCGTTGAACACGGCGCGATGCCGCTGGTCAGTCGTCGCGTATCCATATTGCTCCCCGGCATCCAGGGCGAGTTGTATGCCCGGCGTTTGAAGGCCCGGCCCGTACTTCGGCGCGGGAAGCCCATCCCAAAAGAACGACAGCGTATACGTCGCCGAGGCCTGCCAATGCTGGCTCAGGCGTTTGGTGAGCGCCGTTTCCAGGGCGTGGAAGTTGGACCACGCGTCCGACAAGTACGCGTTCACAGTGCCCCAGTCCGATAGCGGCGCACGGCTGGCATCCGTGGAGGAATAGGCCGCCCCGGTCGCGGGGTTGTAGGTGAGGTTGATATTGTGCTGTTCGAGCTGGTGGCGGCCCGCGTTATAGACGTAGTCGGCTTGAACACCCATGCTGCTCCCAAACTGCCGCTGAAAGCCGATCGACGACTGATAGCTGAAAGGAACGTCCATACCGGGCGTGGCAATCTGAGAAACGCTCTTCCGAAGTCCGGGGAGCAGCAACGCCTGTTCGTACGTCGGCACCGCGGCACCAGCCAGCGGATTGCCTCCGAAGTCGGGACGGCCATTGTTGGCAAACTGCGCGTTCACCTCTCCGCTCCCGTACCGCTCGGTCCAGGAAGCGACCTGATCGGAGACGTCGGCGAAGTATTTCCCCCACCCGCCGCGAATCACGGTGCGGTCATCCAGGCTGAAGGCAAAGCCGATCC
>Ga0137397_10001571_pt1 | contig 15991 bp, 14 predicted proteins | sample czorhiz116metaG_FD_106658 | JGI IMG/M metagenome (GOLD analysis project Ga0137397, IMG submission 106658) | Vadose zone soil microbial communities from Angelo Coast Range Reserve, California, USA - czorhiz1.16 metaG | ecosystem: Environmental > Terrestrial > Soil > Vadose zone | place: USA... | reverse complement strand
CAGCCGGTATTTTCGATGAATTAGGGCGCGATGGAAGTTCAGCAGCGTTGACGGTTTCACAATGATTGCGGACCGTACCCATTCGTTTCGGCAGAAGGAGTATCGCGCATAATCCGGCGATCAATCGATCCGATGGCCGTAGACTCGGCGCGCGACGTCGGGAACAGTTCAGGATCAACAACCGAGCGCGGTCCTCCGGGGCAAGCAAGGCGAAAAAGCGTCGCCAGAACATGGACCAAAAGCAGAATGAGATCGCGCATACGGAATGCTATCAGGAAGGAACAAACTGCCGATTTGCGGCCCAAATTAGTAATTCGCCATCTACAGGTTCGCGATCACAGTGTCCATCCTGCTCGGGTTTGTCTTCGAACCGCATTCCATTCACCAAATAGTCGAGATTGCCGTCAGGTATGTCCCGTAGGTTACCGTAAAAGTGGGGATGCGCGGCCAAGTTACGACGGTGGTTCCGGTTGCTGCATCAGAAGCGCCTTTCAGTCCGAATTCCCTCGGATCGGGGCAGACTCGTTGTCAACTGCGGATTTACGCCACGCCGATGACGCCGTTGACCTCCTGAAAGAACCACTCGTCGTCGCGCACCCGCCGAGCGAAAAGCTCGGCGCGCCGCTCAAACACGTCGCTTTCAGCCAGACGCTCTTGCGCTGTTGCCAGAAAAGGATTCCCTTTGGCGGCCTGCAATACTTGCTGAATGCGAGTCGGTCTAAAGTGCAGATAGACCATGCGGAGGAAGTTACAGGTGATCTCGGTGTCATCCACTTCGTAGTTATCACGGGCTTCGCGGAAATAGTGAGCAATCGTTATGCCGGGATGAACCGCCACCTGGTACCCGAAGAGCCACGCTCGCAGGCACATCTCCACATCTTCAAATCCCCATCGTGTGAATCCGGCATCGTAACGGCCAAGCGCTTCAAATGTGTCTCGGTGGAAAGCTTGGCAGGCGCCTGTGGTTAGCGGAACGCTGTAGACATCGACGCCGTTCAACGGTTCGAACCAGCAGGGATCAAGCCTGTAGTCGGGCCATCGCATACCGCATCCGCGCGGCATAGGTGTTTCCAACTTCCTGAAGCACGGACCCCCTAGTCCGACACCAGGGATCGACAACAAGTCAGCAAAGCCCCGCAGCCAACCATATGAGACTTTGCAGTGGGCATCCATGAAGATCAGACAATCGCCGCGGGCATGACGAGCTCCCAAATTGCGGGCTCGTGCCACACCAAGAGCGCCGCCGCGTATGAGCCGAACGCGCGGATCTCCCGGTTGCTTGTAGATCTCCGTACTACCATCTGTTGAGCCGTCATCGACTACCAAAACTTCGTAGTCGGCACCGTCTGCGTGTTGTGCGGCGCTCTCGACGGTCATGCGCAGCATGGCGCCTTCGTTCAGCGTCGGAATCACGATGCTAAACGTCGGCACTGGTTTCGCGCGGCGCTGCCTTGCCCGCACTAGTGGGCGAGGCCCCGCATCAACGCTTGCGCGAGTTCGATAAGTCTCCATGCGTCCTCGCGGGAGTAGCCGATCGCAGAGATCAACATATATGGATCGGCTGAAACCAGCTGATGCAGCCTCGTGATGCCAGCCCCTGCCAATTCTTCCACAGCGCCAGAAAGTTCTGCGAAACGTGAAAGATCCAACTCTTCCGGGGCAAAAATTGTGTTTCCGAACCGAATGAACGGCACAACTGTTCTTGCTTCAACTGCAGGCTCGCCCTGGAACGGGGTGAATGGAGTGAAACGCGTGATCTGCGTCAGCCTGGTCAATTGCGTCAGTCTGGTCAATTGCGTCAGTCTGGTCAATTGCGTTAGGTGCGTTAACGGTGTCAATTGCGTTAGGTGCGTGAACAGCGTCAATTTCGTTAGGCGCGTTAACTGTGTCAGTTGCGTCAGGCGCGTAAACGTTGTAAGCGCAGTCAACCGCGTAAGGCTCGTCAGGCCCGTGAGGTGCGTAATCTGGGTAACGAACGGTTCGCTATGTGAGAAGAAAAACGGATCGATGGAGACCGGGACTTCGGTTGTGCCGTTCAAGGCTAGCAGTTTTTTCGTCGTGAAGTTGTGGTTCCGAAGATACGTAACGCCCTGAGGAAAATTAGCAGTATCGGGCGTATTGTTCGCACTGAAAACTCCATAGAACGTCAACCCGACGGTCGCCATGTGCAGGTAATCGCCAAGATAAGGTAGGAACTGCGGCGCCGGCAGGTTCGCCGGCGTTGTCGCCAGCACGGAATCTGCCGAGGTCGTGAAGGCGTCGATCGTCAATTCTAGGTGAGTTTCCCAACGACTGGCGGCTCCAGATCCGGTTACGCGCTGGTATGCTAGACCGACTCTATGGACGGAGTTGATCGCAAGGGCAGGATTCTTCGCGTTCGTAATTGTTTTGAGGTCAGCCGACCAGTTTGCTCCACGATCGGTGGATTGGCGCACGTGAATCGTGTAGGCGCCAGACTGGACGTCGCAGAAGGCGACGTAGACCGTCGAACTGTTGTTTGGATCAACGGCGATGGAGAGATCTCCCCCCAAACGGTCCTGACCAAGAGTACCGTTCCAGGTGAACTGGACAGCGGTCGCGATTCGTCGACCCGCAACCCCGTCTGCGGGATCGGTCAGCGCGGTAAAAGGTGTCGATCCTGAACCCCAATTATCGTCGCGCACCACCACAACATCGGACGTCACCACGTTGATAGCGCTGAACGCGCGCCAACCGTAAAACACCGCGTACACTGTTCCGTCCGAATGAACGGTCGATCGGATCTGCGGACCGTTCTGCCCAGCCGTGCCCGTGCCGCGCTTTTCAATCCGAATCGAGGTGAACGTCGGCGACGCGACTGCGGCGTCGAGACTGCGCTCCACGGTCGCTGTCTTTCCTCCAGTCGCGGCAAAATCATTCAGTCCAACGTAAACGCGGTCTTTGCCCGAATCTGCGCCGCTGGGTACAGTGGCCGCCTGTATGTAGGGTTGGTCCACCTGTGTACGATCCACCAGCACGGTCATGGTTCCAGGTGCGCTGAAATTCGCCGAGCGCAAGACATTCAGTCGCAAACTGCCGGGACGGCGAAGGATGCCGGCGTAGAAACGGCTTCCGGTGCTCCCAAAACGGAATGTAATATCGCCTGTCGCGTTTCCCGACTGACTCGGTACTATCGAGTTCAGTGCCCAGGTATTGCCTCCATCCGTGGAGATAAAGATCGGCGCGTTGCTGCCGCCCATTGGATCCGGAGTAAATGCCGAGATCGCCATCTCATTGGGATTAGCTGGATTTACCGTGATATTGGGCTCGCTGTCCTGATTCGTCTCGCCGCTGAGAGCATTTGGAATGACATTGACCACTTTTATCATGGTTCTTCTCTTCCACTATTTCTTCAAAAGAGCTTTGACCTGTTCCGCTGATTCCATGGGATAAAAGTCTTCCGGATCGACAACCACAAACTCGCTCTTCTGTGCGCCCGCCGCTGCTCGAAGCTTCGCGCCTTCCTGCTTATCTCCCAGCATCCAGACTCCGGCTTGTCCAACACTGAACTTTGGCGCCTTCGACCACAGAACATCGAAACTGGACGCAAATCGCACGACAATTTGTTTGGGTTTCGGTTTCCGCACAGCTCTGGAAGCCGTCTGTTCAACCGTGTCGACCGCAACTACTGCCTGTTGCCACGCGGGATCGTGTTCGGTGATGGGTGTCTTTGCAGGTGGTGACGCTTCCCGCACCTCAGTGACCTGGCCGGTCACCACCAACTCAGCCCGCTTCGCACGTTCCTGCACAGCGCGGGCCGGAGCGGCCTCGAGCGATACTCTTGCTTTTCGACGATCCACGTCAGCATCGGGACTCAGCGCCACACACTGGACCGCGAGCCCCTGACCGTAGAGCCAGCCATTCGTATAGAAAATGTACGTCTTGCCCACTTCTACGCGCTGTCCCCGTGCCAACTGAACCGTAATGTCCATCCCTTCGAAGTCCATCAACACGTCAGGGGATTTGAGAATCTCCTCGACACCGACGATAAGCGTCTCCCGTGACAGCGCAACCTGATCCAATGTGGCGGCGCCTCTCTGGCGGACAGTGCCGCGGAAAACGAACTGCGCCTGCGCACTGAGTTCTTCCACAGACGCTTTCTTCCGCGATTTTGGCATAACCGCACTCCTTTACTTTTCGGTTTTTAGCTCATATGGACTATTTCTAAGGCGCCATTTATCGCGCAAGAACGCCACTGCTTTCTTGAAAGCCGCCCAGCCTTCAACTGTGATGATAATTATTGGGAGCAATAGCCAAGGGTTCGATTCGAAAAACGGTTCCATATTCCCTCCTTCAAGGCGGCTAATCATCCAAGACGTCGACCGCGGATTCGTCCGGAGCGGTTCATGTCATAAGTTGTCGGTTTAGGTTCGCCAGTGTGCATTATTTTGCGCTTGAAGTAAAGTAAAACGAAAAATCAAACGCCGCTGTCACGTTAGGTTATGCAATCAAAAGTCCGTTGTCCTTCCTCAAACTCATCCGCACTGGCTGCCCTGTGGAGGTTTTGGTGCAGATAGGAAAATAGAGGTGAACTTGCAGTCAGTGAATCGATGGTGCTGGAACTAAGCTCCTAGTACACGGCACCAGATCGCCGCTGAACTCGACCTGTGGGGGGCCATACGATTGTTGGAAACGCGATATTAAGCAATTATGTCGTTATTTCCGGTAACAGAAACCGGCCACAGTTCCGCGGCAATGTTTCGCGCGTGGCTAGTAAGGAACCCAAAACGGTTTTGGAGAAGATGTGCGGGACATCACCCGTAGTGCAGGAAGCGAAAGGACCCACTGCCGGACTTGCACTCGACTCTTGCTGGAGCATCAGGTCACTGAACCGCATCAGTCACGAAGTTGCTGATACTTGCTTTTGCAGCGCTATTGACGTTGCCATAGTTCTGAGTAAACCCCGCGAGGAACGATGTGCTGGTGACATTGTCATTCTTGACATCCAGCGATAGCGGGTTGACTGTATGCGTGGTTCCCCCTCGCGCTCCATCTAATGGAGTCACGGTGAGTAGCGTTTCAGTTCCAGCTGCGTTAATATTGACTCTCACTCGGAACTTAGTTTCGTCAGCAGCCGAATAGTAGGTAGTTGGGGGTCGGTACAAAGCCCAGTCCGTCTCCATATAAACTGCAAATCCCGGTCCGAAGCGGTATATGAAGACGAAGAGTTCTTCAGTACCTGTATCCTGCCAGTCCGCTTGTCGGCCAGAGCCAATCTGGAAGAATTCCGCATCGATTTGCCACAATTTCAGATCATGCAGGTCGACATCGCACTCGAAAGCCTTGCCGCGCAAGTCCACGCCACTGAGAGCCTGGGGTCTTTTGAAATCATCCGAAAACGGCGTGTAAGTGCCTTCAGGCGCCCGGACACCTTTATTCACTTCATAGACCTGACCCTCACCTCTTCTATCGCCCAGGAGATGAGTCGTGGCGCTCGCCACAGCGTCGTCGAATCTGGCGCCCGAACTGGGAGCGAGATACCTGCCATTCAGATCAACTGAAATGCAGTGCGAAATCTCGAAGGAGACAATGTTTGAGACCCGGCCGGCGATAGCAACACGCAGTGTGTAGGTACCGAGTGGATTTGTATGGCATTAAACTTCGGAATGGTATGCCAGGTCCTGCCTCCGTCCGTTGTCACTGTGAAACCGGGAACGCCTGAACGACCGATTAGTACGGAGGCGTATACGATACTTGTGTCGACTGGATCGATCGCCAACTTCACCACGTTTATCGGGTCTCCTAGATTCGGAGTGACGTTGGTCCAACTTTCCCCCGCGTCCGTGCTTTTAACGACTCCGGTATTACTTCCGGCGTAGATCGTCCGTGGATTCTGCGGATCTATTGCCAGCGCGCTGATATATCCGAACGGCCAATTTCTCTGGGATGGGACTACGATCCAACTCTGCCCGCCGTCCGAACTCTTAACCAGAGCGTCCGTTGGGCGACCTCGGTGATCATTTCCACCACCAAAACCTCCTGCGTAGATAATTTGGGGGTTCTGTGGATCGATAGCTAAAGAATAAATGTGAAAATCCGACGTCTTGTGCCAGGACATGCCTCCATCCGAACTGATGTATATTCCGGGGTTGGCGTCAATGTCGCCCCATCCCGCGGCCACAAATAACGAGCGAGTGTTTTGCGGATCAATAGCGATCATCCAAGCGCCATAGACTTGAAGGATCCTTGTCCAAGTCCTTCCGCCGTCCAGGCTCTTGTACACTCCATCGCTGTACTCAGAGCTATATGACGTCGCGTAAACTGTTGTGGAGTTTTGAGGATCGACTTTCAGGGACGTAATTCCGATTGGTGAAGCAGAGTTCGGTCCGCTCCAATCCCTTCCGGCATTTGCACTCTTGAAAACACCCAATTGGGTTCCGGCATACAGCGTGTTGGTGTTTTGAGGATCAACCGCGATCGCAAAAACCGTTTTCCCGTCAAGCGAGTTGGCTGTGTTTGCGGCTGTCTGCGCCCAAATCGTATGCGCTTCGCAAACGGCGGCGATCGCTAGAATCGGAACACATCTCAGCAGCTTCATAGAAACCTCCAGGCGAAATTCAGTCATGGCTGAGCCGATTTGCAAGGCGCGAATGGTATTCCGATAGAGGATGAGTCGTCGCGCTTGCAACAGCGTCATCGATTCTCAATTGGCTGCTAGGAGTGGGATAGGCGCCGTTCCAGATCAACCGGCGTACAGCGCGAAATCACAAAGGAGACGATGTTTGAAATCACGCCGCCGATCTCAACACGCAGCGAATGGCTACCTTCCGTGCCTTCGGCAAACTTTCCTTCTACAATGAGGCTGCCATCGGCATCAGTTTTACGCCAGTTTGCCATTTCCCAAGACTGACCATTGGTGGCTCCTAACAAGCGAACAGGTGCGTCCGGCACGGCATTGCTCACGTTCAGCCTCCAGGAAAATGTGACGCAGTATTCTTTTGAGTCCAGTGAGAGTACGGGCATGTCATCGAGCTTGAAAATGCCCCCGGAGGTACCCGCATAGAGTCGATCGGGTCCGCCGGGGGTTAGGGCCAAACTTCGGACGTTCAGATTCGTCAGCCCGTCATTGAGTGCAACCCAGTTGGCGCCACCATCGATGCTTTTGAACACGCCGCGCCCGGTAGTCCCTGCATAAAGAACGTTGGTATTGTCGGCGTCAACGACAAAGGCCGAGATGCGTATGACACTACCCAGGTCCGGCAGCCCGGTGTTGATGGCGAGCCAACTCCTTCCTCCATCAATAGTCTTGAACAGACCATTGAATCCAATAACCTGTGAGGCTGGTTCTACGACGGTTACAAGTTGGGCGGTTGCCATGTAAACGGTGTTGGGCTTAAGGGGATCAATAGTCACGATATCGACCCAGGCGTTGGGCATCAGAGCCACGGCGTTCCAACTTGCGCCGCCATCCGTGCTCTTGAATAGACCACTGAGACTTGTGTTAACGTCCGATTTCGCATAAAGAATCTGCGGTTCTGTCGGATGTACCGCTAGCGCGCAGCAAGCAGGGTCCAGGTGCCAATGCGGTTCGGTCCAAGTCTCCCCGCCGTCGCTGCTCTTCTTAAGGAAAACGCTACCTGAAGTAGCGTATTCACCATATGAACCCGTATACAGAGTCGTCGGATTCATGGGATCCATCACAAGCAAGTTGAAGTCAAAGGAGCGGGGACTGCTATTGTTGCTCCATGTCGTCCCGCCGTCAGTACTCTTGAATAGGAAGTGGCCTCGAGCATTGCGAACGCCAACAGGTGCAGTGGTCCCGGCATAGAGGACATTCGGGTCGGCGAAATCGATCACCAGAGAACGCACCGTGTTCAGACCGATACTGCTCCACAGTTCTCCTCTGTTCACGCTTTTGTATACGCCGCCATCTCCACCGGCGTAGACGGTATCCGGATTAACCGGGTCGATTGCGAGGACGCGAACATCGAGGTTACGCAAACCGCTATTGACTTCAGTCCAGTCGGCACCGAAACAGACCCTACTGACGCCGAACAGCGCTACCCACAGACCAAACACGAGACCAGTTGGCCTTCTTGGATTTTCCATATCAATCTCCTGGTGGCAAACTAATCATGGCAGAGCCGTTTTGCAAGGCCCCGGGGGTATTCCGGTAGTAGAATCTGTGTAACTTACCCATGCAGCAGCCCAACGATGCAAAAGCAGATGCGGTACGGGAGGAACTGGATAGGATTCTGGCGAGTCCGGGGTTCGTCCGCAACGAACGTTCGTGCAGCTTTCTGAGGTTCATCGTTGACCGGAAGCTCGAAGGCAAGATAACGGAACTCAAGGAAAGCGTCATAGGGATCGAAGTCTTCAGCCGCAAACCCGGATACGATACACACAGTGATCCGGTGGTTCGGATGGAAGCCTCCAGGCTCAGGGCGCGCCTCAGCGAGTATTACGCCGGGCCTGGAGCGAACGACCTGGTCCGGATTGAAATCCCGAAGGGTGCGTACGTGCCGCAATGGCAGGTGCGCGCCGACAAAGAGGGCCGGCGCATCTGGCCGCGGCTCGCGACAGCCGCTGTGACGCTCGTCGTCGTCGGTATCGCTGTCATCATTGGCACACGCACCAGTACGAAGCCCACCATCGCCGTCCTCCCATTTCTAAACCTCAGCTCGGATTCCGACAATGAGTACTTCAGTACGGGCTTGGCCGATGAGATCACGGGTCTGCTTTCTCTGACGGAGGGGCTGGACGTCATAGCCCGAAGTTCGTCGTTTGCTTTGAAAGATACGAAACTCGACGCGCGTGAAATCGGGAAAAGACTCAATGCCACCGTGCTTGTGGAGGGCAGCGTACAAAAGTCGTCGGATCGGCTCAAAATCATCATCCAACTCATTCGCGCCGCAGACGCGAAGCATCTATGGTCGAAAACCTATGAGCGGGATGCGCGGGACGTATTCGTCACGCAGGAAGAGATCGCGGCATCGATCGTGAGCGAGTTGCGGCTGAAGCTCGGAGGCTGGAGGCGCTATACCGAAGATCCGCAGGCATTCGAGCTTTACCTTCGCGGCCGCCACGCTTACGACCGGGGCGAAGGTGGAGGCCGCCGAGCGCTGCAGTTCTTCGAACAGGCGACCGCCCGCGATGCGAGTTACGCGCCCGCGTACGCCGGAATTGCAAACGCTGTTTTGTTCATGCAGATGCGGCGACAACTACCCTACGACGAAGCGCATCGGCGGGCGACAGCCGCGGTCGAGAGGGCGCTGGATCTCGATCCCACGCTTTCGGAAGCGTACACCGCGCTTGGAGAAATCAAGACCTGGGAATATGCGTGGCTCGAGGCCGAGCGCGCCTTCCAGCGCGCCATCGAGCTGAATCCGAACGATGCTCGAGCGCACTTAAATATTGGATACTTTGTCCTGGCGCCCCTCGGGCGATCGGAGGAGGCTGCGCGTGAGGTTCGCCGCGCCGTGATCTTAGATCCCCTCTCTTACGAGACGAACGAGGAAGGCCTTATGACGCTGCTGATGTCTGGACTCTATAGGGAAGCGGAGGATGGAGCCCGCAAAGCAATCGCCCTCGACGCGCGCCGCTTCAGTCCTCACCAATTGCTGGCGCGCGCACTTTCCTTCCAGGACAAGCACGTGGAAGCAATGGAGACTATCCGGGCAGTCCAGAGATTGTTGCCCGGCGGTGTCAGGGGTTGGCAGACGGGTTGCGTCGCGGTCCGCGCTGGGCGTCGCGACGAGGCGCTCGAAGCACTGCAGCAGAACGACGCGCCCGCGGCCCCCCCGAATCGCCGTTTGTTCATGCTCTACACTTGCCTGGGAGACAAAGGCCGCGCGCTTGAATATGCGGAGAAGATGTTCGCCGAGCGCGACCCGCTGCTCCCCACTTTCTTGACCTATCCCGAAACTGCTTGGCTGCGCGCTGATACGGAGCTGACCGCATTGCGGCATCGACTCGCCCTGCCCAAGTGATTAAAAGCTGACCCGCATAGCGAGTTGAAACGCCCGGGCGCCGCCCGAGCCGAACACTTGAGAGATGCGCTGCGTGGGCTGGCCGAACCCGGCGGCGCGCAAGTCATTGCTGTGCCCAGTGAGGTTAGAAATGTTGAAGACGTTGAAAACTTCCCCGATAAGCGTGAGCTTCCAACCTTCACCCAGCGACAATGCGCTGCTCAACCGCAGGTCTTGTGTCGAGAGGCTGTCGCCGAATTCAAACTGATCCGGTAACCGGAGCGTAGAGATCGCTCTGCCCCGGGCATCTGTCTTGCCGGACCAACTTCGATTGAATTCGTCAACAAGATGGCGAAGATCGTCCTTACCGCGGCCGCGGTTGAATTCGTTAATGCGCGTTCCAGGAAGCAGATCGTTATTCGTCCCGTCGCCATTCAGGTCAAGGCCGGTGAGCTGGGGGCTGAAGGGCGACCGGCTGTAGTAGCTGACGCCGAAACCCAACTGGAGGCGCAACGGCAGTTGCAACAGACCGGAGACATTGAGTATGTGCGTGACATCGCGGCCCAGTGGCCCGTAATTCTCCAACCAGCTGTCCATGTTGAAGCCCGTGCCTGAGTTGTGTCCTCGATTGCTTGACCAAGCATACGAGCCCAGAAACTGAAAACTCTTTGATAGTCGCTTGTCGACTCGCACGAGTAGACCTTTGTACCTGGCGCGGCCGAAGTTGCTTTGGACGTTAATCGCACCGGCGGCACATAGAGCCTCGGGATCGTTGCTCTGCTCCGCCGTGCAGACTGGCATCACAGGGCCGAGCGGGCGGCGGAAGAACCGGTTGAAGTCGAGTGCGCCCGTGCCGGTATTAATGAAATGGCGCCAGGCAAAGTCAGCGCTCACGACGAGGTCACGGGCCAGCTTCCGCTGAACCCCGACGTTCGCATGGATGGAGTACTGGTTTGGAACCGAATCCCCGAAGAGCGTACCCTGCTTATCTGCCTCGAGGTTGGTGATCGAAAAGTCGTGGTTGTTTGGATCTCCTCGCCGACGGGCCAGATCCGCTCGAATCACCGGCAACCACTCGATCAACCGCGCGCCTGTGAAGAGTGTCGGATTGACGAAGTCGAGTGTCGTACCCACGGGTACGCCGGGAATGCCGGACGACGAATTACGAATACTGGCGCTGAGGTAACGCCCACGTCCTACACCGCGTGGCCCCAGCGACACCCGTTCAGTGTCCGCAGCAGGATAAGGCACGATCACGTCGAAATAGACACCTGCGCCAGCACGCAAGACGGTTTTGGCATCAGCGCCCGGACTCCAGGCAACGCCTGCGACGGGCGACAGATTCCGCCAGTTCTTTCGGACAGGGCCAAGACCGTCCGCTCCCAGTATGGGAGCCAGATATTCGGGTTTACGCAAATCGTAGTTGAGCGGCCGGTCGAAGCCCCACCCCAAACCATAGTTGAAGGTCAGACTCTGGTGCAGGCGCCAGGTATCCTGATAAAACAGTCGCAGAAGATGCGCTGTGCGCGTGTGCCCAAAGTTTCTCTGGGGAACCCGGGCGTCGCCGATTCCGACTGTAAAGTTTCGTACTGGCAACTGGAGGATGTCGGCCAGAGTCACGAAGGAACTGGGAAGGGGTACTCGCAACTCTGCCGGTGTCGTCTGCCGCGAGTTGTAGGTACGGACATCCTGCGGTGCAAACAACGTCATTGTCACTGGTTCGAAGTTCACGTCGGTTCGGCCGCCACGCGTGTATTCCCAGTCCATGCCAAAGCGGATCGAGTGTGGGCCGTCCTGCCAGGCAACTGTATCGTTGAGGTGCCAGCGCCGGGCAAGGACGCTGACCGTTTGTGATGTACCGAGTGTGAGATCCGTATTCTGCACGGTGATCTGGGGAGCACCGAGTCCGATACAGCCGACGCAGTCCTCCGCTCGCGGCGCGAGTTCCTGGTCACTGATGAAAAAGTACGAGAGTCGCATGTCGTTGACCAGATCGGGACGCAGCACCGAGGTCAGTCCGATCAGGCTTTGATCAACCCACGCTGGTTGCCGCGTCCAGTTCGAGGGGTAGGACAGATCCCCGGCTTCATTCAGCAGGCTGGGAGAGAATCCACCTACGCCCTCGTGCGAGTGTCGTATAAACGCGGTGTGCTTTTCGTTAAGGTGAGCATCCAGGCGTGTGCTGAACTGATTCGTGAAAGCGGGGCTCGGGGTAATGCGGTTCAACGGAACGAGCTCGGGGGTCACCAGGTTCGTTGCAAACACGGCGCGCTGCTCGTTTCGCTCGTACGCGCCGAAGAAAAAGATCTGATTCTTGCGAATCGGACCGCCTGCGGCGGCGCCGAACTGTCGGCGCTGGAAGAAAGGGTCTGGATTGCCGGGGCTGCGCTCGAGCGCCGGATACGCTGCCAGCTTGTGATCGCGGAAGAAAAAGAAAGCATCGCCATGCAGCGCGTTGGCGCCCGAACGCGTGACGACATTCACCGCTCCGGACCCGGTCATGCCGGTATTCAAATCGAAGCTGACAGTCGAGACCTGGAACTCCTGCACAACCTCCTGAGAGAAGCCCATCGCCAGACCGCCGTTGCCGACCATGTTGATGCTGCCGCCATCGACCGTCGCACGCGTGTGGCGCCCGTTCTGGCCGCTGGGTGCTCCTAGCACTGGAAGCAACAGTCGATTATTGCTGGTTCGCACGGGCGCCTGCACCCCAGCCTCAAACTTGGCTAACTCGAGGACACTACGGCCGTTCAGCGGCAGGCCTTCGATCTGGCTACGCGTCGTGACCCCGCCGACCTGGTGGCTGTCAGAACGAATTTGTGGTGAAGCAGCGTCGACCGTCATGGATTCCGTGACATTTCCGACTGTCAGGATGAGGTCAACGGTTGTCGTGGAACCTGCCTCTACCAGTGCCTCGCGTCTCAGGCGTTGGAAACCGGAAGCCTCCATGAGGACTTCATACGTGCCTGGAGCGAGCGCCGGCGCGCTGTAATCTCCCTGATCGGTGGATTTCATTTCACGGCTCAGACCCGTGGAGCGCTGAAGGATCATGATTTGGGCTGCCGGAATCAATGCCCCCGTGGCATCTTTCACCACGCCGGCGATCGTCCCCGCCGACGCTTGGGCATGAGCCAATTGAAGCGCGATCGCTGCAACCTCGATAGCCACAGTGAATGCCTTCTTCATAAGTCTCCCCCGCCATTATCCATCCATATTAGCGACCCCTTACTGAGCGGCGATTTTAAATTCGCTGCCAGCAATCCAGGCGCTGATCAAATGGATGGAGGCCACGGGGCCGGATATATTGTCCGGCATGCGAAAGCTGACCTGGTACCGATCCGCCGTGCCAGGGAGACCGCTGGCGAACAAAACCTCAGCCGATGTGCCGTTCACGATTATTTCGAGCGGTGAGTTCACTACAGAAAAGGGATCTGTGGTGAAGAGCTGACCAGTCTCGAGCGCCGGTCGCGTGGGGCCGAGGCCGGATGCGTGCAATACCAGGATCTCACTGGCTCCCGCCGGGTTGGCTTCGGTAACCGGACGGTAATCGCTTGCGTGGACGACAGCAGCAGGCCGGTTCGCGGCAGCCACAATTTCCGGAGTGGCCATTGACAAAAGATAGATGCCTTGCCGAACGGATCCTCCAGGAAAGAAGCGGCGGTTGGCGGGGTCCTCGGAAACGGACGCCGCCCGGGGCGACATTCTTCCGGCCGCCGCGACGGCGGCTCCCATGTAGCCTCGTGCTCCCAGAAAGGCCCCCGTGCCTCCCACCACCACGTAACTTCCTTGCAGTATTTGGCGGGTCTGGCCGGGTGGAGGCGGTCCACCGTTCATCCCGCTGACAAGGATGCTGCCGATGGGACGACCGTCTTCACCCTGGATCTCGAAGTTCCATTGGATGAGTCCACCCCGTTGCGTATCGGCAATCGCCTGTCCTGGGATTGGATTGGGCCTCAGAAGAAGAAGCGTTGCCGTTTCCACGACTGTGCCTTTTGCGGGTTGGCCGTTTACCGAAACGATGTCCCCGATGAGGATAAGATCTTGGAAGTTGCGCGCCGGCGCCTCGGTCGTTGGTCCGGCGTTCGTCGCCAGGAGCGAGTACTCTGTGACATCCCGGGCATACGACGTCTGGTTCGCTGTTTCGATTATTAAGAGGTTCCCCGCGGGGTGCTGGGCAAGGCCGCACACCGCGGTCATCGCCAAAATCAGAACACATTTCAGTAGCTTCATGTTTGCCTCCTCGTGGCAAACATAGTCATGGCTCAACCGGTTTGAAAGGTGTCGATGGTATCTCGGCAGTACAGTCTGTGTAACTTACCCTTAGCAATCACACGGTGCAAAAGCACTTCCGGTCATGAAGAGCGTATCGGGGCTTCGGCGCATCGGTGTTGCATCTATCGAGACTTCCCTTTAGCTAATCCTGTGGTAGTTCAAACATCGTTCATTCGCCCATTAGGAAAGACACATTCAAAAAGAAAAGACATGTTGAAAAAATCGATAGCCGTAAAACCATAAAATGACGTGGAGCAGGAAATAAGTCAGGGTACGAACACGGGCTACAACCACTTGAAAAGAAGAGAGCGGGAGACGGGATCGAACCCGAGACGTCCAGCTTGGGAAATTGGGCGTCGATTGAATATAAACAACAATCGCGTCTACTGCGACCATTTCTGAATACCTCGACACGCACAGTTTCACGGTTCTGCCTTTTTCCACCCTCTTAACTGGGTAGAAACTGGGTAGAAGTTTTTATGGTGGACAATCGTGCACTGATTCCGGAAGTCTACGACGAATTTCTTCGCGGTTTGAAGGAACGGATCCGAACGGCGCAGGTCAAGGCCGCCCTCGCGGTAAATCGAGAGCTGGTTCTCCTTTATTGGCGAACGGTCAGGACATTCTCGAACGGCAACGCCAATCAGGCTGGGGAAGCAAAGTGATTGATCGGCTCGCCGCCGACCTTCGCAGTGCGTTTCCGGAGATGAGCGGCTTTTCTCCACGAAATCTCAAATATATGAGGGCCTTCGCCGAGGCTTGGCCGGACGAGGGCTTTGTGCAGCAGGTTGCTGCACAATTGCCATGGTTCCATAACTGCACGATTTTGGAAAGCTGAAGACCGTGGCGCAGCGCACTTGGTACGCACAACAGACCATTGAGAACGGCTGGAGCCGGAACATCCTCATTCACCAGATTGAAAGCAATCTCTTCCATCGGAAGGCTATTACGAATTTTGCCAAGACTCTTCCAGCGCCTCAATCCGAACTCGCCCAGCAAATCGTAAAAGATCCTTATAATTTCGATTTTCTTAGTCTTGGTGCCGAGGCGAAGGAACGCGACTTGGAGAGAGGACTAATCGCACAACTTCAGAAATTTCTTCTGGAACTCGGCGTCGGCTTTTCGTTCGTCGGGAGTCAATACTCAATTGAAGGTGACGGTGAGGATTTCTTTATCGATCTACTTTTTTATCACCTTAAACTTCGATGCTTCGTTGTCATCGATCTAAAGATGGACCAGTTCAGACCCGAGTCCGCCGGCAAGATGAACTTCTACCTCTCCGCCGTTGACGATCTGCTCAAACATTCCAGCGATCAGCCGAGCCTCGGAATTATCCTGTGCAAGACGAAAAAGAAGCGCGATGCTGCCTTTGGTGACCGAAGGCGGAGGTTGGAGCACGCAGATTGTTCTGATCAATTCAACCGATCAGGTCCTGTCTGGATCCATTCAATTCCCGTCACAGAATCAGGCTTCAATTATAACGGGAAGCGGTCTTCCGTACGTTATTCCGGCTCGTAGTGCACTCCAAACGTACTGGGCGAGAGTCACGCCAAAGGCAGGTCAGGCGGCGCCCGCTGTCTTTGCGATCGTTTCATTTCGTCGCGAAAGCGTCTCAGGAACCCACACAGCGTTTGCGTCGGAACACCAGGCACGGCATTCCGGATCTACGTTGAGAACCAGTAATTCACAGCCCGCCGACATTTCTTTTGGCTGCGCCGGCTTCTCTTCAAGCCTATGAGGATTTGGGAATAAAAGCGCACTGTTGCGGCTTGTTCGTTTGTAGGAGGCCTTTT
>Ga0137397_10001570_pt1 | contig 15995 bp, 21 predicted proteins | sample czorhiz116metaG_FD_106658 | JGI IMG/M metagenome (GOLD analysis project Ga0137397, IMG submission 106658) | Vadose zone soil microbial communities from Angelo Coast Range Reserve, California, USA - czorhiz1.16 metaG | ecosystem: Environmental > Terrestrial > Soil > Vadose zone | place: USA... | reverse complement strand
GCCGCCTACGACTTTGCCTCACCCTCAACATTGTTTCGCTCAGATCCCGGTTGTCCTGTTACCACCCCGATTGTCCAAAAACATGCTGCCTTTCGAATCGTTCTTGCTTCCCCACTTGCCAGATGTGATACTCTCGCTTGGCTCTTCCTTGCCTTTTTCTAAGATGTGTTGAATGACATCAACGTCCACATGCGTGCCAAACTCGGTGTCGAGTTCCTGCTTGGAGGGGCGGCGCAAGAGACCTTGCGGTCCTTGATTCGAAGAGAGAATTTCGAACGCTGTGGTCGACCCGCGATGAGGGAATAGGATAAGTCAGCGAGACATTACATACAATCAACTACTTCGACCAAGGGAATGGTCCTATGGAGGTCGTTCGGTCAACTTGTGCTTGTGTGAGCGAGAATGATGTATAAGGGCTCCTACCTGTCTGGAAGCACCGACTCTCAACGATCGTGTCAGTGAACATTGAATACAAGAATAATTACCTCCGTCCTTCCATCTCTTGTACTAGAGTATTATGAGCGGGATCCTATCACTGGCGTTTGAGACGAATCGTACCTCCACGGAGTTGACGATGACAAGAAAGACATCTGATGCATTGGGGTCAGGTTTGTAGGTGCGCCGTAATAAGCCCGGGATCGCCTGCTAAGGTCACATGACCATGGATACAGCGGTTGGGATTTGCCCGCGAGTGTTCGAATCGCTCAGGTAACGTTTTTTTTCCTAACAATGAACTACGTCTGGCTCGATTGCGATCCGGTACGGCTCTGAGCTCTCCTTCGCACTCGGTTTTAATAAATGATGCCAGGGACATGACGATGCTACCGCCATCTTGTTGGCCCTTCATCGCTCCAATATACATCTTCTCGGAGTTTCGACTGTACGGCGCTCGTATATATCCCGCGCAACCCCTCGCTAAGTCCTTGGTATTCGCAGGTACACGGAAACGCTACCGTCGAGAACACCAAGATAAACGCCGCGAGGTGCTTGCACGCGTTCGCGGCTCCGCCGCATGTCAAGGTGTACAGTGGCGCAGCAGCGCCGCTCATCCGGCCTGTGAGGCACGATCCTGAGATCCACGGTCCAGATGGGCTCGGCGGCGTGGAGGGACTCCCGTCCGCCGACTCGGATCCAGTGCGGGAGCGTATCGACCAAAGTCGTCCCGCCATCGAAGCCATCGCCGCCGCGATCGTTGGCACCAGGCAGAAAACAACCGGCCCGCCGGGTGACGGTGACGTCCGACGCAAGACGATCATCATCGTGGCGTCTGGGCCTCTGACGAACGTCGCGCTCTTCGTGAGCGTTTACCCGCACCTCTTGGACGCCGTCGAACGTATCGTGTTCATGGGCGGCGGGATCGGCATCGGAAATCGTTCCGCTGTAGCAGGTGAGTTCCGAGTTCCGAGTCATTCCCAAACGACTGACGGTTGATACGATACGATATATGGCGTGTGGCAGAATTCAACATCTTGTGCGATCGTTGGTCCTTCCATCCTTTTTTTTGTTTCTTTGCCCCACCCAGAACATGATTCGCTTTCTCTCGGTCGACAGCCGAGGCCGCCCAGATAGTTTTGAATGCGCCCGTGCCCAAGACCATGATACCCCTCAATGTTACTCACAAAGCCATAGTGACCGACGCGGTCCACACTAGGCTCATCAACTCGTCGTCCCACAGGACAAATTCGAGGATTGCCAGTAGCCAGCTCCGGCATATGCTCTCAACCCTCATATCTTTCTTCAAGGAGTCTTACAAGTCGACTTTTGACTTCACGGACGGCCCGCCCATCCACGATGCGTTGACAATCGCTTACGTCTCTCTGCCAGAGTTGTTTACTCGGCGACGGTACAGGGTGGATGTAGAATTGACAGGGACGCACTCCTCAGGGCAAACCGTGGCGGACGTATGGGGGTATTCCAAGGCAGATGATACCTGGGGCAGGACAGGCAAGAACTGTGAAGTTGCGACGGATCTTGATGTCTGCATTGTGTCTTTTTTTGATCTTTTGTATGCTGACGCTGACGAGATCCTAGATCACAGGATTTTTCGAGTTGTTCCTGGATTGCGTTGCGAGTTGCGACGAGGTATCGCCGCTGAATCGAATAAAATAGTGTGGTCAAGTTTCATTATGTCGTCGTAGTGCGTGAATACAAGGAGTGTATGAATATGCATGTCCGTGAATGTGCGGAAGAAAGCTGAATAGGTCATGTTAGTCGTCATCCCCTCCCTCCATCAATAAATATCTTGCTGAGTGGCCGCCGTCCAGGACGAGCCCTGCGTTTGCCATCACGCATACTGCGAATGGTTTGATCGAGTGCGCCGTGTCCTATCGCCATCGTCCCTGCAGCTCGTCCCTGCGAGCTCGGAGGGGCCAACATCTCGGCGTCATGCGAAACTTTCATTGTCTAACGTTTTCCGTTAGAGCTGCTCCGACCAGCAATGAAAGAAATGCATACCGGTTCCACCATCGACTCTTCAACTTCGACGGTAGTGATAATTGGAGGCTTCTTAGCCCGAACTTTCTCTTCTACGTCATGGACTTCCAAAGCAGCTTTCTGTGCGTCATAGTTCAGTCACCAAGCTGTGTTCAAGGAAAGTCGATGACTTACCTGCAAAGAAGAAGAGAATGATAGGATTAAGGCGAAGAAATCCTCTGACTTTGGCGAGTCGGGCGAGTCGGGCGTCTCGCCATAGTAAATAAGTAAATTTCTAAGATCCGCTTCGAGAGCGGCTCCGAGTTTAGACATTGCATTGACAGTGACGCGTTCATTGATCAAGAATGGCTGGCAATACTCTGTCAGACGAGGAATTTTCCGCGCTGGTAAACTTACCTCCATAACGTCAACAAATCGGTCATGAGTGGGCAGAACTTTAGCCTCCCTAGCTCCTTTCACCTCACCCTGAATATGATTCAAACCGCTGACCAGAGTCGATATAGAAGCCATAAGTCCGGAGACAGAAACTGTTGTGGTATTATTGGACGGGTCACCTCCTGTTTGGGAGACGCTCACCTCGCGCCGCTGCTTCAATATGGGGCATATCCTCGAGGAAGGTTACTAGAGTTGGGTCCGTACGCAGAAGAACGCGGGCAATGTAATGAAGCAGCGTTGGGCATCGAGGGCCCCCCTTCACAGACTTCGTCTCGCGCAACTACGCAAGTAGCATTAATTATGTCAAAAGGAATCATTGTATAAGAGTCACCTTTAGAAGAGCTTCCAGTTTGAAGCCAAGGGCCGCACCGCGGAAGCTGGAGCCGTTGAGAGCATTTCCCACCGTAAGAACAGCCTGGCAAGTGTAAATAGAAGTCGTGCCTAGGTGATATTACGCACCTGGAGAACATGCCTAAATCTTTGTGACGTTTTGAGTTCCCGTGAAGCACCGTGTAGGATATCTAGATCTGGCCGTATCTCTTCAACATCGAGTTCTAGCCTGCGCCGATAAATCATGCATCGTAGGCGGTCAGCGATCCTAGGGATATCCATAATCTAGATTACACATTTCAGCATGCACTTTTCATAATAGTCGGAGTCCGACTCACCTGGTAGAAGAACTGGTCTGCCTTTGCAAGTGTGCTGACATCTCCAAAGCTTTTGAGCCTAACAATCTCTTCCGCGGTGGGTGTCTGTCTCTCCATTGCTTTGAGATCATCCACTGAGAGCGCCTTGTCATCAACTTCCAGAAGTGCCTTGCGAATGTCAGCCGGAGTCAACTTTATTCTCGAAAGCATGATAGCTTCTGAGGCGTCAGTGAGGAAATTCAAGATGTAGTAAACTACTTGCCAATGTTGTTAGCTCGTGTGATGTCTAGCAAAGTTGTGACTGGTGCTTTCCTTGCGGAGTTTGCGCGGTGCGACGGAGGGTCTAGAGCGTTATCGAGAGAGAACGTTGATTCCAGGTCATCCAGGGAGAACGTTGTATTAGAAGGAACATCATCCCACACGGAAGATGCTATTGCTGTCGACTGTAGTTTACTCCAAAAGAAGGGCCGTAATTTTTTAGCTGGTACTGCCTTGCGTAGTTTTCCCGATAGGGTGGCCACTGGTGGCGGAGGTGGAGGTGGAGGTATAGACCCGCTGCCGGGTGTAGCTGGTGGTGGTGGTGGCGGCGGAGGCGGCGGCCCTGAGGCATCGATAGAAGTAAGAGGTGGTGGCGGTGGTGGACTGGCGGTATAAGTCGTCGAAGGGGTCGGAACAGGGGACACCGGAGGTGGTGGTGGTGGTGGCGGCGGCGGCGGCGGCGGCGGCATAGAAGGTGAGAGTGTTTCCTCAGGTGTCCGTGGTCTCTGTGGCAGTGGGGGCGGTGGTGGTGGTGGCGAAAGCGGTGGCGCTAATGGTGACAATGGAACATCCGAACGTTGGGTAGTCTCTTCGGACGAGGTAGCTGAGGTTACTACAGGTTTAGCTTTGGCTGGTCGAGGTGGAGGAGGTGGGGGAGGGGCGACCTGTGCCTTGAATTCCTTCTCAGTGATAAACTTCGGTTTAGCAGACAGTTGAGTTTTCAGGTCGGCTATCTCTGCCTTGAGCGCAGCTACTTCCTTCTCCTTCTGAGACATCTTTTCGATTGCCCTGGACGCCAGCAGGCTAGCATCGACGTCGGTGACTGGCTCACTAGACTCCTCCCGTGACCGGAACCGAGAATATACAGACTCAAGAGCCCGCTTCAAGTAAAGCAACTCCTTGTCCCTCTGCGTGATAGTAATTTCTGAATCCGCCACCTGTGAATGTGCTAGGCAATGAATAGCGACACTCTTAATCGACATGAAAACCGACCTGAGTCTTAAGCTTGGCGATTTCATCCATAACGCTAGTCCATTTAGTTTTTTCTCGTTCACGCTTAGTTCGTTCCTCCTATTGGGTTGATTTGAAGAAATAGGACAAAATCAACACAGACAGGCATCTGTATGTGGTAACAACGCACACTCTCACGGATCTCAGCAGGATTCAAAGACTTAAAGTGGTCGATTTCGGACTGTAGTTGTGAGACATATTTCTCCTTCTGCACCAAGCGCTGCACCAAGTTCTATCGAGGCGATGAGTAGGTGGAGAAAAGGTGGCAGGGTGTTGACATACTTCTGACCAGCCTTTATTACCCGAGGACCTCGAGTTGGGACCTGATGCATTCGTGAATACCGCCCTCAGAGTATCCAACTCTGCCCTCTGCTGATTAAAGAGCGCTTGCATTTGTACGCGCTTTAGGTATCGTCACCAAACAGAGTCTCTGACTGCGAATTCGAACGCACCTCGGCTGCGGATTGCTCAATTTGTCCTTGTAGGGCCTCTACTTCGTCTCGGAGGGCTATTCTCGCATGATCTGTTTCGTCACCCACTTCGACAGAACTTCCGGTGATGTCTTTCACGGCGGCCGTGAAGTTCTTCAGGAATGTCGGCCAGTTCCCCTGTCTAATTTGATGTCAGTTGCAATCCTCAGTGAAGAGTGTCACCGCACAAATCGTCGATGGAATTAGCTTGTTCGACAAACATTGCGATGATGGAGGGTAGATTTATTCTTATAAGGAGGATCATTAATGATATCACAATGTTACCGTGCACCATACCTTTCACTTTGGCGCTGAAATAGAGGTATCAGCGCCCTGACAATCCTGACGACCATGTCATAGTCTTCAGCATGAGACCTCGTAAGGGTGACGAGTTCTTCGAAAGCCGAAAACATCTCAGAAGCATTGTGTCCATCGGCTGCGTGAAAACGACGGGATGCACGTTCTCGCATTTCTTCTTCATCTTCAAACTTTTCTTCCGTATAAACATCAAGCTGCGTTACTAAACTTTCCGGTGGCCTTATGTAGCGAAGGGTCTGGCATACTGTAAAGGAGGGTGGGATTGAGACAAGAACCCAGTACTCACTACGATAACTTCATTTAAACCTCGTCTGCTGAACTCCTCACGAAGTAGAATTCGCTCTTCCAGAGAGTCAGGGCCGTTCGTCAAGGCATTGATTAGAACCATAGATGATGTGCGGGCATCCCAAGCACCCTCGTCCTCGGAAGTATGAGTAGTATACCCCGTCAAGTCATTCGAATAAACTTCAGGGAGTCGCAATGATGAGATAAGTTCCTCGAACCGGAACGACTCCTCGAATACCACCCCGTAATCTGACATTGCTGAGATAACCATCTTTTGGCCTTCGGGGATGGCCAAAATGCATATTGCAGCGAGAAGATCGGACACCAAGGCCCGCAGTTTAGGTGAAGAATGGTGTAGGGAATAGGCGATATGCGTGATTATGGTAGAGGAGGCGAGGACCGCTCTGAACCCAGGCTGTTGCCGGTTATATTGAACGTCATATGATGGAGTATACTGAGTGCCAGCTCACCTCTGTGTTAGACAAAACCCTGAGCATTTTCATGACCTCCAAAAGTACGGCACTTTCGATATCGGTGAGATGTTTCCTCTTTCCCGCCCTTCCGACGAGACCAGCTAGTATGTTACCGAGCGCATCCAGCCCCGCCTCGTTCTCGACGAATTCTTCCACCCAGAGCACACGAGCAGTGGACAGATGGACTCGCAATGAAATCAATTGCTTCACCAACTTCGTGTTGAGAGCCTTGCCTTTGATGTTATCTACATACCACTTCGGAGTCCTGGCTTCTTTCATGAGACCCTTACTTTGAGTGGTAGCATTCTTCTCGCCACCCGAAGAAACCCACCAGCTCGACCACAGTCCCCCCGTAGTCTGAGGCTGAAGAGGTTGGAGTTCCTCTGTTGGCTGGGCATCCGACGCACAACTAAAGTCGGGCGTCTCTCCTTTCCGGTTCGGGACTGAAGCGGACCAGGGAGAAGTAGCGCCCGCCGCGCCCCATCCTGTGATCGATAACCGTTTTATGAGACCAGAATCTCCGGTAAGCTGAGGAACTAGACGGGGCAGTAAATTGCCTGCGCTAGAGGGGCCATACGTGACAGGGTATGAGGATTGGGCTACATGCGAGCGTGGTTTTGCAGAGGTAAGTCTGAACTGTTTGTGTTGCTCCAGAAGGTACAGCTTCCTGTCCGCAGGAAGCTGAAGCATTGCCTGGCGTTGTGGCTCTTTCAGGCCTAATTCATTCTACCCTGCGCTTCAGAAACGTTCTATCGCACCTGTATCTTGCACGTACCAACATCTGCGCAAAATCGTCCGTATCCAAATCCACTTCCGCAGCGTCAACACTACTCGCGTCAGAACCAATGTCTCCGTTGGCTCGCTCCAAGAGCTTGGGCTCACTGACGCTCATCCTTTCAAGCGTGGAAACCTTCGCCGTTCTTGGGGAAGTAGGCGTCGAAGGGCGAAGCCAGCCCTCGAAAACGCTGGATAGCCGACCTTGCGAGAGAGATTGGCGCCAGTCAGCTGACTTCGTCTTTGATGGCGGAGAGACGTCAGATAAGGCGCTCGTATTGGCTTGCTTAGCTGTTCCATCTCCGTCTTCTTCCTCCGATGTTTCCGTATCCTGGCTCGCCTTAATGGTAGAGTCAGATGGTTCGTACGACATGGAAGACGTAGAGCTCGGTCGTGAGCGACGGTACCACTCGTCCGGGACAGAAAATCGGAAGAAACGCCCCGCCTTTGCGGAAGACGTCGATGGCGGGTCTGAGTTGTGGAATAAGTCGTAGAAGATACCGTCCTGAGAAAGTGTTGCCGCCGCTAGAGAGATGGAAGACATATGTGAGTCAAATGGAATTGAGAGAGCTAATTGCGACGCACTCTCGGCATCGCCTTCCGCCCAAACCTCTTCTAATACATAGTGCACAGTACCCCCGCCCGGTACAGGTAGAGATTTGGTAAGTCCAAGAGAATCTAGGACGGACTCGATAACATCTCGAACCGCAGTGTTTCTCGAGAAAAAGCACCTCCAGGCGAAGCCATCGTGAATTTCAGGGACGCGAAGAAATGATACTGAGACGGACAACGAGGGGTGTAAAGAGACGAGGCGCAAGACAGGTGAATGAAGATGGGATGTCAAGGCGAAAGCCGAGAAATGACGCTGTAGCGAAGGATCTGACGGTGTGGTCTGAATCAAGGGAGCAACTTCGGCTGTCTCGTCTAGAAGACCTGAGGTCGGGTCTATTACAGCTTCATTGACCATGGAAACGGTAACGGGGGTACATACCGTCGCCCAAAGATTCCAGCTCGTCTTCTTCCCATTGGCGACCCGGGGGCTCTTTTCTAATCAACTGGAGGGCCCAACCGCAAGGGGGCAGGTCGCCAAGCACGTCCGACTTGACTTCATCCTGAGCGCTCAGGAAATCAATGACATCAGCGACGGAGCCATTGTGCTGCACTGTAGCAAAATGAAGTGATCCGGACGGTAAAACAGTTGGAACGATGAGGGTATCATCGGACATTGGATGAAACGACAGGAATAATTGAGAGCGCAAGCACGAAAGCTACAGAGGACATACAAAGATAGTGTACATGACTAAGCATCCAGCTACACCTGCGAAGAGTCCGTATCCACTGCCGGGTGAACCATATAAAACACACGCATATCTCCTCCTTGTGTGCTACTCTCGTCCATGGATGTGGGTAGTGAGTTTTGTACATCACCCGTGATCTGGATAAGATAATTGTCCTGTATACCGATATTCAGTTTATCCTGCACCAGATCAACGAAAGCACCCGACCTTTACAAGCTTCCTCAGAACCTTTGTGATAAGCTCCTTTTCGTACTCTAACTCATCAACGTCTTGAATCTCTTCTTCCTTTATTTCCAAGTACCAATCGATAAGCTCATCCCGATCAATCCCTCTGCCAGTCTCCCGCTCGACGGCCGCAAGATGCAGGACAATCAGACTTTGTAGGGTCGTGTACTTGTCATGCGTGATGACCATTCTGCGTTTCACGGACGCAGTCCCACTCCCAGCATCGTGATGCAGAGCTTTAGGAGTCGCCGGGCCTTGGGGCTGTGCACTTGATGACCCGTCTGTTCCCGATGGTTCGGCATACATTGGGTCAGTCATTTCTGTATCGTTACCACCTGACATTGCGACATCCTGGCTATCGTCTTCGCTTGCTTTGGGCTGCAAATTATCTCGAGTTGTTGCCGTCTCCTCCTCATCAAAGTCTATGTCGTCCTGTTCGACGTGAATGATAGACTGCCGCAGAAGACTGTATGCCTCTCGCACGAAGGCAGGCGTTATCTGCGAGGAAGTTTGTCCCTTTTCTATCTGTGTGAGGAACAGAGGGACTTGCCTCCGAGGTACAGTTTGCCCGGGCGATTGCTTCGCTAAGTCGGATCATACTCTCGAGTTGACGAACCGTGATACGATATGAATTTCGGCCTGTACCAGTACCATCATCTTGGCGAAGAATCCGATATTTCTCGACCAAGATGTCTGCCGCTTCAGGCGTGAGCTAAGGCCATTCGATTTTAATATCGTTATCGAGTATCTCCAGTGTAGAGTGAACCAAACAAACCTTGGGATTGAAGGTCCTGGCATATCGTATGTATCTCTGGAGAGCTTCTGTACTAAATTCCGGGTGGAGGGCCTCATCTCGAAAACGATGCACATCGACGATGTGCTTTGCTATGTTGAGGTCAACTTTTTCGTCGCATTCGTCCAGGACGACGAAAAACAGGTCAAACCGACTCATGATTGGAGCCGTCATAGCAACGTTTCCTCGAAGGGTCTTCTTGCGATCGTACCGGCCACCGACGGGATTTGCAGCGGCAAGAATAGACGTACGCGCGTTGAGCGTGGCGTGGATGCCCGCCTTGGCGATGGATATGGTCTGCTGTTCCATCGCTTCGTGAATGGCAACTTGGTCCGAAATATCCATCTTGTCGAATTCGTCAATGGCGCAAATCCCGTTATCCGCGAGCATCAAAGCACCAGCCTCGATGGTGAAGTCGCCTGTCTCTTCGTCTTTGACGACCGCAGCAGTAAGACCCGCTGCAGTGGAAGCCTTTCCAGAGGTATAGACAGCACGGGGAAGGAAAGAACAGATGTATCTATCCAAAACTGATTAGGGTCAGTCACATAGAATTTAAAGCGACCTACTTCAAGAACTGTGACTTCGACGTTGATGGATCGCCAACGATACAGATGTTGATGTCCCCGCGAAGATGCATTCCCTCCGCGGTTTGCTTGTGCACACCTCCCATGAGTTGAAGCAATAAACCCTTTTTCACAATCTCATGCCCGTAGACAGTCGGCGCGATACTCTCGACCAATCGAGCATAAATATGATCCGACTCGATCATATGCTTGAGTTCCTCGAATTCCGGCTCGGTAAGGGATTTAGCAAAGGCCAAGCCATCCCCTTCTCCGTCTTCCACTTCGCCCCTGACGTTCGTGGAGCCCTATAAGATGGTTAACGTTGAAGAGAGCTCGGGTATCCAGCGAACGGTCATACTCTTCCGTCTGCATCGTGTACCATACAGGCCAAGAATGCCGTTTTGTATTGAAGGTCGCGGACGCCGAGACGCTTCAGGCCCGTAACACCACTCCCCCCAATGGAGTTTGCGCTACTGGCACCGTTTCGATTGGACTCTCTCTGAAGCTCCGCGTTGTTTCCACCGGGCAGGCCAAGCTGGCTGACATCAGGGACAACTATGAATGTGCCAGTGAAGACGCATTTATCCCCGGCCTTCGCACGTTCGACCAGTTCAGAACGAAGAATGACGTCTAGAGACCGGGGCATGGACCCTGTCGGAATTTCGGATGAATTTTCTTGAATACGAACTTTTTGCCAGTCGGCGAACTTGGAAGTATCAATTTGCAGCTGCCACGCTGAACGATTTCCGCAGGTGGGATTTGGACATAAATTGGGCTGAGTATAAGAGAATGATGCCCATTAAGCGGGAGAGTTGATTGTGGAGAGACGTCAAACACGTACCTCAGTATACTTGAATTGCTGCTCGATTTCTTGCACGAGAGCTTTACAGGCTTCGCATGTAAAGCTACCAAAGAGTAGTTCCGGTCTGACCTCGCTCGTACGCGTCACAGTTCCGCTGATGCTCATCAAAGTCCCGATCTTGTCCGTCCTGAGATCGCGGATTGCAGAAACCAACGGCAGATGGTAAAAAGCGACGCTAAACTCGCGAGACTGCAGGTTTGTAGAATCCATTGCGGCAGATGTAGGATTGATTTTGAGGTATTCAGGTTCGTATTCTGCAACCAGATTGTGAAGGGCCTTGCGAAGATATGGAAGAAATCGGTAATACTGCCTCTGGATGGCATCGGCGAGAACATCATCCTTTTGCAAGAGATGGCCGTAGTCAACATAGAGAGTATTCAGTTCGTACTCGCGCATGGTGTGGATTTGCTCCACGTAGATAAGTTCGCCATCGCCGGCAACAGGTACATCATTATCTGGAGCAGGAGTTCCTGAGAGGGTCACATCTTCTGTAAAGCTAAGAACGCCAAGTAATTATAACAATGTGGCCACAGAGAAATGGACAATTCACGTTTTCAAAAATGTTTCGAAGGCCTCCGCAACGCTCTCGCCTACAGCATCCTTCACAATAGGTACGTCCCCATTGAGTTGTTCAGCTCTCGGCCTTCGTCGCCTCCTCGAGCTAGCATCAGTAGCATCTTCTCGAGCGTCATTCGCCTCGTCTCCAAAACTAAGTGCGTCTGTGGTACGACGCGTCGCTTGTCGGGTAGATGATTGGGCACTGAGAGACTGCGAGTTTTGTGGTGTACTGCTTGGAGGGAGGGACGAACGAGGGAGGGGAGGGGAGGACATCTGAACTGGATTCATAGGTAGGGCAGGTAGATGCAGAGTGAGAAGGGCTTGATGAGGTGACGCGAACAGTAAATGAGTGTCGCGGTGCAGCTAAACGCGAAACTGCCTGCCCTACATCGAATCACGTGATCAACCACGGCAAATTATGATATTAAGGGGCAATCTAAGCTAGGGTATCCGGATTATCCACAGAATAGTGCGCACGTTCTGCTCCCATGGCGGTCTCGACATGGGCCGCTACGACGAGACAACATTCAGCAAACACAAAACAGTGGGGAAACTATACGTAACCCGCCAATCCACTCTGGAAATGCAGAAAGAGCAACATGACAAATACGGGGAGAAATAAAAGTCTCAGAAACAAAAAAGTGGAGAAACAAGCAGTGCCAATTTGAGAGTTTAGCGAATCTTGCGTGGGTTGAAGATCAGGCGACAGGCCATTGACGCTGGAAATATAACCTGGGACCACGACATCGACCGTTTCAGATGAGTGCGAAGTGCGAAAGGGATAACATACAAAACTGTCTCGCATTTCCATGCTAGCTTCAGTCGTTTCGGGAGGCGAGATGATGTCGAAATTTCTGGCGATCGCGGCGATAGCTATCCTCAGCGCCATTTGCGCTAGGTTCTGACCCCCACAGACGCGAGAGCCCGTTCCAAAAGGCATCATATGCCGGTTCATGGCTTCAAGCTGTTCCCTATTGTCCCCAGTTTCCAGCCACCTCTCAGGAAGAAAGCTCTCCGGAGACGGGAACACGGATGGGCTACGGTGTACAGACCAGGCTTGGGTCGCAACAAGTGTCTCTGGTGGTAAGGCGTAGCCCATCAAATCGAAGGCTTCGGGTATGGCCGATTTGATGCTCGAACTTGGCACAACACGCTCAAGTAAGCTCGGAGCGGCACCGTAAAGACGAAGACCTTTAAACGGTCGGGCATAAGAGAGGCGATAAAGATAAAATAAAGCGAACCTTCTTTAACAAACACGCTTAGATAAGGAAGGTCCTGGAGAATGGAGATGTCAGGAAAGGTCTTGCAATCGGGCATTACTGTATCCAACTCGGCCTGAAGCTTCCCTGAGATGTCGGGACGGCGACTGAGTTCCCAGCAAAGGTACGAAAGAGTGGTGGAAGTCGTATCGCATGCACCAATACTACAGAAACATGGGAAATGAGTCAGGGAAAATGGCAGTATAGAGAGACGCACAGGTGTCCCATATGCTCGGATATAATGTCCCGATCAGAGCCTGTGTCATTCGATTGTCCAGCATGGTAACGGAGGAGGCGGTGAACAAGCGCAGTCCTGTCTGACTGCTCCGATGCTCCGGAGACCATTTGCAACCTTGTCTCATATACCCTCGCACTGACAAACTAGGCAAGGGGAGATTATCGGCATCAGCACGGCTCGAGCCCCTACGATTGTTTACCGCTTGCCTCGCTCATGATCTTGTCTGAGTCGCAGAGCCGACGCCAACGTCGGTTCGGGATGGAACATACTAATTTCCAGGCCCAAGCTGGGACAGCACTTCGCTGGAGACATGGTTAGTCTGTAACACTCTCAACGATGACTCAAAACGTACGAGAATTCCTCGCTTTGGGAAGTCTCCGATTGCGGTGACCAAAGAGTCCCCGACGTCAACGGCCCACCTACTCAGAGCGCCAATGCAGCAGCCGAACGAAGAAGCGGAGACAACATCGGCCATGAAGTGGCGGAAGAAGGAAAGACAGTCAATCGCATTTCCATTAACAATCCCACTAAGGATCTACATGGACAAAGGGGGATCAATCAGAATCAGAGATAAAGTAGGTGGTGTCGGATGTATCATACGTTCACCAACTCAAGCGCACTCTGATGCATTTCTGGCTGGAACTGAGCAAGGTTGGTCGGGGTGTAATGTGGGGCATAGCCTTTCTTGCGGAAAACGTGAGACGCGTGAGGTAGAGTGGTCATGCTATGAAGGCTAATGTTAGCCGTAAAGGGTTGTGCACACAACTGAGACGGTCCGTACGCATGGTCATTGTCATTCCTGGAGCACGTATAAGTTAGAATTTCCACTCAACAGCGAGAGAATGCGAACGTCAGGAGGCTCTTGTAGTACGAGCTTTTATCAAACTTGAGGATAGAGTAGACATTCTTCGTAGAAGAGAGATCGTTGAAGACTACTTTGTTTGGACCGACGCGCACGACGGGACCGTATTTCTTGAATAAGGCGTCTATAGTCCTACATTGTTGGAGGCGGAGAACGTGTGTCGTGAGCCAAAAGTCGGATATGGCCGCATACCAAGGACCTGGGATATCGCAAAGTGGAGAAAAGCAGAGCTGATATAATACACAAAGAATGAAGTAGAGAGCGACAAATGCACCAGAAATGGCGAGGGAGTGACTTAAGATGAGATCCAAGAGGAAAGGCATCGCAAGGAAAGGTTGAGAAGGTTGGGGGGCCCGATTGAAGGGGGAAGCGCAGACTCGAGCGGAGAGAGGAAAAAAAGACGAAGTTGGAACGATGGGAGAAATTTCTCGCTTTAAATGCTGCGACAGATAGCTTTGACGACGGAAGAGCCTGAGACATTTGGACGGCTTCTACTCACTTTGCGTACGCCCAAAGGAGATAACACGTTACTCGTTTCATCCTCTGTGTACGACCCCTCGTCTGGCCCTCTTCCCTGCTTTGTTCTAGTGGCATTTCGAACCCTTTCACATGCTATGACGCTTGGATGTTAGCGACTGTTCCAGAATTCTGAGGTAGAGGGGCAGAGTAGTCCAGAGTGTCGGGCGTGAATGTGTTGAACAACTGGTTGGTCGAAGCAGAGAGATGCCGAATCCGCCGGAAGTTCTCGACAAGCTTGAATTCCAAAGGTTAAAAATGTGTCGATCGTCTGTGCATCTCTCCTTGTGATGTCATGCAATCGAGATGAATTAACAAAAGGGCAATAGGCGACTGCGTCGGCTGTGCGGTAGTGTGCTAGCCAAAGATAGTTCTCCCATCGAAAAGAAGGGTATGCTGGGAACACGAGACGGCGTACAACAAGGAATCGTGATGCAGCTGCCAGCGACACAGCAAACCCCAGCCATAATTAGTGAAGAAATTGAGTCGATGTGAGAGCGAGGCCAACTGAAGCTGGCCATGACATCAGATCCAAATCTCCGAGGAACAAACAATCATACCAATATTAATCCCTCCGGATCCGTGTCAGTCGCTTCAGCTCACCCCACTTTGCCGGCTTTCACCGTCTCTCTGCCCGAGTCCCGCGGGGGATTCGTTGCATGGCGCCGCTCATCGTGTCCAAGTCCAACGCCCACCGAAAAGCAGAGGCGGAGCGTTGCGCCCAAATATACGAATCCTATACTCCCCCACGCCATCGCGTTCCTCGTTGAAATATTCCAGAAACTTTCTGGCCCTGCTGGGATCATGGTGGCCAGATGGCCCAAATCGGCAAGTAGACAAAATAAAAGGCGTCACCATGTCTTCAGCGACGAGGTAGAGGATAGGACAATGTGTTCGTTCAACGCAAAGAGCAGATAGAGGTTTGCGAGCTGTAAAATGCTCATACGGGCGGGTGTATCTAGGACAGCTCGGGTGAAATTGCTTGGGGTAGGGCTGACCAGGTCGAGAAGGAATGGGTTGGATGGATAGCAGCATAGTATGCTCCTGCGAGTGTCGATATGGGTTCGATGTAAAGGAAGAAATTTCGGGGAAGGTGTCTCCCATCACGGTCGCGTCGCTCGCAGGTTTGTGGATCGTTCCGCAATCGTGCTAAGGCAGTGAAAGCGCTCACTAGCGCTCACTCCTTGTTGCCGGTCTGGCCGGTTTACAGCGAGTTTGCGCTCGATTGGTCAATAACTTGAAAGAGCACGGACGGTCGAAGGCTCAGGGGGGGGGAGCGAGCTCACCCGGCTCGTGTGGACCCTCAATCACATTCGGACAGTACTTGCTAGTTACGACGACATCGCGCGTTCAAGTTTGCCTCCTGACAACGTCGTTCTCACGCGGACTCCTGTCATTTCTGCGAAGCTGAACCTTGTCGCGTCGCGAGATACCAGCCAAAAGAATTTTACGTTGAAATATTGCCGCGTGCGAGAAAATGTGCTGTTCGGAAATTGTTTCAACCCCGAGAAAATCGTATCTGGGTCGTGGCAACACCAGTCAACTCGAGATTCTGCTCCGACCTTGATTTCCTCGAGATAGCGTGACCGTGACAGCGCGTGTTACTCGTGATGCGCCAACAGTATTGGGAGTTGGGTTATTTCAGATTATGGATTATGTCATACACATAAAAACCGATAACTTGGCCTAGTCATCAGGAAAACATCATTTGAGTTTT
>Ga0137397_10001569_pt1 | contig 15999 bp, 14 predicted proteins | sample czorhiz116metaG_FD_106658 | JGI IMG/M metagenome (GOLD analysis project Ga0137397, IMG submission 106658) | Vadose zone soil microbial communities from Angelo Coast Range Reserve, California, USA - czorhiz1.16 metaG | ecosystem: Environmental > Terrestrial > Soil > Vadose zone | place: USA... | reverse complement strand
TGGCCGGCGGCGCGTTGCGCGCGAAGCTCGACGAGGTCGTCGCCGGCGATCTCGACCCCTACTCGGCCGTGGAGGCGATGTTGCCCATGGTATCGTTGGACCGCGCATGACCTCGTCCGTGCCTTTCCGCGATACGTTCTGGAACGTTCCGGGCTGGGCGCAGATCCTCCTCTACGCGGGCGGTGTCATCGCCATCGCGCTCTTCGCGTGGGGGATGTGGCAGCGCGTGCGCCTGTGGCGCGGCGGCCTGCCCGAGCCGCGCGTCGATCAGCTCCCGCAGCGCGTGAACCTCGTGGCCCGCCACGCGCTCGGCCAGGTGCGCACGCTCTCGCAGGCCTATCCCGGCGTCATGCACGCCATCATGTTCTGGGGCTTCCTGGCCCTGTTCATGGGGACGGTGCTGGCCACCATCGACTACGACATCACGCTGCCGCTGTTCGGCTACAAGCTCCTGAAGGGCCAGTTCTATCTCTTCTACGAGACCGTGCTGGACTTCTTCGGCCTCTTCTTCGTGATCGGGCTCGGCATGGCGGTGTGGCGGCGCTTCGCGCTGCGCCCCACGCGCGTGGATCCCACCGCACGGTTCGCCGGCGTGCTGGCGCTGCTGTTCGTCATCAACCTCACCGGCTTCGTGATGGAGGCGTGCCGGCTGGCCGTCGTGCAGCCGTGGTGGGCCCGCTGGTCGCCGGTGGGCTGGGCGCTCGGCCAGGCCATGCTGGGCGTCGGGATGTCGGAGGCCGCGCTGCGCGCGACCCACGTGAGCGTGTGGCTCTTCCACGCGGCCATCTCGCTCGCCTTCATCGCGATCATCCCGCGCTCGTACTTCATCCACCTGATCACGACGCCGCTCAACATCTTCTTCGCCAAGCTCACGCCGCGCGGCGAGATCCGCAAGATCGACAACATCGAGGAGGCCGAGAGCCTCGGCGTCTCCAAGTTCGAGGAGTTCTCGTGGAAGCGGCGGCTCGACTTCGACGCCTGCGTCGAGTGCGGGCGTTGCCAGGACGCCTGTCCCGCCTACATGTCGGGCACGGCGCTGTCGCCCAAGCAGATCATCGTCAAGCTCAAGCGCCACATGCACGGGCAGCTCCCGGGACCGATCCACGGCCAGCTGATCAAGCCCGAGGAGCTGTGGGCGTGCACGACCTGCATGGCGTGCGTGCAGGAGTGCCCGGCCTTCATCGACATCGTGGACACCATCATCGATCTGCGCCGCTACCTGGCGCTGTCCGAGGGCGCGCTGCCGTCGACCGCGCCCCAGTCGCTGCAGAACATCCAGCGCGCCGGCAATCCGTGGGGGCTGCCCGCCGCCGAGCGGCTGGCGTGGGCGCACGGCCTGGACGTGCCGACGCTGGAGCCGGGCAAGGAGGTCGAGTACCTCTACTGGGTCGGCTGCTCGGCCTCCTACGACAAGCGCAACCAGGCCATCGCGCGCTCGGTGGTGGCGATTCTCAAGAAGGCCGGCGTGTCGTACGCGGTCATGCAGGAAGAGCGCTGCCACGGCGAGGTCGCGCGGCGTCTCGGCGAGGAGTACCTGTACCAGACCCTCCAGGCCGACAACGTCCAGGCGCTCAACCGGTACAAGTTCCGCAAGGTCATCACGCACTGCCCGCACTGCTTCAACACCATCAAGAACGAGTTCCCCCAGTTCGGCGGGACCTACGAGGTCGTGCATCACTCCCAGGTGATCGACGAGCTGATCCAGAGCGGTCGCGTCAAGCCCGTCAAGGCGCTCAGCGCCACGGTGGCGTTCCATGACTCCTGCTACCTCGGCCGCTACAACGGCCTCATGGATGCGCCGCGCCGGGTGGCCGCCGCGGTGCCCGGCCTGCGCGTGGTCGATCCGCCGCGCGCGCGCGAGCGCGGGCTCTGCTGCGGCGGCGGCGGCGGTCACATGTGGATGGAGGTCAAGGCGGAGAAGCGCGTGAACATCATCCGCACCGAGGAGCTGCTGGAGACCGGCGCCTCCGTCGTCGCCACCGCGTGTCCCTTCTGCCTGGCCATGGTGGACCTCGGCCGCAAGGTGAAAGAGGCCGAGGAGCGCCTGGCCGTCAAGGACGTCAGCGAGCTCGTCGCCGAGAGCCTGGAGTAATTTTCTTGAAAGAGCTGTTGCGCGCGCTGCCCGACCTGGGGCGCATGCTCGTGCGGCTGGTGGCCGATCCCGTGCTGCCGCGGACCGCCAAGCTGGCGCTGGCGGCGGCGCTCGTGTACCTCGCCAGCCCGATCGACCTGATCCCCGACTTCATCCCGCTGGTCGGCTATCTCGACGACGTCCTCGTCGCCGCGCTGGTCGTCGACGGGATCGTCAACTGGGTGGACCGCGGCCTGCTGCTGAAGTACTGGCCCGGCACGCCGGACTCCCTGGAGCGCATCGCCCGCGCGGCACGCCTGCTGGCCGCCTGGGTGCCCCGCCGGCTGAAGGCCAGGATCTTCGCCACGCGCTGAGTCCGGTAGCGCGCGAGCCGCCGAGCCGGTAGAGTCGGTGGTGCAGACGAACGCCACGCCGGCCGCGGGGGTCCTGATGACGATCCGCCTGGTCCTGCTCGCCGCGATCTACTGCCTGGCGGGCACGATTGCCCTGCACCACTTCGCCACCCTGCACGCGAGCGCCAGCCCCGTGTGGCCGCCGGCCGGCATCGCGCTCGCCGCGTTCATGCTGCTCGGCCCCGCCGCATGGCCGGCCATCTTCGTCGCGGCCTTCGTCGTCAACGTCACCGTCACCGCCTCGGTGCTCGCGTCCCTGGTGATCGCGGCGGGCAACACCCTGGCCGGCCTCCTCGGTGCGCAGCTCGCGGCGCGCTGGGCCAACGGCGCGCGCGCGTTCGAGCGCGCGCCCGATGTGTTCCGGTTCGTCGGCCTTGCGGCGGTGCCCAGCGCCGCGCTGGGCGCGACCATCGGCGTGTTGACCCTGGGCCTGAGCGGCGCCGTGCCGTGGTCCGGCGCGGGCCTGGTGTGGTTGACGTGGTGGCTCGGCGACCTGGCCGGCGAGCTGGTGGTGGCCCCCGTCGTGCTGCTGTGGTCGGCGCCCGGCGTGGTGACGCCGCTGCGCCGCCGCCCCCTGGAGGCCGCGGGACTGCTGCTCGCGCTCGCCGCCGTGGGCCTCGTCGTGTTCAGCGGGACCGCGCCGTTTCGCGTTCCGAACTATCCGCTGGCGTTCCTGGCGATCCCGGCGCTGGTGTGGGCGTCGTTTCGGTTCGGACCCGTCGGCGCCTCCGGCGCCATGCTGGTGTCGTTCGCGCTGGCGGTGTACGGCACGCTGCGCGGCGTCGGCCCGTTCGCCGTCGGTAGCGCGAATGAATCACTCCTGATCCTGCAGGCGTTCATGGTCGTCATGGCCGGCACCGTCCTGCCGCTGGCCGCGCTGGTGTGGGACCGCGAGGACGTCGAGCAGGAGCGCGCCGCGCTGCTCTCGCGCGCGCAGGCCGCGCAGCGCGAGGCCGAGGAGCGCGGCCGCGTCGCCGAGGAGTTCGCGGGCCTGGCCGGCTCGCTCACGGAGACGCTCGACGTCGACGCGATCGGCCGCCGCGTGGTGGAGGCCGTGCTCGGCCTCTTCGACGCGCGCGCCTCGGGCCTGCGCCTGCTGGCCGCCGACGGCTCGCTGGTCGGCGTCGCCTTCGGCGGTGCCATGAAGAACGCGTACGCGCCGGGCCACGTGCTGCCCGGCGGCCCGGCATCGGTGTCGGGCCTCGCGGTCGCCCAGCGCGCCGCCGCGTCCACCGAGGACGCCTTCGCCGACGAGCGGCTGCAGGTCGCCGACGAGCTGCGGCACGCGATGGCCGCGGCCGGCGACGCCGCCGTGCTGGCCGTCCCGCTGCGCGCCAAGGGACAGATCATCGGCGCGCTGTCCATCGCCGATCGCCGCGGCCGGCGCTTCACGGCCGTCGAGACTGAGATGCTCCAGGCGTTCGCCGACCAGGCGGCGGTCGCCGTCGAGAACGCGCGCCTCTTCGAAGAAGCGATGGCGCAGCGGCGCGAGTCCGACGTCATCGCCGCGCTGGCCGCGGACCTCAACCGGGCGCTCGACGTGGACCGCGTGCTGCAGCGGGTCGCGGAAGCGGTGGTCGCCCTCTGCGGCGCCGACGTCTCCCGCATCGCGCTCCATGACGAGGGCGCCGACACCATGAGCTTCCGGCTCGGCGTGGGGCCGGGCGGCGCGGCCGGCGCCGAGCCGCGCATCCGCGCGGGGCAGGGGGTCGGCGGCTGGGTGATGGCCACCGGGCGGCCCTACCGGTCGCCCGACATCGCCGAGGATCCCCGGCGCCATCCCGACTTCCAGCCGATGATCAACGCCGGCAACTTCCGCTCGATCCTGATCGTGCCCATCCACGGCGACGTCGGCGTCGAGGGATTGATCTGCGTGGGCCGCCGCGAGGTGCGGCCGTTCAGCGAGCGCGAGGAGATGATCTGCCAGCGCCTGGCCGCGCACGCGGCCATCGCCATCCGCAACAGCCACCTGTTCGCGGCCGAGCGCGCGGCGCGCGCCGAGGCCCACGCGGCCAACCAGGCCAAGGACCACTTCCTGGCCACGCTCTCGCACGAGCTCCGCACGCCGCTCAACGCGATGCTGGGCTGGCTGCGCATGCTGCGCAACCCGCGGCTCGACGAGGCGCAGAAGGTGCACGCGGTCGACGTGATCGAGCGCAACGCGCGGCTGCAGACCCAGCTCATCAACGACCTGCTCGACGTCTCGCGCATCGTGGCCGGCAAGCTGGAGCTCGAGCAATTTCCGCTGGACCTGGTGCCGGTGGTGCAGGAGGCGATCGAGGCCGTCCGCGCCGACGTCGAGGCCAAGGCGCTGGCCCTCGTCGTCGAGCTCGACCCGCGCACGGGCGAGGTGCGCGGCGATCCCATGCGCCTGCAGCAGGTGGTGACCAATCTGCTGTCCAACGCCGTGAAGTTCACACCGGCCGGCGGCCGCCTCGAGGTGCGCCTGGCCCGCGAGGGGGGCCACGCGCGGCTCACCGTCACCGACTCCGGCGAGGGCATCGACGCCGACGTGCTGCGCCACGTCTTCGAGCCGTTCCTGCAGGCCGACACCAGCACGCGCCGCACGCATCAGGGGCTCGGCCTCGGGCTGGCCATCGTGCGCCAGCTCGTCGAGGCGCACGGCGGGCGCGTGCACGCCGAGAGCGCCGGCCGCGGGCAGGGGGCGACGTTCGTCGTCGAGCTGCCGATCGTGGCCGTGCGCGCCCCGCGCGAGGACGTCGGGCCCGAGCGCCGTGGCCGTGCCGGCTCGCGGCTCGACGGCCTGCGCGTGCTGGTCGTCGACGATCAGAGCGACGCGCGCGAGGTCGTGGGCCTCGTCCTGCGCGAGCGCGGCGCCGAGGTCCACCTGGCCGGCTCCGTCGCCGAGGCGCTCGAGCTGCTGGGCCGGCGTTCGATCGACGTGGTCGTCAGCGACCTCGCCATGCCCGGCGCGGACGGCTACGACCTCATCCGCGCCGTCCGCGCCGACGGCGCCCGCCGCGAGCCCCCCATCCACGCCGTAGCTTTGACCGCCTACACCGGCCACGAAGTCCGCGAGCGCGCCATCGCCGCCGGCTTCGCCGCCCACGCGACAAAGCCCCTGAACCCCGAAGACCTCGTCGAACTGATCGCCAAGCTGCCACGGTCTTGATGTAGGGGGAGAGCGACCCCGCTCTCCCCCTAGACCCCCTCAGGGCTTCGCGAGCCTTCGGCTCGCGAAAGAGCCCTGTCGCCTCGCGCGGCCGACGGCACGCTTCTTGGACTATGACCGGTACATGTCAACCCAGGAGATGAGCGTGCTGCAGGATCTCCGGAAGTTCGTTCGACAGCATCGCGAGTGCGGAGTGCTCACGATTCATCTCGAGCCCCCCGCCGACACCGCATATTCCATCGAGATCGGCTGTCGCGCCTGCGACGCCGCGCTCTGCCGGACCGTGGATGCGGCTGCTGCCGCCTGGGATCTCACCCACACCGACTTGCTGCTCGCCCTGAACTGAGGCGCCGGGGCGTCGGCACCCGCCTACCCAGGCTGGGGACACTTTGCCCCTGGTGTAGGACTTACCAGGGGCACAGTGAGAAAAAAATTTCCGTCTTTCTTATGGGACGGGATTCTATCTATACTTTCCCGCCGATCGCCGCAGGCTCGGGCGCGGCAAATCTCACCAAGGGATTATGCGAACTGACCTCACGCCGTTGAATGGTCGGGCCAGTGGGCTCGTCGACGTTCTCGATCGCGTCCTCGACAAGGGCCTGGTCGTCGCCGGTGACATCAAGATCTCGCTGGCGGAAGTCGAATTACTGACGATCCGGATTCGTCTGATCGTGTGCTCCATCGACAAGGCCGAGCAGATCGGGCTCGACTGGTGGCGCTACGACAGCCACCTGTCACCGGGCCGGGATCGGCTGACCGATGAGAATCGCGTATTGCGGAAACAGATCCGGAGCCTCGAGCGACGCGTCGCGGCACTGGCCGCCAAGCCGAACTCGCGCGGTCGACGGCCCGAGTGACGGGGACGGCGACGTTCCCAGGGGGATTAACCGATGCCTGTTGAACGGACACAAGGCGGAAGCAGCCTCATCGACGTCCTCGACCGCGTGCTCGACAAGGGCATCGTCATCGATGCCTGGGTGCGCGTCTCGCTCGTCGGTATCGACCTGATCACCGTCGAAGCGCGCGTCGTGGTGGCGTCGATCGACACCTACCTGAAGTACTCGGAGGCCGTCGGCTCCGTCGGTTCCGTGTCCAAGCCGGCCGGGCTCAGCGCCGGCGATGGCCGTGCTAGCGAAGCCGTGCTGGCCGAGAACGCCTCGCTGCGGGCGCAGCTCGCCGCCAGCGGTGACGGCCGTGTGCGCCGGCGGCGCCGTCCGGCGGGCGCCAAGTCCCAGTAGCGCATGGCTTCTGCACGGACGACGACGGCCCGCGGCGTGAAGCCACGGCCGGCGACCGGGGCGACGAACCGCCTCGACCTTCTCGAGGCGCTGCTGATGTCACGCGACGCCGGGCAGTGCGCCCAGCGCGCGCTGGCGTGGCTGCAGCGCAACGCGGGCGTCCGCCGCGGATTGTGCCTGGCCGCTGACACCGCGCCGCCGCGCCTCGTCCCCGTGGCCAGCCTCGGCGTCGCGGCGTCCCGCCTGGAGCGCTTCAGCGTCGACCTCGAGATCCGCGATCATCCCCTGACACAGGCATTGCTCTCCAGCACGCCGACCGTCCTCGGCACTAACGGCCACGGCGCCACCGCCATGCCGCTGGGGCCCGGTCCGGTGCAAGCCATCTCGCTGGCCGCGCTGTCGCCCCGCGATTTGCCGGCCGGCCTGCTGCTGGTCGCGCCGTTCAGCCCGCAGGGGTCCGCGGAAGTGCGCTGGCTGGCGCGTGTGCTGGGACCACGGCTGGCCGCGCTGATGGCCGCGCGGCGCGTGGAAGAGGCCGAGAACCGCCTGCAGCGCGAGCGCGGCCTGCTCTACGGCATCATCAACGCGGTCATCGACCCGATCCTCCTGACCGACGCTGACGGCCGCATCATCATCGCCAACTCGCGAGCGGAGACGCTGCTGGCCGCCGACGAGGACCAGAGCGAGGGCCGGCGCCAGGCCGTCACGCTGAACAACATGCTGTTCTCGGCCGCGCTCAGCCGCCACGCCATCGAGGGCGCGCAGGCGCCGCGCCACGAGATGCCGCTGGTCGATCCCGTGGACGGCTCGGATCTGCTCTTCGAGCTCATGAGCACCCCGGCCACCGACGTGCGCGAGGGTGCGGGCATCGTGTCCATCCTGCGCAACGTGACCGACCTGCAGCGGGCCACCGCCGAGATCGAGGAGAACTACCGCAAGCTGCGCCACACGGAGGCCGACGCCCGCGCCGAGCGCGACCGCCTCGACCTCGTCATCGACTCCGTGGCCGACCCCATCCTCGTGACCGACCCGGGCGGCAACATCGTCATGATGAACGCGCCGGCCGAGCGCCTGTTCGTCGCCGTGGACGGCGACAGCGAGGAGGCCCACCGCCAGGTGCAGGCCAACGACGCGCACTTCTCGTCGTTCGTCTCCAACCTGTTCTTCGAGGGCGACTCGCGGCGGCGCACCGGCTCCATCGGCCTGGTGGATCCCACCACCGCCGCCTCCCTGCCCATGGAGGCCATCTCCGGCAAGATCGTGTCCGAGCACGGCGAGGTGACGGCGGTCGTCACCATCCTGCACGACCGCACGGAGGAGCTCGAGCGCGCGCGCCTGTACGAGGATCTCAAGACGCTCTCGGCCGAGCTGGAGCAGAAGGTGCGCGACGCCACCGGCGAGCTGGTGCGCCAGAACGAGCTGCTCCGCCGCTCGCACATCGCGCTGGAGCAGGCCTCCGCGCTCAAGTCGCAGTTCCTGGCGAACATGTCGCACGAGTTCCGGACGCCGCTGAACGCGATCCTCGGCTACACCAGCATGCTGCTCAAGGGTGTATCGGGCGAGATGTCGCCGCAGCAGCGGCGCAACCTCGAGCGGATCGACTCGAACTCGCACCACCTGCTGTCGATCATCAACGACATTCTCGACATCAGCCGCATCGAGGCCGGCAAGATGCCGCTGACGCTGGTGGAGTTCCTGCTGCCCGACATGATCCGCGAGGTGCTGGCCGAGGTGGAGCCGCTGATCGCGCGGGCCAAGCTCGCCGTCGCCACCGAGCTGGACGAGGCGCTGCCGCTGGTGAGGAGCGACCGCCAGAAGGTCAAGCAGATCATCATCAACCTGCTGACCAACGCGCTGAAGTTCACCCCGCAGGGCTGGGTGAAGGTGACGGCCGCCTACGACAAGCGCCTCGATCGGGTGACCATGTCCGTGGCCGACAGCGGCATCGGCATCTCGCCGAAGGACCAGGAAGTCATCTTCGAGGACTTCCGGCAGGCCGACGACTCGCCGACGCGCCAGTACACCGGCGCCGGCCTCGGCCTGGCCATCTGCCGCCGCCTCACGCAGATGCTGGGCGGCGAGCTCACCGTGCGCAGCGCGCTCGGCGAGGGCTCGACGTTCACCCTCACGATGCCGCGCGCGCCGCAGGACTGACGATGACCGCCGAGTCGTCGCTCCTGGTCCTGCTCGTGGACGACTATCCCGACAACCGCGACATCTACGTCCAGTTCCTCACGTACTCCGGGCTCCGAGTCGAGGAAGCGGAGAACGGTCACCAGGCGCTCGACAAGGCCTTCGAGCTCCGCCCCGACGTCATCGTGATGGACCTCTCGTTGCCCGGCCTCGACGGCTGGGAAGCGACCCGGCGCCTCAAGCACGATCCGCGCACCCGGGACATCCCCGTCATCGCGCTGACCGGCCACGCCCTGGCCGGCCATAGCAAGGGCGCGCTCGACGCCGGGTGCGACGCCTTCATCACCAAGCCATGCCTGCCGGAGCGGCTGCTCGATGAGATCCGCGCGATCCACGGCACCGCCCGAGCTCGATCGGGGGAACCCACGCCATGAGCCGCGTCGTCAAGCGCACCAGCCGTTCCAAGACGCCCGCCGCCGACGCCAAGCGCGGGCGGCCGGCGCCGGCCGCGGTGGCCTCGCGCGTCATCCGCGAGGAGACGCCGGGCTCCCACCTGCCGGCGGGCGCCACTCGCACGCCCGGCGCGCCGCCGGCCTCGTCGGAGAAGCGTGGCAAGTACGTGTACTGCATCGTGCGCGCGGACGAGGCGCTGCGCTTCGGCCCCATCGGCTTCGGCTCGCCGCCCGGCGAGGTCTACACGGTGCTCTACGAGGACATCGCCGCCGTCGTCTCCGACGCGCCGATGGAGGTGCTCGACGCCACCCGCGAGAACGTGCTGGCCCACGAGCGCGTGAACGAGGCGGTCATGCGGTACCAGACCGTCATCCCGATGTCCTTCGGCACCGTGTTCAAGACGCGCGACGACATCATCGAGCTCCTGCGCGGCGCCCACGGCGCGTTCCAGGACGTGCTCACGAAGATGGAGAACAAGGTCGAGTTCGGCCTCAAGGTCCTGTGGGACCGCGACGCCATGATCCGCAACATCGAGCACGACGACGAGGACATCCGGCGGCTGAAGACCGAGATCGCCACCCAGAAGGGCTCGACGTATTTCGCCCGCGTGCAGTACGGCCGTCTCGTCGACGGAGCGCTCCAGAGCCGTTCGGAGCAATACGTCGCCGAGATCTTCGAGGCGCTGCGCGACGTGTGCGTGGCCTCGCGCGCCAACAAGCCGATCGGCGACAAGATGATCATGAACGCGGCGTTCCTGGTCGACCGCGACCGCGAGCCGGCCTTCGACGCGCGCGTCAAGACGCTGGGCGCCAAGTACGACACGCTGACCTTCCGCTACACGGGTCCGTGGCCGCCGTACAACTTCGTCAACATCCGCCTGAAGCTGGAGCGCGCGAAGTAGCAGTCAGCATGCGCACGGCCGCAGGCGCGTGGGCGGTGGGGGCCGGCGACGGCGCCTCCGCCACGCGTCCTTACGCGGTCGCGGCCGGCGCCGTCGCGGTGGCCGGCGTCTACACCGCCATCCTGTGGCCGCTCCTGCAGCCTGTCGGCACGCCGCTCTTCTTCGCCGCCGTCGCCGTCAGCTCCTGGCACGGCGGCCTCGGCCCCGGGCTGCTGGCCACGGCGCTGGCCGCCCTCGTGGCCGACTGGTTTTTCGTCCCGCCCTTCTACGAGCTCAACGCCGGCACTCTCGTCCGCGTGGCCGCCTTCGTCATGGTGGCGCTCCTGACCGCCTCGCTCTACGAGCGGGCGCGCCGGGCCCAGCGCGAGGCCGAGGCGCTGGCGCGGGCGCGCGAATGGCTGCTGCGTGACGAGCAGGCAGCGCGGGCGGCCGCCGAGACGGCCAGCCGCGCCAAGGACGAGTTCCTGGCCACGCTCTCCCACGAGCTGCGCACGCCGCTGAACGCGCTGGTCGGCTGGACGTGGTGGCTCAAGCGCGGCGACCTCCCGCCCGAGCGCCGCGCGCGTGCGCTCGAGACGCTCGACCGCAACGCCAAGGCCGTGGCCCAGCTCATCGAGGATCTGCTGGACGTCTCCCGCATCATCACCGGCAAGACACGTCTGACCGTGCGCACGCTCGACTTGCCGGCGGTGGTGGATGCCGCCATTGCGGCCCTCCTGCCTGCCGCCACCGCCAAGAACATCGAGATGCGCGTCACCATCATGGCGCTCGGCCCGATGCAGGGGGACCCCGACCGCCTGCAGCAGGTCGTCTGGAACCTGCTGTCCAACGCGATCAAGTTCACGCCGGAGAAGGGCACCGTGACGGTGCGCCTCGATCGCGGCGCCGACACCGCGGTGGTCGTCGTGAGCGACACGGGCCGGGGCATCGGCCCGGAGGCGCTGCCGCAGATCTTCGAGCGCTTCATGCAGGGCAGCGGCGCGCGCACGAGCGGGGGGCTCGGCCTGGGCCTGTCCATCGCGCGGCACATCGTGGAGCTGCACGGCGGGACCATCGAGGCCCGCAGCGAGGGCGAAGGCCGCGGCGCGACGTTCAGCGTCACGCTGCCGCTCGCTGGGATCGGCGACGAGCCGGTGACGACCGGCGCCGAGGCCCCGGCGGTGACACCAGCCCCCCGGATCGACGGCCTCCACGTGCTCGTCGTGGACGACGACCCCGCCATGCGCGAATGGTGCGCGCTCACCCTCGGCGCCTTCGGCGCCACGGTCACGGTGGTCGGCTCGGTGCGCGAGGCGCTGGCCGCGCTGGCCCGCGCGGCGCCCGACGTGCTCGTGTCCGACCTGCGCCTGGTCGACGACGACGGCTACACGCTGATCCGCGAGGTGCGCGCGCGCGACGGCCAGCGCGCGCGCCCGCTGCCCGCCATCGCGCTGACCGCCTATCCGCGCGTGGAGGACCGGGCGCGGGCCCTCGATGCCGGATACCATGTGCACGTGCCCAAACCCGTGGAGCCGACCGAGCTCGTCTCCGTCATCGCGACCCTGGCCGGCCGGCCGGCGGCAGGCTAGCGTGTTCATCCTCGACACGCTGTTCATCGGCGGCATCAAGTTCGTGCTCCGGCGCGTGGCGGAAGCGGTCGACGCCCAGATGAACGACGTGGACACGCTGCGCCAGGAGCTGCTCGCCGCCCAGATGCGGGTCGAGCTCGGCGAGATGACCGAGGCCGAGTTCGCCGCGCTGGAGGCCGAGATGGTCGCGCGCATGCGCGAGATCCGCGAGGCCCAGGAAGCGGAGGCGGGCGCCTCGGGGCCCGTGCGGATCACCGGCATCGACGTCAGCCTCTCCACCGACGTCGAAGGCGAGTCCCCGGACGACTCCCGGTGAGCGCCGCCCGGCGGCGGCCCACGCGCCGGCCGGCCGCCGCCGACCACGCGCCGCGCTTCGCCTTCTTCGCCGGCAAGGGCGGCGTGGGCAAGACGACCTGCGCGGCGGCGGCGGCGGTGGCGGCGGCCGAGCGCGGCCGGCGTGTCGCCGTCGTCTCCACCGATCCCGCCCACTCGCTCGGGGATGCCCTCGGCTGCCGCCTGGGCGCCGCGGCGCGCCGCGTGCCCACGCGCAAGGGCCGGCTGGACGCGATCGAGCTGGATGCCGACCGCGCGCTGGCGCGGTGGCTGGCCCGCCGGCGTCCGACGCTGCGCACGATCGCCGAGCGCGGGACGTACCTGGACGACGAGGACCTCGAGCGATTGCTGCGCCTGTCGTTCCCCGGCGTGGACGAGCTCATGGCGCTGGTGGAGCTCGCGCGCCTGGCCGGGCGCGGCGCGTACGACGAGGTGGTGGTCGACACCGCGCCCACCGGCCACACGCTCCGCCTGCTCGACATGCCACAGACGCTGCAGCGCATCGCTGCCGTGCTGAACGATCTGCAGGCCAAGCATCGCTTCCTGACCGACAGCCTCGGCCGCGGCTATCGCGAGGGCGCCGCCGATCGCCTGATCGAGGAGCTGGACGCCGACGGCCGCCGGCTGACCGAGCTGCTCCGCGACCCGGCGCGCGCCCGCTTCACGTGGCTGCTGCTGCCCGAGGCGCTCAGCCTGGAAGAGACACGCGACGGCGTCGGCGCGCTCATCGCCGCCGGGATCCAGATCGCCGAGCTCGTGGTCAATCGCCTGACGCCCGATCCGCCGCGCCCCTGCGCCCACTGCGCCGCACGGCGCGCGGAGGAAGCCCGCATTCTCGACGCCGCGCGCGCCGCCTTTCCGAGCCTGCCGCTCCGCGTCCTGCCGGCGCTCGACGCCGAGCCCCGCGGCGTGAGCGCCCTGCGGCGAGTCGGCGCGCTGCTCTCGCGCGAGGCGCCTCGCGGATCGACCGCCGGTGTTGGACTGCAACGGTCTTCGCGACGCACGCGAGCCGGGAGGCATATGGGGGGGCCTTCGGCCCCCCCATTGTTGATGGGAAAAGGGCGCAAGGAGCCACGCACCGGATTGACCGCCAGGGGGCGTGAGCAGTCACGCAGCGGATCGACCGTAAGGGAGCAGCCACGTCACGAGTCGAAAGCAGCCGCGTGGCTCGACGCCATCGCGCCCAAGGGCGTGAGGCTGGTGGTGTTCGCGGGGAAGGGCGGGGTGGGGAAGACGACGTGCGCGGCGGCGGCGGCGCTGACGCTGGCGGCGGCGCGGCCGGACGCACGGGTGCTGGCGCTCTCGGTGGATCCCGCGCACTCGCTCGGCGACGTGCTCGGCGTGTCGGTCGGCGACGACGAGCGCGCGGTCCCGGGAGCGCCCGTCGGGCTTCGCGCGCGCGAGGTGGACGCCGACCGGGCCTTCGCGCGGTTGCGCGCGCGCTACCAGCATGCGGTCGAGCAGACGTTCGAGTCGCTGCTGCGCGGCTCCCGCTTCGACGTGGCCTACGACCGCGAGGCGCTGCGCGGCCTCATGGACCTGGCGCCGCCCGGCCTCGACGAGCTGTTCGCCGTGCTCTCGATCGTGGAGGCGCTGCTGGAGCGCGAGCCGCCGGTGGACGTCGTGGTCCTCGACACCGCGCCGACCGGTCATGCCCTGCGGCTGCTCGAGATGCCGGCGACCGCGCTCGGCTGGGTGCACGCCCTGCTGGCGATCTTGCTGAAGTACCGCGAGGTGATGGGGCTCGGCGAGGTGGCCGCGGAGCTGGTGACTACGGCGCGCCGCCTGCGGGAGCTGGGCGCCCTGCTCACGGACGCCGCCCGCGCCCGGGCGGTCGTCGTCACCCGGGCGGCCGAGCTGCCCGGGCGGGAGACCGAGCGGCTGCTGGCCGCGCTGAAGCGCCTGCGCGTGGCGGTGCCGGCGGTGGTGGTCAACGCCCTCGGCGGCGAGGGGTGCGCCCGCTGCGCCCGGGCGCGCCGAGCCGAGCGCCGGCTGGTCGCCGCCCTGGCCCGCCAGCGGGGGACGGGGCGACGGCGGTGGAGTATCATTTCCACGCCGGCCGTTGCGCCGCCCCCGCAGGGCGCCGCGGGGCTCGCACGATGGGCGCATACGTGGGAGCTCGAATGACGCCGACCCGGGAGACCGTCACCTACCTCTACTGCCTCGTCGTGGCCGAGCGGCGACCGTCGCTCGCCGGCGCGCCGCGCGGGCTGCCCGGCACCGGAGCACTGCGCGCGCTCGAGGCCGGCGGCGGCCTCTGGCTCGTCGTCGCCGACGCGCCGCTGGCGGCGTACGGCAGCGAGCCGATCGAGCGCAACCTGCGCGACTTCGAGTGGGTGGCCCTGCGCGGCGCCGCGCACGCCCGCGTGGTCGAGTACTTCGCGCGCCGCACGACCACGCTGCCGATGAAGATCTTCACGCTGTTCAACTCCGACGAGCGTGCGCTCGCCCACGTGCGCGGCGACGCCGCCCGCGTCCGCCGGGTGCTCGAGCGCGTGACGGGGCGCGCGGAGTGGGGCGTGCGCGTGCGGCTCGACGCCGCGCTGGTCAAGAAACGCGCAGGCAAGCGCCCGGCGCCGGCCGCGACCGGTCGCAGCGCGGGGACGAAGTTCCTGGTCGCCAAGAAGCAGGAGCGCGACGTCGCGCGCGACGTGGTCCGCGAGGGCCGCGCGGCCGTGGAGGAAGCCTACGAGACGCTGGCGAACGTGGCCGATGCCACGCGCCGCCGCCCGGCCGGGGAGCTGGAAGGCACGCGCCTGGTACTCGACGCCGCGTTGCTGGTGCCGTCCGGCCGCCTGCCGAGCTTCAAACGCCTGGCGCGGCGCGCGGCCAGCGGGCTGGCCACGCGCGGCTACCGGCTCAGCCTCACCGGTCCCTGGCCGGCCTACAACTTCGTGGGGGACGGCCGGTGACGGCGCCGTCGCGGGCCGCCGCGCGCGAGATCCTCGACGGGGCCGACGACTCCCTGCTCGACCTCGTCGACAACCTCCTCAACCGCGGCGTCGTGCTCTCTGGCGAGGTGATGCTCGGCCTGGCCGGGGTCGACCTCGTCTACCTGCGGCTGACGGCGCTCCTATGCGCGGCCGATCGCGTGGGCTTCACGCGGAAAGAGTCATGAGCGTCTACCTCTACGCGGTGATGGGCGCCCGGCCCCGGTCGGCGTGCGGAAGCGGCATCTGCGCCGAGCCGCTGCGTCTCGTCGTCGTCGGCGAGTTCGTGGCCCTCGTGGGCGACGTGCCCGCCACGCCGGAGATCACGGCGATGACCCTGCGCGCGCAGGACGCGGTGCTGCGACGGCTGGCCGCCGAGGTGGATGCCGTGCTGCCGGCGCGCTTCGGTACGCTGCTGTACGACGACGCCGCCCTCACCGACGCGCTGGCGCGCCGGCGCGGGCCGCTGGCCGAGGCGCTGGGCCGCGTGGCCGGTTGCGAGCAGATGACCGTGCGCGTGTGGGGCGACGGCGCGGCGCCGGCGCCGGCCGCCGGCGGCGAATCGGGCGGCGGTCCGGGCACGCGCTATCTGACCGATCGCCGCCGCGCGCACGCGGCCGCCCACAGCGTGCCGGAGCTCGAGCCGCTAAGGCAGCGGCTCGGTGATCTCGTGCGCGCCGAGCGTATCGAGCGGCACGATCGGCCGCCGCTGCTGGCGACCGTGCAGCACCTGGTGCCGCGCGGCGCCGGCGGCCGCTACGTGGCGGTCGTGGACGGCTGCCGCGCCGGCCTGCGGCCGTGCCGCGTGAGCGTGAGCGGCCCCTGG
>Ga0137397_10001567_pt1 | contig 16002 bp, 14 predicted proteins | sample czorhiz116metaG_FD_106658 | JGI IMG/M metagenome (GOLD analysis project Ga0137397, IMG submission 106658) | Vadose zone soil microbial communities from Angelo Coast Range Reserve, California, USA - czorhiz1.16 metaG | ecosystem: Environmental > Terrestrial > Soil > Vadose zone | place: USA... | reverse complement strand
GTTCCACCGAAATCATTCTGCCGCTCCTCCGCCTTACGTAGGCCTGCACTGTTTGCAAACCAATCGTTGGCATCTAAGAGATCGTTCCGCAAGTAATCAAATCCCGTACCATGAAACTGATTCGCACCCGACCGTGTGACAATTGATATCTGCCCTCCCGGCGAGCGGCCGAATTCAGGCGCATACGTTGAAGTCTGAATGCGAAATTCTTGCATTGCATCCACAGATACCAAACTGTTCGTCCCGCCAACCACGCTGAATGAGCCGAGGGCCCCCCCCAGGCCACTCCCAGGAAGATTCGTCGCGCTCACGCCGATATTTGCGCTCACGCCGTCCACCATCCAATAATTGGAGCTGGGTCGCTGTCCGTTGATACTAAATTGTCCCCCGTCCGTTACGTTGGTGGCTGCAATGACAACTCCCGGAGCAAGTTCAATCAACGATTGAAAACTTCTGCCATTCATCGGAAGGTTGTCGGCAAATTGTCGATCAACGACCGTGCTCACCGCCGCATCCTGCGTATTGATTTGCAAACCGCTTCCCTCTACAGACACGCTCTCGGAGGTTGATCCCACCTGAAGCGTGAAATTGCGACTGACTGAATCTTGTACGTTCAGAATCAAGTCAGTTAGGTCAATTCCTTTAAATCCATCTTTGCCAACGTGGAGCCGATAACGGCCCGGCTTCAACCCTGTGACCAAGTAAACGCCAGACCCATTCGAGATACCATTCCACGTGACATTTGTATCGGTGTTCGTCACGCGCACTTCAGCGCCAGCTACAACTGCACCAGATTGGTCCGTCACCACGCCAGAAACTGTGGCAGTGTCGGCCTGGCCGTAGCTGAATCCCGCAACAAAGAGAGTTGTGAAGAGGAACAGAGCCAATTTCGTGGGAAATTGCCGAGCATTAGTACATCGAGTTCCGGCGCGGTGCTGACACGCATAAGCCATCGACCGTGTCCTCCATGCCAGAGTATTCAAAGGAGGAAAGCCCGTCGTTCCCATGCCATTGTTGAAAGACCGACGAAATTCTGATGATCCGGGATAGATCGAAACGACGAGACTGGAAACTAGAGGTGCCAGGAACTACGGATGATTCGCAGGGCTACCTAGATAGGCGTTGAGTATCTTTTTTCCGTGCGGACGTAGGTCTAACTTACCGTTCTGTTCGAGAGTCACAAACACGCGATCGATGTTCGATAGGGCCTTCGCGTCATTAACGTTCAGCATCCAGCGCTTCTGTGAAACGTCATCTGGATCGAGCGTGCCTAAGCTGCGAACGCTTTCGTCGTTGCCCTCTTTGTGGCCCCATACGTAATAGGCGTACTTGCCAGTGCCGGACCTATTTGTGGAGAGATCGTAAGCGTAGAACACGAGAGACTGCCCCTGTGTGTAGAACACGCGACCAACCGCTTTCTTCGTTTTCCCGTTAGCATCCGTATCGTAAACATCCACGATATGAAGATTGCGTGCGCCCACAAGCTCTCGCAATTTTGTTTCTGCTGCCAGCACGTCTTGGTTGCGTTCCTTCAGTGAAGACTGTTCCTGGAGCTTCTCATTCAAGGAGCGAATCTCCTGATTTTGGGCCTGAATCGCCAATTGCTCACTCTCCCGCTCGGATCTCAATCGTTGGAGAGCTTCCTCCGCTTTCACTTGTGTAGCGCGTGTGACTTGGAGCTCAGCCCTCAACGTGACGATTTCTTCCTTCATTCCGGTTGTCACCTTCTGCAATTCTGTATTCTCACCATTTCTGAGTTGAAGGTCGTGCTCAATCCGCGACCGTTCGGCCTTTAGGGCGACCACTTCTTGCTCCAAGATTTCTTCGTGGCGGCGAAGTTGATCCGCCAGACTATCCGTTTCAGTGGTAGAAGGCAGAATGACAGCGAGGGGCACCGATGGTGATATCGGACCATGAGTTATTTTTGATTGCCGCAAAACAAGACCAACAACTAGACAGCCACCGATGACAAGGAGGCCCGCCCCGATTCCCCACCCTCTGGCCGTGCGGAAAGGCCCGAAACGTCTACGACTGGGCATCTCATAATTATTCTGCGGCCTTACGTGGCAGGAGAACTGAGCACCTTCCCTGCTCGCGGTACGAAGGATCGAATTTCGCAGTCGGTCTTCCGCGTTTTGCGAGCGTTCCACTTCAAAGCCCGGCGCTTGGGTGAAACAAGCGGAATGAATTGTTCCAAGGTCGGAAAAGGAACTGCGGCACGAAGGGCACTCTTCCAAGTGTCCCTTCACCATCTCCCATTCCGCCTCTTGGATTTCGCCTGCTGCGGCTAGGAAGCAGAGTTCCTCAAGTTTTTCATGGCTAAGGATTGGCCACCCCCAGATCCATGCGCGCCGTCGCTGGAACTCTAACCGCCAATTCCTGCGGTTGAGGTTGAGGCAACAGAATATTCCGCAGTTTTATCATGCCGCGATAGTAATTATGGCGTGTCGCTGGCAGTGATTCCCCAGAGTTCTCCGCGGCTTCCACAAAAGTCATTCCTTCAATACATATTAGCTCGATGGCTCTTCGTTGTTTCGGCTTGAGGCCGGCCAGTCCCTCCCCCAAATACCTAGCTGCTTCTGTTGCGGTGAGCCACCTGTCGGCGGCCCTCTCAGTTGAAAACGCCAGTGGCATTATCTCGTCCAGGTTCAGCTTCGAATAAAAATGCCGATGTTGAAGATGGTAGCGCCTGTTAATGCTCCGAGTGTACGCATATTGGAGGAGCCATATCTTCAGTGTGCCCTTGGAAGGATCGAATAATCCCTTCTTTCGAAAAACATCCAGGAATACGATCTGGACGACATCCTCGGCTTCCCCTTCGTCCTTCACAAGCTTATAGGCTACGCTGTAGATGAGCCGCTGATACCGATCAACAATGACCGCAAACGCATCGTCGTTTCCAAGGGTCAGTTGTTGTAAGAGATCGTTGTCGGAGGCCTTTTGGAGTTCACTCCATTCGAGAAGGCGAGCGCCGTTAAGAGTGACGGCCTCGCTCATTGATGGGCTCCTGCCGAACGAAGCCCAGTGCACCAAGCTAATTCATCTTTCTCGCTGCATACCAATTCTGGAATTTCGCGAGAGACCTGCTCGAAGTTCTGCGGAGGAGCAACGGGAGAACCAAGGATTTGACAGACGAAGCCGGGCTTTGCTTCGTATAGCAAGCACGTGGAGGGATCCACTTCTCGACGCATAACGAGTGATGAAGTATAAAAACTCAGCATGCTCGAAAGCCGACCTTCAAGAGGTAGCTCATCTTGCGGCAACCAAGAATCTGCCGGGGCCTAACAGATTCATTTGCCAGCCATTTAGCAATCTGGAAGCATTGGTGTCAAGTAGAGTTTGTGGAGGCGCTCTTCGACTCTCGCGGATTCAGGATTTTGCAAATCAGAGTGTAAGTTTAAGGTGAGTTAACATATTGGCACAACCACTCCACGGTTTAGGAAATTCAGCCATTTGATTGCTATAGCAAACGACGCCTAATTCGTACGTTATCCCTTCGGGATTCTTCGGTCGATGAGCCTGTATAGAAGCAATTGCAGCGGCGATGCCAAGACCAAAAAGATGAGCAAAGCCCAATGGGGCATTGGTGGATCCCACGGTCGGGCGTGCACTCCCCAAATATAGGCTATTAGACCTAAGAGCGCAGTTATCCTGATGCTCCGTAGAAGCAACGCGAAGGCTACCGGAACCGCGCGCCCATGTCTTCCATATTCAGAAATGAGGTCGCACCAAGTGCGACCCACGATCGGACGAGTCCCAGTCTTTACCTCCCGGCTAGACCTCTCTTCACCGGGACCAACCACCTCTTGATTTTTGCCGAAACCAGTCCTATTATGCGCCCCTGTTAAGGGGCGCGTGGTCCCGTCGTTCATGGGCTACCTCCCCTAATTCTGACTGCGGCCAGGATTCGGTGCCCTACACGGGATCCTGGCTACTTTTTTGTCTCCCTAGCTGCCGAACTTAGCGATCTCCTTTTGTTAAGTATTGGGCCTCAGCGTCATGAAACACACGACTCTCACAATTCGCGCGCGTAGACGGTGCTGCTTGGTATAGCAAGCGGACAATACAAATAAGAGACCTCGCTCCGTTAGGGATTCACCTCGGTGCCTCACCCTCGGTCAGTATCCGTGGCCCTGTCGCGACTCCGAATCCATCGCGGACTAAAAAATTACCATCGCAAGCCATTTATCAACACGAAGTACGAGTGTCAAGCAGAGTTTGTGGAGGCGCTCACTGACTCTTGCGTGTCCGGATTTTTTACAATTCAGCGTGCACGGTAAAGGTGAGTTAACGTATTGGCACGACAGCTGCCCGGTTTAGCCAATTCCACCATCTGATTGCTATAGCAAGCGGCGCCTCATCTTCATATCACAGCTAACTCCGAGCCCGGAACGTTGCTGTTCGATGGGCCGCAAGCGGAAGCATTTTTTTCACCCCCTTCGGCGCATTATTCAGTATTATGCAAAACCATGCCCGGCCAATTGATACGAATGGATGTGGAGGCTGCAAAGGAAGACCTGAGAACTCGCACCTTGAGGCCGATAGGGTATGACTTTGGCCGGCTGCTTTACTTAGTTTCCGTGAGGGATTACAGCACAGGAGAATACCATCATCACGGACTTGCGCGTTCCTTTTCTGAATTTGCCGCGCGTGCGGCCATTGCCGCCTGCCACAAAGAACTCTTCTACGACCTCGCGGCTTGCCCGCTGAAATTGTTCGTTCCCCAGGTCGAGCGCTTCATGCGGTCAGCTCGTCAAGATCTGCGGCAAACTGTAGATTCCTGGGAGACTCTTGAGGTGTACCGTCTGACGGTGCCCTGTCCCTGTGATCGCTTGACCGCTGCACTGTTTATGTCAAACGTTAAGATTGCGATGGCCCTTTTGAAATCTCGTCGCCCGGTTCAGCTAGTGAAAGCACAATCCGCATGGCCACGCCTGTCACCTGGCCGATAATCTCCGCTTCTTTCTGGAATACAAAAATACGGGTCTTGACCGGGGAGAGAGGGTGCGCGAGGAGAACCAACTTATCCTCAACGAGTTCGCACCATGCACAGGCATACTCGTTCCGGAGGTCAACAAAATAGATCGGGCGGTCAAATTCAGATCGGGCCACTCCGTGCCGTGGTTTCTTCACATCGGGATCGATCTCGACGAAGGACCCAGGTCTGATCAGCGGGTAGAGTGTGTAGTCTTTAAGGCCAATGAAACCGTACAACCGATGGCGCAAGTCGAAGTGCTGAACAAACTCGATGGGAACTCTGCCCCACGTTTCGATCATGCGTGAAAGCAAATTCGTATGACTGAGATTCAGGCCCGGGTCAAAACGGACGGGAACCTCAAGTAACGCGAGTGCTTCTTCCGCCGAATCGTATTGTGCCAGGTGGGTTTTCGCAATCGGCAGTTCAGCGTGATATTTCTTTACCTTCTTCGTGTCTACGCCGTAGAGCGCGAGCACTTCGGCGTAACTCAAACCGTAAATACTCGCGAGCGTAAACAATTTGTAGATGCTAGGCAGAGCCGCTTTTTCGTTTTCGATCTGGGTCAACCAAGGACTGGAGATCAGAAATTCTTCATTTCCTTCGGCATCGGCAATGCTTTTGCTGAAGACAGCAAATTCGCGCGTAGTGATTCCTAGTCTGGTACGAATGTCCTTAAGGCGTGCTCCAGGGTCCATGGGTTCCTGCTAGCTCATCGCCGTTGCTAGACTCAAACTGGCCAGACTCACCCAAGAATAGTGCGTGTCCGGGCAAAATCGTTTCATTGAGTCGCAAGGTGCCGAAACCACCGAGGGCCGTCTGTGTGTCGGCAAACTCGAGAGAAAGAAACACTCCCAGTGCGTCCGCGATATACCTCCACACGCCTAGCTGGAAGGCGGTCTCAATCTGCGCCCATTGATCTCGCGGATTGTAGTTGCTCGTTTGTATAATGTCGATAGTACTTAAGGGTGCACAAACCACCTCGGCAGCATCGATATCTACAACGTTTGACGCCAGACGCGCCGTGACGGCGCGTTTTGCTTGGTGCAACAAGCAGTTGTCCACGCCAAGAGCGAACATCTAACAGGCGGGGATTGTTTGTTGAAGACTGATTGCGCTAAACCGAGCGAGGTTGGCGCGCCGAACCAAGCCTCACGGGGTCGATGTTTTCAAGTCGACGAGTGACCTCTGAGCAGAAATATTCCGCTGCGCGCACCGTGTAAGCGACAACCCTGACAGCCTCAAAAGGCCCAAATAGCCAGAGCAAAATCAATACGCCGTTTGAGGCAAGGATGAAGCACAGATAGGTGACCGTAAGCTTGACCTCGGCTCTTGGACTTGGCTCATAAGTGTAGCTGGCCAACTTGAGGTGAAGATCCATGAGATGTGCAACCTGCTTCTGAGTCATACGCACCCATTGTATTGCAAGCCTCTTCCGCTCCTTCAGAAAGAAGCGCTGGACGTCCCCTACGCCCTCCTGTGAAACGAATTCCATGTCATCAGTAGCAAAGATTCTCTTAATGGCCGCCGTCTCCGCAAACACAGAATCGAGAGCCGCGCGGGCCTCGGTGTAATCTTCAATGGTTACTACTTGCGCGTGGCTTTGCCTGCTCCATTGCACAAGCAGGCGACCGCTGAAGATTAAGATCAGCGTGCCAAGAAGTACGATTGGAATCAGCCCGCTCACGGCCGTGATGTCCTTCCGACACGCCTCGACAGGTGAGCAAGCGCAGCTCTCGTCTTGGCCGCGAGAAGCGCATAATCTCGGTCGATTGCGCGTTCTGCTGGCGGCAAGGGCTCGGGCTGGGAGGACCAAAGGCTTGCACACCAAATAACGAGGGTTATGAGGTGAGTTAGTGGAATCAACTTTCTCAATCCAACTGAAGATTCCTTGCCGGGAGTAGACAAGAAAGCTAAATTCACCACATCGAGTGCAACCACCAATGAATAACCGACCGTCAAACCCAGGAGATTGCGCCCAAAGGAAATCCGGTAACGTCCGAACAACCACAGCATTACTAACAGAAGCGCACCCTCCACGTATAGAAGATACCGGCCGAGATCGGCGGTGGCACGCGGAAAGGAAGTAAATCCTCCGTGTAGAAGATCCGAAGCGGCGTAAGCAAGGGCGAGAACGAACACGACGCGCAGTAATTCTTGAGCGATACGTGCAACTCCCGGGTTGTGCCGAAGGGCCCGCTTGAAAATCTCGAAGATTACGGCGTAGCTAGCAACGATCCTGACGAGTTCTGTTTGCCAGTAGAAAGCTCCATAAGAATTTGGAGTCACGCTAAGGCAGAGGAAACGAAGAACTTCGATCAGGAAAAGACATCCGATGTAGCAATAAAAGAAAAGATATCGTTTCTGAAGTTCTGTCCTCAAACCGCGGAAGAGGATAGCTGCTTCCAGAGCCATCGCAATCAACCAAATCAGATTCGTATCCATGGAGGCCGAGTCGCTCGATGGTGCGAAATCCTAACATGGAAACAAGAGGAAGGTGTATTGCACCTTCCTCTTGCTTGCCTTACCGTTTGTTTAGCTGTCAAGGGAGGGGCGCCTTAGCGCTTCATTTGACACGCAGGCGCTGCAGTTCCCTATCCACGTACAAGTTGGCGCGACATGGCCGAAGCAGGAGGCGGGGGAATTGGGTGCGGGTAAGGTGGTACCGGTGATCCGCCCCTCCCACCCAACCTCGAGGCGAGATTGCCCGAATCCGTAGGCTTTGGGTATGGCGGATATGGTGGTACAGGTGATCCCCCTCTACCGCTCAGCGTTGATTTGAGATTGTTTGAAGCTGGGGGTTGGGGGGACGGGTAAGGCGGTACCGGCGACCCACCTCTCCCAGCTAACCTTGATGATGCTGATACACCGAGAAGCAAACTGCTGAGTTTCCGTGAATACATTGTGTCCTCCTGACTGAAAATCTGAGCTGGAAGGCCAGCCCAGTCGGAGCTATAGAACCACAAAAAAGCAAATAGAAATGTCGGTACGATTATTTCGAGTGGAACGTACTTGCTATCACAACCAAAGCAGTGGAGGACCAGAGTGGCCAGCGCGTATCTAGCAGAAAATCCGCCAGAAACTCGCTTGCTGAAACAAACAGGCTACACTCAATGCAATTGCCTACCTTCGGCTCGGCCTGGCTCTTATCGAGAAATTCCGTGCTTTACTACCAGCGTTTTTTGCGATGAGGAGATTCGAAGTGCTGGGCGGGACCGCAGGGCTGGTGCCTTGTTCTTAGACTTTACCTTATCTCTCGACGGAGATCGGCGAGTCACTCGTTTGATCATTCTGCGAGCCAGAGAGACCAGTAATTGCCTATCCCGGTCATGTAATCTGCTGAACAGATGGTTGAACTGATCCAGGAGGTGCAGATCTCTTTTTGACAAACTTACGGAAGTCTCTGGGGAGCTTGTGCTTCCGGGAAGAACGGGCGGTTCGTAAGGGCCGTCTTCTTCATAAACGAGGTGAAATACGGGCACTTCAAGGGCCTTGGCGAATCTTGTGAGTGTCTCAAGCGTTGGGATCGTGTGCCCATTCTCTACGCGGGAGATGTAGTAGCGGAAGAGGCCGGTGCGCTTCTCCATGTCTACTTGAGAAAGCGCCTTGTATTCGCGAAATGCACGCAACCGCTCTCCGATGATCACTTTGGCCCCTGTTATCTTGAGGTTTGCCGCACCCCGCCGAAACCGGATTGGGTCAGATGTGAGTTGGTTTTAGGTCGAGCTCCAGCATTGGAACGGAAGGGTTTGCGTCGGCTGAGCGTGACTGGATATGGGCGATTTGAAGCTGTTGCTCCCAGTCGGGGTGGCAGACGATGACCTTGGCTGACAAATTGCCGTCATCTGTCTGCTGACAAAGAATGATTACAGAGTCCCAGATCTCGGCAGCGCCGTTTCTTCGGACCCGTTGCCCAACGCGGACAGAGACTGAATTGGTCTTCGCGTGAAGACGGCCGGAATCGCCGGCGTCGCAATGAACTTCAAATGTGAGGCCGTCAGTTCCATTGTTCCGGTCGGATCTCATACCCATTTGATCCTCACGTACTTGATTGCTAGCTGGCCCTTGGCACTGACAGGACCTGTCTCTTTTTCATGGGAGAGTATACTTTGTGGAATCATACATTGAGCCGGTAGAGTATTTGTGCTGCGTATGCCATCGCATGGCAGCACGGTTGGAACGGGTGCTTCCGAAAAGAGAGCGTTTGCGCGCGTTTTAATCCAATTGCGCAAAGAACGCGGCCTATCGCAAGAAGCTCTTGCCTCGAAGAGCGGATACCATGCGAAGTACATTAGCCTCCTCGAACGCGCCAAATATAGTCCCTCTCTTACAACCATTATTGAGATTGCTGACGCCTTGGGCGTTTCGGGCTCCAATCTTGTTCTCCGTGTCGAGAAGCTCCTTCCGAAAAATCGAAGAAGACGCCGCGATGCTCGTGACATCCGGTAGCTGACGGACAGGGCGTCTAATTAGTCACCCATTTCGGTATGGAAAGTATACTCTCCTTCGCTAGGGATAGTATACTTTGTGGAACTATAATTGGTAACCCTTCAATCTATAGCCGCCTATGGGCCGAAAAGGCGGCAAATCACATCCGCAAGATCCTGTTGTACGCGCTGCTTTCGCCCGCGTGATGGCGGAACTTCGGGGGAAGCGTGGCCGGAAGGGATACGTGTCACAGGAAACGGTTGCGGCCAGAAGTGGATACCACGAGAAATACATCGGCCTACTTGAGCGACGTAAGAATACCCCAACATTGACTGCTGTTTTTCAATTCGCATCTGCACTGGACGTTTCACCGTTGACTCTTGTGACCCGCGTTCGAAAGCTGCTACCGAAGTTCAAGCATTTGGAGCGGAAGGAGAAAGACTAGCAATGCTAATTGGCGAAGTGAAATGCGAGAGTGCTGCCGCTTCGTAGCGTGCGTTCTCTTAATTGGAAGCAGATACCTTCAAGAACTGCTTGCCGTATCGGGGAACATAGGAAATACCAGAATGGCACGGAGAGCCATTCTCACCAGCCGACCGGCTTTCAGAAGTGAAGAGTTTTGAATCTTCACGTTCACAACCGCTTCTGTTCGAAGTCACAGCGAAGAGTTGACCCCTCTACGTTTCCGTCAGACGGATTGGATTGAATGGAGGCAATTCTCAAGGGCTCGTCCCAGTCGGGATGGAAAACCACAACCTCGACTGCTAACGATCCATCGTCCTGCTCCTTACACTCAACGAGCAAGGAGCCCCAGAACTCCTCTTTTCCTTCTCTGCGAATCTGCTGCCCGACCTTTACAGACACCGCATCGCTGGCAACTTCAAGATGTCCCGCATTTCCTGCATGACAGCGCACTTCGAACTTCCGGCAGTCCTGCCTGGCGCTTGGGTTCAATTTGGGCTCCTCAACCGTTTTGTTATAAGGGTCGCCAGAGGTCGATTTGATAGGCACAACTTCCTGTTTTTTTGTGGCTTCCCCGTCCATTAGGGTTTACCTCCATAGGTTGAACCATGACCGAAAGGGCTCATCCCCTTTTGCGTGGAAGGACCTTCCACGAATTACAACTTTGGGACAATTTTCTTCCACTGCGCGACTTGAGTTGCACGCGCTGTTCCTGCAGAGCACGCGTGAAACACTACACTTACTATCGGTCGGCCCGGTCCGGGGACAACATCGAGGAAAAACCGAGAAATGATCTGAGACCTTTGTTGCACGCGAGATACCATCTGCATCCACTGAACATCTGCTTGGCATACCAAGCAGAAACGCAAAAGGCTGCAGCTGGACGATCTATCGAAGATTACTAGCCCGGTGTCCGGGCCGAATCAGCTCTACAGAGAGCGCGCATGATGAAAAAAACACTGGAAGCTGCGCCGCGCAAACGAGCGGCTTGCAGGTGCGTATGGGCTTAGAGCTTAGGAGTGAATCCTGGGTCGGGAGGGTTGCTTCGGAGGCCGCTCAAAACAGATGATAAGAGTAATTCTACGGAATAAATTCGGCTTTTGGGTCGAACCGTCGTGCAACTTTAAACGCCTACGAATAAAATCGCTTCAAGGAATATCCTAATCATCACTCGACCATCTTAGTTTGCGACTCCGAACATCATTGTGCACTCTCTCCAGGCCTAATTTTTCGACCTAGCTCTGCCTATCGCGCGGAGTTTCCTTTGGAATCGGAAATATTCGGTAGCGCACCGAATGTTCTTGCAGATCCTAAATAAGTGACAAATCAAAGGTTGGCTCCCCGCGTAGGATTCGAACCTACAGCCTCTCGGTTAACAGCCGAAAGCTCTGCTACTTTTCTCGCGGCAACAACGGTCCTTCAGACCGTCGAGTTTATGTGCAACTAACGTGCAATCCGAAGAGCGCGGACTTCGCGAGATGTTAACGGAGGACAGCGTGGAAGTCTTGATTTTTTTGGCCAGCCTAACGGTTTTCAACACCGTTGGGATAAGACTGGGATAAAAGAGACGTGCATTCGCTGTCTTTGAGCGAAAGAAAAATCTCCGTAACTTCAACGTAGTTTTCAGTTTACTGGCGGAGGAGGTGGGATTCGAACCCACGAGACCCTTGCGAGTCTAACGGCTTTCAAGGCGGGTGGTTGCGCTTCGGCTCGCTGGTAAGTTGTTGACAACTAAAGACCCCGTTCGGCTCGCTCTGGACGGTTTGGGCACGGTTGGCAGCCAATTGGGATAAATTGGGATAAAGCCAATTTGCCAACCCGCTCAGGGCTTTCATCTAGCTTGGAAACTCAGAACGTGAGGTAAAGGATCCCCAGCCGCCGTGAAAGTCAGTTGGTAAGACCCGGTTGTTAGCCCTTTTGTGCTTAGGTTGAAGATGTATCCTCCCGTCGGACCCAAAGTGGGGTCGAAGCGGAAATCATTATCGGGATTCGCGTTGCCGGAAGCCTGCAACACCTCGGAAGCGTTCGTGCTGGTCTGGACTAAGCTGACAGCGTGAACGACGACGGTGGAACTGGAGACGTCGCCGTTATTCGCGTCGCAGAGTTGGATTTTCAGCGGAATGGTGCTGCCGCTCTGAACAGCGCGAGTCGGGTCATACAGCAGGCATACTCCGTAGGTAATCGAGTAGCTGACCGATTGTGTGGGGGCGATGTTTCCCACTTTGTCCGTCGCGTTAACAATAAAGGTCTTGCTACCTACGGGTGCCGTGCTAAGGGGAGAGCCGCTGGCAACAGTGCCAGTACAAGTAGCCACGCCTGAGCCACCATCAGCGCAGCCGTAGTTCGCGTTGACGGCTTGATTCAATAGATAGTTGCCGCCTGCGGTCGGGGAGCTAATGCTGATGGTTGGAGGTTTCTTGTCCACCATGTTTCCTGTAACAGGTCCCGCAGTCGCGCAGTTCCCTGCAACGTCACAGATCGAGCGAGTGTCCGTCGCTGCGTTAGACGTTTCAGTTTCTGCAGGCACGCTGGTGGTGAGGGAGAAACTGGCGTCAAGGGGATTAGCGAGGCCGGAACCTGCATCACTAGCAGTGCAAAGAATGGTGACGTCGCTAGCGTGCCAGAGGCCGTCAGGAGCACTACAACTGATGGAGGGAGCGGTCTTATCAAGCCTGATAGTAAGTGTCTTCGCCCTCTCAACGTTGCCAGCGTTGTCTGTTCCAAAGAAGGTGATCGTTGTGATGCCTTCTGTGGTAATGGCGAACGATGTCGAGGCACCTGGCACAACCGTGGTTGCGATGAACTGAGCCCCGGTCGCGCTGTATGTAATCTGCTTCACAGCCGCGCCGCCATTGCTGCCAGTGGAAACCAAGCTTAACGTGATGTCCGAGTTGTTCCACCCGGCCCCGTTGGGTTGGGGCACTGCAGCAATAGTTGTGGCAGGGGGTACCTTATAGGAAGCAGGGATTCCACATGGCTGTGTGCACAGCGCAACCAAGATGTTTGCGTCCATGATGTCTATGATCCCGTCGCCGTTCAGGTCGCGGGCGTCAGTTGGCCCGGTCGCTGGCGTACTAAGAGCTGCCAAAACGATGTTGAGATCGTCTTGGTTGATCTGACCGTCAGCATTGAGGTCGCCCCTCTTGGACTTCGGCACGAATATTTGAACTTGTGTTGCCTGATTACCATAGCGGGCAGTCACATTCGTTGAGCCTGGACCTACAGCGGTTACGAGCCCGGCGGAATCCACAGATGCGACGGAATTGTCAGCGACACTATATGAAATCAAAGAAGACTTAGTTATGTCCAAGTTGGAGCCATCATCGAAGTCACATCTCACAACGAGGGGCAGTTCCTGGCCCGTGTGGCGAAATCTAATTTGAGTGAAATTGACACTGAGCCCTATTGCATTTGCGTTCGACTCCAAATCGACCACAATAGAAGGAGAAAAGACTGCATTCTCAGGAGAAAGTACGCCCAGAGCAGTGAGTTTCTTCAGACCGATTATGTCATTTGGCATGACAAGAGCAAAGGAATACGGTTGTGAGGACTTGGGGGACGTGATGCCGATGTTTTCACCGATCAACTGAACTGCAGAAAAGGAGACCTGTGGTGACGTGGAGACCTGAACAGTAAGCGTTTGACCAGGCGCTACTCTTGTACCGGTTACGGGGCTGACAATCATGATGGTCTGCTGCGCGCATACTGAGTCGGAGGCAAGGAGAAAGGTGCAGAAGAGCAGAGCGAACTGCCCCACGCGGGTTAGGATTATTGTGGCTTTTCTAGCCATCTTGATGCTTTCTCTTCCCCTTACGGCCATATGTTCACGAATAAAACGCTGTTTATAGGCGAATCGAGCAACCCCAGCACGAGGTCAGGGTCAATGGCAGCTCCAAAATTGGAATTGGAAACGATAATAGTTCCAGCCAGAATCGTTCTGTTTAGCTCATCCGGGCCCAACGGGTAGATCCCGCGCGCCACCGTGTGAATCATAGGAGAAGACGGTGAATCTACCGCAGACAAGCCGAACCCGTAACTTTGGCTGGTACCAGAGACTAGGAGATCGTTCGGACCTCCGAACAGCGATTGATATCCGCCCGCTGGCAAGAGATTTGCACAAACGAGGCCACCACCAATCGCGTTAAATGCCGCCTGAGAAGCTAGTTCTTGAGCAGTGCTGGCCGTACCTACTATTGCATGAGCTCGGATCGCAACCGGGCCGGAACTGTTGAGCTGTGGCAACAAGGTATTCACATTGGGAGGTGTGTTAGGGTCACTCAAGTCTGTAACCGCACCACCAATGGGCTTCCCCAACAAGTAATTGAATACTGCGTGACAAGCAGCGCTGCTTGTCAGTAATCGATTGGCAAGGCGAGTCCCGTTGTGAGGCGTACCAATCGTGATCAACTTGTGTAAATAACCTCGACCAAAATTCTCGCTATCAAGGAATCTCTGATCTAGAACCATTCTCCGTGCCACCAAACCGCCCATGCTATGGGCAACGATATCGACTTGAGCCGCTGCAACGGAGAATTGCACCTTGAAGTCTGAAAGGTAAGCCTTGAGCTGATCGAAAGCGCCTAGGGGCATGCTTTCTATGAAAGCAACACTGTCACCTGCGTTCTGCGAGTAGTCTATCCGCCTGACGTAAAAACGAGGATCGTGGTCACCTGTTTTCGGTCCAGTTACCAGCGGCGCAAAATAGTCCCAAGTCTTTGACTCACTCCATATACCGTGGATAAGAATCACTGGGGGACGGAGTATTGTTATGGGAACCCTAGCAGTTGAGGTTGTCCCACCCTGCTGAACATTAAGAAAGACCGAACGCATCGTAGAGTTTGCGTCTTGTCGTGAAAACCGTGGAAAGTCAATTGGGGCCCGATAAACCGCGAAGGCCATTGGCCCCTGTGATGTTTGAACTGCAGAGATAGGAAGTTGGCTTAGTGAGAAGGCAGTGTCACCCGGGTTCCCGAGCGCTCCGTCTTCGTCGAGCGAACTGCTCGGTGAATTTTGATCGTTGAGTAATGTCAGCGTAAACTGGTCGCCTACATTTACGGCTTCAATGCGAATGAGTAACTCTGTCACGCCGTCTGCAGCAACGCCCCCAACATCGCGGCCGCTCGACGCCAAAGCGTCTGCATTCGAGGATATAACCGTGCCGTTCATGAAACCGATGAAATCAGGTGGAAGAGGCGCCGGATCAAGGAGGCTGATCGCGATTCCCGGCTTGTATATTCCAACAAACATGATCGCGCTGCCTGCAGAAAGAGTCTTGGTTTCACTCGGCGGAGTATCATAACCAACCACTGGACCGTAGGTGATTGTGTAAGCTCCGGGAGGGGCATTAGGTTGCGAAAATGAAGTCCCGCCGCCGGAATACGTGGCGGGCCCGGTTATGGTAAAAGTTGCTGGTGAAAGGTTCGTCGAGACATTGACCCCCAATAAGGCAGTGTTCGTAAATACGACGCTGGCCGGAGTACAGTTCTGATTGAGGCACGAAGCGGTCACCTGATATTGCCCCGGGATATCACCGAGAGTGAACTGCGCTGAAGCCGTCCCATCTTGTAACGTCGTGGCGACTGATGGGCTGACGACTGCTCCAATAGCCCCAACGGGCAGTTGGGAAATCGAAAATGAGATGTCTGTGCCAGGAAGCGGTTTCCCCTGAGGATCGGTAACGGTGACGACGAGCGGATTTGGCAGAGTCGTCGAAACTGGTCCACTCTGCGGGTCTTTCGAAGTAATCGCCAGACGAATAGACAGTGCAGGTTTCGCAGTGCAGATTTGGCTCAGGCCATTCACAACGCATTCGTAAACTATTGTGGTCGCGGAACCTGTTCCCGAAATGTCAGCCCACAGGCCCAGCGCGACCCACTTCGACGGATCGGCGCCAGGCCAATGGGTAACATCAACTCCACTCTGAACATAGACGATCTCGGGATTCGTTCCAGAAGCTGGCCTGTTGGAAAGGTGCGGATTCTGGCCTTGATCGATCAAGGTTTGCGTGAAGGGCTGAGTCGTCGTGGCCAGCCAAATATAGCGTGTTTTTGAAACCACGCCTGGCACGAAGCTGTTGGCGTAAACGATGTCTGATTGGCTGTTGATATCTGGGGATTCGTAACCGTAGAAGTCATCGG
>Ga0137397_10001566_pt1 | contig 16009 bp, 15 predicted proteins | sample czorhiz116metaG_FD_106658 | JGI IMG/M metagenome (GOLD analysis project Ga0137397, IMG submission 106658) | Vadose zone soil microbial communities from Angelo Coast Range Reserve, California, USA - czorhiz1.16 metaG | ecosystem: Environmental > Terrestrial > Soil > Vadose zone | place: USA... | reverse complement strand
GGGATGCACGGCGATGGCCATCACGCGCGGCTGCCTGGCGCCCTCGGCGTAGAGGCGATCGAACTGGTCGCGGCAGCGCTGCACCCACGCGGGCGACTCGTGGTGCTGGATCACCATCATCGGAATGTCATTGAGCTCGAGCGAGTAGGGCACGGAGACCAGCGGCCCGCGCGTGGTGCGGATCTCGTAGGGCTGGTCGTCGTTGACCCAGTCCGACACGTACTGGATACCGGCCTCGGCCAGATAATCGAGCGTCTCCCACGTCTCGGTGAGCCCGGGCCCGAGCCAGCCCTTCGGCTTCTTGCCGGTGAATTTCGTCAGGACGTCGACCGCCTCGCGAATGGCGGCGCGCTGATCGGGCAGCAGATGCACGGCGCCCTGCCGCACGCCGTGGCCCATGAACTCCCAGCCGGCATCCAGCATGGCCTGCGCCACGCGCGGGTACTGGTTGCACACGGAGGCGTTGATCGCGGTGGTCACCGTGAGCTTGCGCGCCTGCAGCGCGGCCAAGATCCGCCAGAAGCCCACGCGCATGCCGTAGTCGTGCCACGCCCAGTTGGGCACGTCGGGCACGGTGCCGACGCCCTGCGGCGCCGAGAGGACCTGCCGGGCCATCGGCTTCTCGATGTCCCACTCCTCCACGTTGACGATCGTCCACACCGCGATGCGCGCGCCGCGCGGCAGCCGCCAGGGACGACGGTCGACGATCGCGGAGTAGTCGAAGCGCTCGTGCGGGAGCTTCACGGTGACCCCCTCGTGGTTCACGGCCCGGGCCGGTCTCACCTGCCCGGCTATAGTACAATCTCGGCCCGTGAAGCCGGCCACGATCGACATTCACGCGCACTACTTTCCCGAGTCGTTCTTCCGTGTCGTCGACGAGGCGGGCGCCGCGTTCGGCGCGCGCATCGATCGCAGCCATCCGGGCGGTCCCGTGGTCGACACCAAGGGCTCGCGGACGGCGCCGCTCGAAGCCTCGTACTGGGACCTCGACCTGCGCCGCAAGGCGATGGACAAGGCCGGCGTGGACGTCCACGCGCTCTCGCTCACGGCGCCCATGGTCTATTTCGCCGACGGGCCCACCGGCACGCGCCTGGCTCGCGCGGTGAACGACGCGATGGACGCCGCGCACACCGCGTTCCCCGATCGTTTCGTGGGCTGCGCCACGCTCCCCATGCAGGACCCCACGGCGGCGGCGGCCGAGGTCGATCGCGTGAAGACGCTACGCGGGATCCGCGGCATCTACCTCGGCACCAACATCAACAACCGCGAGCTCTCCGACCCCATCTACGGGCCGATCTGGGAGCGCTGCCAGGCCGCGAAGCTGCCGGTGCTGCTCCACCCGCTCAACGTGATCGGCCTCGGCAATCGGCTCTCGCGTTTCTACCTGAACAACTTCCTCGGCAACCCCTTCGACACGGCCATCGCCGCCGCACACCTCGTGTTCGGCGGCGTGCTCGATCGCTTCCCGAAGCTCGAGGTGTGCCTGCCGCACGCCGGCGGGGCCATGCCGTACCTGATGGGGCGGCTCACCCACGGCCAGAGCGTGCGGCCGGAGACGAAGGGCGTGGCGAAAAAGCCGTTCCAGGCCTACCTGCGACGCTTCACCTACGACACCATCGCGCATTCCCCGCACCTGCTGCGCTTCCTCGTCGACACGGTGGGCGCCGACCGCGTGATGCTGGGGAGCGACTACTGCTTCGACATGGGCGACAAGCGCCCCGTCGACGTCGTCACCAGGCACGCCAAGCTGAACCGCGCCGATCAGCGCCGCATCCTCGGCGCCACCGCCGCCCGCCTGCTCCGGCTCGGCTGAGCCCGTGAGCCTGGAGTTCTGGATCGTCCAGACCTTCAACGGCCTGTCCTACGGCGCGCTCCTGTTCCTGCTGGCCAGCGGGCTCTCGCTCATCTTCGGCGTCATGCGCGTCGTCAACCTCGCCCACGGCTCCTACTTCCTGCTCGGCGGTTACGTCGCGCTGTCCGTCATCTGGAAGACGAAGAGCTTCCCGCTGGCGCTCTTGTGCGGCAGCCTCGCCATCGCGCTGGTCGGCGTCGGCATGGAGCGGCTCTTCCTGCGCCGCCTGGCCGGGCAGACGCTCGGGCAGGTGCTGATGACGGTCGGCTTCGCGCTGATCTTCCAGGACCTGGCGCTGCTCATCTGGGGCGGCGATCCCTACTCGCTGCCGCTGCCCTCCTGGCTGCAGGGCGTCGTCACCGCGGGCGCGCTACGCTTCCCGAAATACCGCATCTTCATCATGGCGCTGGCCACGGTGATCGGCGCCGTGCTGTGGCTCGCGCTCGACCGCACGCGCGTGGGCGCGATGATCCGCGCCGCCGTCGACGACGCCGAGATGGCGCAGGGCGTGGGCATCCGCGTGCCCACCGTCTCGCTCGGCGTGTTCGCGCTCGGCGCGCTGCTGGCCGCGCTCGGCGGCGGCATCGGCGGCGGCTTCCTCGGCGTCTATCCGGGCCTCGACTTCGAGATCCTGCCCTACGCGTTCGTCGTCGTGATCGTGGGCGGGCTCGGCAGCCTGCCGGGCGCGATGGTCGGCAGCCTGCTCGTGGGCCTGCTCGACAATTTCGGCAAGGCGCTCTTCCCCGAGCTGGCGTACTTCACCCTGTTCGCGCCGATGGCGCTCATCCTGGCGCTCCGTCCCACGGGCCTCTTCGGCCGCACATGAGGGATCGCCGCGGCATCATCATCGGGATCGTCGCCATCGTCGTCGCTGCGGCCGTCGCGCCGGTCCTCTCCGCCTATCCGCTCACGCTGCTGACGCAGGTGGCCATCGTGGCCGTGCTCGCGATGAGCCTCGACGTCCTGCTCGGCTACACGGGCCTGCCTTCGCTGGGCCACGCCGCCTACTTCGGCGTCGCCGCCTACGCGGTCGGCATCCTGGCCACCGACTACCAGCGCGGCTTTCTGGTATGCCTGCTCGTGGGCCTGGTACTCGCCACGCTCACCGCCGCCATGTTCGGCCTGCTGGCCATCCGCGCGACGGGCACGTACTTCCTCATGATCACGCTCGCGCTCGGCATGGTCGTGTGGGGCCTGGCCTTCCGCTGGGTGTCGATGACGAAGGGCGACAACGGCATCGCCGGCGTGCCGCGGCCCGACCTCGGCCTGCCGTGGAATCTCGGCGCGCCGCTGCCGTTCTTCTACTTCGTGCTGGCCGCGGCGCTGCTGGCGTGGGCGCTGCTGGGCCTGCTCGTGCGCTCGCCCTTCGGCCTGACGCTGATGGGCATCCGCGAGAGCGAATCCCGCATGCGCGCCCTCGGCTACAACGTGTGGCTGCACAAGTACCTGGCCTTCATCATCTCGGGCGCCTTCGCGGGGTTCGCCGGCGTCTTCTGGGCCTACTACAACGGCTTCGTGAGCCCGGTGGACGTGCAGCTCGTCACCTCGGTGGAGACACTCCTGATGGTCGCCCTCGGCGGCCCCGGCACGCTGGCCGGCCCCGCGCTGGGCGCCGCGCTGATCGTCTTCTTGAAGAACTTCGTCAGCGTCTACACCAAGCGCTGGCTCCTCATCCTCGGCGCCGTCTACATCGGCGTCATCCTCTTCGCCCCCAGGGGTGTGCTCGGGGCATTTCGACGCAAACCGTGAACCGGAGGGGAAGAGGGGAGCCCTCCTAGGGTGCCCCTTCCCAAGAGAGAGAGCCTAATGCGAACTCGGATCCTTGCCTCGCTGATGCTGCTCGCGTTCGCGCTGCCGCTGGGGATGCCCGCGGCGCCGGCCGCCCAGGGCGCGCCGATCAAGATCGGCTTCCTGGCGCCGCTGACCGGCCCCTTCGCCCAGATCGGCAAGGACATGGTCAACGGCACCGAGCTCTTCCTGGACGAGATCAAGCGCGAGGTCGGCGGCCGCAAGATCGAGCTGATCGTCGAGGACACCGAGGGCCAGCCGGCCACCGCGCTCAACAAGTCGCGCAAGCTCGTCGAGCAGGACAAGGTGCACGTGCTCACCGGCGGCCTGCTGGCCAACGTCGGCTACGCGCTGCAGCCGTTCATCGACGGCGCCCAGATCCCGGCCACCTACCCGGTCATCGCCGCCGACGACATCACCCAGCGCAAGCCCGCCAAGTGGATCGTGCGCACGGGCTGGGCCACCAGCCAGCCCATGCACCCGTTCGCCGACTGGGCGCTCAAGACCACGAAGTACCGGAAGGTCGTCACGATCGGAATGGACTACGCGTTCGGGTATGAGACCGTCGGCGGGTTTCAGCGCGTTTTCGAAGAGGGTGGCGGACAGATCGTGCAGAAGATCTGGACGCCGCTGAACACGAACGACTTCGCGCCCTTCTTGTCGCAGATCAGGCGCGACGCCGACGCGGTGCTCGCCCTGTTCGTCGGCCGGCTGGCGCTGCAGTTCGTGAAGCAGTACCAGGAGGCCGGCTTGCAGGGCAAGCTGCCGCTGCTGGGCGGCGGCACCACCACGGACGAGTCCGTGCTGCCGCAGATGGGCGACGAGGCGCTCGGCATCGTCACCGCGCTGCACTACTCGCAGGCCATCGACACGCCGGCCAACCAGAAGTTCGCCCGGGCGTTCGAGGCCAAGGCCGGCAAGATCTCCTCCTACTACTCGGAGGCGACGTACACGAACATGCGGTGGATCACGGACGCCATCAAGGCCGTGGGCGGCAAGGTCGAGGATCGGCCCGCGCTGCTCGCCGCGCTCCGCAAGGTGGACATCAAGGACACCGCGCGCGGCCCGCTCTCGGTGGACGCCTACGGTAACCCCGTGCAGACCATCTACATCCGCAAGGTGGAGCGCGTCGGCGGCCGCCTGCAGAACACGGTGATCGCGACGTATCCCGGCGTGAGCCAGTTCTGGAAGTCCAAGCCCGAGGACTATCTGAAGCAGCCGCTCTACGCGCGCGAGTATCCTCCCTGCAAATACTGCCAGTGAGCGAATGTCCGACGCCCACGCGCTGAGACTGGAGAAGGTCACGAAGTGGTTCGGTGGGCTCCGCGCCGTCGACGGCGTGGAGCTCGCCGTCCGCCCGGGTGAGCGCCGCGCGCTGATCGGCCCTAACGGCGCCGGCAAGACGACCCTCTTCAACCTCATCGCCGGGGTGCTGCCCGCGAGCGCCGGCCGCATCACGCTGTTCGGCGACGACGTGACGCGCCTGGCCCAGCACCGGCGCGCCGCGCTGGGCCTCACCCGCACGTTCCAGATCACCAACCTGTTCCCGAGCCTCACCGTGCTCGACAACGTCCGCCTGGCCGCCCAGGCGCTGACGCCGGCGAAGTTCTCGATGCTGCGCCCACTCGGCCGCTTCACCGGACTCGAGGCGGGCGCGCGCCAGGCGCTGGCCGCCGTCGGCCTCGAGGACCGCGCGGCGACGACGGTGCGCCACCTCTCGCACGGCGAGCAGCGCCAGCTCGAGATCGCCATGGCCCTGGCCGGCAAGCCCCGCGTGCTGCTGCTCGACGAGCCGGCCGCCGGCCTCTCGCACGGCGAGGCGCGCCTGATGACGGCGCTGCTCCAGCGGCTGGATCCCGCCATCACGCTGCTGATCATCGAGCACGACATGGACATCGCGCTGGAGGTCGCCCAGCACGTGACAGTGCTCCACTACGGCAAGGTCATCGCCGACGGCACGCGCGACGCCGTGAAGGCCGATCCCACGGTCCGGGAGATCTACCTCGGTGCCTGACGCGGTGCTGGCGTGACTCCACAGCCGATGTTGGCGGTGATGGATATTCACACCTACTACGGCGAGAGCCACGTGCTCCACGGTGTGTCGCTCGACGTGGCGCCCGGCGAGGTCGTGGCCATCCTTGGACGCAACGGCATGGGCAAGACGACGCTCATCCGCTCCGTCGTCGGATTCTCGCCGCCGCGCCGCGGCCGCGTGCGCTTCAAGGACGCCGACGTGACCGCGTGGGCGCCCTTCCGTCGCGTCGAGCGCGGCATGGCGCTGGTGCCCCAGGGCCGGCGCGTCTTCGCCTCGCTGAGCGTGCGCGAGAACCTCGACGTCGCGCGCGCCGGCACCGGCCGCTGGAACCTGGCCGAGGTCTACGGACTCTTCCCGCGGCTGGCCGAGCGCGCGGAGAATCGCGCCAACAAGCTCTCGGGCGGTGAGCAGCAGATGCTCGCCATCGGCCGCGCGCTCATGAGCAATCCCGTGCTGCTCCTGATGGACGAGCCCACCGAAGGCCTGGCGCCGCTGCTCGTGCGCGAGGTGGGCCGGGTCATCGCCGAGCTCAAGCGCGCGGGGCTCTCGATCCTGCTCGTCGAGCAGAACCTGCCGATGGCCGTCTCGGTCGCCGACCGCGTGCACGTCCTCAACCGCGGGCAGATCGTGTATTCCGGGCGGCCGGCCGGGCTGCTCGCCGACGAGGACGTGAAGTCGCGGTATCTTGGCGTCGCGAGCACGACGTGATGCCCGAGCCCCTGCTCCAGACCGAGCGGCTGACCCGCAGCTTCGGCAGCCTGACGGCGGTGAGCGCGGTCGATCTCGCGATCCGGCGGGGCGAGCTGCGCTCGATCATCGGCCCCAACGGCGCCGGCAAGAGCACGCTGTTCAAGCTGATCTCGGGCGAGCTGGCGCCGAGCGCGGGCCGCGTGCGCTTCGACGGCGAGGACATCACGGGCCTGCCGCACTTCGCGATCTCGCAGCGCGGCATCGCCAAGTCCTACCAGATCACCACGATCTTCCCCGGGCTCAGCGTGCTGGAGAACGTGCGGCTGGCCGCGCAGTGCCGGCGCACCGTGCTCGACTGCTGGACGCGCGCCGACCGGGTACCGGGCGTCGCCGGCCGCGCGCGCGAGCTCCTCGCGCTGGTGGAGCTGGACGGCAAGGCGGGCGAGCCCGCCGCCACCATCGGCCACGGCCTGCAGCGTCACCTGGAGATCGCCATCGCGCTCGCGTGCGAGCCGAAGCTGCTGCTGCTCGACGAGCCCACGGCCGGGATGAGCCCCGAGGAGACCGAGCGCACGATCGCGCTGATCCGGCGCATCGCGGCCGACCGCACGGTGGTCGTGGTCGAGCACAAGATGAAGGTCGTGATGGAGATCTCCGACCGCATCACCGTGCTCCACCAGGGCGCGGTGCTGGCCGAGGGCACGCCGGCCGAGATCCGCGCGCACGCGGACGTGCAGGCCGTCTATCTCGGCACGCGCGGGCGGCGGCCGGTCGGCGCCGGCTGAGCCATGCTGAGCCTCGAGGACGTCCACGGCTACTACGGCGCCAGCCACGTCATCCAGGGCGTGAGCCTGCGCGTCGAGCGCGGCGAGACGGTGGCGCTGGTCGGGCGCAACGGCGCCGGCAAGACGACGCTGCTCAAGGCCATCATGGGCATCGTGGATGCGCGCCGGGGGCGCGTGACGTTCGACGGCGCCGACATCACGGGCCGCGACACGCACGCCATCGCCCGGCTCGGCATCACGCTCGTGCCCGAGGACCGGCGGATCTTCCCGCGACTGACCGTGGCCGAGAACTTGAGGGTGCCGACACTGGCGGCCGGCGGCGACGCCGCCGCGCTCGCTCGCGTGTTCGAGCACTTCCCGCGCCTGCGCGAGCGACTGGACCACCTCGGCCAGCACCTCTCCGGCGGCGAGCAGCAGATGCTGGCGCTCGCCCGCGGCTTCCTGGCCCGCCCCAAGCTGATGCTGATCGACGAATTGTCGGGCGGGCTCATGCCCATGCTGGTCGAGGCGCTGATGGAGAATCTGAAGGCCATCAACGCCGCCGGCATCACCATCCTGCTCGTCGAGCAGGACCTCGAGGTGGCGCTGGCGCTGGCCGGCCGGTGCTACGTGCTCGACCAGGGCCGCATCCAGTTCGCCGGCAGCGCGCAGGCGCTCCGCGACGACCGTGACATCCAGCAGCGCTACCTCGGGGTCGCCTGACGGCCCCGCCCAGGAGGAGCCCATGAACCGCCGCCACTTCCTCAAGACCACCGCCGTCGGCCTCGGCGCCACGCTGGCGCCGGCCGTCGCGCGCGCGCAGGAGCCCATCAAGATCGGGGTGCTGCTGCCCTTCTCCAAGGCCTTCGCGGTGCTCGGCGAGAACACGTATGCCGGTTTCATGCTGGGCGCCAAGGAGGCGGGAACGGAGATCGCCGGGCGCAAGTACACGATCGTCAAGGAGGACGACACCGCCGATCCGAGCGTCGGCGTCAGCAAGGTCCGCAAGCTCATCGACAAGGACGAGGTCGACGTGATCGTCGGTACCGTCCACAGCGGCGTGGCCGCCGCCATCCGCAACCACATCGTGGACGCCAAGAAGCTCTGGCTGAACCCGATCGCCACCAACGACCTGCTGGCCGAGCAGGGCTGCAGCCGCTACCACTTCCGGTTCTCGGCCAGCGGCTGGCAGTCCTCGGCGCCGATGGCGCCGTGGGCCAAGGCCAAGTTCGGCGACAAGGCGTACCTGTGCGCGTTCAACTTCGCCTTCGGCCAGCAGACCGCCGCCCACTTCAAGAGGGCGTTCGAGGCGGCCGGCGGCAAGGTGGTCGGCGAGTCGTTCCCGCCGTTCGGCACCACCAACTACGCGCCGTACTTCCCCGCCATCAAGGACGCGCAGCCCAGCGTCGTGTTCGCGAACTTCGCGGGCACCGACGCCGTCGCCTTCGTGAAGCAGTTCGCCGACTTCGGGCTGGCCGCGACGACCAAGGTGGTGGGCCCGTCCAATCTCGTGTCCGAGGACGTGCTGAGCGCGCAGGGCCAGGCCGCCGTCGGCATCTACTCGAACTCCTACTACACGCCGTCCTACGACATCCCGCGCAACAAGACGTTCCTCAAGGCCTGCAAGGAGGTCATCGGCAAGGACGGCGACCACTTCATGTGCGCCGGGTACGACGTGGCCCAGGCGCTGTTCGGCGCGCTGCGCGAGACGCGCGGCGCCGCGGCCAACAAGGAGCGGCTGATCCAGATCATCGAGGCCATGAAGATCGACAGCCCGCGCGGGCCGCTGCGCTTCGATCCCAAGAACCACAATCCGATCCAGCACTCGCACATGCGCGTGGTGCAGGCCAGCCCGCTCCACTCGGCCGTCGTGGACATCCTCAAGGACGTCACGCACCCCGACAGCGGCACCTGCAAGCTCTGAGCGATGTCGCTGGAGGCGATCCTCACCCAGCTCGTGATGGGGCTGACGGTCGGCGTCAACTTGGTGCTCGTGGCCACCGGGTTGACGCTGGTCTTCGGCATGATGGGGGTCATCAACTTTGCCCACAGCGCGCTGTTCATGCTGGGCGCCTACGTGGCGCTCGTCACCACCGCACGCCTGGGCAGCTTCTGGCTGGGGCTGGCGGTGGCGCCGCTCGCGCTCGGCCTGCTGGGCGCCGCGATCGAGCGGTTCTTCCTGCGCCCGCTGCGCACGCGCTTTCCCGACTCGCACCTGCTGCCACTACTGCTCACCTTCGGCCTCGGTCTCTTCTTCGAGGGCGCCGCCAAGGTGCTGTGGGGCGCCGACGTCGTCTCGCTCGACAAGCCGCGCGCGCTGGCCGGCGCCGTTGGCGTCGGGCGCGTCACCTTCCCCACCTACTGGCTGTTCGCGCTGGGCGCCGCCGCGCTGCTCGCGCTGCTCGTGTGGCTGGTGGTCGAGCGCACCTCGCTCGGGCTGTCGATCCGCGCCGCCACCCAGGATCCGACCATGGCGGCCGTGCTCGGCATCGACGTGCGGCGGCTCAACACGCTCGTGTTCGGGCTGGGCTCGGCGCTGGCCGCGGCCGCCGGCGTCATCCTCGGCGCCATGACGAGCCTCTCGCCGCAGATGGGCGGCGGCATCGTGCTCGACGCCTTCATCGCCATCGTCATCGGCGGCCTCGGCAGCTTCACCGGCGCCATCGTCGGCTCGCTGCTGCTGGGCCAGGTCCAGTCCTTCGGCGTCGCGCTGCTGCCTGCCTTCCACACCCCGCTCGTCTTCCTCGTGATGGCCGTGGTGCTCGTGCTGCGTCCGAGCGGGCTGTTCGGGGCGTCGCCCCGTCGATGAGCACCCGCGCGCGCTGGCTGCTGCTGGTTCTCGTGCCGCTGGCGGCGGCACCCCTGGGCGTCGGGCGCCTGTACTCCGCGTATTACCTCAACCTCGTGACCTGGATCCTGATCTTCGGCCTCTTCGCCGCCGCGCTCGACCTCGCGCTGGGCTACGGCGGCCTGGTTTCGTTCGGCCACGCCGGCTTCTTCGGTCTCGGCGCCTACGCGGCGGCGCTGAGCCTCCGCCATCTCGCGCCATCGTTCTGGCTGGCGGCGCTGCTGGGCATCCTGGCGGCGGGCGCGCTGGCGGCGCTGGTCGGCTGGTTCGCGATCCGCACGCGCGGCGTGTACCTGGCCATGCTGACGTTCGCCTTCGCCCAGCTCTTCTACGAGATCGCCGTGAAGTGGGTGAACGTCACCGGCGGTAGCGACGGGCTGCCGGGCGGCGTGCGCCCGCGCCTGGGCGCCGGCGCGTTCGTGCTCGACCTCGCCGACAAGCGCCACATGTACTGGCTGGCGCTGCTCGTCGTCGCCGCCGGCTGTCTCGCCGCTCGGCGCGTCGTCGTCTCGCCGTTCGGCCGCGCGCTGGTCGGCATCCGCGAGAGCGAGGAGCGGGCGGCGGCCATCGGCATCGACGTCAATCGCCACAAGCGCGTGGCGCTCGTCATCTCGGGCGCGCTCAGCGGGCTGGCCGGCGTGCTCTTCGCCATCCACCAGAACTTCGTCTCGCCCGAGCTGCTCTATTTCGCGCTCTCGGGCGAGGTGGTGATCATCGTCGTCCTCGGCGGGCTGGGCACGCTCTACGGCGCCCTGGTCGGCGCGGTGATTGCGGTCGGCATCAAGGAAGTGCTGTCGACCTGGACCGACAACTGGCTCGTGTTCCTGGGCGCGCTCTACGTGGTGTGCGTGATGTGCTTTCCACAGGGGCTGGTGCGTCTGGCCGAAGGGCGGCGCGCACCGACGACCTGACGGAGACCAGAGAGAGACCCATGTCTTCGAAAGAAGAAACGATTCGTGTCGCCGGCAAGGACGTCCAGCTCTTCAGCGGAGGCGACGGACCGCCGCTGCTCTATTTCCACGGGGCCGGCGTGTACTGGTGGCTGCCCGCGCACGATCGGCTGGCAGCGCGCCGCCGGGTGCTCGTGCCCGTGCACCCGGGCTTCGGCCGCTCGCCCGCGCGCGAGGAGATCGAGAGCATGGACGATCTCGTCTTCCACGCGCTCGACGTGCTGGACGCCCTGCGCCTCGACCGCGTGGACGTGGTCGGCCTCTCGCTCGGCGGCTGGCTGGCCGCCGAGCTGGCCGTGCGCCATCCCGCCCGAATCGGCCGCCTGGTGCTGGTGGACGCCGCCGGCACGCGGGTGCCCGGTGTGGAGCGCCCGGATCTCTTCCTCTGTCCGCCGCCCAAGGCGCGGGAGCTGCTCTTCGCCGATCCGACCTCCGCGCTGGCGACGAGCGTGGTGCCCGACGTGCCGCCGCCCGATCGTGTGGAGACAGCACTGCGCGGCCGCGAAGCCGCCGCACGCCTGCTGTGGAATCCCCACGTGCAGTACCGCAAGCTCACGAGCCGCCTCGGACGCGTGAAGGCGCCGACGCTGATCGTGTGGGGCGCCCAGGACCGCCTGCTGCCGCTGCCGCTCGGCGAGGCCTACCAGCGCGGCATCGCCGGCTCCACGCTCACGCTCATCGAGCATTGCGGGCACCTGCCACCCCTGGAGCAGCCCGAGCGCTTCGCCGACGTCGTCCTGAAATTCCTGGCGGGTTGAGGAGACTCTTGATGCAATTCGTCTGCTTCCACCTGATGCCGTGGCCGTACCTGCCCGACGACTTCGAGGCCAACCACGAGTCGGCGTGGCTGACCGTGCCGAACTCGCTCTACGACCCGCGCCGCGGCCACGCGCTCTACCAGCAGTATCTCGACGAGATGGTGGCCGCCGAGGACCTCGGCTTCGACGTCATCGGCGTCAACGAGCACCACCAGAACGCCTACGGGCTGATGCCGTCGCCCAACATCATGGCCTCCGCACTCATCCAGCGCACGAAGCGCATCAAGGTGCTGGTGCTCGGCAACGCGCTGCCGCTCTACGATCACCCGCAGCGCGTGGCCGAGGAGCTGGCCATGCTGGACGTGCTGTCGGCCGGCCGCCTCATCGCCGGCATGGTGGTCGGCCTCGGCGTGGAGGCGTTCTCCTACGAGGTCAACCCGACGTTCGCGCGCGAACGGTATCGCGAGGCGCACGAGTTGATCATCCGGGCGTGGACGGAGCCAGGCCCCTTCCACTTCGAGGGCAAGCACTACGACTTCCGCTGGGTGAACGTGTGGCCGCGCCCGTACCAGCAGCCCCACCCGCCCATCTGGATCCCCGGCTCCGGCAGCATGGAGACCATCCGCTTCGTCGCCGAGCGCAAGTACCCGTGGATCGCCCTGCCCTATTCCCAGTTCGAGGTGATGAAGGAGCACTTCGACATGCTGCGCGAGCACGCCGCCTCGCTCGGCGAGGAGGTGCCGCCCGAGCGCGTCGGCTGGCCCTGCATGATCTACGTGGCCGAGACCGACGAGCAGGCGCGCCGGGAGTTCGAGCCGCACTTCTGGTATCTCGCCAAGAAGCTGCTGCGCCTGCCGCGCGAGTTCATGTTCCCGCCCGGCCACACGTCGATCGAGTCCCAGCTCCGCCCGGGTCACGCCAAGCGCAAGTTCATCTCGCTGCTCTCGTCGTGGCAGGAGGCGGAGGACGGCCTCTACGCGATCGTCGGCAGCCCCGAGACGGTGCGCCAGAAGATGCGCGAGGGCATCAAGGCCGCTCGCTGCGGCATCATCCAGGGCATCTTCCAGGTCGGCAGCCTGCCCCACGAGCTGACCATGAAGAGCATGCAGCTCTTCGCCCGCGAGGTCATGCCGGCGCTGCGGAAGGAGTTCGCCTGAGCCAGGCTCAGGCCAGCGTGACCTCCTGCGTGCCCAGCTTCTCGATGAACGAGGTCACCTTGTCGCCGGGCTTGAGCCAGATCTGCTTGTCCTTGGGGTAGCCGGAGATCACGCCTTCGGGCGTGCCGGTGAAGATGATGTCGCCGGGGCGCAGCGTCATGTGCTTGGAGATGTAGGCGACCAGCGCCTTGCAGTCGAAGACCATGTCGGCCGTGTTCGACGACTGGCGTACCTCGCCGTTCACGCGGCACTCGAGCTTGAGGCTGTTGGGATCTCCCACGAGGTCGGCGGTGACGAGGTAGGGGCCGACCGGGCCCGAGCCGTCGAACGTCTTGCCGAGCATCCACTGGCTCGTGCGCGACTGGAGATCCCGCGCGGTGAGGTCGTTGCCCGTGCAATAGCCGAACACGTACGACAGCGCGTCGGCCTCGCTCACGTTGCGCGCGGTCTTGCCCAGCACGATCACCAGCTCGATCTCGTAGTCGAACTTCTCGGCGGGCTCCTGCGAGACCTTGACGACGCCACGGTGGCCGAGCAGCGCCGAGTTGTACTTGTTGAACAGGATCGGCGTCTTGGGCACCGGGTTGCCGGTCTCGGCCGCGTGCTTGCGATAGTTGAGCCCGATGCAGATGATCTTCTCCGGGCTCGTCACGCAGGGGCCGTACTCGAACGCGCTCTCGGCCAGGAACAGGCTGTCGCTGCCCTTGCCGTTCTGGGCCCGCGCCACCAGCCGCGTGAGCGCCTCCGCCGAGCCGCGGCCCTGGATGACGTCGTCGATCGTCACCGGCGCCTTCAGCTTCAGCGACGCCTCTGCGCGCTTGACGTCGAGCACGCCGCGGTCGGTCTTCACTCCGAGCGAGGACTCGGCGCCCCGCTTGATCGTGACGAACGTCATGCCGCGCGGCATGGAGTCGCCGCCGGTCCGGCCGGCGGTCTGCGCGCTGGCGATCAGCGCGGGCGCGCCCACGCCGCTGGCGGCGACGGCGGAAACGACCCCGGCGTTCTTGAGGAAGCTGCGGCGCGTCTGGCTCATCACGTGCCTCCCTTGGCGGAGCGCTCCAGCTCGGTGATCACGACCGCGAGATCGTCGGCGCCGTGGCCGGCCGCCTGCGCGGCGGCGTAGAGGCGCTCGGCGATGTCGGTCAGCGGCAGCGAGGCGCCGGCGGTCTTCGCCGCGTCCTGGATCAGGTGCAGGTCCTTCATGAAGAGGTCGAGCTTCATCTGGGCGGGGAACTCGCCGCGGACCATCAGCGGCCCGCGCACCTCCAGCATGCGCGACGTCGCGGCGCCGGTGGCGAGCACGTCCACCACGATCTGCGGATCGAGGCCGTTCGCACGGGCGAGGTTGATGGCCTCCGCCGCCGCCGCGCTGTTGAGCGCCACCAGCAGGTTGGCCACGAGCTTCAGCACCATGGCCTGCCCCGCGCGCCCGACGTGGACGGCGCGCGGCAGGATCGACTCCAGCAGCGGCTTCCAGCGCTCGTACTGCGCCGCTTCGCCGCCCACGAAGATGACGCCCTCGCCCTTGGCCACCATGCCGCTGGTGCCGCTGATGGGACAGTCGAGGAAGACCAGCCCGCGCGCCGCCGTCTCGCGCGCCAGGCGCTCGGTGAGCGAGGGCGAGATGGTGCTCATCTGCACGATCGGCTGGCCCGCCTTGCCGGCGGCGGTGATGCCGTGCGGCCCGAGGATGGCCTCCTCCACGGTGGCCAGCGACGGCAGGATCGTGCAGACGACCTCGGCCGCGCGGGCGACGTCGCCGGCCGACTTCGCCGGCGTGCCGCCCACCGCGGCCAGCCGGTCCATGGCCGCCGTCACCACATCGTAGCCCACCACCGCGTGCCCGGCGGCCCGCAGCCGCGAGGCCACCGCGTCTCCGAGCAGTCCGACTCCCACGATGCCGACGGTCGTCATCGCGCTAGCAGTGCTTGCAAGGGGGATAGTCCCGCGCGTACGGGGGCTGCTTCAGGTACTCGTCGGGCTTCCAGTTCCAGAATTGCGAGACGTTGGGGAAGGTGTGGATGACGGTGTTCTGCAGCCGGCCGCCGACCCGCTCCACCTTGCGGACGTAGACGTTCATGACCGGGTTGCCGTAGTCGTCGAAGCGCATGGGGCCGCGCGGGATGTCGGTGAGGCTGACCTTGCGGAGGGCGCCGAGGAACTTGTCGACGTTCTCGATGTCGCCGCTGCTGGCCTCCAGCGCCGCCCGGAGCACGAGGCCGGCGACGTACGTGCCCTCGGAGTAGTACGACGGGATCTGCTTGAACTTCGCCTCGTAGGCCTGGGCGAACTTCTTGTTGGCGGCGTTCTCCAGCGCGGCCGAGTAGTGCAGCGGCGTGATCACACCGAGCACCTCGTCGCCCATGGTGCGCAGCACGTGCTCGTCGGTGAACGTCCCGCCGCCGATCAGCGGCAGCTTGGCCCGCAGACCCGCCTCCTCGTACTGCTTGGCGAAGCGCAGCGCGTCGGCGCCCGAGAACTGGGCGAAGACCGCGTCGGCGTCGCGCTTGAGCTGGCTGAGGTACGGCGCGAAGTCCGCGGTGCCGAGCGGCGGCCACAGCTTCTGGACCACCTGCCCGCCCGCGTCCTCGTAGGTCCGCTGGAAGCCGGCCACCACTTCCCAGCCAAAGGCGAAGTCGTAGCCGATGACCGCTATCTTCTTGTATTTCAAATTGTCGTAGACCCATTTGCCGAACGGGTGCGAGGGCTGCGAGCTGGCCCAGCCCACGCGCACGATGTAGGGGCTGCGCTTGCGCTGGGTGAGGTCGTCGGCCGCCACGATCGGGAAGAGCGCGGGGATCTTCTTGCCGTCGATGTACGGCGCCACGGCGTAGCCGATGCCGGCGCTGACCGGCCCGGTGACCAGGTGCACGCCCTGGCCCTCGACGAGCCCGCGCAGCTTGGTGAGGCCGACGGCCGGCTTGCCCTCGTCGTCCTCGACCAGAAACTTGATCTCGCGCCCGGCGAGCTTGTAGCCCACCTGCTCGAAGAACATCTCGTAGCCGTTGACCATGTCCTTGCCGTTCGCGGCCAGCGGCCCACTCTGCGACACGATCATGCCGATCTTGATCGGGCCCTTCTGGGCGGCACTCGGCGACGGCGCCACGACGAAGGCCACGGTGACGAGCGCGAGCAGGACCAGGGCGAGCGCTTTGCGCATTAGGGTT
>Ga0137397_10001564_pt1 | contig 16010 bp, 11 predicted proteins | sample czorhiz116metaG_FD_106658 | JGI IMG/M metagenome (GOLD analysis project Ga0137397, IMG submission 106658) | Vadose zone soil microbial communities from Angelo Coast Range Reserve, California, USA - czorhiz1.16 metaG | ecosystem: Environmental > Terrestrial > Soil > Vadose zone | place: USA... | reverse complement strand
GTCCTTCCAGCGCTCGGCCACGCGACCCCGGAGCTGGGCCTCGACGTAGGGATTGTCGAAGGCCACGATGGACATGCCCACCCGGGAGTCCCGACGCGTGTTCTTGGCTTTGAGGGAGTTCTCCCCCGTGCACACGAGGATGCGATCGCCCTCGAGATCGACCCAGACGGGCGCCACCTGGGGCGAGCCGTCGGGCATGAGGGTGGCCAGGTGGGCGAAGTTGGCGCCCCGCACCAGGGCCTTGACGTCGTCCGAGAGCGCGATGCCTTTCACGAGGCGTCGGCCCCGCCGCCCGCGCTTTCCGAGGGCAGGATGACGAACCCGCGCTCGCGCAGGTTCGTGTCCACGTCCGCGTGCTGGCGCCGGTCGCTCTGCCGCCGTTCTTCGGCCGCGGCGCCGCGGCTCTGCCGCCGCTCGCTCACGCGCCGATCCATGATGATGCGCACGCGGTCCTGGCCGCTGAACTCGCGCTGGAGATACTCGTAGAGCTGCGGATTGTAGCGCGCCACGATGAAGATCTCGCCGACTTGCATCATCTCCTCCCCACACTTCTTGACCCAGAATGGGACGTCCATCTCGCGGAACAGCGTGAAGGCAGCGACGAGGTGCTCCTCGGAGCGCAGGCGATCGCCCAGGAGTCGGCACGCGCGTCCCCAACCCATGCGCACGTGGGCCACGAGCGGCTGCATCTTGAGCTCCTCGGCGATCCCGAGAGCCTGGCGATAGTGCTCTTCCGCCTGCGCGAGCGACGCGCCGCCCTCGCGGCTCGCCACCTCGCCCAGGAGCCGCCACGCCCAGGCCTGATGCCCGCGCTCCTTGTGCGCGATGGCGAGGTCGAGGGCGTGCCGGGCCGCCTCTCCCGCCCGCGCGGGCTCGCCGGCCGCGAGCAGGCCCTCGGCCTTGTGGAGCGTCCACAGGGCCAGGTAGGCGTTGATGCCGAGCACCTCGCTCAGGTGCACGCCGTCCTCGAGGAGGGGCAGGGCGGAATCGACGTGACCGCGCAGGGCCAGCGTCAAGCCCAGGAGCGAGGAGGGAATGGGCCGCCACACGTCGAGATGCTTCTCGCGACAGGCGTCCAGGCTCGGCTGGAGCAGCTCGCGCGCGCGATCGAGATGCCCACGTCGGAGCCACACGAGCCCGGCCAGCGTGCGCGCGATGGTCTGGCCATACACGTGCCCGGCCGCGTCGGCGGCGCGCATGGCCTGGTCCGCGCAGGCATCCGCGGCGTGGAAATCCCCGAGCTCGGCCAGGGTGAAGGCCAGCCAGCCGCTCGAGGTGACGTACGAGATGGCCGTCTGGGTGCCCGTATCGGTCGCGCGCGTGCGCTCGAGCGCGTCGACATTCTCCCGCAGGATGAACTCCGCGCGCCGGTACTGGCCCTGGGCGTGGCAGCTGTAGCCGAGATAGCCGCGGGCCAGCGACTGCAATCCCAGGTCCTGCGTGGCGTCCGCGATGCGCAGGCAGCGCTCGCCATAGTCGATGGCCAGGTCCGGCTCGCCCTTCAGGTAGTGGTAGTTGACGAGATAGCTGTAGACCCGCGCCAGCCGCGACTCGTCGCCCAGCTCCGTCCCGAGCTCTTCGGCTTCCTTGGAGAGCTGGAGAACCTCGGGCAGCCGTCCCAGCTGCAGGAGGGGCGGACGCAGCTCGAGCCGGATGTCGATGGCAAGCTCGAGCTTGCTCCGCCCGTCCGGCAGATGCACGAGAATCTGCAGGGCCTGCTCGAGGAGCGCGACGGCTTCCTCGTTGCCCGCGCGCGAGGCGGCCTTGGCCGCGGCCTGGCGGAGATAGGCCACGGCCTTTTCCCAAACCTCTCCGCGGACGGCGTGATGAGCCAGCCGGTCCACGTGCTCGCCCAGGCGCTCGGCCTGCACCCGCTCGAGGGCATCCACCACGCGCGCATGCAAGGTCCGGCGCCGCCCCTGGAGCAACGAGGCGTACGCGACGTCGTGCGTGAGGGCGTGCTTGAACGTGTACTCGAGCGTCGGGAACAGGCTCGTCTCGTAGATGAACTCCGCGGCCTGGAGCCGCATGAGCCCGCCCCTCAGCGTTTCATCCGGCAGCTCGGCAATGGCCTCGAGCAGGGCGAAGGAGACGTCCTTGCCGATGACGGAGGCGGCCTGGAGCAGCCGCTTGTCCTCGGGCTGGAGTCGGTCGATGCGCGCGGCGAGCACGGCCTGCACGGTCGGCGGCATCTGCAGGGTGCCGATGGATTTGGCCATCTTGAACTGGCCCCGCTCGCCGAGGAGCGCCTTGATCTCGACGAGCGATTGCACGCACTCCTCGAGGAAGAAGGGATTGCCCTCCGTTTGCTTGACGAGGAGCTGCTTGAGAGGGGCCAGGGCCGGCTCGGCGCCGAGGAGCGCCCGCAGGAGCTCCTCCGCGCTCTCGGGCTGGAGCGGATCCATGCGGAACTGGGTGTAGTAGCTCTTGCCGCCCCAGCCGTGCGTGTATTCCGGCCGATAGTTCACCATCAACAGGATGCGCGCGGCGGGCAGGCTTTCCACGAGGCTGTCGAGGAAGGCCTGGGTTTCCGAGTCAACCCAGTTGAGGTTCTCGAAGATGACGAGGAGCGGCTGCACCTGGCTCTCGCGCAGGAGGAGTCGCTTGAGGGCGTCGAGGGTCCGCCGGCGGCGCTCGCGCGGATCGGGCTCCTGCCACTCGCCGTCGTCCATGGGCACGTCGAGCAGAGAGAGAAACACGGGGATGGTGGGGCGCAGCGTCTCGTCCAGGGTGAGGAGCTTGCCCGTGACCTTCTCGCGGATGCGCCGGCCATCGTCGTGGTCACCGATGCCGAAGTAGGTCTTGAGCAGGTCGCTCACGGGCAGGTACGAGTTCATCTTCCCGTAGGAGACCGGCGAGCTCTCGAGGGTGAGCCAGCCGTGCGTGCGGTGCGAGTGGGTGAACTCCCAGAAGAGACGTGACTTGCCGACGCCGGGCTCACCCGCCACCGCCACGAGCTGCCCCTGGCCCGCGTGCGCCTTCTCGAGGGTCTGGCGCAGCCGGACGAGCTCGTTGTCGCGCCCCACGAAGGGCGTCAGCCCGCGCGCCGCCGCCGCCTGCAGCCGCGAGCGCACGGCGCCCGCGCGCACGATCTCGAAGACCTCGACAGTCTCCGCGAGCCCCCGCACGGGCACGGGCCCGAGGGGCCGGACCTCGATGTAGCCCTCGGCCAGGCGCAGCGTGTCCTTGGTCATGAGGGCGGTGCCCGGGCGCGCGAGCTGCTCCATCCGCGCGGCCAGGTGCGTGGTCTGGCCGATGGCGGAGTAATCCATGTGGAGATCGCTGTCGATCGCCCGCACGACCACCTCGCCCGAGTTGAGACCCACGCGGATCTGCACGTCGATGCCCTGCGAGCGCCGGAGCTCGTCCGCGTACCAGCCGACCGTCTCCTGCATCCGGAGCGCGGCATGGCAGGCGCGCACCGCGTGATCCTCGTGGCTCACGGGGGCGCCGAAGAGGGCCATGATCCCGTCGCCCATGACCTGGTTGACGGTGCCCTCATAGCGATGCACCGCTTCCATCATCCGCTCGAGCACCGGATCGAGAAGCTTGCGCGCTTCCTCGGGATCGCGGTCGGCGAGGAGCTCCATGGAGCCCTTGAGATCGGCGAAGACCACGGTCACGAGCTTGCGCTCCCCCTCGAGCTGCGCGCGGGCCGTGAGGATCTTGTCCGCGAGGTGCTTGGGCGTGTAGGTCTGCGGATCGCCGAAGCGCGCGGGGGTGGGCGCCGCTCCCGCCAGCGGGGTGCCGCAGGCGCCGCAGAATCGGCTGCCCTGGGCGATCTCGGCATTGCACGAGGGGCAGGTCGTGGCCAGACGCGCGCCGCACTGCTCGCAGAACCGGGCGCCTTCGCGAGCGGGAGCCTGACAACGCGGACACGTCACCGTGCAACCTCCTGCAAAATAGGCACAACTCGAACCTGGTAACAGGGCAGTGTAGCGATGGTGGCGGGCCCGGTCAACAGGGCGCGCGACATCGTCGAAAGCGACTCGCCCCCCTGGTTGCTCAGCGCCGCGCCGCGCTCGACCCCCAACGTGCAAAGGCAGTTGACGAGAGCGCGCCGTCCGATCTTTCGGCCAATCGAGACACCGCAAATACTTGTCACAGCTCTCCCCAAAGTGTTGGTCCTGTCCCTCATCTGTCAATCGCTTGACAGTATCAGATGAGTCTATTTCCGCCGACACTTCAGCTAGTTAGTCCGCATTCGCCGGCCGCGTGACCGTGGCATGACGCTTGCGGGTCCACCCACGGGGGCTATTGTGACGCGCCAAATGAGGCCCACTAAACGCACCAGACACGATGCTCGACCCCTGGCTGACGAACCTTCGAGAGAGGACGTGATGGCCGCACCTACCGCAGAACTGTCGACCAAACCACCGCGGCTCGAGACGCTGCTCGAGATCAGCCATCAGCTCTCGAGGATCCTTCCCCTGGAGGAGCTGCTGGGGAAGATGGCCGAGGCGTGCGGGTCTCTCCTCGACTCGGACTCGGTAGGCATCCGAGTGGTGGATGGCGATGATCTCGTGCTCATGGGTGTCTGGGGCGATGCTCAGTCGGCCATGCCGAACGCGAGGATCAAGATCGGCGAGAGTCTGACCGGCACCGTCGTCGCCACGGGCGAGCCCCTCCTCCTGTCGGACCCCGCGAACGATCCGCGCATCGCCCCGGCCAGCCGCGTGGCCTACCTGCGCGGCGGCTATCGCGCGTTTCTCGGTGTGCCCCTCAAGATCGGCGAGCAGGTGCTGGGGGCGCTGAGCATTCGCACCCTGCGCGCGGAGGGCTTCACGTCCGAGGACGTGTCGATCGCCACCGCCTTCGCGGCGCACGCCGCCATCGCTCTCCAGAATGCCCACCTCTACCGGGAAGCCGAGGCGCGCGCGGACAAGCTCAAGGCGCTCAGCGCGCTCACGCGGCTGATGACGTCGGCGGAGGGCGCCTCCGAGGTCTGTCAGGCGGTGGCGCGGGCGGCCACCACCTTGCTCGGCGCCGCCAGCACTCGGGTCTCCGTGGCGGATCCCGTGGCCCGCGTGCTTCGCACCGCGGGCGGCGTCAGCGTCGATCCCCAGGTCGAGCAGATCGTGACCGAGGTCCCGGTGATCCCCTACGGAGAGGGATTGACCGGCCACATCGCGGAGTCGCAAAAACCCGACTATATCCTGGACATCGGGAACGACCCCAAGCTGCGGAATCGGCGGCTGGCCACGGTGGCCGGGCTCCGCGGCTTTGCCGGCCTGCCCCTGATTGCCGACGAGCAGATCGTGGGGGTGCTTGCTGTCTTCTTCCGCGAGCCACGCTCGTTCACCTCGGAGGAGCGGGACCTCATCGCCCTCCTCGCCGACCAGGCAGCCATCGCGATCAGAAACGCGCGGACGCGAGAGGCCTTGCAGACTCGTCAGGCCCATCTGGAGACTCTCCTCGAGGTGAGCCGGCAGCTCTCCAAGATCCAGCCGGTGGAATCGCTGCTCACCACGATATCCGAAGCGTGCGGGCACCTTCTCAACTCGGAATCGGTCGGGTTCCTGCGCGTGGAAGGCGAGGAGCTCGTGCTGGCCGGCTCGTGCGGCGACGCGAAGGAAGTCCTGATCACCTCCCGGCTCAAGTTCGGAGAGAGCCTCGCCGGTCGGGTCGCCGTCGGCGGCGAGCCGCTCCTGGTGGCGGACCTCGCGAACGATCTGCGGGTGACGGCGACACATCGAGAGAGCTGCTCCCGACGGGGCTACCGGGCCATGCTCGCCGTCCCCGTCAAGGTCGGAGAGCGGGTGGTGGGCGTCCTCACCATTCTCTCCCGCCGCCAGGAGGGATTCTGCGCCGAGGACCTGATCATCGCCACGGCCTTCGCCGCGCAGGCCGCGGTCGCCCTCGAGAACAGCCGCCTCTACCACGAGACCCAGCGGGCCTACGAAGAGCTCGCCCAGACCCAGGATCAGCTCGCCCAGGCCGGCAAGATGGAAGCCATCGGGCATCTGGCGGGCGGGGTCGCCCACGACTTCAACAATCTCCTCATGGTGATCATGGGCCGGACGGAGATGCTCATGAAGGACCTGGGCGACGCGGACCCGAGGCGCTCGACGGCCCAGGTGATCGAGCAGACGGCGCTCCGGGCCGCCGACCTGACGCGTCAGCTCCTCGCCTTCAGCCGAAAGCAGGTGCTGAACCCGATGGTGCTCGACCTGAACGCGGTGGTCTCGAAGATGGGCGAGATGCTCCGGCGATTGATCGGAGAGGACATCACCCTCGTCACCGTCAAGGGATCGTCTCTCGGGCACGTGAAAGCCGACCCCGGGCAGATCGAGCAGATCATCATGAACCTGGCCGTCAACGCGCGCGACGCGATGCCGGAGGGGGGGCGGCTCACCCTCGAGACGGCCAACATCGAGCTGGATGCCGCCTATGCCCGCAAGCACGTGGGGGCGCGGCCCGGGCCGCACGTCATGCTGGCCCTGAGCGATACCGGCACCGGCATGGATGCCCAGACACAGGCCCGCGTCTTCGAGCCATTTTTCACCACCAAGGGTCCCCGCAAGGGCACCGGGCTGGGCCTCGCCATGGTCTACGGCATCGTCAAGCAGAGCGGCGGAAATATCTGGGTGTATAGCGAGCCCGGGCAAGGCACCACGTTCAAGATCTACCTGCCGCGGATCGAGGACCCGGCCGACGCGGGGCAGGGCGGGGTGGCCCTTGCCGCGCCCGCTCACGGCATGGAGACCATTCTCCTCGTCGAGGACGAGGATGCGGTCCGCGATCTGGCCCGCGACATCCTCGCGGGCTGCGGCTACACGGTCCTGGAGGCTCCCCACGGCGCGGAGGCGCTCAGGATCAGCGAGCAGCACGCGGGAAAGATCGACCTGATGCTCACCGACGTGGTGATGCCGGAGATGAACGGGCGTGAGCTGGCCGAGCGGCTCGCCGCCCAGCGGCCGGAGACCAAGGTCCTCTACATGTCAGGCTATACGGACCACGCCGTGGTGCACCACGGGGTGCTCGCTCCCCAGACGGCGTTTCTCCAGAAGCCGTTCACCGAAGCCGTCCTCACCCACAAGCTGCGCGAGATCCTCGACGCCTAGCCGGGGTCAGGTCTCACGATCCAACATCCGCCTGCCCGCTGCCGTACACCTGCGACCTCGATGTAGGTTTGTGAGACCTGACCCCAGGTTGACCCGGTTTGACAGGCCCCGGGCCCGTCTCCTATCATGGCGCGCATTCAGGAGCGACGTTCCCCTCACCGCAGAGGAGGCTTCACATGAACCGGCGATCGTTTCTCGCAGGCACTTCCGCGGCCGTTGCCACGGCCGCCTTTCCGGCTGTCCTGCGCGCGCAGGCCAAGGATCCCATCCGGATCGGCTTCCCGTTGCCCCTCACGGGGCCATTCGGGGCCCTGGCCGCCGACATGCAGCGAGGCGGGCAGCTCGCCGTGGACGAGCTGAACGCCAAGGGCGGCGTCCTCGGCCGCCGCGTGGAATGCCTCTTCCGCGATGACCAACTCAAGCCGGCCGTGGGCGCCCAGCGCACCAAAGAGCTCATCGAGAACGACAAGGTGCAGTTCGTGGTCGGGGGCCTGGCCGCTCACGTGCAGATGGCCATCAACGAGCAGACCAAGAAGTCCAAGGTCCTTTTCGTCTCCTGCAGCCAGTCCGACGAGATCAGCGCCAAGCCCGACACCAGCCCCATCACCTTCCACGAAGCGCTCAACCCCACCATCACCTGCCGCATCATGGGAAAGTGGGCCGCGGAGAACCTCGGCAAGAAGTGGTGGATCGTCTACGCCGACTACGCGTGGGGCAAGCAGTGCAACAACGTCCTCACGGAGACGCTCAAGAAGAACGGCGGCACGCTCCTGGGCGCCACTCCCTATCCGCTGGGCAGCGCGGAGTTCTCCGCCCATCTGCCCAAGATCCAGGCTGCCAAGCCGGACGTGCTCATGAACGTGGCCCCCGGCGCCGACAACATCGCCCTGCACAAGCAGGTGGCGAGCTTCGGGATGCGCAAGGACATGAAGATGGCCCAGCCGCTCCTGTGGATCTCCTATCTCAAGGAAGGCGGGGCGGAGCTCTACGAGGACGTGTACGGCCTCATCAACTGGTACTGGGAGCTGCAGGACACCATCCCGTCCGCGAAGAAGTTCGTCGAGGGCTCGATGAGAAAGTTCAACATTCCGCCCGGCGACTACGGCGCCTACGCGTACTCGGGCGTTCTCGAGGTGGCCCGGGGCGTGGAGCTGGCCAAGTCGACGGACTCGGAGGCGGTGGCCAACGCGCTCCGGAAGAATCCCGTCTACAATCACTTCAAGGGCAAGCAGTGGTGGCGGTCCTGCGACAACAAGTCGTTCCAGGACGCCTGGATCGTGAAGGGCCGCGGCCCCGGCAAGGTGAAGGGCGAGTGGGACCTGATGGACATCGTGTCCAAGGTCTCGGGTAACGAAGAGCAGGACCGCACCTGCGCCGAGAAGGGGCTCGCCTAGCGCAGATGCTCGACATCCCGCTGTCGGTTCTCGCGGCCCAGGTGTTCACGGGCCTCGTGCTGGGGATGATCTTCGTGCTGCTCGCCATCGGTCTGTCCCTGATCTTCGGGCTGATGACGGTGGTGAATTTCGCCCACGGCTCCTTCTACATGCTGGGGGCGTACTTCGGCTTCTTCCTCCTCGGCTTCACCAAGAGCTTCTGGGCCGCGCTGTTCCTCGCCCCCCTCATGGTCGGCTGCCTCGGGCTCCTCATCGAGCGCTTCCTCATCCGGCGGCTCTACGGACGCTCTCCCGACGATCCGCTCCTCCTCACCTTCGGGCTCTCGCTCATCCTGATCGAGACCGTGCGCCTCGTCTGGGGCAAGATCGGCCTCACCCTGTCTCCGCCGCCCCTCCTGGCCAAGGCGGTGAATCTCGGCTTCATGGTCTTTCCCACGTACCGCCTCTTCGTGCTCGGGGCGACCATCGTGGTGCTCATCGGGCTCTGGCTCTTCCTCGAGCGCACCAATGTGGGGCTGATCATCCGCGCCGGCTCGCGCGATGCCCTCATGGTCCGCGCCCTCGGCATCGACCTCGGCCGGATCTGGCTGCTCGTCTTCGGCATCGGCAGCGCGCTGGCCGGGCTGGCCGGCATCCTGGCCGGGCCCATGCGCGGGGTCTACGCCGAGATGGGCGTGAACGTCGTCATCGAGTCCTTCGTGGTCGTGGTGGTGGGGGGCATGGGCAGCCTGGTGGGCGCCATCGTGGCCGGCGTGCTCCTCGGCCAGGTCGTCGGCCTCACGACGTTCTTCGCGCCGAAGCTCACGGAGATCAGCATCTTCGTCGTGATGGCCGTCGTGCTGCTCGTCCGCCCGAGCGGACTCTTCGGCGAAACCGGCCTGATGGAGTGATGGCGACCTCGCTCATACGCGGGGTCACCGGGTGGATCAACGCCCACCCCCTGATGTCCTTCGTGGTCTTCTTCTCCGTCTTCCCGTTGTGGCTGCCCTCGACGGCGCTGGCCACCCAGATCCTGATCTTCGGCCTCTTCGCCCTTGGCTTCAATCTCCTCTACGGCTACACGGGCATTCTCTCCTTCGGCCACGCCGCCTACTACGGCCTGGGCGCCTACGGCACGGGCATCGCGCTCGCCAAGCTCGGCCTGGGCTCGATCTGGCTCGGCCTCGCCTGCGGCCTCGCCGCCGCGCTGGTGGGCGGGGTCATCATCGGGTTCTTCTGCCTGCGCCGGCGCGGGATCTACTTCGCCATGCTCACGCTGGCCTTTGCCCAGCTTCTCTACTTCATCGGTTTCCATCTCGCCGATCTGACGGGGGGCGACGATGGGCTGCGCGGCATTCCCCAGTTGAGAGTCGGGCTGCCGGGCTTCTCGGTGTCGATCGAGTCGTCCTTCGCGTTCTACTACTTCAGCTTCGTCCTCGTCGCCCTCGCCGTGGCGGGGCTGACGAGGATTCTCGGCTCCCCGTTCGGGGCCATCCTGCGCGCCATCCGCGAGAACAGCGAGCGCGCGGCGGCCTGCGGCTACGACATCTCGAGGGCCAAGCTCCTGTCCTTCGTCTTCTCCGCGATGTTCACGGGGCTCGCGGGCTCCCTCGACGCCCTCCGGCTCACCGTGGTGCCGATCGAATCGCTGTACTGGACGACCTCGGGCCAGGTCGTCATCATGACGCTGCTGGGCGGCGCCGGGACCTTTCTCGGCCCCTTCGTGGGGGCGGCCGCCTTCCTTGCCCTCGAGTACCGGCTGAGCTTGATCACGGAGTCCTGGCCCCTCGTCATCGGCGTGATCTTCTCGGCCTTCGTCCTATTTCTGCCCAAGGGCATCTGGGGCACGCTCACAGGAGGTCGCCATGGCCATCAAAGTGCTTGAGCTCCATCACCACGGCATCCGCATCGGCCCGTCGGAGACCGACATCAAGAAGGCTCTCTCCTTCTATCACGACGTGCTCGGGCTCGATCCCGATCCGGGCCGGCCGCACATCCCGACCATCGACGGCTACTGGATGGACGTGGGGGGCACCGCGCAGATCCACCTCATGGGCGTGGACGGCCTGTCGAAGTTCGCGGAGGGCCCGGGCACGGACCCCTCGCACCCGCACGTGGCCCTCGCCGTGCCGGACATCCAGGAGGCGAAGCAGGAGCTGGAACGGCTCGGCACGAGCTTCTGGGTCACGCGCGGCGTGGTCGGCCCCGAGTCCCAGCAGATCTTCATGCACGATCCCTTCGGCAACATGATCGAGCTGCACCAGATCGGCACCTGCCGCTGCATCACCAAGTCGCGCAAGCCCGTGGCCTCCATGGGCTGAGCCGTGCCCATCCTCACCGCGGCCCAGCAGGCGCTCGCCGATCGCGTGGACCGCCTGACGCGCGAGAAGATCGCGCCGCACGCCGCGGACTACGACGCGCGCGCCAGCAATCCCGTGGAGAGCTGGCGCGAGCTCTGGCGGGAGGGCTTCCTGGGAGCGACCATCCCGGGCGAGTTCGGCGGCCTGGGGCTCGACATGGGCTCCTACATCGCCGTCATCCGCACGATCGCCCGCGGTTGCGCCAACACCGCCATGACCGTGCACATGCACTCGACGGTCATGCGCTTCATCGGCGCCCTCGGCACGGAGGCGCAGAAGCGGCGGTACTTCGAGGAGGTCGTGCGCCACGGCAAGCTCTTCGGCAGCTGGGGCAGCGAGCCCGCCGTCAGCCTCTCCCGGACCTTTCTCATGGAGACCGCCATCCGCGAGGACGGCGACGGCTATGTCGTCGACGGGATCAAGCACTTCTGCACCATGGCCCTCGGCGCTTCCTACTACATGGTCTGGTGCGCCCTCGACGGCGGGGCGGACATGGGCAAGTCGCTCCTCCTCGCCCTCGTGCCCGCGGAAACGACGGGGATCGCCACCGACGGCAAGTGGAACACGCTGGGCATGCGCGCGACCTTCAGCCCGTCCGTGACGCTGACGGGCGTGCGGGTGCCCCGGGACGCGGCGCTCGGACGGCCCGGCACGGCGACCCAGGTCGGCGTCGTCGAGAGCTTCGCGCTGGGCTATGCCGCCGTCTACCTCGGCATCGCGGAGGCGGCCCTGGGCTTCGCGGTGGACTACGCCAAGCAGCGCGTGGTCAAGCCGGAGAACATCCCCGTGGCCATGGACGCGACGGTGCAGCGCCACGTGGGCGAGCTCCGGACGCATCTGGACGCCGCCCTCATGATCCTGGCGGATGCGGCAGCGGGCTGGGACGCCGCCGACATGCTCGAGCGCGGGCTCGTGGCCAACAAGGCCAAGTACCTCGCCACCGAGGTCGGTCTCGAGGTCACCTCCAAGGTGATCCAGATCGTGGGCGGACGCGGGGCCTACAAGGACTACCCGGCGGAGCGCGCCTTCCGGGACCTCCGCACCTCCACCCTGATGCCGCCGACCATGGACCGGATGCTCGAGGCCATTGGCAAGAGTACCCTCGGCGTCGACGCGCCCATGTTCAACATCTCGCAGGCGGCGGAAAAAGGCCCATCTGCTTCGTTGTCGCCCTCGACCGCAGGCTCAACGTAGAGAAACTACGCCTCGCCTGCGGATGGACTCAGCCCTCGTCTCGCGTCGGCCAGGGGCCGCCGCTCAACTCGAACGGCGGGGCGACGCCTCGCATCTGGACCTTTTTGAGCCGCCTGCCTGTCAGACGCCGAGGAATCTTTGCTGGATGGCGGGATTGCGGCGGAGCTCGCCCGGCGTGCCCGTGAACTGCACCTGACCCTGGTCCATCACGTACAGACGATGCGCGAGGGCGAGAGCGACCTCGAGCGTCTGCTCGACGAGCAGGATGGACGTGCCGCTCTTGTTGATGGAGGCCAGGATCTCCGTGAGGCTCTCGACGAGCAGGGGCGCGAGGCCTTCCGTCGGCTCGTCCACCAGCATCAGCTCGGGGCGGGCCACCAGCCCTCGCGCGATGGCGAGCATCTGCTGCTCGCCGCCGGAAAGAAGCCGGCCCGGCTGATTCTTGCGCTCGCGTAGCCTCGGGAAATAGTCGAAGGCGGTCTCGACCACCGCGTCCTGGTCCGGCGTCCGGGCCCCGAGCATCCCGAGCTGGAGATTCTGCAGCACGGTCAGGTTGGGCAGCACGCGGCGCTCCTCGGGAATCCACGCGATGCCGCGCCGGGCCACCTCATGGGGCTCCCGATGCGTGATGTCCTCGCCGCGGAAGTGGATGGAGCCGCGCGTGGGCTTGGCGATGCCCATGATCGTCCGCAGGGTCGTGGTCTTTCCCGCTCCGTTGCGCCCGATGAGCGCGACCACTTCACTGCGCTCGAGGGTCAGCGAGACGCCCTGAAGGATGTGCGCCTCGCCGTAGTGCGTGTGCACGTCCTGCAGCGCGAGCAAGGTCATTTTTACTCAGCCCTCGCCTCGCAACGCCCAGGGGCCGCTGCTCAGCTCGAAAATCACTCAGCCCTCCCCTCGCGACGCCCAGGGGCCGCCGCTCGGCTCGAAAATCACTCAGCCCTCCCCTCGCGACGCCCAGGGGCCGCCGCTCGGCTCGAAAATCAACGCCCCGCTCCCAGGTAGGTTTGCTGGACGAGCGCGCTGTTCCGGATTTCTTCCGGGGTACCTTCGGCCAGGACCTGGCCCTGGTGCAAGACCGTGATGCGGTCGGAAATGCCCATCACGAGCTTCATCTTGTGCTCGACGACGAGGATGGTCCGCCCCTTGGCGAGGGCGCGGATGAGCACCATCGTGGAGTCCGTCTCCTCGGGGCTCATGCCCGCCGTCGGCTCGTCGAGGAGGAGCAAGGTCGGCTCGGGCGCGAGGGCGATGGCGATCTCCAGGTGGCGCTTCTCGCCGTGGGAAAGGAAAGCGGCCACGCGCTCGGTCTTGTCGCCGAGACCCACCGAATCGAGGACGACCCGGGCGCGCTCCCGCGCCGCGTTGAGACGGTCGGCCCGCGACCAGAAGTCGAAGGCGTGCGCATAGCCCTGCGCGGCCACGCGCACGTTCTCGAGCACGCTGAGATGCGGGAAGATATTGGTGATCTGGTAGGACTTGGCGATGCCGAGCCTGGCCACCGTGTGCTGCGGCAGCCCGGCGATCTCCCGGCCCTTGAACTGGATGCGCCCCGCGCTCGGCGACATCTCGCCCGAGATCAGGCGGAAGAGCGTGGTCTTCCCGGCCCCGTTGGGACCGATGATCGAGCGCAGTTCACCCGTGCGAACGCTGAGGGTGACGTCCTGCACGGCAGCGAGGCTGCCGAAGTTGCGACAAAGCCCTTCCGTGCGCAGCAGAACGCCGTCGTCCATTGCGGGTGAGTAACACGCGGTCTCGTGAAGTGTCAAGCATCGGCGCTGGACGTGCGACGGCCGCTTGCACTAGGATAGCCGCGAGTTTTCCCTACCCACAGGAGGAACGCCATGCCGGCTCGGATGCTCGTGCTCATTTTCATGGCGGTGCTGGCCACCGCCTCGGCCGCCCACGCCCAGGACGCCCTCGTGGTCAGCGTGTGGGGCGGCAACTGGAAGGACACCGTGGAGCGCGTCATCGGCAAGGCCTTCACCGCCAAGACGGGCACGCCGGTCGAGTTCGAGGTCGGCGGCACCATCGACCGCCTCGCCAAGGCCCGCGTGGCCAAGGGCAATCCGCTCGTGGACCTGAACTTCACCACCACCCACGTGGCCCGGCTGTACATCTCCGACGGCCTCTACGCTCCCCTCGACATGAGCAAGATCCCCAACGCCAAGGAGATCGCGCGCGAAGCCATTCGGAGCGAATACCACCTGGGCTGCTGGAGCTACGTCTACACCATCGTGTACCGCCCGGATCTCGTGAAGGAGGAGATCACGCGCTGGTCCGATCTCTGGAAGCCGAGCCTCAAGGGCAAGATCGCCATGCCCGACTTCGATCCTTCCCACATCATCACCATCGCGGCGCTCATGGAGGGCGGCAACGAGCTGACCTGGCAGAAGGGGCAAGACAAGCTCAAGCAGCTCAAGCCCAGCATCGCCGCCTTCTTCTCCACCGACGCCCAGAGCCAGGACCTCATGAAAACCGGCCAGGCGCCCGTCCAGGTGATGCTCTCGGTCAATGCCTACCACCTCCAGGACCAGGGCATCCAGGTCAAGCTCGTCCAGCCGCGCGACTTCCCCGGCATCGTGGGCATCGACACCATGGCGGTGATGGCCGGCACCAAGAAGACGGAGGCAGCCCATCAATTCATCAACCTCGCGCTCTCGAAGGATATCCAGACCGAGCTCGTGAAGGCGCTCAAGGCTGGACCCGTCAACAGCGGCGCCGTCGTCCCGCCGGCATTGAAAGGCCAGCCGGGCATCTTCCTGACCCCCGCCGAGTGGAAAGAGCGCGGCTACATCATGAACGACGAGGCGCGGGCCAAGACGCTGCCGGCCTGGCGCGAGTGGTTCACGGCGAACATCGTCAAGTAGTGAAGCTGCTGCTGGCGCCGTCGCTGGTCGTCATCGGGCTCTTCGCGGCCGCGTTGATGGCCCTGCTGCGGTACAGCCTCGTGGAGTTCATCCCGGGCTCGCTCCAGACGGGCGGGCTCACCGCGGACAATTTCCGCGCGGTGCTGGCCCGGCAGTACCTCGGCGCGGTCTGGGACACGCTACTCCTGAGCGCGGCCACCACGCTGTGCACCCTCGTGGCCTCGTACCCCGTCGCCTACGCGCTGGCCCGCACGCGCTCGTCGCGGGTACGCTCGGCCCTCCTCGTGCTCACCCTCGCGCCGTTCTTCTCCGGCGCCATCGTGCGCACCTACGCCTGGGTCCTCGTGCTGGGCAATACGCTCGTGACCTGGCCGGTGCCCCTCCTCTTCACGGAGCGCGGCGTGCTCATCGGGCTGGTGCATTTCTCCATGCCGACCATGATCCTGCTCCTCGCCGCCGCCCTGAGCCACATCGACCCCGTGTACGAGCGGGCGGCCTCGAGCCTCGGGGCCCCGCCCGCGCGCGTCTTCTGTCGCGTGACGCTGCCCCTGTCCATGCCGGGCGTGGTCTCCGGATCCGTGCTCGTCTTCGCCTGGACGCTCAGCGCCTTCGCGACGCCGGAGCTGCTGGGCGGAGGCAAGGTGAAGATGATCGCCAACGTGGTCCGCGACCTCGCCCTGGACTCCTTCAACTGGCCCGGGGGCGCCGCCTTCGCGGTGGTGGCCCTGGCCGTGACCCTGACGATCCTCGCGGCAGCGGGACGGCTCACGAGCGGGCGGACGACGTGATCCCTCGCCTCTGCGTCCTCGCCCTCGTGGCCTTCATGACGCTCCCCACCCTGGTGGTGATCGGCGTGTCCTTCAATCCCACCGCCATGCTCTCGTTTCCGCCGGCGGGGCTCTCCCTCCGGTGGTACGCCAATGTCGTCACGTATCCGCAGTTCCAGCGGGCGGCCGTCAACAGCCTGCTCGTCACGGCCGTCGCCGCGGCGCTCGCCATGCCCATCGGGACGGCGGCCGCCCTGTCGCTGGCGCGAGGCCGTCTGCGCGCCCGGTCGGCGTGGGCCACCCTCCTGCTCTCGCCGCTCGTCGTGCCCGGGGTGGCGGCGGGTCTGGGTTTTCTCATCCTGGCGGCCTCGCTCGGCCTGCT
>Ga0137397_10001563_pt1 | contig 16012 bp, 18 predicted proteins | sample czorhiz116metaG_FD_106658 | JGI IMG/M metagenome (GOLD analysis project Ga0137397, IMG submission 106658) | Vadose zone soil microbial communities from Angelo Coast Range Reserve, California, USA - czorhiz1.16 metaG | ecosystem: Environmental > Terrestrial > Soil > Vadose zone | place: USA... | reverse complement strand
CCTTCCAACCAAGTTAAATATCTCATCTCGTCTCGGAGCCTTTAGTGAACGTCAGTTTGTTTATTGTAAAGTTTACTCCGCGTGAATCGTACTTATGGTTTTATACTCAGAATTTACGGACTCCTGCCGCAGTGCGCATATCGGATCCGAGCATCAAACAAGCTCCCTACGCCGGCAGGCGCAAAACCGAGAAAAAACCATTTTTGCGCAGCATGATTATATCCTTCTCCTCTCCATCTAGTTTTACCCCCGTCAGTCATCGCCTCGGTGCGGGCGCGAGCGAGGACGAAGTAGTCTATATGGACGATGACGACGAGTTCGAGGCTGAAAATGCGAAAATAACATCCCCTGGGGAGGCTATCACTTCTGCTCGTGCCTTCATGAGGTGAGGGAACCTCTCGTGGCCCCGATTATCTTCTGAGAGACCCTAGGGGGCATGGTACTTACATAGACGGTGACGAAGTTGTCGCGTCCGTCGCAGGCACCATCGAGCGGGTCAATAAGCTCGTCACTGTTAGGGCGCTGCGTACGAGGCATGTTGGCTAAAAGTTTCAAATCTATCAAACTCCTCTAAACATTTCCATATAGATACAACCCAGAGGTCGGAGATCTTGTGATCGGACGTATCACGGAGGTGCGAATCATCCTACTCGTGCGCAGCAATACGTAACAGAAGGAGAAAGGTGCAACCACGAAGGTGGAAGGTTGATGCCAATGCTCGGCAGGACGCCGTTCTAATGCTCTCGTCGGTCAATCTCCCGGGGGGTGTCCAGGTGGCTATGCTTTGAATGGTCTCATCTCTGTATTTGCTGACCACGTTGGGTCCGTGCACTTTTCAGCGTCGCAAATTGGAGAGCGATGAGCTCCAAATGCGAAATTTCTTCGAAGAGGGCGATCTTCTCGTAGCAGAAGTACAAGCATTTTTCGCTGATGGTGCCATGTCCCTCCATACGCGGTCACTCAAGTATGGAAAGGTGCGTTTCACAACCTGAAACGAGGTAGATATCTAACAGCGCCTTCGTCACTATTTTCAGCTCAGAAATGGACAACTTGTTTCAGTTCCCCCAATACTTATCCGCAGGCTGAAATCCCACTTTTGCTCGCTTCCTTCTGGCGTTGACCTGATACTCGGCCTTAACGGGTATATCTGGATAAGTAAACATGTCCGTGATAACGAGAAAGAAGGGGAAGGATTCGATACAGAGGTCGTATATTCCAATCAAAACGACGTGCGTTTCTATTGCGACTCATGTTTCTTAGTCAACGATCTGATCTCTTTACAGGATATCGATGATGCAACGAGAACGGCTATCGCCCGGGTCTCTAATATCATAAAGGTACTGGCATCTCGGTCGTTGCCTATAACAGATACGATAGTATTAGAAGCCTACGAATGGGCCGTTGAGCATGACTCGGACGTAAAGGATTTACTTCTGGAGGATGTGGCTGACGCCATGATTGCCGCAGTTACCTTTCGGGAGGAGCTGGCCGAACAGTGGTAGTGTTTACAATATGTGTAGGAACCATGCAGGAACTCGCTGGTTATTCATCTTCTTCCTCATAACTCGTTTCCCCGCCTCTCTCATCCGGCATGTCGTCATCGTCATTTTCATCGTTTTCGTTTTCGTTCTCGTCATCAGCATCCCCTTCCTCTCCTACAGCTTCCGGCTGTTGCGAGGGAGGCTGATACTGGTTTGCCGTGGCGCCGCTGGCCATTTTTCGGGCATGGGCTGCTTTCTCCGCCTCCTCTTTCTCTTTGTCGACGGGTAGTAAAATATCGAGGGCAAGATCCCTCCATCTCAGTGTTCCATTGACGCCACCTCCGGCGTATCCCATATCTTCGAACAAAGCACGGGAGGTCGGGTCGTAAGGTACACGTGGGCGAGCGGCTGGGTGCTTGATATTGGTTGGATTTCCGTAGGGATAGGATGGATGGATGTGGGAAGGAAGTACTTTGGGGCTGTGCTTCAACGATCAAGATTTGTAAACCATATGGTGACAATACGAACTATCTGAATCGTCAGGGTTCGGTGGGACCATGTGCGCTGGGATGTCCATTTCTGCGAGAGACCCTCATCTCAGTACAGATGCCACGGATCTCAGGCCAGCGAGGACGAACCACTGTCGGAAAGATTTCCCTTCAAGTACTCTGGCGTCCCGATCGTGTCCAGCACCTTGAGGTCATTCTCGGTCATGTGCAGGTAGCAGAAGGTAAGGTCCTTGAATCGGGCTCAGTGAAAAGATTGCAGAACTCGTAGGTTGGATGGCGCACGGTCATTTCGAAATGTCAACGCGAAAAACGTGAAAGCTGTTGCCAGTTAGGCCAGTGAGGATCTGCAGGGATACGTACGGCAGTGCCTTGCGCGTAGACTCCTGTTTATGCAATTGTCCGTCGCGTGAACACCCGGGATCGTTCGCTTTGATGTGTCACAATGTCGTGGCGCTGTATGAAGGTACGGTGACGGTGAGAGTTTAGGTTTCGATGGTACTCTATTCTAAACTATCTATCTCCCACGGCCTCCGAGTCGTCTGAAACTTGACCGGTTTGACCCCTTTACATGCCCCATCGGCTCTGATCAGACAAGTACGGGTGACCCCATATAAATTTCTCGCGCTTATGACCAATTTTACGTACTTGTTGCAGGCCAGAAAATCATATCTCTTCGTCGAGAGGGCCAAGGGTCCGACTCGGACATTTGGCGCTTGTTGTCCAGAATCCTGTCGACATGGAAGACGTAACGGTCTACACAGCCTCGAACGTCCCCGCCGCGACGTCCCATCCCACCATCAACTCCTTACAGTGGACTGAAGACGGTCAATTACTGTTTGTGACAAAGACCGCGGTACATATTTTGGTCAGCACTGCTCTCTAGGAGTCATTGTTCTACGATGGCATGATATAACGAGCGTGTTGAGACCCCCGATCTTGGGGTCAATCATCGCAGTGCTTCCGCAGTCACGTCCGCAAAGTTCAAGGATAGTGCCCCTGGTGCAAGCACGTATGGATGGTTCAGGACCGTTCTGGAACTTGATAGGCGTTCGTTTTATCATTGGCCCTGTGAAGCACAAGGTACGAAGTGCCTTTTTTCTGACGCAAGGAGAATGCGGCGAAGTGTTTCGGCTCAGATTGGGATGGTCTGGTAACGGGGTCTCTGGATGTGTCCATCAAGGCTGTCATAGCGTCTCCCAGCTTTCTATCTGCGGACGCAGGGTATGAATATACACTGGTCTTTTTTTCTTTCGCAAGGCTCATTGTCTGGGGCCAAAGCTGTATATTGGCCGTCATCAGCACAAATTTGGAACTAACTCTGTGGTGTTCTGTCAAGAACCAACTGACGGGACAGTGGGTCAAGGTACTAGACTGGCTCAGACGCCAAACGGGGTTTGCGTGTGACTGACTGATGCCGTGTCAGTTACAAGATGCCACATTCTTTTTACGGTCGCTGGCAGCTACTCGAACGGATTCTCGACTTCAACAGACACTCCAGTCACAAGTCGTCTGTACGTCAACATGTTTTTATCTCGCCAGGACACCGATCATGTCACACCTGATAGGTTCTTCTTGGTCGAGGCAGCCAGACTTTGGTGCTGTCCCCGGTTGCATCTGCGATGGTTCGCTCTTAGCTATCGGCAATAGAGCAGGTTCTATCCTCCTTTTGAAGTAAGCATGATTGTGAATAAAATCAGTCATCTGAGGCTCTTTGATCATGTCAAATAGATTCACAATGGGGTCAGGGTCCAACCAACATCTCGAACATGTCCAAACAGTCGATGTTAGTGAACAGTGGGTCACTCATTTGACGTGGCTGCCATGGACCAGCATGGGCGAGAACGAACGTGAGTTACATTTGCACCTAGGAAATTGCTTTCGGTTTATTCCGTACTTCGGATAGGCGTCGCTATTCTCGTTCACTGTACTTCTGATGGTGCCGTAAGGCTCGTCAGAGTCGCGAGAACATATTACACAGAGACAGGGGGTTCTGACTTTTTGCATGGGCCAATATTGGCAACGAGTGTGGACCGCTCGCAGAAGTCCATTTGTGAGGCTGATGGCCGTATTGTTACGGGACTCTCCTTTGTTGAACCTCGGGACATGAAAGTAAGCCTGGACAACCGTTTCCTCGTGCTCAATACTAAGTTGAGGACGGCTCAGCCCGTCGTAGTCATCCTCAGACCTGGTGTAGTCCAGCTGTGGGCTGATGAAAGCGAGGGAAGCGCCTGGTCAGGACTGCATGCTTTTTCTCTTCACAGACAGGGCATATTGAGCCATTCTTCAACGTTCTATTCACCGTCTGGCCTGGTGTACTCTCCAGAGCACGACACTCTTGTGATCTCCCTGACCGATGGGAGTTTCCACGTCATCTACGGCATCTCTTCCAGCCCGACTGCTGAATTACAGCAGGACTTGACAAAACAGCCACGTTTCTCCTCAAGTGATCTTTCCTCGATATCCCGAAGGGTTTTCGTACAGGTAGAGGGAGGTGCCATCACTCAGGCAGAAATGAACCGGATCAGCGGCATGGTATCTTTTGCCGGCTTTCCTATAGTTAGTTGGGCGCATGAGTAGGTTTTCCCTGCGTTCACATCGTTTGCTTACGATTTCTGCGTCGCAGGAGGTCCATTTCATCAGACTTCAGTTACAAGCACGAGGCCAGGCATAACAGTACCTTGGTGGTGACCAAAATTCATGAAGAAGACAGTGACAACGCTATTCTGGAGATGTTCACAGACGTTATCTCAACGGCAAAAGCATGCATGTCGTTTGTCCTATCACAATAATGCCCTTACTAATGGACGTTACCGCAACAGACCCTATGACAGCCCCGATACATATTCTTCGCCCCATTCTATTCCGTCTTGCCCAGAGCAGTAATTTCGCAGGACTTCATTCTCGTCTTGTCCAAGATTTGCAAAACCTTGCAGCCGAAGATGTTACGGAATTGTCCATACCTCACTTACTCCTCGATCCCTCTATTTCACCCCATGTGTCATTCCGCGAGAGCATCGTCCGTCAGTTGTTTCATAGCAACGCTTTACTTCGCCTTCGTTTGAAGCTAGTGATCACAGATTTTTGTTGGGTAGGATTATTTCTCTCATCTCCCCTCTGCTTTTACTCAGCCTTATTGAATTTACGCGTCCTACCGAATCCAACTGCCGCACAGAGGTCTGCCTCAAACTCGGAGAACAAAAATGAATATGGGGCGGTCGCGCAGGGCCTTCTGCGAGCAATTTCTCATCGGGTTCTGGGGACGCTAGTTCGGCACATGAATTTGGTGGCACGTCTTCTCACCCGTAAGCTACCCGACTCTCTGCCTTTCTATCGTCTGAGTTTACTGTACTATGCAGGAGACGACCTGCCATTTGTGTTGCGTGTTGTAATTCAGTGCATGCTACCAGGTACACCCCAGGAGTTGTCGGCCGAGGCAGAAACCCTAGCCAACAAAGTAACATCATCCTTTCCGCCCGTCGAACATGAAGGTGTATCGGATGGGTTACAGGAGCTGTGTCCGGCTTGCGGCGTGGAAGTCCCTTTGACGGACATTGCTGAGGCCATATGCTCGAATGGCCATAGGTGGTGTAAGTTCATAATGATATCAGACACGCCTTCTCGTTATGCTGATGGTTCCCCGAACCCGTGCTGGGCTGCCTCTCCCTCTCGCCGTCTTCCTTCATCAGCTCGCTGTTCTGTCACATCCTTCATTCTCTCGACTACGATGGTGCAAACCTGCGTAGGCTGTGCACGGAAAGCCTTTCTCCCTGCCACTCGGTCTCTGTACCAACAAGATCGGGGAGAGGAACAAATTCGGGGAGAGGGTGTTTTTGAGCGAGCCTTAAACGACAATGCAAGGACGGTTGGCGAGTCAGGAATTGAGAACCCTGGAATGGCCGGGAAAGGTTGGGTCGTGCAAGAACTCCTGAAGGCCGTGCGCCGGTGTCTCTTCTGCGGAAACAACTTTACCATCTTAATATAAGGGTTCTGACGGGGCGCCAAATAGTCAGTCATTTTAGTCAATGAGATGTATCACTGGTCTAGGCAAAGCTGCGGTACATCAAAGAAAAGATACGTTTGTCTATAAAGAGACCTGAATGATGAAGACGTCCGGGTCGTTATCACGCGGCCGTCCGTCACAACTTGAGTCGTTTTCTTCAAGAACTTGAATGTCGCTGGCGCTCAGCACGGACTCAGCTGTGTGGAGGGCTATTACACAGTCAGTAAAGAAGGTCATCGATTAGGAGCGCTTGGCTAAAGAGAAGTGTTGGATTTTTCTTCAGCACGTTGAGGAGGCATCGAGTCAGTGGAGGTTCACGCGTTCACGGTTGCCAGTGGTTGACCGCCATTTGCTTCATTCATCTTTGTCGCGTACCTTTGCCCTGCTGGGCTCACCGGAGTCAAAGGGTTTCAAGTGATCATGCATCAAGCTCACTCCGTCGACTCGCCTTACAGCACCCTATGACGCTGCCGCTGCCTTTCCTAATTTCACTCTACCATCGCCCTCCTATCACCTGCTCACGCTTTACCGTATTTTCGCCCCGTTGGCGCGCTGAGGCTCGCGGTCCGTGCGAACTAACGTACTTGTACTTATATTGATGCAGGACTCGGATACGCGACCAGAGCCACGACCTCCCCTCCCCGTACCCATATTCGCCACGTGTTTCTATGGTAGTAGTACTGCGCATGCGACACCCCTTTGCCTCCGTTCCCACAAGGCACCCGAGGGACCCGGACGCGACTTATTTACTGATCTATCAATGCCAGGGCTTGACCTGTAGTAGCCCGATGAGTCGCGATGACTCTCCGAAACAGTGATACGTATTTTAGGCACGGGCACGGGTTATAGTCTAGCCACCGGGAGGTCTCATGCTGAGCCAACTTCTAGGTTCTGACCTCCGTGCACACACCCTGTGAATTGACCCTGGCAGATGCGTGACATCTCGTCTTTGTTGAAGGGAATATGTGTGTAGGACGTTTGGGCCATCCTCTGGACAGTGGGGATTAAACACGTCATCTCAGGCTGACTAGTGGGGCGTGAATTATCAGTAACACGTAGGGTTTTCTACTGTATACCTTTTATAAAAAAAGCAGGTGCCCAGTAAGCGTCCTTTGAGAATGAGAATGAGGAGCCTTTGGGTGACTTAACACAGAATTATCATGGCTTAGTAAATTTAAAAATAATTATTTTTTGGAAATTAGTCAGCCACGAGGGCACAAGGGCCACGGGGAACGTCATCAACGCCGCTAGCGCACTCTCCTCTGTACCACAACAACAAACATTTCGGTTCTTACCGCAGCACTAACGATCCTACTTACGCATTTGAATAGTACGTGGCATTCAGCTCATTCTCAAGGCTTCCCTAACACCGGGGCCCCTAGCACGAATTGGCTACCATGGTGGACGGTAGCCCGAACACTGAACTTGGAAAGGATTCTTTAGTGAAGTTGGTAGTGGAAGGCGACACGGACCAAGATACTTGCCGGATCTGCAGCGCGCCTGCGGAACCAGATCAGCCACTCTTTCATCCGTGTAAATGCTCAGGCACGATCCGCTATATCCACCAAGACTGGTGTGTCCTGTGACCTGTCTTATTTATCTAGACTACATTGACATGCCTTTCAGCCTGACAACATGGCTATCCCACAGCAAAAAGAAGACCTGTGATGTGTGCAAACACCCATACTCATTTACCAAAGGCAAGGTTTCACTCGTTAATCCAGGTCCTGCGCAATCTGACTTCCCTCCAGTATATGCAAATGATATGCCTAGAGATTTACCCGCCATACTCCTGTTACGAAAACTCGCACAACAGGTGGTTTTTGTGTGTTTTTTCTGCATCCGCGCCATCATCGTGTCCTTCGTGTGGCTCGCCATCCTACCTTGGGTTGTATTCTTGTCGTGGAGGTTATACTTTTCACTTGGTAATAACACGTATGTGACTGTAACCTCTGTTCTGCTGTCCTCTTTTGATGAGTTTCGTAGTGCTTCGTGGATTAGCGCACGTCCGGGACCATCATCATCTTCCTCGACATCGTCCTTCTTTTACAATCTCACCTCACGCTCCCAATTTAATTCGACTGCCACCAACACAACACTTCGTCGCTCCTCCAATGACACTGACTCCTCCACATTAGATGGTCTCCTCGCACATCCACTGCTTCGCACTGTGTCGACAGATATATTCACTGGCCAGATTATCGCAACCGCCATCGTCCTTATTTTCATCGCCGTGTTTCTCCTGCGTGAATGGATATCCCAGAATGCAAGACCTGGTGTTTTTGAAGAGGGCGATCCCGCAGTCGAGCCCGAAGCCGAGCAGGAGCGCGAAAGACAACAACAGCGTTTCCGTGAGCAGGCCAGGGCCATAATGGAGCAACGCGAGAACCAATTGCGCAGGCGGCAGCAGGCTGAGGTAGATCGTTTGCCTCGCGCCAGGGGAGGTGATCCGCATCAGCTGGAGTCAAGTAGGCGTCACCCGGATCAATCAATCAGAGATTTACCTCCATCCCGGCGAGCGCAGGAGCTACATACCGCATATGCCCCTCAGACTACTCAGCCAGATGAGGTTGGGCTCTCTGCGAGCGATACTGCTGGGCCCAGCAGTGCAGTGTCTCCTATCGTCAGGGATGATCAGAAGGCGTCTTACTCGCAGCGAGCAGCGGAGACACGCAGACATCTTTCCCTTCGACGCACGTCTTCACCTGGAGAACTTCGAGCTTCAGACCCATCGTACAAAGACGCTGGCCCATCGGCCCAGTTAAAAAGTACCGGTCATCCTGTTCCCGGAAGTGGCAAAGGGAAGGCAAAGGCTGTAGACTTCGAGCGGTCAAACAATCAAGACCCTGCTTCGATATACATGGTCAACGATACAGCAAGTGCCTTATCTACCCTTAAGCAGAAGCGCACTGCTTGGGGAATTCCTGGTGCAGAGTCTTGGACCCTCTACGACTTCGAACGGTTTGAAATGACCAGACTCGGCATTGACCTCATGTTCTCGCCGCATGGAGTTGTGGCAGAAACGGACCCATGTCAGCTCATCGTCCAAGCCCAGGTTGACGACCCGATACTTCGGGATGGCCCAACGTCGTCCACCAGCGCGGGATTCGGTACATATACGATGGCTGCCCCCGACGATTGGACCGAATGGCTTGGGGATGCTGTGGATGACGCCTGGCGGTGGCGGGCGAGACGGCGTGTGCTTTGGGAACGTTTGCGTGAAGAGGCCGAGCGGGATGGTCTCGCCCCACTGCAAGTACCCCGCGAATTGTCTGGCATATCAATCGAAGAGCTCCACACGGTCCAAGATATCGACGGTGTTTGGACGCCACCCCCAGCTCCGAAATTGATTAGTCGGCTACCAGTACTTACGACGTTGGCTCCAACGCCATCACATCCGGCTGCGACGGACGATGGAATGTCATTGCTCTCAGCTCACAAAAGATTAAGAGCTGAGGGTTCCAGGGCAGGGCGCTCCTTTACAATAAGCACCGTTTCCGTCGTTTCTCCAGACGAAGATGACGGGAGCCCTCGTCGCGTGCGCCAACGAACACAATCGCAAGCAGACTCGAAGACTTTCTCTTTCGCCCCCTTTGGGGGAGGTGATGCTCAGCCACTCCCGTATAATCCACAGAGGCCCCTTCCTTTCCCAATTACCCCCACCGTACCTCCTTCGCGAGAGCCACTCGCGCAATATGCTGGATCCGCACCCTTTCGTCGTGGGGTGTCATCACCATCACTTTCCTCTTCACCCGCATTTCTCCCTCTTGATTCTCAACCGCCTCCCGCTCCTGTGCTTTCTATGCCCCGACGACCGCCAATGCCGAACACGACGATTCCAACGCCAACGTCTGCTCCGCCTTCTCTTCTACCTCGAGATAGCATGGATAACACACCGCTTGGGTCGCCAAGCCTTGCAACATACCAACCTCCCGAAGAGTTCCAAGAAGGCTCGGCGCGGCAAGGATACTTTGACAGCGTCGAGGAAGGCGAGGGAGAACTAGACTGCAGCAGGAACAGGATGAACCATGAACGATTTGAGCGAGATGCGGCACTATTTTTCAAGGGTGAGCCTCTCATTGAGTATAATGTGGACAAAGAAGCCCGAATCAACACAGAGGAAGAAGAAGAAGAAGAAGAAGAAGAAGAAGATGGAGACCTTCCTGGTTTGTTAGCGGACTCCGACGAAGATGGCGATGATGAAGCCAGAGTACTACGAGGTGGCGCTCGACGTGGACAGAGACGTGCAGCGTGGGGCCCCGAATGGGGCGACGCAGTGCCCGCAGAGATAGCCGATGGGGGGGATGTAGCCGTAGAAGCTGACGACGACGGCGAAGATGCGGAAGGGGATGATGTGGAGGATGCGGCCCTGGCAGCGCAACTTGCTGACGAAGATATGGTTGTTGAGGATGATATGGAGGGTGCCCTCGAAGGTAAGGTATTTTCACGTCTTATTTGGGAGGTTAGTTCCTTGACCACCTTCCTACAGCCATCGGCATGAGAGGTCCGCTGTACGTCGTTGCACAAAATGTTTGCCTAAGAGTTTTTGAAGCGTTGCGTGTACTCAAATTTGGCTTCGCAGGCGGCCTTAATGAGCGCAGTACTGGGCGTCGCTGTCGGACTAGGTGTCTTTGTCCCTTTTACGTTCGGCAAGTCGACTGCCCTGCTCTCCGTAAGTCCGCTCCTTCACGCCCCGCAAAGCCCAAGCTAAGGTTCCAGTAGCTCGACCCAAGGCGGGCTCTGCAGGTGCTTCATTGGCCTATACGCATCATACGCATCGTGACAGATCCAGTGGTTGATTCCATCTTCCTTGTAATCAGTTACCTGGTCCTTCCTTCTATTGTTCGGCTACTCGACGGGTTCTCAGTTGCTGCATATTTGGCCCTCTCAGCGGTCGTTCCTGCTGATACTCTCGAGATGTCTGCGCGCTTCGTCCATACTACTGTAAGTCCTCCACTGTTTTCGTTGTGTTACTTCACTGAATGTGTCCCAGAGAGAGAACATTATGAATTTCCCCTGGGATACGGCAAACAGTTACATCGTCACGCTTACTTCAAAACTCACCCAGCCACACTCCAACTCGACCCCGTCCATCGTTACTCGTTTCCTAGAGACAAAATACCCGATCATTGCGAGGGCGGAACCTTACTTCGAAGTCTTAGCCCAGCAGGTCAGATCGAGTTCATACCAAGTCGCGACTGGTTGGACTCGAATGACTCTCGGTGATGGAACGGGAGAGAGAGTCTTTGCTATTGCGCTTGGCTATGCCGTCATTGGATTGTTAATTGCCTTCTACCTGAACGTTTTTACTGTTGGGTCCGTGAAGAGCGCAGGAAGGGCAGTGAGGAGTGCTGTGCGGCAGCAGTTGCTTGTGGTCAAGGCTCGTCTACCGAGAAGCACACAACTTTACCCAGCTGATGTCCGTTCTAGGTAGCAACATTCATCATCATCGAACTGGTTTTATTTCCACTGGGATGCGGCATCAACCTCGACTTATGTTCCATCTGGCTTTTCCCCGAAGCGAGCCTTCTGTCGCGAATTGCGTTCTTCCAGTATGCACCCCTGACGGCAACATTCTATCATTGGGTTGTGGGCACAATGTTTATGTAGGTCGTTCCCGCTTGCATGGTTTCTGCCGCCGATTTGTATCTCCCAGGTATCAATTTGCGATCTTATTAGCCGGCTGCCGCACCATTATGCGTCCGGGTGCAATGTGGTTCATCAAAGACCCGTCCGACCAGAATTTCCATCCCATTCGTGATATCCTCGAACGTCCTGCACTGGTACAACTCCGCAAGCTGTCAGTGAGCGCGATCATGTACGGATTGGTAGTAGCTTGCGGTGTGGGCTCTATCGGAGGTCTTATGCGTTTGGGACGGGGGCTTGTCCTACCCCTCCGTTGGAAGCCCCGGTGCGTCCCCTGTCTTTCTCTGTTTGGTGCCAAGGGCTTATCATAGCTAAAAAAGTGAACCGTTATCTGACGTCCCTATTGACCTTTTATTCCTCCACATTCTTTTGCCCTACACACTCCGCTTTTTCCGCCCGAGGAAGGTCATCCGCAAGGCGGCAATCGAGATATGGAAGTATCTTTGTGTTCGCCTTCGCCTCACATCATACATGTTCGGTGGACGCCATACAGAAGAAGAACGCAATGCTCCTTTCACCAGCTGGCTGCCTTTCGGAAATCCCAGTGGCAAAGCTGCAGATGGCGAAGTGGGTTTCCACGGAAGCTATCGCAGGGTGCCTAACAGCGACAACGTCGCTGTTCCCCGAGATATGCGCGCCACAGCTCGAGTTGATGTCGATGGCATACCGATTGATGATGAGGCACGGACGCTGATTGCGGCCCAAGATGCTGAAGCGGAGAAAGCTAAACGGAGTCCGAAGGATGACTATACTGTGGTATACATTCCTTCTCACTTCCAGTACCGCATAGGCCTATTCATCTTCGCGCTTTGGGTTTTCGGATGCGTCTTCGTCACCGCTGCCCTGTCTGCTCCTATCCTCCTTGGTCGTGGTGTGTTCAACCTTTTTACCGAAAGACAAATGCACGACGGATACTCTTTTCTGGTCGGCTTTTATACTCTCTGGGGCTGTTGGGTGGTTGGTCATGCCGTTGAGAGGATGGACAAGAGGCGCCAACGGCGTAGTGCGGATGATACACGCGGGAACTGGCCACTATACTTCCTCAAACGAAGCCTCCTCTGGTTGGCCAAGATTTCGTACATTGTATTCTTTGTCGGCATCGTCATTCCGGCTCTCCTTGGCCTTGTGGTGGAGTTATATATCATCATGCCTATTCGTCTTTCATTGAATCCCGACTTATTGCCAAATGTACGGGTCGTGGATATGTGGGCGCTGGGCTTTATCTACGCCAAAATATTGTTTCACGCGCACCGCTTCCGTCCACTAAACCGGATAACTGCTGGATTCAATCATGTAGGATTTGACCATCGTCTTTACGCTACGTTCCCTGACTGCCGATGTCATTGACAGATCAAAACGCACGGATGGACAAATCCAGAGCCCTTCAGTGCGACTACTGAGGTGATCGTGCCTCTCCTCGTTGGCCTCTTGGGTATGCTGGCGCTTCCTCCTGCTATCGTCGTCTTGCTACGGCGCATTATACCTGTACAGCTCGACCAACGTTTCATCCGTAAGCGTTTCCCTGTTCTGTCTTATCTCCAGTCACTCATATTACTCGTCTGTAGTTATGAATGTATATCCAGGTATATTCGCTGGTGTAGGTCTAATCCGGCTTGGTGTGACGGGCTCGGGGGCCCTCTCACGGTGGTCACAGTCTATTCGCGATACGGAATTCCTCGTCGAGATGCGCTTACGCAATTATGAGCAAGAGAAGGAGAGCGAGAAAAACGAGGGTAAGGGAAGGGCTTACGCAGAAGATGTAACAGGGGTAGAGGAGGTCGTAGGGCCTGCGGCCGATTAGTACGAGCCTCCCTGTAGGACAACGGTGGATTCATTGCTATTCCAATTACATTATTGTCGCTTTCGCATAGTACATATTGTAGAACCAACATTCGCCGCTCATACGTGATTCCGCATCCTCACATCTGCGTGAAAAAGTTAGATGTCGGGGCGTGGAAAGCGTAGTGAAAAGTCTACTACTGGTGTAAGTTTACCCAATATGAGTACAATGAATGAGTCATAGAACTTGGTTAGTTACCTTCCCTTTCTTGAGCCCACCCACCGCCTAAATCGGCTCAGTGAAACCCAATGTCCTCGTCGTCCTCATCCTCTACCCCAATCCAGTTCTCCGAGTCAGTCGAGTCGTATTCCTCCAAGGTATCCGGTCGCACGAGCCGATAGGCACGCCCGTCGTCTTGGATGGACCAGCGGTAGGGGCGGATCTCCATGTCCTCAAGACACCACGCGATGAAGCGCTCGCCGTCGTCGTCTTCGTCCGCGAGGTCGATATTCCAACCGAGATGGAGCCACAAGCCATCGACGAGTGCCATGAGTCCCTCTTGGTGTGTATACTGCATTTCGTACGTTTCGATCATGCCATACGTTGCACCACGGCGTAGTAGCGTGTCTGTGCCGGGCTCTGGATCAAGCGGCGTCACGGAACGCCGCGCAGGCCGTTGCCAAATAGGCATGACCCACTCGCCCTCGTATTCGTCATCGGAAGTGTTGTCATACTCTTGGAGTCCCTCCACATCTTCGGCATCGTCATCATACATGACGTCAAATGGAGCCCAATAGTCGTTCTCAGAGAGGTCTTCATCCTCATCTTCGGCATCAGATTCACTGTCGCTTTGTGCAGGAGACGGAAAAATCTCCGCCCACGGGTCCTCAAGGTCTGGGGGCGGTGAAGTTTCCGAGACGCTGGTCGCACCTCTGGACTTCGCCTTGGCAAGGACGGATAGAATATTCTTGAGGACAAAGAGGGGAAGCGGGCGGGACCGAATCACAGCACGACAGAATGGACATGTTTTCTTGCGAAGAATAAGCGGTAGTGGTTCGTCGACGTTCATCTCGTCATGAGGTACGGGAGCGTTGCGGAACCAATCTTGAAGGCATCCCTGGCAAAGGACGTGACCGCAAGGTGAAAGGCTGGAACCAATAATATAAGTATGCATAGGGGCAAGCTGGCGACTTGCTCACGCAAAAGGCTTGGTAAGGGTGTCAATGCAGATCTGACATTGAAGCGTCCCTTCGATATTGGATGTCAGCTATACAGGTGTGAGCTATTATATTTGTTCCAGAGTGACACATCTCATACCTCGTCCGCTTGTCGAGTTTTCATTTCTAAAACCTCTACTCGAGACAGCTGTTCGTTATGAGTCTGTGGATGGGATACATCAGGCATCGAGACACGACACTTCCGCCTATGAAGAGCACCTGGTGCATTGAACGTAGCTCGTTCTTCAGAGACAATATCGTCTATTACGGATATCAGAGTGTGTGCAAGATGAAACCGGACGACGTACATTGGCCTGCTTTTCAATGGTCTTGTTTTGAGCAGCCACTTGCTAAGCACGCCCAATGAACTACGCATATATCATGAATACAAAGAGCGGACCTTCTTGCATGTCTCTAGCTCCCTCTTCATCCTGTTAAACTCCATGGTGGCAATAGGTCCGTTGTAACTGGGTTGGGAACTCGCTTCATCGTCAGATGCGACGATGGCGTTTTGAGCTTTTGACAAGGAGAGTTTGCCCTCGCGAGACACTTCTCTCTTTCCACGATGCACGGGGCGAACAACGTTGGAAGGTATGTCAGCGTTTGGCCGTGAAGCGCCCTGCTTCTGCTTTGAAGGCTTTTGTGGGCGCTCCACAAATACATCGGTAGATGTTCCTGGGCGGGGACCGGGATTCGAAGGTAATGACGAGGGACCGTGTTTCTTTTTTCTGCGATGCTTCTCGCCCCTGGACGTCGTCGGTATGTCGTCGTCATCTGACAATATATGTGCCCGTTCGCGAGACCCATCGCGATGTCTTTTTACCAGGAAGGGTCCGTCAGGCCGAGAAGAGTGGTTTTCACGCATGTGCGACGACGGTTTACGTCGGGGAACGGACAGGCTTGATTCCATTTGGTCAAGATTCAATTTGAGGTTAACGGCGCGCTACATGAGACCATGAGAGGGATAGAGAACTGAGTACGAGGAGGGAGAAACAAAACCGTGGATCATCTCACTGATTCGGAGTCTATCAAGACGCTTCAAGGACCCGGGTTGAGCGATCTTAATGGCCTCAAGGATGACTTCAGCTGCCGAGACTGCGCCAAACAAAGACGCCACAATTATCCACAAATGGCATGTCACGTGGAGACCGAGCGTATACTACTGTAGTACTACGGTACTGCGACAGTATGGCTATGGTCCGTAGTCCAGAGACATGGAACAGTGGGTGAGGTTAATTGGGGATTGCTGAAGACGGGAGAGTGCTGGCTGATCTGGCCAAGCAATTTTCATTACAGTATTACCTCAAACTTATTTAAACTATAAGAAGCGAGATTTAGACGCAAAACTTTTCTTGTTCACACTCGACACTCGACAACTG
>Ga0137397_10001561_pt1 | contig 16027 bp, 15 predicted proteins | sample czorhiz116metaG_FD_106658 | JGI IMG/M metagenome (GOLD analysis project Ga0137397, IMG submission 106658) | Vadose zone soil microbial communities from Angelo Coast Range Reserve, California, USA - czorhiz1.16 metaG | ecosystem: Environmental > Terrestrial > Soil > Vadose zone | place: USA... | reverse complement strand
GGCGACCGCCGACGACTCATTGGCCGCCTGACGCGATCGCAGCAGGCTCGGAATCGCGATGGTTGCGATGATCAGAATGATCGCCACCACGATCAAAAGTTCCAACAGTGAAAAACCTCGATTGCTCTTCATCTCTTTCTTTCCCTCCAAAAAAATACTTTGATGGCTGGTCCTCCAGGGCGAGATCGTTTTCCCACTGTAAGCCACTTCCGCTCCAGATGGGGTCAGCCATCAACCACAGTACCAGAGTGCAAATAGGTATCCATTGTGCAAGCCACTAAAAAGAGGGGGACTTTGGCCGGTGAGGTATTGGCAGAAATGACAAATTCCATCATCGCGAGTGCTAAACAACGTCAGGTGAGGAGGGACCTTCGGCCCGGTGCTAGACTGAAACCAGTGCTAAAAACACTGGGAATTGAAAGCCGGCTACAACTGGCAATTACGATTTGCGTCCTGGTCTTTGTCCTGGTCACGCCGATCGAAAGCGGCGGTGCGCCACTCGTCATCCTCGTTTATAGAAGTCTGTTGCTGGCCATCATGATCCTTTGCGGGATAGGTTCCCGGCGGCAGGACCTTCGGATCTCGCGTGTCTATCTCACGCTGGTGGGTCTCACTCTATTTCTGGCTTTGATATCTGCCTTCAGAATCCAGGGGTCCCACTTCGAAGGACTCTTTCTCTGGTACCGCCTCGCATTTTTCATTGGCGGATTCCTTACGCTGGCGAATTACAGCAGGTACCAGCCGGCCAGATGGAAAGGGCTTTTGCTGGGCATCGTGGTCGCTGGAAACATCGTCTATCTGATCCCGGACCTTCTGACAAACCGCCGACCGGTGACGAGCTTTTCATACAACCCAAATTACTTTGCAACATTCATGGTCATCGGAGTGGCCGCCAGTCTCGCCGTAGCTGTTTTCGGAACGCGGCCCGCGTGGAGAATCGCGGCGGGAGCGTCTGCGGCATTGCTGCTGTTCGGCACTATACAAACGAATTCGCGGGGCGGAGTGCTCGCGGCCGGCCTCGTCGTGCTTATCGTAGCGATCCGCGGCGGAAGCCGGATTCCTCGCCCTGTGTGGATGTTTATCGCCCTGGTGGGTCTGGTGACAATCGTGGTGGCCAGCCCCTATCTCATTAACAAATTCACGGATCGCGGCGAGGGCGACCCGTACAACTATGCGCGCACCACAATCTGGATGGATGCGCTGAAGGTTATAGCGCAGAGTCCCACATTTGGCGTCGGCTTCGGACAGTTCATCAACGTGTCGAAGCGCTTCGCGTTTCCTGTCCAGGGAGCGGTGGCCCGGTATTTGAAACGCGCCGGAATCGCCCATTCTGAATATCTTCAGTACTTCGCCGAAATCGGAATTCCAGCCACCCTGTTGCTGCTGTCGCTGTTCGGTTATCTGATCTTTCTGGCATGGAAGCGTGCTAAAACGGCGTGGCCGGAATGCCGATGCTTTCAGGAGGCCGCGATTCTTGTAACCGCTGGTCTCGCAGCGCACGCGCTCGTGGACAACTGCTGGACGGTTCCGGTGATGTCTTCGGGACTGGTGGTGCTTTCACTTTCGGACCTTCTGCCGTTGCAGGAAGCCTCGAATGCAGGCGCGGGCTTTAGCCGGACACATCGCCTGATGCCCGCTAGGGCCGGAGCCTACAGCCTTGTTCTTCTCGCCGTCTACCTCCATTCCACGGTTTTTCCTGCGATAGGCCTCTACTACAACGACATCGGTCATAAGGCTTTCGAGAAAGGTGACATCGAGACGGCTGAACGAAACCATCTTCGTGCCGTTGCGATCAGGCCGGATCAGCCGGTGTTCCTCGACAACCTGGGAATGGTGTATTTGCAACGGTCTGCGGATACGAAAACCCGGGATGACCTCCCTGCCGCCGCAAAGTACTTCGCGCGCGCAATCGCTTCGGATCCGCTCGCAATCAATCCTTACATTCACATGGAAACTGTGCTCATTCGATCGTTCACCGGGAATCCCGCGCAGGACCGCGAAGTGCATCAGCTGATTATCGAAAACGACACAAAGCTTCTCGAGGTTGATCCCTTCGTCCCTTTTCCCCGGAAGAACCTCGCCATCGCTTATTTCGAGCTCGGACAGCACGAGCGGGCTTTCGAAGAGCTTCACAAAGCCATCGAATACGAGCCCAATTATGTTCCCGCCTACCTGCAGTTTTCCGCCTGGTATCGCCAGTTGGGAAACATGCACGAAAGCGAACGCTACCAAAACCAGGCGTTGGAAATTGTCCAAAAATATCGGAACTTTCGACCTACCGAAGCCTACGAAGGCATTCTGCTCGGACGGCCCGAAGCATCCTGGGCGTCGTTGAAAACCCCTCAGTAATTCTCCAAATGTAGTCGCGGGCTTTAGCCCGCGTTCCGCCACAGGTTCGGACTCCTGTTTGCCTTACTCTTACCGGAGGGTGAGATTGGGCCACGGAAATACAGGAGATAAGGCGCGCCGCGTCATAAAGTCGGCTCCGAGCCGGGCAGCGCTGCCAAAATTTTGAAATCCTGACGGATTATGAACAAACCTTCACCTCTGCAGATACTTTGTGAGCAAACGCCGGTTGTGATTCTGGCGGGTGGCAAAGGCACGCGTTTGATGCCGTATACGACATCATTGCCCAAGCCGTTGATGCCTGTGGGCGAGTATCCGATTTTGGATATTCTGCTTCGGCAGCTCTCGAGCCAGGGGTTCCGTCGAATCACGTTGGCCGTGGGGCATCTGGCGGGATTGATACAGGCATACTTCAAAGAGGGCCAGGACTGGGGCGTCGAAATCGAATACGCCTACGAGACGACCCCGCTCGGTACTGCAGGCCCCATTGCCCGGTTGCCGCGGCAGGAACGCTCGCTGCTTGTATTGAATGGCGATCTGCTCACCAATCTGGATTTTTCTCGAATCGTCCGTTTCCATTATGAGAACCGCGCCATTGCAACCATTGGCACGAAGCGCCGCACCGAAACAGTGCAATTCGGCGTTGTGGAAACTGCGTCCAACGGCCAGATCACTCAGTACAAGGAAAAGCCCAGCCTCGACTACAACGTCAGCATGGGCATTTACGTTTTTTCACCCACCGTGCGTGAATACATTCCGCGCGGGCAGAAGTACGATTTTCCCGATCTCGTTCAGCGGCTGATCGCAAACGGACAGAAGGTTCTGGCCTACGAAAGCGATGCCTACTGGATGGACATCGGACGCCCCGACGATTATCAGCGGGCAAACGACGATTTTGCTGGAATGCAACAAACCCTTTTTAAAACCAATGTGGAAAGCGCGGCTGTCGGAACTCGAATTTGACGAACGGGAACTCGAAGGAGTTCTCGACACGCTCGACTCGGCGTGGATCACCGCTGGTCCTCGCACGGAGGCCTTCGAAAAAGCCTTTGCCGAGCTGAGCGGAACAACGGAAGCTATCGCCGTTTCAAATGGAACGGCTGCCCTGTTCCTCGCCCTGAAGGCGCTAGGGATCGGCCCGGGCGACGAAGTCCTGTGTCCTTCGATGACTTTCGTTGCGACTGCCGCAGCCGTGCTGCATTGCGGCGCGAAGCCGGTTTTAGTGGATATTTGCAGTCTCGAGAATCCAACAATGGATCCCGCGGATGCCGCCTCGAAAATCACTTTGCGAACAAAGGCCATTCTTCCCGTTCACTACGCCGGTATACCGGCGGACATGGATCAGCTTTCGGACCTGGCTAAATCCAATAAGCTCTTCCTGGTGGAGGACGCCGCCCATTCCCCCGGCGCGCGCTTTGCCGGACAGCCCTGCGGGAGCTTTGGAGAGGCCGGCTGTTTCAGCTTTTTCGGCAACAAGAACATCACCACCGGCGAAGGCGGCATGATCACGACCAGCGATCCGGAGCTGGCCCGCCGTATGCGATTGCTGCGATCCCATGGAATGACCGTCACGAGCTGGGACCGCGATAAAGGACGGCCTGCTCAATACGATGTGCTGGAGTTTGGATATAACTTCCGGTTTGACGACATCCGCGCCGCTCTGGGCCTGGCGCAACTCGAGAAACTCGAGGCCTTCAACCGGCGACGAGCAGAGCTGGTTCGGCGGTACAACGAGCGATTCGCTGAGACCAATCTGGACGTCATACTGCCGTTCGCGTCGGTTCACGCGTTGAAGGAACCCTCACATCACATCTATCCCGTTCTTTTCGCCAGCCGTGACGAGCGCGATTCGATGGGGGAACTGTTAAAGGCGGAAGGCATTCAGACCAGCATCCATTACAGCCCTATTCACCATTTTACAGCATTCCGGAAGACGTGGCCGGAGGAGATACATCTGCCCGTCACGGAAGAGTTCGCCTCGCGCGAACTCACGCTTCCCCTCTATCCATCTCTTTCCGAAACCCGGGTCGACACCATTGTGTCCTCTGTGGTTCACTGTTATGAAGCACGCTATGAAGCTCATAATAGCGATATCTTTCGCCGAAGCTGATTCTGACCCGATTCGCCTGCTCGAGCAGGAACATCCCTCTGATTCTGAGGTGGAATACGTCCTGCAGATTGAAGGATGAAAGAGCAATTTTCCGACTTACCGGTTTTTGAGATTCGTCCCAGTTCGGCGTGGCGCATGTTGGACCTGCGCGAGCTGTGGGCATATCGCGAATTGATTTATTTCCTGACGTGGCGGGATATTAAAGTTCGATATAAGCAGACCGCATTAGGCATCGCCTGGGCATTACTGCAGCCTCTAGCGATGATGGTTGTTTTCACGCTGTTCTTTGGCAGGCTCGCCGGGGTTTCTTCTCAAGGGGTACCTTATCCCGTTTTCGCTCTTGTGGCCCTGATCCCCTGGCAATTGTTTTCCCGGGCTATCACCGAATCGACGAACAGCCTCGTGACGGATCAGCGTCTCATCACGCGCGTGTACTTTCCGCGCATCATCGTTCCGATTTCCACAACGCTTGCAGCCGTCGTGGATTTTCTTGTTTCCGGCGGCCTCTTGATTCTCCTGCTGGCATTCTATGGCATGCCGCTGCGTCTTGAAATGCTCTGGCTGCCTGTGTTCACGGTCCTCCTGTTGGTCACCGCGCTGGGCGCGGGCTTCTGGCTGTCGGCGCTGAACGTCGAGTATCGGGATGTGATGTACACGATCCCGTTTTTGAATCAGTTCTGGTTTTTCATCACTCCCGTTGTCTATTCGAGCAACATCGTTCCCGAACGCTGGCGGGCTGTTTACGGATTGAACCCGTTGGCCGGAGTCGTTGAAGGGTTTCGATGGGCGCTTATCGGCGGCGGCGGCAAACCGGGGCCCATGATGTTTGCGAGCACCGCCGTGGCGATAGTCTTGTTTACAGGCGGGATCATCTGGTTTCGGAGCCGGGAGCGGCGATTCGTGGATGCGATCGGATCGGGGGGCCGCTGATGGGGAATTATGCCATTGAGATCGAGGATCTCGGAAAACAGTACAAGCTCGGACAATTCCAAAAGTACAAGGCTCTGAGAGACACCATCGCCGGGGCCTTTTCCGCTCCCTTCCGTGCCGCGTCAAGCCTGCTCGGCGGGTCGTCGCGGCAAAAGCAAGCCGATCGTATGTTCTGGGCTCTGAAGGACGTTTCCCTGCGGATTCGTCATGGTGAAGTCATCGGGCTGATCGGGAGGAACGGCGCCGGCAAGAGCACTCTGCTCAAGGTCCTTTCCCGGATTGTCGAGCCCACCAATGGTCACGCCCGCATCGAGGGAAGAGTCGGCTCTCTTCTGGAAGTCGGAGTCGGCTTTCATCCGGAGCTCAGCGGACGCGAGAATATCTTTCTGAATGGCGCGATCCTTGGAATGAAGCGGGAAGAAATAGCAGGAAGGCTGGACATGATCCTGGATTTCGCCGAAGTCGGCAAGTTTCTCGATACGCCGGTGAAGTTTTACTCGAGCGGAATGTACGTTCGCCTTGCGTTTTCGGTCGCGGCCCATCTGGAGCCGGACATTCTGCTTGTGGATGAAGTGCTGGCGGTGGGAGACGCATCGTTTCAGAAGAAGTGCCTTGGACGAATGGAAGACGTGGCCCACGGCGGCCGGACCGTGATTTTCGTCAGCCACAACATGGCGACGATTCAGAGCTTGTGCTCGCGCGCCATCCTGCTCGACGGCGGGACTGTGGCTTACGACGGTGCTGTGAATGAAACGATCACAAAATACCTCGACCTAGTCCACAGCGACGCGGTATTGCCCCTGGATAGCCGTACGGATCGTGAAGGCAACGGAGCCCTTCAGTTTCGGAAGTTCTATGCCATATCGAAGAGCCGGGGAATCACCGACACGATCTGTACGGGTGAAGATGTCACTTTCGTGGTGGAATATACATCCGCTGCCGCCGGCCCGTTGCGGAATGTCTCCGTATCTGTTCCGCTGTGGAATCACATGGGTCATCACATGTTCATGTGCTGGACTCGAATGACAGGCCAGGATTCCGCCGAGATCCATCCCAACGGGGAATTTCGCGCCCACATCAAACGCTTTCCGTTGATGCCGGGCCGCTATACTTTGAATCTATGGTCTGAGGTGAACGGACAAATCGCGGACTGGATTCGCAATGCCGCCTATATTAATGTCATCGAAGGCGATTTTTTCGGGACGGGGTATCTGGCACCCAGCAGTCACGGCGGGATGGTCGTCGATCACTATTGGGAGTTTGTACACCACAATGACTAGAGTACTCCGCCGTATGGTCACGCGGCTGCAACTGCGGCCCGAATGGCCGGGCGAAAAGGATCGCTACTCTTATCAGAAGAAATACGCGCATTTCGACTTCAAGCCGGGGGAGCGCGTATTGGACATCGGCAGCGGCGGCGATCCGTTTCCTCATGCAACGGTCCTGATGGACCAACACATCGAGACCACGGTACACCGGGCGGACACTCTTGTCACGAACGGAAAACCCTTTCTCCTCGCCGATATTCACAGTCTTCCGTTCTGCACGGGATCATTCGATTACGTCTTCTGCTCTCATCTGCTGGAGCACGTTGCCGATCCGATCCGAGCCTGTTCGGAAATGATGCGTGTCGGGCGCAGGGGTTTCATCGAAACGCCCACCTTTGCCAAGGACATGCTGTTTGCCTGGGCCGCAGGAATGCATAAATGGCACGTGGCCGCGATTGCGGACACACTGGTGTTCTTTGAATACTCCGCGCGGCAGGCCGAAGGCATCAAAAGTTCCGCCTGGAGGGACCTGATCTTCAGCCGGCTTTACCATCCTCTTCAAAGGGCCTTCTACGATAACGCGGATTTGTTCAACACCATGCTCTGCTGGAACGCGAGATTCAACGTTGTCGTGTTTCGCCAGGATGGATCGATGGAAATCCTGGGTTCGCCGAAAAGACCCTGATCATGCGAGTTTTGATCGTCAACACCGACTACCCCACATTTCAGACGTGGTTCTACGAGCAGAATCCCGGGCTGGCTCAGGCCGCGTTCGACGAACAGATGCGAGCGCGCAATGAGAGCTTGTTTGGCGTCGCCGACTTCTACTCGCGCAACCTCCGGAAACTCGGGCATGAGGCATGGGATGTTTATGCGAACAACGACATCATGCAAAGCGCATGGGCGAAAGAGCACGGCATGGATTTCAAGGCCGGGGGTCTTTTGAGAACGGCAAAACGGCTGGCCACCGTCGCGCCATTGCGATACCTGAAACCGATGTTACGGCTACTGCTACCCGTACGAGCCTCCTTTCAGGTTCTCGCAGCGCAGGTTCGTCACTACCGTCCCGACATTCTGCTCAATCAGGCAATGGATGAGATACCGGACGATTTCTTGTGGGAAATTAAATCCGACGTCCGCATCATCGTCGGGCAGATCGCATCGCCGCTCGTTACACAGCGGCACTTTCGAAGTTACGATCTCGTGATTTCGTCGCTCCCCAACTTCGTGGACTATTTTCGGAAGCAGGGAGTGCGAAGCGAACTTAACCGGCTCGCTTTCGAACCGTCGATTCTGCAGCGCCTGGAAGAAAGGCCGAGGACTACGGATGTCTCGTTTGTGGGCAGCCTCTCCAGTTACCACAAAGCCCGTGCGCGGCTCGTCGAGACGATCTGTGAGAACGTTCCTCTTTCCTGGTGGGGACAGGGAGATGCTTCGATTCGGCAAAGTTCGATCCTGAGCAGGCGTTACCGCGGTCCGGCATGGGGTTTGGCGATGTACCAGGTGCTCAGAGATTCGAAAATCACTTTGAATAATCACATCGACATAGCCGAGAACTATGCGAACAACATGCGCCTCTTCGAGGCGACCGGCGCCGGCACCATGCTCGTCACGGACAGGAAGCAAAATCTTCACGAAATGTTCGAGCCCGGGAAAGAAGTCGCCGTGTATGGCTCGGCGGACGAATGCATCGAGGTGATCCGACACTATCTCGATCACGAGCGGGAGCGTGAAGCCATTGCCCGCGCTGGCCAGCAACGAACCTTGCGGGATCATAACTATGCAGTACGAATGCAGGAACTGATGGCACTACTGACGGGGTGCATGGCGGCGTGAAAACGGCATTGATTACGGGAATTACGGGCCAGGATGGATCTTATCTTGCTGAATTTCTCCTGGCGAAGGGCTACACGGTTCACGGAATCATCCGGCGGTCGAGTTCGTTCAATACCGAGCGCATCGATCACCTTTATCAGGATCCTCACGAGCGCAATCCGAAACTGCGCCTGGTCTACGGCGACTTGAACGATGCCAGTTCCCTCAACAGGATCATCCGGACCGTCCAGCCGGCGGAGATCTATCACCTTGGAGCGCAAAGCCACGTTCGCGTTAGTTTCGACGTTCCTGAATACACAGGTGAGATTACGGGAATGGGAACGGTGCGGCTCCTGGATGCCATCCGCGAGGCCGGCGTGAAAACACGGTTCTATAATGCTTCCAGCAGTGAAATGTTCGGGAATGCGCCGGCTCCCCAAAACGAGTCGACACCTTTCCAGCCTCGCAGTCCTTATGCCGCGGCGAAGGTCTATGCTCACTGGATGACCGTGAACTATCGCGACGGCTATAACCTTTTCGCCTGCAATGGCATCCTCTTCAACCACGAATCGCCCAGGCGCGGTGAGACTTTCGTCAGCCGCAAGATCACGAAGGCTGCCGCGCGCATCAAGCTTGGTATCCAGGAAAAGCTTTTCCTCGGCAACCTCGATGCCCGCCGGGACTGGGGTTATGCCGGAGACTATGTAGAGGCCATGTGGCTCATGCTGCAGCAGGACAAGCCCGACGATTATGTCGTCGCGACAGGCGAGACGCACTCCGTTCGCGACTTCCTCAATGAAGCCTTTGGACATCTCGATCTCGATTGGAAGAAGTACGTGGAAATCGATCCTCGTTATTATCGCCCTACCGAGGTCGACCTGCTGCAGGGTGATGCGGCCAAGGCAAAGAGCACACTTGGCTGGCAACCACAAATACATTTCAAGGAACTCGTTGGTATGATGATCGAAGCAGATTTTCGCGAGGAAAAAATGAACAATCGCCCATGAGCTACTGGAATACCAAACGCGTATTGGTTACGGGCGGGAACGGATTCCTCGGCAGCCACCTCGTTTCCAGGCTCAAAGATCAGTCTCCAAAAGAGATCATTGCGCCGCGGAGCAAACAATACGATCTGGTCGATCAATCCAACGTTGTCCGTCTCTACGAAGACGCCAGACCTGACATCGTGATCCATCTCGCAGGACGAGTAGGCGGCATCGGCGCGAATCGGGCAAACCCTGGGAAGTTCTTTTACGACAACCTCGTCATGGGCGCACAGATGATGGAATTCGCCCGCCGCTTCGGAGTGGAGAAGTTCGTCGCGCTGGGAACGATTTGCGCTTATCCGAAATTCACGCCTGTCCCCTTCCGCGAGGAAGACTTGTGGAATGGATATCCTGAAGAGACCAATGCGCCCTACGGTCTCGCGAAGAAGATGCTGCTGGTTCAGGCGCAGGCGTACAGGCAACAATACAATTTCAATGCGATTTACCTGCTCCCTGTGAATCTCTACGGCCCGGGTGATAATTTTGCGGAGAATACCTCCCACGCCATACCGGCAATCATCCGCAAATGTTTGGAAGCAGTGCGCGACAAATCCGGCAAGATCGTCCTCTGGGGAACAGGCGAACCCACGCGGGAATTCCTCTACGTGGAGGATGCCGCGGAAGCCATTCAGCTCGCTGCCGAACGCTACAACAAAAGCGAACCGGTGAATGTCGGTTCCGGAAGTGAAATCAGGATTAAAGATTTGGCAACACTGATCGCACGGATGACGGGATTCACGGGAAACATTGTTTGGGACACAGCACGGCCAGACGGACAGCCACGCCGGTGTCTTGATGTCAGCAAGGCCGAGTCGTACTTCGGCTTCCGTGCGCGGACAAATTTTGAAGACGGGTTACGACGCACTATCGAATGGTACAGAAAGCAGTTGAACTAAATCTCAAGACGATCGGACGAAAGATCCTTCCTTCAACCGCCCGCCGCCTGTTGTGGAGCGGCCGCACAAGCGCACGAAGGCTGATGGAGAATCTCAAACTTGCTGGATTGCTCACCAGAACCTGGGGCAAGAAGCCGGGCTCATGGGTTCGCTACGATGAGTATCGCGTTCGGATCAATGACGGCCCGAATTTCTACCTGCTCTGCAAGGATCTTTTCGTTCGAAAGCTGTATCACTTCACGGCAGGGATTCCGAACCCACGAATCCTGGATTGTGGCGGCAACATTGGAATGTCCATCCTTTATTTCAAGCATCTCTATCCACAGTCCCGCATCATCGCGTTTGAGCCGGACCCGGCCATATTTCCTTACCTCAAAGACAACGTCCGAGAAAATCGCCTCGAGAACGTCACATTGATGCAAGCGGCAGTGACCAAGGAAGAAGGCACGCTCGCTTTCTACTCTGATGGGCTGTACGGCAGCTGCCTGGCCGATCATGCTTCACGCGGCATTCCGGAGGGATGGACGCGATACGACGTCCCTTGCGTTCGTCTCAGCAAATACCTCGATGGACCGGTAGATTTGCTGAAGATGAACATTGAAGGAGCTGAATACGACGTGATCAGCGAATGCGCCGGCCAATTACGGCAAGTTCGGGAATTGATCATCGAGTATCACCACCTCCCGGGTCTTCCGCGCACTCTTCATCGGATTCTCAGCATCCTTCATGAATGTGGCTTCGAGTACCTCATCAATGACTTTGATTCGGAAACTAATCCTGGAGTCCGGGCGCCATTTGAGCTCGCGCCTGAGAGTCGCTATTTTCTGTTGATTTATGCTCGGCGTGTTGCTTAAAGACATGGCCAAAGCCGTCCTGCCGTTCGGCGTTCGACGATGGTTCCGATCGCAGCAGAAATCCTGGAGCCGGGCAAACCCCTTTGGAAAGACGCGCGCTGAAATGCTGGAACAAATTGCTCCGATCAGCCGGACTTTTGGTATCGACCGCGGCGAAAGTATCGACCGCTATTACATCGAGCAGTTCCTTTCAAAGCATGCGTCAGACATTCGCGGGGACGTGCTGGAAATTGAAGATGACAAGTACACGAAGAGATTTGGGGGCGAGCGTGTACGCCGCGCACATGTTCTGCATTTCCAATCCGGGAATCCTCGTGCCACGATTGTTGCGGACCTGAGCGCTGCCGATCCCATCGGATCGGAAAGCTTCGACTGCATCATTTTGACGCAGACGCTGCAGTTCATTTTCGATGTGCGATCCGCAATCGCTCACATTCAGCGGATTTTGAGACCTGGCGGCGTGGTTCTTGCGACTGTGCCGGGAATCAGTCAAGTGAGCCGATACGATAACGAGCGCTGGGGTGATTATTGGCGCTTTACCACGTGGTCTGCTGCACGGCTCTTTGAAGCGGCTTTCTCGAAGGATGCGATTCAGATCCAGTCGCACGGCAATGCGCTGGTCGCTTCGGCTTTTCTGCATGGCCTTGCCATGGAGGAAATGCGCCAGGAAGAGCTCGACTTCAACGATCCGGATTATCAGTTGCTGATCACGGTTCGAGGCATTCGAAAGTGAACATTCGCCGCGTAATCGATGCGATCCGAAAGAAGTTCGGAAACGGTGCATTGATTCTGGTTTACCATCGGGTGGCGTGTCTCGACCGGGATCCGCAGCTGCTTGCCGTGACTCCCGAACGCTTTGCCGAACATCTCGAAATATTGCGCCGCAAAGCCAACGTGATACCCCTGAAAGAACTCGTTCAAAGACGCGATTCCCGGTTGCCGCCGCGCTCAGTGGCCATCACGTTTGACGACGGATATGCGGACAATCTGCTTTTTGCGAAGCCGCTTCTCGAACGCCACGAGTTGCCCGCGACAGTCTTCGTCACCAGCGGATTCGTCGGTGTCGATCGGGAATTCTGGTGGGACGAACTGGATCGGATTCTCCTGAACCATCGGGACGCAGGATGGGACGTGAAAAGTGGTGTCGACGAGCCAAGGCATGCGGAGTATCGCTCACTTCACGCCACGCTGCGATCATCCACCGAGCAGCAGCGTATGCAGGCCCTGCACGATCTGCAGGTGCGCACGAACAGCGGCAGTTCTGCGCGGGCAACACATCGCGCGCTGACGCCGGATCAATTGCGGAAACTCGCGGAAGGAGGCCTCGTCGATGTCGGCGCCCATACAGTCACCCATCCAGTGCTGGCCTCGCTTCCTCCAGCGATCCAACAAGAGGAAATTGACACCAGCAAAAAGAAGCTCGAGGAGTGGCTCGGGCAGCCGGTGCATAGCTTCGCGTACCCGTACGGTGGACAGCGTGATTACGACAGGCACAGTGTTGAGGCGGTTCGCATTTCGGGGTTCTCGCTGGCCTGCAGCAATTTCCCGGGGATCGTCTGGCCGAACACAAACCGATGGGAGCTTCCCCGTACCTTGATCCGGAATTGGAACGGCGAAGAGTTCGAACGAGTGTTGGATGCGGTGTTCGCGTGAGAATACTGCAAGTCAGCACGGCCGACATCGGAGGTGGCGCAGAGAAGATTGCGTGGGACCTGTTTCGCCGCTACCGGGCGCTCGGGCATGAGTCCTGGCTGGCTGTTGGATATAAGCGGAGTTCCGATCCTGACGTATTTCAGATCCCAAACGACGCCGAGCGCGGATGGTGGACACGCACATGGATGTCGGCTGACCCGTACCTCAAGGGCGCGGAGTCCGGAAATCGTTCCGCCTGGCTGCTGCGCCGGCTTCTCGCATCGATTGGCGATCCGCTCAGAGCGTTGGCGCGGATGCGCGGCCTGGAAGACTTCCACTTCCCCGGAACTGCCCGGCTACTGTCGTTAACACCGAAGCCTCCCGAGATCGTGCATTGTCACAATCTCCACGGTTCATACTTCGACCTGCGCTTGCTGCCGAAGATTGCTTCCAGCAAACCCGTCATACTAACCCTGCATGATGCATGGTTAACAACAGGTCATTGCGCGCATTCGTTTGACTGCGAGCGGTGGACAACTGGCTGCGGTGAGTGTCCTGATCTGACCATCTATCCTCGAGTCGAACGGGATTTGACTGCCTACAACATAAACGTGAAGCGGAACATTTTCGCCGAAAGCCGCATCGGTTTTGCCGCTCCCAGCCGCTGGCTGATGGACCGGGTGGAGCGATCGTTATTGAGCGGTATGCCTGTTGCGACACGGGTTATCCCGGCCGGCATTGATCTGGATAATTTCAAGCCGGGTGATCGCTCGTGCGCGCGCACTGAACTGAGCTTGCCTTTGGAGGCTCAGATACTCCTCTTCGCAGCCGCCAAGCTGAAGACGAACCCCTGGAAGGACCATCGGACAATTGAAGCGGCGCTCCGGCAAATCGCGGGAACCTATCGTGGAAGGCAACTCATCTTTATCGCGCTGGGCGAAGAGGCGCAAACTGAGAGCTTCGGTTCCGTCGAACTGCGCTATGTGCCCTTCACCCGCGACTCCGCTCGATTGGCCAGGTTTTATCAAGCCGCCGATATTTACGTGCACGCCGCACTGGTGGATACTTTCCCGAATACTGTTCTTGAAGCAATGGCATGCGGTATACCTGTGGTGGCCAGCGCTGTCGGTGGAATACCTGAGCAGGTTGTTCACGAATCCAGCGGATTGCTTGTGCCTCCCAAAGACTCTCAGGCCATGGCGGCTGCTCTCGATCGATTGCTTGCCGACGGCAACTTGAGAGACCGCATGGGGCAGCAGGCTGCGGAACGTGCCCGGCGTTTCTTCGACCTGCGCAGGGAAGCCCAGGCATACCTTGACTATTACAAAGAAATGATCGAGTACTTTGCGCCAAGCGGTCGGTCCGGCGAGGAGATACGCTCCACAACATTCTCGTTAAAAAAGCCATCATGACTGAAGAATTTCGCGGGAAACAGGTAATCATCACAGGCGGCCTGGGCTTCATCGGTTCTTCGCTGGCCCGCCGGCTGGTTGATCTTGGCGCGTCGGTCACGGTCGCCGACAGCCTGATACCGGAATACGGCGGCAATCTGTTCAACATTGCCGGAATCGAGAAGAGAGTTCGGATCAACATTTCCGACGTGCGCGATGAGCACAGCATGAGCTATCTGGTCCAGGGCCAGGATTACCTGTTCAATCTGGCGGGACAGACCAGCCATATGGATTCGATGCGCGATCCCTACACGGATCTGGAGATCAACTGCCGCGCACAGCTTTCGATCCTTGAAGCGTGCCGCAAACGTAATCCCGCGATCAAAATCGTGTTCGCCAGCACGCGGCAATTCTACGGACGCCCCGAGTATCTGCCTGTTGACGAACGCCACCTGCTGCGCCCAGCCGATGTCAACGGCGTTAACAAGATGGCCGGAGAAGGGTTTCACATCCTCTACAACAATGTATACGGCATCCGAACCTGCGCGCTTCGGCTCACGAACACGATTGGGCCGCGTATGCGCGTCAAGGACGCGCGTCAAACCTTTCTGGGCATCTGGATACGCCTCTTGATCGAGGGCAAACAATTTGAGGTATGGGGTGGGGAGCAGCTTCGGGACTTTACATATGTGGAGGACGCGGTCGATGCGTTTCTTCTAGCTGCGGCAAGCGACAAAGCTAATGGAGAAATTTTTAATCTGGGCGGCGATCGGGTTGTGAGTCTCCGGGACCTCGCCGAAACCCTCGTGCAGGCAAACGGGGGCGGCGAGTACGTCGTCCGCCCGTATCCGGCCGACCGGAAGCCAATCGACATCGGAGACTACTACGCGGATTTCAGTCGGATCCGGTCTGCTCTGGGCTGGGAGCCGAAGGTCACATTGCCCGACGCCCTGGCACGCACTGTGGAGTTCTACCGAAAGCATCTGGAAAAATATTTGTGAGGCCAACCCACTATCACTCGGCGGAGACCAACACCTGAACGATTCGCCAGGCGCGAAGCCGATCATGTTGGATCATCTCCTCGAGTCGTCCCGCGCCCACGACGCACCTGCGTGCTCCATCCAGGCGTCAACAATTCGGAAATCATAATTTGTTGGTCTTCGAGCGCTTCTCACGAGACCACTCCTCCAGTGCTTTCAAATTCACCCAACGTCGCGAGCAGCCGGTCGACTTCTTCCGCGGTGTTGTAGTGAACCAACCCGATGCGCAGCACTCCACCCTTTCGCGCGACTCCGAGCCGTTCGGACAAATTCAAGGCGTAGAAATCTCCATCCCACGTGAAGATTCCGCGCTCTCCCAGAAATGCTGCGATTTTCGCAGGATTGTGTTCACCCAGCCGCAGTGACAGTGTCGAACAGCGCTCATCGCATCTCTTTGCATCAGTGATCCCGAAAATCCGCGCGCCACGAATTGCGCGCAGCCCCTCGATCAGCTTCGCAACAAGCCCCCTTTCGTACCGCACCGTTGCGCGGTAAGCGGCGGCGAGCGCTTCGCGGCGGTTCCCCGTACTGTCCTCGCAGCGCCGTCCCAATGCCGCAATGTATTCCACGCCCGCGTGAATTCCCGCAATCAGCTCGTGCACCTGCGTTCCCGTCTCCCAGCACTCCGGCGATGTATTCGGCGCCGGCCGCACTTTATACGGCTTGAAGCGCTCCAGGTGCTCTTTTTTGCCGTATAGC
>Ga0137397_10001560_pt1 | contig 16034 bp, 18 predicted proteins | sample czorhiz116metaG_FD_106658 | JGI IMG/M metagenome (GOLD analysis project Ga0137397, IMG submission 106658) | Vadose zone soil microbial communities from Angelo Coast Range Reserve, California, USA - czorhiz1.16 metaG | ecosystem: Environmental > Terrestrial > Soil > Vadose zone | place: USA... | reverse complement strand
TTTTTCATTGTAGCGGGTGCCTCGAGGTCGGCTTGGACCGAAGGTGGCCTGAGAGAGGAGCGAGTGGCTCCGACACGCCCGATCTGGTGCGATGCGTTTGCGTTCGAGGCGCCTTCATGCTCGCGGTGTCCTTGAAGCCGGCTCGGGTCCCGGGTGGCCCGACACTGGTGCAATCCGGTTCCGTTCAGCGGCGCCGCGCAGGTCTCGCTCGCGGCGGGCGAGGAAGCGCCAGTAGGCCAGCAGCACGCCGGCGGCGAGGCCGTAGGCCGCGAGGACGAAGCCCCAGTTGTCCGGCATCAGCCGGCGGCCTCCGCTTCGCGGCGCAGCAGGCGAGCGCGCCTGGCGACGAAATAGACGTAGAGGAGCGAGAACGCCACGAAGTTCACGAGGAGCGCCGTGACGATGATCCCGGGCATCGTCCCGGGCCCGGGTTTCATCAAGGACGGCGGCTGGTGCAGCGTGCGCCACCAATAGACCGAGAAATGCACCAGGGGAATGTTGAACGCGGCGACGATGCCGAGCACCGCGGCGAACCGCGCGCCGCGTTCACGGTCCTCGATCATCCCGCGGAGCAGGAGGTAGCCGAGGTACATGACGAACAGGATCGCGACGCTCGTGAGCCGCGCGTCCCACGTCCACCAGGTGCCCCACGTCGGCTTTCCCCAGATCGAGCCGGTGGCGATCGTGAGCCCCGTGAAGAGGACGCCCACCTCGGCCGAGGCGTGGGCGAGCCGGTCCGCCGCCTCGGCGCGCCGGATCAGGTAGGCGATCGAGGCGACGAGGACGACTGCGAACGCGAGGTAGGCGACCCAGACGCTCGGCACGTGCAGGTACATGATGCGCTGCACGTTGCCCTGGGTGGCCTCGCGCGGGGCGATCCCGAAGCCCATCACGAGGCCCGCCGCGAGCGCCGCGAGCGTCACGCCACCGACCAGGCGGGTCACGCGCGCCTAGCCTTCCAGCACGAAGTCGAACGTGAGCACCCCGACGGCAACGTACACGACGTCCGCGGCCGCGAGGAGCTTGAGCCAGTGGGCGACGCTTCCGAGGGGCTCGCCGAGCAGCACGGCTTCCGTCGCCTTGACGGTGGCGAGCAGCACCGGGGCCTGCACGGGGAGCAGCAGCACCGGGAACAGGAGCTCGCGGGCGCGCACCTGCGCGGTCATCGCCGCGAACAGGGTGCCGACGGCGGCGAAGGCGACCGTGCCGAGTCCGATCACCACGGCCAGAGCCGGCAGCGCGCCGCCGAGGTCGAGGTTGAAGAAGAAGGCGAAGAGGACGAGCAGGATCGCCTCGACGACGAGCATCAGCAGGAGGTTGCCGGCGAGCTTGCCGACGTAGATCGCGGACTTGTCGCCGGGCGACAGGAGCAGCCCCTCCCAGCAGTCGTTCTCCCGCTCGACGACGAACGTGCGGCCGAGCCCCAGCAGGCCGTTCAGGATGAAGGCGAGCCAGAGGAGCCCGGGCAGGGTCCCGGCCAATCGCTCGCGGTCCGGACCGAGCGAGAACTGGAAGATGAAGAGGAGCAGCAGCGCGAAAAAGAAGAGGGCGTTGAGCGTCTCCTTCGACCGGCGCTCCACGAGCAGGTCCTTCCACACGACGATGAACGCCCGCCGCACGAAGGTCAGGATACGTCCTCCGCGTGCAGGGCGTAGAGCCGCTGCACGTCGTCGGCCGACAGGGCACCCCGGGCCGTGTCGAGCGCGATGGCGCCGCCGGCCAGGATGGCGATCCGGTCGGCGACGGCGAGCTCGCGGCCGAAGCTGTGCGTCGTCATGAGAATCGCGCCGCCGCCCGTCTTGAACGACGCCAGGTGCTCCTCGAGCCACTTCTTCGCCCGCTGGTCGAGTCCGGCGAACGGCTCGTCGAGCAGCAGAACCCGCGGCCGGGCCAGGACGAACCGCGCCAGGCAGAGCCGCCGCTTCATGCCGGCCGAGAACGTGCGGACCCGCTCGTCCGCGGCCCGGTCGAGCTCGACCGTCGCCAGCGCTCCGGCCCGCGCGGCGGCCGAGAGGCGCAGCCCGGCGAGGGTCGCCCAGAACGTCAGATTCTCGGCGGCGGTCAGGTCCTCGTACACGTACGAGCCATGGGCGACGAGGCCGATCTCGCGGCGGACGCCCTCGGCGTCCTTGGCGCAGTCGTGCCCCGCGACGATCGCGGTGCCGCGCGTCGGGCGCACGAGGGTCGCGAGCACCTTGAGCAGCGTCGTCTTGCCGGCCCCGTTGGCGCCGAGCACCGCCACGGCCTCACCGGCGCGGACCTCGAGCTCGAGGCCGTCCAGCACGCGGTGGTTGCCGAAGGTCTTGCGGAGACCGATCACTCGGATGAGTGGCTCGGGGATCATGAAACCGGTCAATTCTCGCCTAGCGGCGGGAAGCGGTCAAGGAAACGGGGAACTTGACTCGGTCGGGCGACCTCCTGCCAAATAGAAGCGATCGAGCCGATCGTGCGACCGCCGGAGGGTTTCCGCTGTTCCAATTCGCGCTGGCCCGGGTGCTGTGGTTGGTGCCGACGCTGCTGGCCATGGCGCTGGTGACGTTTTTGGTGATGCACGCGACGCCCGGGAGCCCGCTCGACCCGGTGTCGGAGGGCGCGAACCCGCTGTCACCGGAGGCGCAGAAGAACCTGGCCAAGTACTACGGCCTCGATCGGCCCCTCCACGAGCAGTTCGTGATCTTCGTGAGCAAAGCCGTGCGCGGCGATTTCGGCAACTCCTTCGTATACAAGACGCGCACCGTACGGGAGATTCTCGTCGAGACGTTCCCGATCTCGCTGCTGCTCGGCTCGATGGCGCTGGCGCTCGCGATCGTCGGCGGCCTCACGCTGGGAGTCCTCGCCTCGATCTATCAGAATCGGATGTGGGACTACGTCTCCGTGAGCCTCGCCACCATCGGCGTCGCCGTGCCCAATTTCGTCCTGGCGGTCTTCCTCATCATCCTCTTCTCGTTCGTCCTGCCGCTCTTCCCGACCGGCGGCTGGGACTCGCCGCGGAACTGGGTGCTCCCGACCGTGGCGCTGGCGCTCGCGCCGATGGGGATCATCGCGCGCTTCACCCGCGCCAGCATGCTGGAGGTCATCCGCGCCGACTACACGCTCACCGCGCGCGCCAAGGGGTTGGGCGAGATCCCCGTCATCTTCAAGCACGCGCTCAAGAACGCGTTCATCCCGGTCGTGACGCTGCTCGGCCCGATGTTCGCCGCGGTCGGCACCGGGTCGTTCTTCGTCGAATCGATCTTTCGCGTGCCGGGGATGGGACGCTTCTTCGTGCTGTCGATGACGGGTCGTGACTATCCGATGATCATGGCGGTCGTGCTGACCTACGGCGCCTTTCTGGCGGTCATGAATCTCGTCGTCGACCTCCTCTATGGCATCCTTGACCCCCGCATCCGGTACTGAGCTGAGCCCCCGCGCGGCCATCGCCGTCGCGCTTCCGGTCGACAGGACACAGGCGCGCACGTCGAGCCTGTGGCGGGATGGGGTGCGCCGGCTGCTGCGCAACAGGCTGGCGCTGGCCGGCGGAATCGTCATCGTCCTGCTGTGCCTGATCGCGATCTTCGCCGATTTTCTCGCCCCGCTTCCGTACACCAAGACGAACTTCGGCCGTCTCAACGAGGCGCCGTCCCGCGCCTACCCGCTGGGCACCGATCAGCTCGGCCGCGACCTGCTCTCCCGGATGATCTACGGCGCGAGGGTGTCGATGCTCGTCGGGCTCGGCGCTCAGGTGGTCATCGTGCTGATCGGCGTGCCGATCGGCGCGCTGTCGGGGTACATTGGCGGCCGTACCGACTTGTTCCTCACCCGCTTCGTCGACGTCATGTACGCGTTCCCGCGCCTGCTGTTCGTGATCCTCGTCATGTCGATGCTGGGCGCCGGGCTCACGAATATCTTCATCGCGATCGGCCTCACCGGCTGGGTCGGGATCGCCCGGCAGACGCGCGCGCAGGTCCTGGCCCTGAAGGAAAAGGAGTTCGTCGACGGTGCGCGCGCGCTCGGCGCCGGGTTCGGCCGCGTGCTCGGGCGCCACGTCATGCCCAACGCGCTCACGCCCATCATCGTCGCGGTGACATTCGGCATCCCCGAGGCGATCTTCACGGAAGCGGCGCTCTCGTTCATCGGTGTCGGCATCAATCCGCCGACGCCTTCATGGGGACAGATGGTGGGCGAGGGCCAGCAGTACATCCGTTCGTACTGGCATCTTTGTGTGTTTCCGTCGATCGCTATCGCGGTTACCATGCTCTCGTTCGTGTTCTTCGGCGACGGCGTCAGAGATGCGCTGGACCCCAAACTGAAATAGAAGGAGACCCGCTCATGCGTACTCCTCGCATTTCCGACAGCCAGATGGAGCTTCTCGCCACGCGTCTCGCCGCAGTCGGCGTGGGGCGGCGCGATTTCTTGCGAGTCGCCGCGGGGCTGGCGACGCTGGGCGCCGCGGGCTTCAACGCACGTCCGGTCGCCGCCGCCCCCAAGCTCGCCCCCGGCGAGAAGCTCGCCCGCGAGCAACACGTGCGCCTCGGCGGCGGCGGCTGGTGGCAGAACGACCCGTCCAGCCACGACTACAACAAGGACCTGTACTGCTCCGGCGTGCCCGTGCTCTGGGCCGGCCTGATGAAGTTCAACGCGGACTTCCAGCCCGTCCCCTACGTGGCGACCAAGGTGGCGTCCAACGCCGACGGCTCGGTGTGGACCTTCACGCTCCGCAAGGACTCCAAGTGGTCGGACGGCAACCCGTGCACGGCGCGCGACTTCGAGTGGTCGTGGAAACGTCAGATGGACCCGGCCAGCAAGAACCCGTACTCGAGCTACTTCTATGACATCAAGGGCGCCGAGCCCTTCAACAAAGGGAAAGTGCCGGATGCCTCTCAGGTTGGCGTGCAGGCCAAGGACGACTGGACGCTCGAGGTGACGCTCGAAGGACCGCGCGGCTACTTCCCGGTGCTCTCCGCATATCTCGCCGCGTTCCCGGCGCACCGCGCCTCGGTCGAGAAGCACGGCGACAAGTGGACGGAGGCCGCGAACATCGTCTGCAACGGGCCCTTTGTTCTCGAGGCCTGGGAGCACAACAAGGTCATGGTCCTCCGCAAGAACAAGCACTTTTTCGACGCGAGGGATGTGACCCTCGACAAGGCCACCATCCCGATCGTCCCGGTGCAGTCGGGGGCTCTACCATACGAGAACAGCGAGCTCGACATCTCGCCGCTTCAGCCGGGCGACCTCAGGCGGCTGCGCGACGATCCCCGGACCAAGGCGCAGGTGTTCCGCTACCCGTTCCCGGGAACCTGGTACCTGATCCCTCAGGCGACGAAGCCGCCCTTCGACAACGTGAAAGTGCGCCGAGCGGTCGGGCACGCGATCGACCGGGAGAGCGTGGTGAAGGTCGCCGACGGCTTCGCCATCCCGGCCCACTCCATGATCCCGACCGGCTTCCCAGGGGCAGTGGACGACAAGAAGATTCGCGACATCCAGCGCTTCGATCCCAAGGCAGCGATGGCGCAGCTCAAGGGCACGCCCTTCGAGGGCGGTCGCAACTGGCCGCGGATCACCCTCACCATGCGCGAAGAGGGCCTCGGGTCCAAGCCGCTGGCGGAGGCCGTCCAGGCCGTCCTGCTCGAGCACCTCAACATGAAGACGGAGCTCGAAGTGCTGGAGCAGCGCGTCTTCCGCGCCGGTTTGTGGAAGAACGATTACCAGTTCGTCTGGATCCGCTGGTTCATGGACTACCCGGATCCGCACAACGAGTACTTCGACACGTTCTATGGCAAGAAGACGGAAGGTCGGCGCCAGGCTTGGGTCAACGACGCCTTCGACAAGGAGCTCGAGGCCGGGCGTGATACCCGGGACGCCAAGAAGCGTCTCGCTAACTACGCCAAGGCCGAAGAGATCATGCAGACCGACGCAGGCTACGTTCCCGTGGCCTGGGTCGCGCGGTGGTGCGCGGCCAAGCCGACGGTGCGCGGGCTGGAGAAGAACAGGCTGGGCGAGACCGTCGTCGAGGGCAACATTTACGTCGACATGCTGCCGCACGTCTACATGGTGGAGAAGGCCTGACCGGATCGCCGAGATCTAGGATCCCGGCCTGCGCGCTCACGACGCTCGAGGGTGGACTAGCCCGCATCCCCGGCCCGCCGAGCTCCGTCACCCACTCGCCCGAACGCAGCTCTTCGAGCTGCGGGCGGGACTCGGGAGTCCCACTTCCGCCCGGCGGGCCGGGGACACCCTGGTGCCACCCGTCCGACGGCGCGGTGCGGTTCGTGAGTAATGCGGGCTAGAGTCGCATCGCCCGCAGGCGGGCGATCCGCTCCTCGAGGGGCGGGTGGGTCGAGAAGAGTCGCATCAGCGTCTGGCCGCTCAGCGGATTCACGATGAACAGATGGGCGGTCGCCGGCGTCGCGTTCGGCATGGGCATCGCCTGGTTCGCCATCTGGAGCTTCTCGAGCGCCTTCATGAGGCCCCACGGGCGCCCGGCCACGCGCGCCCCGGTGGCGTCCGCCTGGAACTCGCGGGAGCGCGAGACGGCCATCTGAACGAGCAGGGCGGCGATCGGCGCCAGGATCGCCAGGAAGATCATCGCGATCGGGTTCGACCCGCCCTCTTCGTCGTCCCGGCTGCGCCCCCCGAACATCGCGGCCCACTGGGCCATGTGCGCGAGGTAGGTGATGGCGCCGGCGAGGGTCGCGGCGACGGTCGAGATGAGCATGTCGCGGTTCTTCACGTGCGAGAGCTCGTGCGCCAGAACGCCTTCGAGCTCTTCCTCGTCGAGGATCCGCAAGATGCCCTCGGTGACGGCCACGACCGCGTGCTCGGGGTTGCGGCCGGTGGCGAACGCGTTCGGGGTCTCGCTGGGGATCAAGTAGACCCGCGGCATCGGGATACCGGCGCGCGTGGTGAGCCGGTGGACGATCGCGTAGAGCCGGGGTGCGGCGGCCTCATCGACCGGTTGGGCCCCATACGCGGCGAGGACGATCTTGTCGGAGAACCAGTAGCTCACGAAGTTCATGACCAGGGCGAGGAAGAACGCGATGAACATTCCCTGGCGGCCCCCGAGCGCGCCTCCCAGCAAAACGAGCATCACTGTCAGGACGGCCAACAGTAGCCCGGTCTTAAACATGTTTGACATGGTCGAAGCCTAACAGAGGCCTCCTGACGGGTCAAATCCCGCCCCGGACAGGTCAAATGCCTTGACTTGCGGCCGCCACGGCCGATATACTGACCCGGCTTGAGTGAAAAATCGTTTGTTGACGAAGAGTTAGAGGTCATGATCGTTCGAGTTCCAGATATACCGAGTGAGGGGTTGACGGTGACCGAGGCGGCCGCGCTGGGGTCGGTCTATCGCGACCCGGCGTGGCGACTGCTCGACGTGAATCTCCGCCTGGAACGGGACGGTGTCGACGTCCTCGTGACGGGCGAGCTCCGGGCGAGCGTCTCGCAGGCCTGCGGGCGCTGCCTCGAGCCCTCGCCGGCCGAGGTCACGGCCCCTGTCGATGTGCGGCTGGTGCCTCGCCCGACCACCGCCGACACCGTCGAGCTCGCGCCCGACGATCTGGACGTGGACTTTTATAACAACGGCGAGGTCGACATCGGCGGACTGATCGAGGCCGAGACGACGCTCGCGTTACCCATGAAGCCGCTGTGCCGCGAAGGGTGCCGTGGGCTCTGTCGGGTCTGCGGCGTGAACCGGAACGTGGCCCCGTGCGCGTGCCCAGAACGCCCGCCGGACCCGCGTCTGGCCGCCCTCAAGGACCTGGCCGCGCGGCTGCCGCACTAGGAGAAACCGCATGCCTCTGCCGAAACGACGCCACTCCAAGACGCGAGGACGAAAACGCCGCACGCACTACAAGCTGGCCGCCCCGACGCGCTCGGTGTGCCCGCAATGCCGCGAGGCCAAGCTGCCGCATCGCGTCTGTCCGCACTGCGGGTACTACAAGGGCCGAGAGATCGTCGCCGTCGAAGGGACCTAGCCGATCTCCACGCCGCCGACAACATGAAGATGGCCAACGGAGACGGCGCGCCGTCCCGCATGAAGGTCGCCGTGGACGCGATGGGAGGCGACTACGGTCCCCGAGTCGTGGTCGAGGGCGCGGTGGCCGCCGTTCGGGAGTTCGGCGCGTCCATCATTCTCGTGGGCGACCGGGCGGCGATCGACCGTGAGGTCGTCCGGCTCGAGGCCCAGAACCTGGCGCTCGAGATCCGCCATGCCTCGCAGGTCGTCGGGATGGCGGAGAGCCCGTCGCAGGCGCTCCGCCGCAAGCGTGACTCGTCGCTGCGGGTCGCCGCCGAGCTCGTCAAGGAAGGTCAAGCCTCCGCCCTCATCTCGGCCGGCAACACCGGGGCCGCGATGGCCATCGCGATGTTCGTCATCGGGGTCCTGCCCGGCGTGGATCGGCCGGCGATCGCGGCGGTCCTGCCGAATCTCCGCAAATTCACGATTCTGATCGACGCCGGTGCGAACGTCGATCCGAAGGCCATGCACCTCCTACAGTTCGCCGTCATGGGCCACGTCTACGCACGCGACATCCTCGGGCTCGACAGCCCGCGCGTCGGGCTCCTTTCGGTCGGCGAGGAAGAGGGCAAGGGGAACGAGCTCACGAAGGAGGCGTACGAGCAGCTCCGCGAGTCGTCGCTGAACTTCGTGGGCAACGTGGAGGGGCGCGACATCTACAACGGCCGATGCGACGTCATCGTCACCGACGGCTTCACCGGCAACGTCGCGCTGAAGATCTCCGAGAGCCTCGCCGAGATGCTGGGCGCCATGATCAAGGAAGAGCTCATGCGGGACACGCGGTCGAAGATCGGCGCGAAGCTCGCGATGCCGGCCTTCGAGCGATTTCGTCGCCGCATCGACTATACCGAGATGGGCGGCGCCCCGATGCTCGGCATTGACGGCGCCGCCATCATCTGTCACGGTGCATCGCCGGTGAAGGCCATCAAGAACGCGGTGCGGGTGGCGCAGGAGTGGGCCAGCGCCGGGCTCAACGAGCACATCAAGGCCGCGCTGGAGGCCGAGGTGGCGCGCGGCGGCCGAGAGGGGGGACGTGAATGACGCGAGCGAGGATCACAGGAGTCGGCGCGTTCCTCCCCAAACGGATCCTGACGAACGCCGATCTCGAGAAGATGGTCGAGACGAACGACGAGTGGATCGTGCAGCGGACCGGCATCCGCGAGCGCCGCATCGTCGATGAGAACGAGGCGACGTCCGACCTGGCCGTGCGCGCGGCGCAACAGGCGCTCGAGCGAGCCAACCTGCTGCCGGAAGACGTCGAGTTCATCGCGGTCGGGACGACCTCCCCGGACATGATCTTCCCGACGGTCGGCAACATCGTCCAGCACCGCCTCGGCTGCCGGCGCGCCGGCTCCGTGGACATGCTCGCGGCATGCGCGGGCTCGATCTACAGCCTGTCGATCGGCTCTCAGTTCATCCAGACCGGAAAGTACCGGCGGGTGCTCTGCATCGGCGCCGAGACCCTCTCGCGGATCACCGACTTCACCGATCGGGGCACGTGCGTGCTCCTCGCCGACGCGGCAGGGGCGGCGGTGCTCGAGCCGTCCGACGACGAGCGCGGGATCATCGACTTCGATCTCTACTCCGACGGCCAGTACTGGGACCTGCTCTACATGCCGGGGGGCGGCTCGCGCCATCCCGCGACCAAGGAGACCGTCGAGGCGCGGATGCACTACGCGAAGATGAAGGGCAACGAGGTCTTCAAGGTCGCCGTGCGCCTGTTCGTCGATTGCGCCGAGCGGATCCTGGCGCGCAACGGATTCACGGCGGCCGACGTGAACCTGTTCATCCCGCACCAGGCGAATCTCAGGATCATCGAGGCCGCCGCCAAACGGGTCGCCCTGCCGATGGAGCGCGTGTTCGTCAACGTCGACCGCTACGGCAACACCGGCGCCGCGTCGGTGTACGTCGCGCTCGAAGAGGCTATCGCCGGCGGCCGACTGAAGCGTGGCGACCTCGTGCTCATCGTCGCACTCGGGGGCGGCTTCGCCTGGGGAGCTGCCCTGATGCGCTGGTGAAGCCGATCGATCGGGTGAGAGTTGAAGGGTTGACGGGGCGAGCGGAGCCACTCACATCTGAAGCGCATCGGGTGAGATCGGCCGTGTCGGAGCCACCCGCTTCTATCTCAGGCCACCCTCGGTGCAAGCCGACCTCACGGCACCCGTTACAATGACCAAGCCGACCTCACGTCACCCGTTACAATGACCAAGGCCAGCTCACGGCACCCGCTACAATGACCATCGCGTTTCTCTTCCCCGGCCAGGGCTCGCAGGCGGTCGGGATGGGCAAGGGCTTCTACGAGTCCTCCCCCGGCGCCAAGGCCGTCTTCGAGGAGGCGAACGCCGCGCTCGGATTCGACCTCGCCCGGCTCGTGTTCGAGGGGCCCGAGGCGGAACTGGCGCTCACCGCGAACACGCAGCCCGCGGTCCTCACCACATCGGTGGCGGCGGTCGCTGCCTGCGCCGAGCGCGGCCTACGGCCCGCGCTGACGGCCGGCCACAGCCTCGGCGAGTACACCGCGCTGGTCGTCGCGGGCGCGCTCCGCTTCTCCGACGCGGTACGGATCGTGCGCAAGCGGGGCGAGTTCATGCAGGACGCGGTGCCCGTCGGGACCGGCGCGATGGCGGCGATCATGGGCATCGAGCTGGGGGCGGTCGAGCAGGTGTGCGCCGAAGCCGCCCGGGGCGAGGTGGTCGAGATCGCGAACGTGAACTCGGCGCTCCAGATCGTCATCGCCGGCCACCGGGCCGCCGTCGAGCGTGCCGTGGCGCTCGCCACCGAGCGGGGCGGGAAGATGAGTGTGATGCTCCCGGTGAGCGCGCCCTTCCATTGCTCGCTCATGACGCCGGCCGGCGCCAAGCTCGCGCGCGAGCTCGACGCGGCTCAGGTCGCCGATCCCGCCGTGCCGGTGGTCCGCAACGTCGACGCCGGGGTCACCCGCAAGGCGGAGGACGTGCGGCCCTTCCTGCTGCGCCAGGTCGCCAGCCCGGTCCGGTGGACGGAGTGCGTGCTCCGGCTGGCCGCGGAGGGCGCGACGGCGTTCGTCGAGGTCGGCCCCGGACGGGTGCTCTCGGGTCTGCTCCGGCGCATCGCCGACGGCGCGCGGGGACACTCGATCGAGGATCCGGCCGGCCTCGAGCGCGTGCTCGGGGCCGTCGGGGGCGGGACCGAGGCGAGTCGATGAAGGGCCCGCTCGACGGCAAGGTCGCGATCGTCACCGGCGGAAGCCGCGGGATCGGCGCCGAGATCGGGGCGCGGCTGGCCGAGGACGGCGCGGCCGTGGTAGTCTCGGGGCGCGACGGCGACCGTTTGCAACGCACCGTGCGCGACCTGGAAGCGCAGGGCCGGGCGGCGCTCGGTGTCGCCGCCGATGTCGCGAGCCGCGAGGATTGTGAGCGGCTCGTGAACGCGGCGCGACAGCACTTTGGACGCGTGGACGTCCTCGTCAACAATGCCGGCATCACGCACGACGAGTTGCTCGTCCGCATGAAGGACGAGGACTGGGATCGCGTGATCGAGGTGAACCTCCGCGGCGCATTCCTGATGACGCGCGCGGTGAGCAAGGCGCTGGTCAGACAGAAGAACGGTGGGCGTATCATCAACATCACGTCGACCGCCGGCGCGATGGGCAATGCCGGTCAGGTGAACTACTCCGCGGCGAAGGCCGGGCTCATCGGGTTCACGAAGGCGGCGGCGCGCGAGCTGGCGCACTGGTCCATTCTGGTGAATGCCGTGGCCCCGGGGTTGATCGAGACGGACATGACCGCGACACTGCCGCCGGCCGCCCGCGACGCCCTGCTCGCCCAGGTGCCGCTCAAGCGCATCGGAACCGCCCGCGAAGTGGCCGAGATGGTACGATTCCTCGCCGGAGACGGGTCGACCTACGTGACGGGCCAGGTCTTCCACGTCAACGGCGGCCTATATATGTAACTCATCCTTTTCCGTGGAGGTGACGGGTTCATGGCGAAGTCAGTGGATGAGAAGGTGAAGGACATCATCGTCGAGCAGCTCGGGGTGGAGGAAGACGACGTCACCCCCGCGGCGAAGTTCATCGAGGACCTGGGGGCCGACTCCCTGGACACGGTGGAGCTCGTAATGGCCCTCGAGGAGCACTTCGACATCCAGATCCCCGACGAGGACGCCGAGAAGATCGTGACCGTCGGCGACGCGGTCCAGTACATCAAGGACAACTCGTAGACGGTGAGCGAGCGCAGGGTCGTCGTGACGGGGCTCGGGGCCCTCACGCCGGTGGGCAACACGGCGGATGAATTCTGGTCCGCCCTCACGCAGGGCCGTTCGGGCGTGGGGCCGATCACGAAGTTCGACGCCACCGACTATCCGACCCGCATCGCCGGCGAGGTGCGGAACTTCGACCCGCTGAACTTCGTGGACAAGAAGGAAGCGCGGCGGCTCGACCCCTATCTCCTGTACGCGGTGGCGGCTGCGGCCCTGGCCGTCCAGGACGCCGCGCTCGATACCGGCAAGGTCGACGGCGCGCGGTTCGGCGTCCTGATCGGCTCGGGCATCGGCGGGATCACGACGCTCCTCGAGACGCACCGGATTCTCCTCGAGAAGGGCCCCGACCGGGTCTCGCCCTTCTTCATTCCGATGATGATCGTGAACATGGCGTCCGGGCTGGTGTCGATGCGCTTCGGCGCCAAGGGACCGAACTCCTCCGTGGTCACCGCGTGCGCCACCGGGAACCACGCCATCGGCGACTCCTTCAAGATCATCCAGCGCGGCGACGCCGACGTGATGATCGCGGGGGGCGCGGAGGCCATCGTCGTTCCGCTCACGATCGCCGGCTTCTGCTCGATGAAGGCGATGTCCACCCGCAACGACGAGCCGGCGAAGGCCATGCGGCCGTTCGACGCCAACCGCGACGGCTTCGTGTGCGGCGAGGGCGCCGGCGTCGTGGTTCTCGAGTCGCTCGACCACGCGCTCTCGCGTGACGCGCGTATCTACGCCGAGATCATAGGCTACGGGATGACCGGGGACGCCCACCACATGACGGCGCCCGATCCGGAGGGCGACGGCGCGGCGCGGCCGATGGCCGCCGCGCGCCATGATGCCGGGCTCGACGTCTCCGCCGTCGGCTACATCAACGCCCACGGGACGTCGACGCCGTACAACGATAAGTTCGAGACGCTCGCGATCAAGCGGGTCTTCGGCGACCACGCGCGGCGCCTGGCCGTCTCCTCGACCAAGTCGATGACGGGGCACATGCTGGGCGCCGCCGGTGGCGTCGAGGCGATCGCGACCGCGCTGGCGCTCCACCACGGGTTGCTGCCGCCGACCATCAACTACGAGACGCCCGATCCCGACTGCGACCTCGACTACATTCCCAACCAGGCGCGCAAGCAGGACGTCGAGGTGGCGCTCTCGAACGCCTTCGGTTTCGGCGGCACGAACGCCACGCTGGCTTTCCGCACGTTCCTCCGGTAGGTGGACTCGCTCCGCGTCACCGAGCTCGAGCGGCGGCTCGGCTACCGGTTCCGCGACCCGCTCCTCCTCGAGCAGGCGCTCACTCACACCTCGTACGCCAACGAGCACCCGCCGGCGGCGGATCACGAGCGGCTCGCGTTCCTCGGCGACGCGGCGCTCGCCCTGGTCGTCGCCGAGCACGTCACCGCGGCCGACCCGGCGGCGCCGGTCGGCGTCCTCACGCCGCGGCGCGCCGAGCTGGTCGCGGGCGCGCGCCTGGCGCGGTGGGCCGTGGAGCTCGCGCTGGGCCCGCTGCTGCGCCTGGGCCGCGGCGAAGACCAGTCGGGCGGCCGGACGCGCGAATCGATCCTGGCCACCGCGCTCGAGGCCGTGCTCGGCGCGATCTATCGCGAGGCCGGGCTCGGCGCGGTGCGGGACGTGATCGGCCGTCTGGCCGCGTGGTAGCCTGAAGCCATGCGCTGGTGGCCGATTCCCGCACGCCGTCTGCCGGCTCCGCCTCCGCCTCCGCCGGAGGAGATGCTCGTCACCGAGGATCAACTACGCCGGAACGTCGAGGACATCCTGGTCGTGCGCGACCGGCAGATTCGGGGCGGCATCTTCGTGTTCCGCGGCGACCTCATGACCACGCCCGCGCGTGCACTCGACGTGCTCCTCGAGCGCTTCCGGCCGCTCGGCTACACACCGTTCCTGCGCGAGGAGGCGGGCGTCGTCGCCGTCCAGGCGTGGCCGCTCGTCGAGCCCGTCGCGTCCTGGCGAGTCGGCGTGAACGTGCTGTTGTTCTTTCTGACGATCCTGTCGACGCTGGTCGCCGGGCTCTCGTTCGCGGGGTCCCCGACCTTCGACGCGTTGCGCTCGTCTCCGTCGGCCGCCCGGTTCCTGGCCGGTGTGCCGTTCGCGTTCACGCTGATGGCGATTCTGGGCGTGCACGAGCTCGGCCACTACTTCACGGCCCGCTACTACCGCGCGACGGTGAGCCTGCCGTACTTCATCCCCGCGCCCTTTCTGTTCGGGACGCTCGGGGCCATCATCCTCATGCGCTCGCCGGCCCGCGATCGCAACTCGCTGTTCGACATCGCCGCGGCGGGCCCGCTGGCGGGACTGGCCATCGCGTTTCCGGCGAGCCTGCTGGGTTTCGCGTGGTCCACGGTCGTGCCGGCGCCGCCCGAGGGGTCTCTCGCGTTCGGCCATTCGCTGCTCACGTACGCGCTTTCGTATCTGCGCTTCGGCGCGATCCCGCCGGGATACATGCTGTTCACGCATCCGATGGCCGACGCGGCGTGGGCGGGATTCCTCGTCACGGCCTTGAACCTCTTCCCGGTGGGCCAGCTCGACGGGGGGCGGATCGCCTACGCGCTGTTCGGCCGGCACCACCGCGCCATCGGCAAAGCGACCGTCGTGGGCCTGCTCCTCCTCGGGGTCGGATCATTTCTCTGGACCCTGCGGGTGTCGGGCGGCGACATGGTGGTGGCCCTGGGGTCTTCGCTGAACTGGTTCGTCTGGGCGGGCCTCATCTCGTTGCTCGTCGGCTTTCATCACAGTCCGCCCCTCGACGACCTGTCGCCGATATCGTCCGGTCGCCGCGTCGTCGGCATCGCCTGCCTCGCCCTCATGGTGCTGATGATCCCGCTCGTCGTGATCCATTGACGTATGGGACGTGTGGCTCGATCGGTAGCGGTCGAACACTCAGAGACGTATCGGAGCCTCACCGGGCGCTGCGAGGAGGCTTCCATGAAGTATTCGCGGGGTCCGGTCTCGGTCGCGCTCGTCGCGCTACTCGTCGCCGTCATCGCCGCCGCGCCCCCGGCGCCCGCGGAGGCGCCGGCGGGCCAGGTCACGTGGGCCATCGGGGTGTCGCTGCCGCCGGCGTGGTTCGATCCGGCCGAGGCGACCGGTCTCCTCATCCCCTTCGCGGTTTATTACGCGCTCCACGATGCGCTCGTGAAGCCGATGCCCGGCAACGCCATGGCGCCGAGCCTGGCGGAGTCGTGGAGCGCTTCGCCGGACGGGCTCACGTACGAGTTCGTGCTGCGTCAGGGCATCCGCTTCCACAACGGCGATCTGATGACGGCCGACGACGTGAAGTTCTCCTTCGAGCGCTACCGCGGCGTTTCGGCGAAGGTGTTGAAGGAACGGGTGGGGCAGGTCCAGGTCGTCGACCCGCACCGCATACGCTTCCTGCTCAAGCAGCCGTGGCCCGACTTCCTCATCTTCTATGCGACGCCTGCGACCGGCGCGGCGTGGATCGTCCCGCGGAAGTACGTCGAGAAGGTCGGCGACGACGGCTTCAAGAAAGTCCCGGTGGGCGCCGGACCGTACCGGTTCGTCTCGTTCACGCCTGGCGTCGAGCTCGTGCTGGACGCATACGAGCAGTACTGGCGGAAGAGCCCGAGCGTCAAGCGCCTCGTGCTCAAGTCTGTGCCCGACGAGGTCACGCGGCTGGCGATGCTCAAGCGCGGGGAAGCCGACGTCGGCTACGTCTTCCGCGGCCCCGCCGCCGAGGACGTGCGGCGTACGCCGGGTCTCACGCTGAAACCGGTCCAGTTCTACGGGGAGCAATGGCTGCTCTTCACCGACCAGTGGGATCCGAAGTCGC